>Ga0308409_1000950_pt1 | contig 14372 bp, 18 predicted proteins | sample HotsprSampleMSe4_FD_203469 | JGI IMG/M metagenome (GOLD analysis project Ga0308409, IMG submission 203469) | Hot spring phototrophic mat microbial communities from Mushroom Spring, Yellowstone National Park, Wyoming, United States - 20060912_MSe4 ... | reverse complement strand
ATTGCTGAAATCCCACGATCCCAGAAAGCATGCCCGCCCGTACCATCCAGTTTCAGTGCTCTTCAACGAGCCGAAATTGCTGAAATCACTATCGGTCATCACCGAAGGTGAAATCCTAACTATTGTTTCAGTGCTCTTCAACGAGCCGAAATTGCTGAAATGATGCACCAGACGCACCAACGATCACACTGGACGAGGTTTCAGTGCTCTTCAACGAGCCGAAATTGCTGAAATTTTTCCAACCAACAAAGACGATCACGTGTCAAGACGTAAAGTTTCAGTGCTCTTCAACGAGCCGAAATTGCTGAAATCAACGAAAGTACAGGATCAAACACTGTACTTTTGGACGTTTCAGTGCTCTTCAACGAGCCGAAATTGCTGAAATTTATGCGCGTCAACGTATCATCACCTTGCTCGTTGGTTTCAGTGCTCTTCAACGAGCCGAAATTGCTGAAATGTATAGTATAACCACAGTAAATCATCACTTACTAAGAGTTTCAGTGCTCTTCAACGAGCCGAAATTGCTGAAATCGGTCTTGGCCGACGCGCCCGAGTTGCATGGTTTCCGTTTCAGTGCTCTTCAACGAGCCGAAATTGCTGAAATTATCAGTGTGAATATAGATATCGCGCGCGCGCATATGTTTCAGTGCTCTTCAACGAGCCGAAATTGCTGAAATAAATATACGCAGTGCCGCCGTTCCCGTCACCGAACGTTTCAGTGCTCTTCAACGAGCCGAAATTGCTGAAATGTATAGTATAACCACAGTAAATCATCACTTACTAAGGGTTTCAGTGCTCTTCAACGAGCCGAAATTGCTGAAATAAGATGCGGTGTTTTCGACGATACGCGACGTTCGGGAGTTTCAGTGCTCTTCAACGAGCCGAAATTGCTGAAATCCTATGCCCGCATAGAACCCCCGCAGCAGCGGTTGAAGTTTCAGTGCTCTTCAACGAGCCGAAATTGCTGAAATACGAATTAGAGACGTTTAGTGTAGATGTGAGCGCGTGTTTCAGTGCTCTTCAACGAGCCGAAATTGCTGAAATAAGCGATCCGTCGCTTGCCCGCCTTTTGTCGTCTACGGTTTCAGTGCTCTTCAACGAGCCGAAATTGCTGAAATCATCGCAACCGAACTGGGCAGACGCAGCAGAGTTGCGTTTCAGTGCTCTTCAACGAGCCGAAATTGCTGAAATCGAGCATACTGACGCTCGCAGTTCAGAACGTGCCGACGTTTCAGTGCTCTTCAACGAGCCGAAATTGCTGAAATGTAAATACTACAATCACGTCGCTGCTGCCGTATGAGGTTTCAGTGCTCTTCAACGAGCCGAAATTGCTGAAATTTTGTCGCCGCCCGCGCGGAACAACGAGAGCAGCGCCGTTTCAGTGCTCTTCAACGAGCCGAAATTGCTGAAATGGCGGAGGCGACTTGGGTTGGTAGTATTGAGGTGAAGTTTCAGTGCTCTTCAACGAGCCGAAATTGCTGAAATTTAGTTGGTGTGTGCTTGTTGAGAGCGCCGTCACCGGTTTCAGTGCTCTTCAACGAGCCGAAATTGCTGAAATCGGGCGGGAATATCAACTCACGCTGGAGACCAAGCCCAGGTTTCAGTGCTCTTCAACGAGCCGAAATTGCTGAAATGCGCGACTACGCGGTCGAGTACCGCGGGCAGCCGGTGTTTCAGTGCTCTTCAACGAGCCGAAATTGCTGAAATTGCGATCTTTGCTGATCTGACCGTGTCTTTATAGCCGGTTTCAGTGCTCTTCAACGAGCCGAAATTGCTGAAATGCTGATCCGGCGTTGGCAGAAGGAGGAACAACGATAGTTTCAGTGCTCTTCAACGAGCCGAAATTGCTGAAATTACGACAACGGCGAGCACGAGGATTACACGTTCGTGTTTCAGTGCTCTTCAACGAGCCGAAATTGCTGAAATGCTGCCGGACGCGCTGGAGGGCGCGGCGGCGGTGTGTTTCAGTGCTCTTCAACGAGCCGAAATTGCTGAAATTCTTGCATAACTAATCACCACCACCACTAGGTACACCAGTTTCAGTGCTCTTCAACGAGCCGAAATTGCTGAAATGCTTTCCGCCAGCAGACGCAGCGCTTCGTCTTTGGATCGGTTTCAGTGCTCTTCAACGAGCCGAAATTGCTGAAATCGTATAAGCAGCGGCGTCTTCGCCGTACAGAAGGTCGGTTTCAGTGCTCTTCAACGAGCCGAAATTGCTGAAATTTCCGTAGATGTTTAACGGGAAGGATATAAATGAAGTTGTTTCAGTGCTCTTCAACGAGCCGAAATTGCTGAAATCGAGCATACTGACGCTCGCAGTTCAGAACGTGCCGACGTTTCAGTGCTCTTCAACGAGCCGAAATTGCTGAAATACAAACCGGCGCGCGTGTGGTATACTGAGCGCGTAGCGTTTCAGTGCTCTTCAACGAGCCGAAATTGCTGAAATACTTCTTTGACCGTCTTCAGTTTGGGGTTATCCGAAGTTTCAGTGCTCTTCAACGAGCCGAAATTGCTGAAATGGGATTATCGGGCATCCCGCGTCGATCAGCGTGGCGCGTTTCAGTGCTCTTCAACGAGCCGAAATTGCTGAAATCTACACGCTTCTGAAGCAACACAGATACGAAGCAAGTTTCAGTGCTCTTCAACGAGCCGAAATTGCTGAAATTGTTTCTGGGGGTTCCGATGCGAGAAGTGCTCGAAGTTTCAGTGCTCTTCAACGAGCCGAAATTGCTGAAATCGTACTGATCGGTTCTGTCGTCAATCCGTCTGAACTTGTTTCAGTGCTCTTCAACGAGCCGAAATTGCTGAAATCTTATAATACGCTGGCAATGACGTTGCCAGACGCACGTTTCAGTGCTCTTCAACGAGCCGAAATTGCTGAAATATGAGGACGTAATCGCGCTGCTCAACTCTGACGAGGTTTCAGTGCTCTTCAACGAGCCGAAATTGCTGAAATTGTTCTTGCACGTGGAACACCTAACCCAACGAATGTAGTTTCAGTGCTCTTCAACGAGCCGAAATTGCTGAAATAACTTGAAGGTTGTCGTCGGGATACCGGAGCATCCAACGTTTCAGTGCTCTTCAACGAGCCGAAATTGCTGAAATGATTGACGTTATCCGCATTGATTTATATCTCTTGCGGGTTTCAGTGCTCTTCAACGAGCCGAAATTGCTGAAATTGCGTGGTTTGATCAGATTTCCGCCGGTGTTCACAAGTTTCAGTGCTCTTCAACGAGCCGAAATTGCTGAAACGTTTTTACCGAGACTGTTCGGCTTGTACGTGCATAAGTTTCAGTGCTCTTCAACGAGCCGAAATTGCTGAAATTTTCGCCAATGTTGATAATTTTTGTCGCTTTGTAAACCGTTTCAGTGCTCTTCAACGAGCCGAAATTGCTGAAAATATCGCCCAGCCAGTCCACTACCCAGCGCAGGGCCGGAAGTTTCAGTGCTCTTCAACGAGCCGAAATTGCTGAAATGGTGCGACCAAGCCGGGAGGTTCCGCTGGCTTGACTTGTTTCAGTGCTCTTCAACGAGCCGTAATTGCTGAAATTTTGTCGAGGCTGTGAATGGTGGTGGCGACGCGCGGTTTCAGTGCTCTTCAACGAGCCGAAATTGCTGAAATCCAGGACGCGCCCGCTTTAGGCGTGCGCGATCCGAGTTTCAGTGCTCTTCAACGAGCCGAAATTGCTGAAATTGTAAGGCGTTGAACCAGAGTGCGAACAGCGCAAACGTTTCAGTGCTCTTCAACGAGCCGAAATTGCTGAAATGTGGGCTTCGGTGATAAGACGCTGCAAGCGCCGCTTTTGTTTCAGTGCTCTTCAACGAGCCGAAATTGCTGAAATTGCGCCACGCGCCGAAGCGGTTGACGATCAAGCGCGGTTTCAGTGCTCTTCAACGAGCCGAAATTGCTGAAATTTGTGTTGCTTATTTTCAAAATTGTTTTCACAAAAAGTTTCAGTGCTCTTCAACGAGCCGAAATTGCTGAAATCACACTTGCCATCACTCTACGGTTTATATGCACAAAAGTTTCAGTGCTCTTCAACGAGCCGAAATTGCTGAAATTTTAGGAGGTGTCTATGGGTGATGGAACGGAGCGGAACGTTTCAGTGCTCTTCAACGAGCCGAAATTGCTGAAATCTTGTAGGTCGGTCGAATCGAGGTCGCACATACTTGTTTCAGTGCTCTTCAACGAGCCGAAATTGCTGAAATGTGTTGCTTCTGCATTACCCATTTGACCAGGCTTGTGTTTCAGTGCTCTTCAACGAGCCGAAATTGCTGAAATGCGCTTGCAATTTGCGCGCCTAATGGCTATCTCACAGTTTCAGTGCTCTTCAACGAGCCGAAATTGCTGAAATTTGTGTCATCGGGCACACGGAAGTACGCAGCAAACGTTTCAGTGCTCTTCAACGAGCCGAAATTGCTGAAATCGGTAGACAGGTGGTCTCGTGGCTGAGGCGTTGTTTGGTTTCAGTGCTCTTCAACGAGCCGAAATTGCTGAAATTTTTGCTCAACGCGCGTATTTTCACCCGCAGCCGGCGCGTTTCAGTGCTCTTCAACGAGCCGAAATTGCTGAAATTCTGCTGGCTGCGCTGCCGGCAGACCGGATCGACGTCGTTTCAGTGCTCTTCAACGAGCCGAAATTGCTGAAATCGCGTAGAGTGAGGCTTGACATTCGTGACTTGTTCAGTTTCAGTGCTCTTCAACGAGCCGAAATTGCTGAAATTCGTACTCGATACGCAGCGTAGCCGCCAGCGCGGGGTTTCAGTGCTCTTCAACGAGCCGAAATTGCTGAAATAGAGAACTGAAGACACACTCCGCAATTTCATCCGCCCGTTTCAGTGCTCTTCAACGAGCCGAAATTGCTGAAATCTCCCAAACAACGTTTGGACAAGTGTGCTCTTGTACGTTTCAGTGCTCTTCAACGAGCCGAAATTGCTGAAATCGCTCGTATGTCAGGGGGGCGCGCCTCCGCTCCTGCGTTTCAGTGCTCTTCAACGAGCCGAAATTGCTGAAATGGTCGTGTCGTCTGGATACTCGTTGTCGAGCGATACGTTTCAGTGCTCTTCAACGAGCCGAAATTGCTGAAATTCCTTGCTTTGCGGGCGGTTCTCCTGACCGACTTTGTGTTTCAGTGCTCTTCAACGAGCCGAAATTGCTGAAATGGTACAGGGGTTATTTTCGTCTCAATCTCGAACGAGGGTTTCAGTGCTCTTCAACGAGCCGAAATTGCTGAAATGGCGCGTACTGGACGATCGTCAAGTGCACGCGGCTTCGCGTTTCAGTGCTCTTCAACGAGCCGAAATTGCTGAAATTCCGTGTAGACGTGAAAAACTCTTGCTGATAGAATCAGTTTCAGTGCTCTTCAACGAGCCGAAATTGCTGAAATCATCAGGCGGGGGCGTCAAGGGCGCGAGCGTGTACCGTTTCAGTGCTCTTCAACGAGCCGAAATTGCTGAAATCGGCGTTTCGTCAAGCGCTTGCGGGTGCAGCGTCGCTGTTTCAGTGCTCTTCAACGAGCCGAAATTGCTGAAATACTATCAACCTCCCACTCTACTTCTTGAACGTAGAGTTTCAGTGCTCTTCAACGAGCCGAAATTGCTGAAATTGATCCGTCCAGTAGCCGCGGTATTGACCGTACACGGTTTCAGTGCTCTTCAACGAGCCGAAATTGCTGAAATGGGCGCGAGTACCAACTCACGTTGGAGACGAAGCCAAGGTTTCAGTGCTCTTCAACGAGCCGAAATTGCTGAAATCTTGTTGGTTCTGCCCGTACCGCAGCGCCCGCAGTCGTTTCAGTGCTCTTCAACGAGCCGAAATTGCTGAAATCAGTGTGGATCGCACACCCATTCTGGAGGTCGCGACTGAGTTTCAGTGCTCTTCAACGAGCCGAAATTGCTGAAATTCGTGCTGCCGATCTGGGCGCTCCCGGTTGCCCTCGTGCAGCGTTTCAGTGCTCTTCAACGAGCCGAAATTGCTGAAATGCGCGGGCTTCGTTCTGTGTGAGCACCGGTTGCCCCGTCGTTTCAGTGCTCTTCAACGAGCCGAAATTGCTGAAATCGCTGCATAGCGTGCTGACGCCCCGAGGTCTCTACGCCGGTTTCAGTGCTCTTCAACGAGCCGAAATTGCTGAAATTCGATAACGTCGCACGAATATCGCCGTCAACTCGCCGTTTCAGTGCTCTTCAACGAGCCGAAATTGCTGAAATTACGGATCGCGCGTGGACGTCGGCAGGGCGGTCCACGTGTTTCAGTGCTCTTCAACGAGCCGAAATTGCTGAAATGTTAGCCCGTTCGTTGAGATCGCGGCTGGTACGTAATGTTTCAGTGCTCTTCAACGAGCCGAAATTGCTGAAATGTGATGATGACACTTACAAGTACTGAGTTGCGCAAAGTTTCAGTGCTCTTCAACGAGCCGAAATTGCTGAAATTGAGATTTGAATTACAATGCCGAAACAGGTATGCGGATAGTTTCAGTGCTCTTCAACGAGCCGAAATTGCTGAAATCTTGTTTTTGTAATTCGCTTGACATAACAACCTGATGTTTCAGTGCTCTTCAACGAGCCGAAATTGCTGAAATCGACACCCCAGCCGTCATACACGTACGGGTAGACGCCCGTTTCAGTGCTCTTCAACGAGCCGAAATTGCTGAAATGATGCTCGTACAACGTCTCTTGACATCGCGCAACAGTTTCAGTGCTCTTCAACGAGCCGAAATTGCTGAAATTCGGGATGTGATCCGCATGCTCAAGTTCTTTTCGGGTTTCAGTGCTCTTCAACGAGCCGAAATTGCTGAAATCGGAATACGTATCGGCTAGTCATCAAATGAAGGAGAGTTTCAGTGCTCTTCAACGAGCCGAAATTGCTGAAATTTCGTCGCCGACGGCGTGACCTACCCGGCGTCGCTGCGTTTCAGTGCTCTTCAACGAGCCGAAATTGCTGAAATCTGGCGATCGTCCAGCACGCGCCCGATACTCGAAGTTTCAGTGCTCTTCAACGAGCCGAAATTGCTGAAATTGGGCATCCCGCTTCGATCAGCGTCACGCGGGCGACGTTTCAGTGCTCTTCAACGAGCCGAAATTGCTGAAATAGGTAGGTGTGTTATGTCTCTCTCAACTATTCTCCAGTTTCAGTGCTCTTCAACGAGCCGAAATTGCTGAAATCTGGAACGGCTGGATGGATGCCCTTCTCCATCCGGCCCGTTTCAGTGCTCTTCAACGAGCCGAAATTGCTGAAATTTCGCCTTCTCTGCTGGTCTCTTCAAGCCGTCCAAGGTTTCAGTGCTCTTCAACGAGCCGAAATTGCTGAAATGGAGCGCGCGGGTGGTATGGGCGCTCTTGTTTCATGTTTCAGTGCTCTTCAACGAGCCGAAATTGCTGAAATTCACAAGCGCCTATGCCGCGTCCTATTCGCTTTTGTAGTTTCAGTGCTCTTCAACGAGCCGAAATTGCTGAAATTTGCGTAGCCCGCACCTCGTAGTTGTTGGCCCAGAACGTTTCAGTGCTCTTCAACGAGCCGAAATTGCTGAAATCAGGAGTACGCCGGTTATGCAGAAGAAGAGACGGCGAAGTTTCAGTGCTCTTCAACGAGCCGAAATTGCTGAAATTTGGGGGAACTACGATTTTTCTTGGCACTACGTGCCGTTTCAGTGCTCTTCAACGAGCCGAAATTGCTGAAATAATGTTTATAACAAGCAGATATATCGCTGTGTTTAAGTTTCAGTGCTCTTCAACGAGCCGAAATTGCTGAAATCAAAGACAAACTGCCGGAACTCATTGCGCGTCTCGAATTTCAGTGCTCTTCAACGAGCCGAAATTGCTGAAATTCAAGACAATCCAACGCCCGCAGCGTCCGCGACGCCGTTTCAGTGCTCTTCAACGAGCCGAAATTGCTGAAATCTTCTTTTCCGTCGTGCACGTACAAACCGAATAAACGGTTTCAGTGCTCTTCAACGAGCCGAAATTGCTGAAATCTAACCCAGTTCGCGCTGGCGACCTGGTACGCTTCCCGTTTCAGTGCTCTTCAACGAGCCGAAATTGCTGAAATGCACGTTGCGCGATGCGCTGCGTGCGCTGTCGCTGGGTTTCAGTGCTCTTCAACGAGCCGAAATTGCTGAAATTAGCCGATAGACATTCCGAAGCATTGTGCGCGGCTCTGCGTTTCAGTGCTCTTCAACGAGCCGAAATTGCTGAAATTCTCCTCCTACTTGATGACTAGCCGATAGACATTCCGAGTTTCAGTGCTCTTCAACGAGCCGAAATTGCTGAAATCGCATTTGGTGCGGGACGCAGAAGGTAGGAGGAGTGCGTTTCAGTGCTCTTCAACGAGCCGAAATTGCTGAAATGATGAGCAGGCGTAACTGTCTGGAGATCATCAGAGTTTCAGTGCTCTTCAACGAGCCGAAATTGCTGAAATCAAGTTTGCGCTCGTCCATTCCCGGCGCGGCGTTGAGTTTCAGTGCTCTTCAACGAGCCGAAATTGCTGAAATCTTCGCTCCACAAATACGGCGACTTTATCGATCAACGTGTTTCAGTGCTCTTCAACGAGCCGAAATTGCTGAAATAGTAGAACGAATGTTTTACGTCGATCTGAAGCAAGCAGTTTCAGTGCTCTTCAACGAGCCGAAATTGCTGAAATACTAACGTCAACGATCCCGCTCAATCATTACAGCAAAGTTTCAGTGCTCTTCAACGAGCCGAAATTGCTGAAATAGTAACCTGCAAAACATTATGAATAACTGGTTTCAGCAGTTTCAGTGCTCTTCAACGAGCCGAAATTGCTGAAATCGTGACACTTCAATGATCGAGTTCTCACCTGATACCGTTTCAGTGCTCTTCAACGAGCCGAAATTGCTGAAATAGCAACCTGCAAAATCTGCACAGGTCGAACGTCAGTGTTTCAGTGCTCTTCAACGAGCCGAAATTGCTGAAATCAGACCAGAAGCGCGCGGTTCGTGCACCTACGCGCGGTTTCAGTGCTCTTCAACGAGCCGAAATTGCTGAAATTACAACTTCGATCTTGTTGCGCCGCAACCGTACAAGGTTTCAGTGCTCTTCAACGAGCCGAAATTGCTGAAATAACCATCGACTGGTTTCCGCTCGGACAGCCGCCACACGTTTCAGTGCTCTTCAACGAGCCGAAATTGCTGAAATCTCATTGTCAACGTCGAACGCTGGAACGACACCGGTAGTTTCAGTGCTCTTCAACGAGCCGAAATTGCTGAAATGTACTCAAAGCGCGGGTAATGCTGCGCGGAACCGGCGTCGTTTCAGTGCTCTTCAACGAGCCGAAATTGCTGAAATCGCTTGGGTCAACAGACCCCGGCTTAGATGAGGAGAAGTTTCAGTGCTCTTCAACGAGCCGAAATTGCTGAAATATACTCCAAAAATACGGTGTATACGGAATTCACGAGGTTTCAGTGCTCTTCAACGAGCCGAAATTGCTGAAATCTAACTAGAACACTTGTGCTGCTACCGTGTTACTTCCCGTTTCAGTGCTCTTCAACGAGCCGAAATTGCTGAAATTCTCAAGTTCGGCTTGGTGCCTGGCACGAAGCGCCGTTTCAGTGCTCTTCAACGAGCCGAAATTGCTGAAATGCCTTATCAGTAACTCCCCGCAGGCTCTCGCTTGCGTTTCAGTGCTCTTCAACGAGCCGAAATTGCTGAAATCGGACGAAAAGGCAAGTTTCGAGTGCAACTTGGCTCCGTTTCAGTGCTCTTCAACGAGCCGAAATTGCTGAAATGGTCTGCGTCGGAAATACCGGTTATTCACCTTCTTGAGTTTCAGTGCTCTTCAACGAGCCGAAATTGCTGAAATGCGTCCAGACGCGCGCAAGTTGGTCTACTTCAGACGCGTTTCAGTGCTCTTCAACGAGCCGAAATTGCTGAAATCGCCGGGGGATTGCCGGATCGCCGACGATTCAACGATGTTTCAGTGCTCTTCAACGAGCCGAAATTGCTGAAATTGGACGGGTTGCAAGCCCTATTCTTGTGTCAACGGAGTTTCAGTGCTCTTCAACGAGCCGAAATTGCTGAAATCGTACCGCGCGCGCGCCGTCCTTTGGCGCGTGCGGGTTTCAGTGCTCTTCAACGAGCCGAAATTGCTGAAATCTTGTTGTCCACACCGGCAACGGGCTGATGCCAATGGTTTCAGTGCTCTTCAACGAGCCGAAATTGCTGAAATCCGCGATAGTATAGCGTTAGAGAAGCGTACCAATTGTGTTTCAGTGCTCTTCAACGAGCCGAAATTGCTGAAATCGGCTTGTACGCTTGAATGTCGAAATTGTATCGATCGTTTCAGTGCTCTTCAACGAGCCGAAATTGCTGAAATGTACGTCGGATCGCCGAAGAGTGACAAACGGTTGAGTTTCAGTGCTCTTCAACGAGCCGAAATTGCTGAAATTGAGCGCGTACATACGCGCACAAGATAGATCGACTTCGTTTCAGTGCTCTTCAACGAGCCGAAATTGCTGAAATTGTGACACTGCTGACGAACCGACAGCGGGCGTGCGGGTTTCAGTGCTCTTCAACGAGCCGAAATTGCTGAAATTCTCGAAAGCGCCGAGCCGCGTGTACGCGCAGTATCCGTTTCAGTGCTCTTCAACGAGCCGAAATTGCTGAAATCCAACATAGTGCCAGTAACGGCCAGAGGCAGGAGCGGTTTCAGTGCTCTTCAACGAGCCGAAATTGCTGAAATCGTTGCGCTGCCAGAACGCAATCAGCGTGCGACGTTGTTTCAGTGCTCTTCAACGAGCCGAAATTGCTGAAATGGTTCCTGCGCCGCGCGATCGCGTCTGTTACTACATCGGTTTCAGTGCTCTTCAACGAGCCGAAATTGCTGAAATGCTCTGAGATTAGATGATGAAACTTGTGTATCGGTAGTTTCAGTGCTCTTCAACGAGCCGAAATTGCTGAAATTAATACGCTTGCGGTTTTTCCGTTCTCTGTCAACGGGTTTCAGTGCTCTTCAACGAGCCGAAATTGCTGAAATAATAGTTGGCGTTCCGTGGGTTTAGGGAATGAGTTTGTTTCAGTGCTCTTCAACGAGCCGAAATTGCTGAAATTCATAGAAGCACCTCATCCATACATACGAAACCAACGTTTCAGTGCTCTTCAACGAGCCGAAATTGCTGAAATCGATTACGCAGAACGGGCGTTTACCGCGCTGCGTGGGTTTCAGTGCTCTTCAACGAGCCGAAATTGCTGAAATCCACTCATCGGCGCTGATACCCAACATTAATTTGATGTTTCAGTGCTCTTCAACGAGCCGAAATTGCTGAAATAGGGGATCGTGAATATAAATAACGCGCGCACGCATGTGTTTCAGTGCTCTTCAACGAGCCGAAATTGCTGAAATCTGAATTGAGAACAGCGTTGCATTGCTCGGCAGAGAGTTTCAGTGCTCTTCAACGAGCCGAAATTGCTGAAATATGAAGCGCTGGCTTGACACGCAGGGAAAGTAGGAGTTTCAGTGCTCTTCAACGAGCCGAAATTGCTGAAATTGCCACGCTATACGTGGGCGCGCCATCGTCAGACGCAGTTTCAGTGCTCTTCAACGAGCCGAAATTGCTGAAATGATAAGCCGTCGGCACTGTCTGGAGATCATCAGAGGTTTCAGTGCTCTTCAACGAGCCGAAATTGCTGAAATAGCACAGACGCGACAGCAGACGCGCCGTATTGGGACGGTTTCAGTGCTCTTCAACGAGCCGAAATTGCTGAAATATGAAGCGCTGGCTTGACACGCAGGGAAAGTAGGAGTTTCAGTGCTCTTCAACGAGCCGAAATTGCTGAAATTTTTTTCATGGTGGCGCGCCCGATCCGGTTCTCGTGTTTCAGTGCTCTTCAACGAGCCGAAATTGCTGAAATCCTAGGTCGAAACTTGACACATTGCAGGTTGACGAGGTTTCAGTGCTCTTCAACGAGCCGAAATTGCTGAAATGTTGCGCGGCGCGGTGCTCATTTGGGATGAGGTCCGTTTCAGTGCTCTTCAACGAGCCGAAATTGCTGAAATCATCGCATGCGTCGTGAGGTCGTGTTGACCTATGTGGTTTCAGTGCTCTTCAACGAGCCGAAATTGCTGAAATGGATGAGGATGTGTTGGCGCTGCTTAACTCTGAGCAGGTTTCAGTGCTCTTCAACGAGCCGAAATTGCTGAAATCGCCGTCGGCGGCTGGCGCGTGCTGCCCGCGTCCTAGTTTCAGTGCTCTTCAACGAGCCGAAATTGCTGAAATTGCGTCTGGAACGCTGGTGGTCTACTATGAGGTGCCGTTTCAGTGCTCTTCAACGAGCCGAAATTGCTGAAATGGCGCGCGCGACGGATGCCGAGCGTCACCCTGCAGCTGTTTCAGTGCTCTTCAACGAGCCGAAATTGCTGAAATTCATTGGCTGGGTCAACTCGCTGATTGACATCTGGAACGTTTCAGTGCTCTTCAACGAGCCGAAATTGCTGAAATCATGCAGCGCGCGCGGGCGCGGCCGGAGCTGCACCCGGTTTCAGTGCTCTTCAACGAGCCGAAATTGCTGAAATATTCGCGCTTGTCCAATCGCTCAATGACTAAACGTTTGTTTCAGTGCTCTTCAACGAGCCGAAATTGCTGAAATGTCACCGTATCCGAATACCAATAATCAAGACCAAACGTTTCAGTGCTCTTCAACGAGCCGAAATTGCTGAAATTTTGGTACGTCCAGCGCCAAGGACAGACGACGGTAGCGTTTCAGTGCTCTTCAACGAGCCGAAATTGCTGAAATACGCCGTGGCGTACTCGACGGCGGATGCGATCATTGGTTTCAGTGCTCTTCAACGAGCCGAAATTGCTGAAATCGACCTCGTAGAGCGCAACCGGCTGCTGATCCAGGTTTCAGTGCTCTTCAACGAGCCGAAATTGCTGAAATTTGGCAGCGCGTTGCGTCGCTTGAAGAGGTGCGACGGTTTCAGTGCTCTTCAACGAGCCGAAATTGCTGAAATGCCGACAACGCTGACGTTTCAGCATCAGCCGGTCGAAGTTTCAGTGCTCTTCAACGAGCCGAAATTGCTGAAATAAGATGATTGATGCTTATACTTTCAAGTTGGTAGAGTTTCAGTGCTCTTCAACGAGCCGAAATTGCTGAAATACCCGAACACGGTTGCGATTTTTCCGTTTTCTCTCAAGTTTCAGTGCTCTTCAACGAGCCGAAATTGCTGAAATTTGTCGCCGCCGGAACGGAACAACGCCAGCAGCGCGGTTTCAGTGCTCTTCAACGAGCCGAAATTGCTGAAATCGTTCGGGCTGCCCTACGAACGCTTGATCGCGCAGAGTTTCAGTGCTCTTCAACGAGCCGAAATTGCTGAAATCGTATAAAGCGTACTTTGCGTACCTCAAACGCAACCGCTGTTTCAGTGCTCTTCAACGAGCCGAAATTGCTGAAATTTTCGACGCAATCGGCGACGAGGGAAACGAGTAGCGCGTTTCAGTGCTCTTCAACGAGCCGAAATTGCTGAAATTCGAGCGCAGCAACGAGGCAGCGGTGATCGGCGTGGACTGTTTCAGTGCTCTTCAACGAGCCGAAATTGCTGAAATCTGGAACGTCATTACGCCGCCGACGCTCCAGAGTTTTCGTTTCAGTGCTCTTCAACGAGCCGAAATTGCTGAAATCTGGTTCCGTACGCGCGTGCTCCTGAGGTTAGCCCGCGGTTTCAGTGCTCTTCAACGAGCCGAAATTGCTGAAATCGAGATTTTCGTGACCGGCGCAGAGGTATACGCAGCAAGTTTCAGTGCTCTTCAACGAGCCGAAATTGCTGAAATTCCGCTTCCGGTCGCGCGCGCTACAGTGCGCCGGAGTTTCAGTGCTCTTCAACGAGCCGAAATTGCTGAAATGCAGCGTCTTCAGCGTCTCCTCGCCGAAGTCCCGCGGTTTCAGTGCTCTTCAACGAGCCGAAATTGCTGAAATGCGCGCCGAACGCGCCGCGCTGCGCGTCTGCGGCTTTGTTTCAGTGCTCTTCAACGAGCCGAAATTGCTGAAATCGCAGGCGTATACCACGAGCGATCCCCGCTGATTGTTTGTTTCAGTGCTCTTCAACGAGCCGAAATTGCTGAAATCCGGACGGCAAAGCGTTTTGTTTCAACGTGCGGCGCGTGTTTCAGTGCTCTTCAACGAGCCGAAATTGCTGAAATAATATCGGTGGTGCGGAATATGACCGATATGAGACGCGTTTCAGTGCTCTTCAACGAGCCGAAATTGCTGAAATTCGGGGTGAATATTGATTCGCTCGACCGGCAAGAGTTGTTTCAGTGCTCTTCAACGAGCCGAAATTGCTGAAATCCGTTGGGCGATCGGGATCGTTCGCCGTCCCGCGCGTTTCAGTGCTCTTCAACGAGCCGAAATTGCTGAAATATTTCG
>Ga0308409_1000948_pt1 | contig 14415 bp, 18 predicted proteins | sample HotsprSampleMSe4_FD_203469 | JGI IMG/M metagenome (GOLD analysis project Ga0308409, IMG submission 203469) | Hot spring phototrophic mat microbial communities from Mushroom Spring, Yellowstone National Park, Wyoming, United States - 20060912_MSe4 ... | reverse complement strand
TCGCCCCCACAAAGTTTCAGTGCTCTTCAACGAGCCGAAATTGCTGAAATCGCTTTGAACAGCGTATCTTTCGACCGCACGCGGCGGAGTTTCAGTGCTCTTCAACGAGCCGAAATTGCTGAAATCGTCTGCCGTTATGTGCAACTTCTTCGCCAGCCCGACCGTTTCAGTGCTCTTCAACGAGCCGAAATTGCTGAAATCGCATCTGGCGGAAGACGCGCCGCTTGACCGTCACGGTTTCAGTGCTCTTCAACGAGCCGAAATTGCTGAAATCGGGGGGCGAGCACGACCTTCTACCGCACCGCCGATGTTTCAGTGCTCTTCAACGAGCCGAAATTGCTGAAATATTTGCCGGCTCCTGTGCTGGCCGACGCGCCGGAATAGTTTCAGTGCTCTTCAACGAGCCGAAATTGCTGAAATACACTTGTTCGATCTCGTCAATAATCACGAGATCGTGTTTCAGTGCTCTTCAACGAGCCGAAATTGCTGAAATCGTTGCAGGCGCTCGTGGCGCAGATTTTGGTGCTCGGTTTCAGTGCTCTTCAACGAGCCGAAATTGCTGAAATTTGAGTCTACGTCAATCATCTATCTGTTCTGTAAGGGTTTCAGTGCTCTTCAACGAGCCGAAATTGCTGAAATGGTCTGCGCGGCGGGTATGTGACCTCGCCGGAGTTGCCGTTTCAGTGCTCTTCAACGAGCCGAAATTGCTGAAATGCCGGCGTGGAGATCGTCGCGGGATTCGATGTGTGGCGTTTCAGTGCTCTTCAACGAGCCGAAATTGCTGAAATTGTGACGCCGATGGCCAACGCAAGAACCGACACAAACGTTTCAGTGCTCTTCAACGAGCCGAAATTGCTGAAATCGCCCCGCCCGCCCGCTGGAGCGGTAGCGCGCCCCCCGTTTCAGTGCTCTTCAACGAGCCGAAATTGCTGAAATCGTGAGGGCTGTTGGGATGCAGGAGATCAGTATCGGTTTCAGTGCTCTTCAACGAGCCGAAATTGCTGAAATCGGTCCGACTGGCGCGCCGGGCGATTGCGACGCTCCGTTTCAGTGCTCTTCAACGAGCCGAAATTGCTGAAATATTGGGCGCGCGCGGCGCGGTTGAATTGACGACAGAAGTTTCAGTGCTCTTCAACGAGCCGAAATTGCTGAAATGTTGCGGTGCGCGCGGCGGGGGCGTTCGTTATCTACGTTTCAGTGCTCTTCAACGAGCCGAAATTGCTGAAATTTTCGTGGGGCGGTGGACGCTGAAAAAGAAGGGATGTTTCAGTGCTCTTCAACGAGCCGAAATTGCTGAAATCGGCTGCGGGAAGAGGTCGCTGCTGCGGTCAAAGCGCGTTTCAGTGCTCTTCAACGAGCCGAAATTGCTGAAATATTGACGAGGTGAACAACGATCTCGCCTTCATCCGTTGTTTCAGTGCTCTTCAACGAGCCGAAATTGCTGAAATCCAAGTGCGCGTGGATCGCGTCGCCGATCGGTGCAGAGTTTCAGTGCTCTTCAACGAGCCGAAATTGCTGAAATGGAGCATAACCCACTCCCGATCAACCCGCGCCCCGTTCTGTTTCAGTGCTCTTCAACGAGCCGAAATTGCTGAAATTCATCGAGGTTGACGCCGAGCGTGTTGGTGGGTTGTGTTTCAGTGCTCTTCAACGAGCCGAAATTGCTGAAATTCCGCCCCCGCGATCTTCAGATGCGGGTGCACCCGGTTTCAGTGCTCTTCAACGAGCCGAAATTGCTGAAATCCATCCATAACCCCGCTCCAACCCCCGCTCCGCCTGCGTTTCAGTGCTCTTCAACGAGCCGAAATTGCTGAAATGAAGATCGTCTGTCAACGCGACGTAGTCCTTCATCCGTTTCAGTGCTCTTCAACGAGCCGAAATTGCTGAAATCGGCTCCCGGCATCCGCCGCCACGCGGCGACCGCGCGTTTCAGTGCTCTTCAACGAGCCGAAATTGCTGAAATCGCGGATCGGCGTCGGGATCGAAGGGAAACAGCAGCGTTTCAGTGCTCTTCAACGAGCCGAAATTGCTGAAATGAACGCCGCCTCATCAATAACTACCAGCACATCCGTATGTTTCAGTGCTCTTCAACGAGCCGAAATTGCTGAAATACCAACGCTTCCGCAACGTTCGTTATCCGTTCGCGCGTTTCAGTGCTCTTCAACGAGCCGAAATTGCTGAAATCGAAACTGCTCTCTTTTGCGAAAAACGCCAGCGCGAGTTTCAGTGCTCTTCAACGAGCCGAAATTGCTGAAATCGAGCGGCACGCCGACCTCACGCGCCGCGACGCGCGAGTTTCAGTGCTCTTCAACGAGCCGAAATTGCTGAAATCGGATCGGATGACAACGATGTTCGGGTACTGATCGTCGTTTCAGTGCTCTTCAACGAGCCGAAATTGCTGAAATAGTTCGGCTGCGTCGCAAGTCGCCGGACGGGAACGGTTTCAGTGCTCTTCAACGAGCCGAAATTGCTGAAATTTGATACGCGCATCGACGCCTTCACCGGATCGTCGAGTGTTTCAGTGCTCTTCAACGAGCCGAAATTGCTGAAATTCTGGGCTGTTTTCGCGGGTTCGGGACGGTCGGGGACGTTTCAGTGCTCTTCAACGAGCCGAAATTGCTGAAATCCGTCATCATTCTTGCCTGGGCGCTGCGGGAGTTCGCGTTTCAGTGCTCTTCAACGAGCCGAAATTGCTGAAATCGTTCCGGCGCGCGACACGCCAGCAGGCGCTGAACGGTTTCAGTGCTCTTCAACGAGCCGAAATTGCTGAAATGTGTACCGCTTGGGGTAGGAGACCCCAACGAGAAGAGTTTCAGTGCTCTTCAACGAGCCGAAATTGCTGAAATTGAACGAACCGACCTCACCCGAAGCGTACCGCGATCGTTTCAGTGCTCTTCAACGAGCCGAAATTGCTGAAATCGTCAACAAGCGCGGGGACGGGTCAACCCCCGTCCCGGTTTCAGTGCTCTTCAACGAGCCGAAATTGCTGAAATCGATCCTGGGCGTCCACGAAGCCGGGCATCTCTGGGGTTTCAGTGCTCTTCAACGAGCCGAAATTGCTGAAATGGGCAGGTGGAAACCCTGTTCGCCCGCATGTCGCCGGGTTTCAGTGCTCTTCAACGAGCCGAAATTGCTGAAATCTTCGGCACATCGTCTCGCAGGACCCGGCCCTCAGGTTTCAGTGCTCTTCAACGAGCCGAAATTGCTGAAATGCATGCTGATCGGCGCCGCCGCGCATGCCGGCGCGCGTTTCAGTGCTCTTCAACGAGCCGAAATTGCTGAAATCTCAACCGAAATCCCCTCCGAAAGCCCTTGACAGATGTTTCAGTGCTCTTCAACGAGCCGAAATTGCTGAAATCGCGCCCATGGGGCCGAGCACTTCCATCCCTTTGCGCGTTTCAGTGCTCTTCAACGAGCCGAAATTGCTGAAATACGGAAGCCGAACCGGCCCCGCTCCCCGCGGTCCCGTTTCAGTGCTCTTCAACGAGCCGAAATTGCTGAAATCGCAAGCCGGATCGTCGCGTGGACGATATCCGCAGGCGGTTTCAGTGCTCTTCAACGAGCCGAAATTGCTGAAATTCAGCGTCTTGATCTGGTTCCAGGCGAACCGCGCGACGGGTTTCAGTGCTCTTCAACGAGCCGAAATTGCTGAAATTGCGCGGTGACGGCGCTGTTGCTCGCCGCGAATGTCAGTTTCAGTGCTCTTCAACGAGCCGAAATTGCTGAAATCGTCCTAATGCCTTTTGTCGTTGTGACACTATTTGGAAGTTTCAGTGCTCTTCAACGAGCCGAAATTGCTGAAATCGTCGCAATCGCACGCCGCGCGAGCGCCACCGAGTGTTTCAGTGCTCTTCAACGAGCCGAAATTGCTGAAATCCATCGCTGCTAAAGCCCGGCGGGTGGCTGGTGCGCGAGTTTCAGTGCTCTTCAACGAGCCGAAATTGCTGAAATATGCGCGGCTGTGTCTGCACATGCGGCATGCCGACCGGTTTCAGTGCTCTTCAACGAGCCGAAATTGCTGAAATATCGCAGGGACGACCATCCGTGGTCGCATTAGGGTAGTTTCAGTGCTCTTCAACGAGCCGAAATTGCTGAAATCGTCGTCTATCTTCACCGTCGCGTTGGAAACCGCCGTCCGTTTCAGTGCTCTTCAACGAGCCGAAATTGCTGAAATTTTGTCGGGGAAGTGACCGCCGACCCGCAGGCGCCGTTGTTTCAGTGCTCTTCAACGAGCCGAAATTGCTGAAATCGTTCCGGTTCGCCGGATCGCCCCTTCTCTTTTGGGTTTCAGTGCTCTTCAACGAGCCGAAATTGCTGAAATATCCGAACATCGTCGTCATCAAATCGCCGAAGGGCACGTTTCAGTGCTCTTCAACGAGCCGAAATTGCTGAAATACAATTGCGTAGTCGCTTACGTCTGCCGACCAGTTGTTTCAGTGCTCTTCAACGAGCCGAAATTGCTGAAATCGCATTGCTCCTTGCCAAACTTGAATTGCCATAGTGTTTCAGTGCTCTTCAACGAGCCGAAATTGCTGAAATGTTCGACTGGCGGCGCAACGCGTGGGACCCAATCAGTTTCAGTGCTCTTCAACGAGCCGAAATTGCTGAAATCCGCCAGCGCCGCGCGCCACCGCTGCGCGAGCTGCGGTTTCAGTGCTCTTCAACGAGCCGAAATTGCTGAAATCGCCGCCGGTGCGTCCGGGCGCCGCGGAGCGATGGTTGGTTTCAGTGCTCTTCAACGAGCCGAAATTGCTGAAATGCAGCCGCCCGCGCCAGCGCCAGACCGCGCCGTGGCGTTTCAGTGCTCTTCAACGAGCCGAAATTGCTGAAATCTGACGTTCACCGCCCGCCTCCTCCTCCGCTGCCGCCGTTTCAGTGCTCTTCAACGAGCCGAAATTGCTGAAATCCGACCCAACTTACGATATACCTCGTGCTCGATGAGTTTCAGTGCTCTTCAACGAGCCGAAATTGCTGAAATGTAGATGTCACACTCTGGAGTTATCGCCGGGCTGTGTTTCAGTGCTCTTCAACGAGCCGAAATTGCTGAAATTTTGGTAAGCATTCCCTTCCTCGCTTTCACCTCGAGTTTCAGTGCTCTTCAACGAGCCGAAATTGCTGAAATCTGGTCACCGTCGGCAGGTGCTCGCTGTACGCGATTGTTTCAGTGCTCTTCAACGAGCCGAAATTGCTGAAATCTGCCGGAAGACGTTGCGGCGGAGGTGCTCGATAAAGTTTCAGTGCTCTTCAACGAGCCGAAATTGCTGAAATCCTTGAGGACGCGGCGCAGAACGAAGAGTTGCGCCGTTTCAGTGCTCTTCAACGAGCCGAAATTGCTGAAATATGTGTTGTGACACTGTTACTGCTGATGGAACAACAGTTTCAGTGCTCTTCAACGAGCCGAAATTGCTGAAATCCAATTTTGGAGCGTAATCCCGCCGGTGACGGTCGTGTTTCAGTGCTCTTCAACGAGCCGAAATTGCTGAAATCGTAAAGGCGTCGGCGGTATCGCCGTAGAGCACGTCGGTTTCAGTGCTCTTCAACGAGCCGAAATTGCTGAAATTGTTTTGTGGGCGTCGGATTGGATATCGATATCCGGTTTCAGTGCTCTTCAACGAGCCGAAATTGCTGAAATTGCACGGCGTGACGTGGATGCGTCTGATCTCCGTCCCGTTTCAGTGCTCTTCAACGAGCCGAAATTGCTGAAATGGTCTGGACCTCCCGTGGTGCGTGTGGCGATTCGCCGTTTCAGTGCTCTTCAACGAGCCGAAATTGCTGAAATGAGGAAGAAAATGCCTCGACAACTCTTTCCGTACATGTTTCAGTGCTCTTCAACGAGCCGAAATTGCTGAAATCGGGATGTGGTAGCGCAGAAAGTATCTGATGTACGTGTTTCAGTGCTCTTCAACGAGCCGAAATTGCTGAAATAGAAGTACAAGAAGTCGACGCGCCAGATCGCCAAAAGTTTCAGTGCTCTTCAACGAGCCGAAATTGCTGAAATGTCGTTCAAGCCGTCTACCCAGCGCGCGTAGACGGCGAAGTTTCAGTGCTCTTCAACGAGCCGAAATTGCTGAAATCGTGCGCGAGATCAGGACCGGCTGGTACTACGTCCCGTTTCAGTGCTCTTCAACGAGCCGAAATTGCTGAAATTTCGCGGTCGAAATTTCGACCAACAACACCGCCTGGAGTTTCAGTGCTCTTCAACGAGCCGAAATTGCTGAAATGGTGCCGTGGGCGGACCGCCGTCTCTGGTTCGTCCGTTTCAGTGCTCTTCAACGAGCCGAAATTGCTGAAATCGCGTGTTGTGACGGCTGCTACTGCTGTACACTAGGGTTTCAGTGCTCTTCAACGAGCCGAAATTGCTGAAATCCTGCACTGCCCACCTCGCAAGCGCGCCACGCGCGCCCAGTTTCAGTGCTCTTCAACGAGCCGAAATTGCTGAAATCCGGCTCGTTGTGGTGGTCCGGTGAGTATCACGGACCGTTTCAGTGCTCTTCAACGAGCCGAAATTGCTGAAATGCAGTCGGAACGGTACGGCAGGACGGGTGATGGTACGTTTCAGTGCTCTTCAACGAGCCGAAATTGCTGAAATGCGCTCGCGGCGCTGGCGGCGCTTGTGCTGCCGCTGTGTTTCAGTGCTCTTCAACGAGCCGAAATTGCTGAAATCTGGTGCAGTGCGTCGCAGCAAGCGACGATTACTGCGGTTTCAGTGCTCTTCAACGAGCCGAAATTGCTGAAATGTTTCCCGACCAGACGAGCAACATCGGGATTGTGTGTTTCAGTGCTCTTCAACGAGCCGAAATTGCTGAAATACGACCGCGAGACGCGCGACTACGCAGTGGAGTACAAGTTTCAGTGCTCTTCAACGAGCCGAAATTGCTGAAATCGCAGCGAGATGCAGCGCGCAGAAGGAGAGAAACGGTTTCAGTGCTCTTCAACGAGCCGAAATTGCTGAAATCGCACCGATCGCACCGAAGACCGCGTTCCAAACGTAATGTTTCAGTGCTCTTCAACGAGCCGAAATTGCTGAAATGAAAAGCGTGTGTTGTGACGGCTGCTGCTGTACACTGTTTCAGTGCTCTTCAACGAGCCGAAATTGCTGAAATGCCTACGCGCCGCTGGACTACTTGCTGCTCGACGACGTTTCAGTGCTCTTCAACGAGCCGAAATTGCTGAAATGGTGTTCGGCGACGACAATCCGACCGTCGCTCAGAGTTTCAGTGCTCTTCAACGAGCCGAAATTGCTGAAATAATGTTCCGAGCGTGAGCGTATATGCATTTGGCTGCGTTTCAGTGCTCTTCAACGAGCCGAAATTGCTGAAATGTAGTCTCCTACCGACGCGAATCGCGAAACAAGTTGAGTTTCAGTGCTCTTCAACGAGCCGAAATTGCTGAAATCGGCAACGAAGTCAACCGGCGGCGGCAACGGGTCTGGGGTTTCAGTGCTCTTCAACGAGCCGAAATTGCTGAAATCTTTTACGCCTATCCACGCCGCTACCGCACAGATACCGTTTCAGTGCTCTTCAACGAGCCGAAATTGCTGAAATTCGTCAACGCTTCAATCGCCGCTTGAATGAACCGCGGTTTCAGTGCTCTTCAACGAGCCGAAATTGCTGAAATTAACCGCGGCGTAATCTTCCGCTTCCGCAGTATGGGTTTCAGTGCTCTTCAACGAGCCGAAATTGCTGAAATCTTCTTTGACCGTCTTCAGTTTGGGGTTTTCGACAGTTTCAGTGCTCTTCAACGAGCCGAAATTGCTGAAATAGTTGGCGCTTGGTTTGGCGAACGTCGGCGGAAGCGCAAGTTTCAGTGCTCTTCAACGAGCCGAAATTGCTGAAATAGTTCTTCCCGAATATTCGCAGCCCGCGCCGCAACTGTTTCAGTGCTCTTCAACGAGCCGAAATTGCTGAAATGGCGGTCTGGGATCGCGTCAACGCGCTGGATCGCCGTTTCAGTGCTCTTCAACGAGCCGAAATTGCTGAAATCAAGAGCGACGTTCAGAAAGTGAGCAAGTTCGCTGCTGTTTCAGTGCTCTTCAACGAGCCGAAATTGCTGAAATTGCGTTTGAGTTTTTGACGATTCTGTGCGCGGTGAGTTTCAGTGCTCTTCAACGAGCCGAAATTGCTGAAATTCTTTCCGTCAATTACGTCCTCAAACCACCCAAGTTCCTGTTTCAGTGCTCTTCAACGAGCCGAAATTGCTGAAATTTGTGACACTGCTACTGCTGATAGACCTCCCGCGCCGTTTCAGTGCTCTTCAACGAGCCGAAATTGCTGAAATCGACCACCGCTCCGTCATCCGCCTCGGCGGCCAGGAGTTTCAGTGCTCTTCAACGAGCCGAAATTGCTGAAATTGATGATGTATTGACCGTCTACACCGATCTGCACCGCGGTTTCAGTGCTCTTCAACGAGCCGAAATTGCTGAAATCAGCACCGCCGCCGCGCCCTCCAGCGCGTCCGGCAAGTTTCAGTGCTCTTCAACGAGCCGAAATTGCTGAAATGGTGTTGAAGGAGATGAGCGTGCGGGATTACGTCGCGTGTTTCAGTGCTCTTCAACGAGCCGAAATTGCTGAAATTTGCGTGCGGCGAACCCAACCTACTCAATATCCCGCGGTTTCAGTGCTCTTCAACGAGCCGAAATTGCTGAAATCGGTATTCGATGTGCTGCGCACGCCCTCGACCGTCCGCGTTTCAGTGCTCTTCAACGAGCCGAAATTGCTGAAATGTCGCCGCGCTGATGCTGTGTGGCGCGAAGATAAGCGTTTCAGTGCTCTTCAACGAGCCGAAATTGCTGAAATCTGACAGTGCGAGAGGAGGGATATACAATGCTTGTTCGTTTCAGTGCTCTTCAACGAGCCGAAATTGCTGAAATCGAAGCGTCACAACACTTGCTTCTCTTTTATTTATATGGTTTCAGTGCTCTTCAACGAGCCGAAATTGCTGAAATCCGAGGTGCGTCGTTGACGTTGAGCGTCTCGTCGATGGTTTCAGTGCTCTTCAACGAGCCGAAATTGCTGAAATCTCAATATCTTGATCTGGTTCCACGCAAACCGCGCGAGTTTCAGTGCTCTTCAACGAGCCGAAATTGCTGAAATCGGAACAACACCGTCAGCCCGTTCGTGCAGATCGCAGCGTTTCAGTGCTCTTCAACGAGCCGAAATTGCTGAAATCGGCAGCAAACCGCGCTGTTCGAGTTGTCGTTCCACCGTTTCAGTGCTCTTCAACGAGCCGAAATTGCTGAAATGTGCTGGAAGAGTTCGTGGTGGCAAAGGGATTGGCGGGTTTCAGTGCTCTTCAACGAGCCGAAATTGCTGAAATCCGGCGATATCGCCGCCCTGCGCGACTGGGTGGACGCCCGTTTCAGTGCTCTTCAACGAGCCGAAATTGCTGAAATCAGCACGACGGCGAAGGGTTCGCAGCATTCGGCTTGATAGTTTCAGTGCTCTTCAACGAGCCGAAATTGCTGAAATCACGCTTGCCGATAGTGCATATAAAGCATATCTTGAGTTTCAGTGCTCTTCAACGAGCCGAAATTGCTGAAATCTACGTATGAACTTATTACCACTCTATCCACTTGAAAGTTTCAGTGCTCTTCAACGAGCCGAAATTGCTGAAATCGCACGTGAACGAAATTCCGGGCAACATTGCCTTTATGTTTCAGTGCTCTTCAACGAGCCGAAATTGCTGAAATCGTCAACATTTTCGTTTTACCCATAACTAATTTCCATTGTTTCAGTGCTCTTCAACGAGCCGAAATTGCTGAAATTAAATGAAACGCTGAAACAGGATGTAAATGACGCCAAAAGTTTCAGTGCTCTTCAACGAGCCGAAATTGCTGAAATCCAACATTGTAACGAAGCTCATTATAGCCAATGCGGAGTTTCAGTGCTCTTCAACGAGCCGAAATTGCTGAAATCTTCGCGGTTTACGCGCATTGGACGGACGGGTTGAACGAGTTTCAGTGCTCTTCAACGAGCCGAAATTGCTGAAATCAACGCGCTCCTCGCCGCGCTGCGATTGCGGATTGAGGAGTTTCAGTGCTCTTCAACGAGCCGAAATTGCTGAAATCCAGTTCGCGCAGTTTGGCGAGATCGCGGTACGCTTCGTTTCAGTGCTCTTCAACGAGCCGAAATTGCTGAAATCCGTAGTTGTAGTCGCGCAGGTGGCGCGGGTACGGCGTTTCAGTGCTCTTCAACGAGCCGAAATTGCTGAAATCTCGGCTGGCGCGCGTTCGTTGAGGACGCGCGGCGGCGTTTCAGTGCTCTTCAACGAGCCGAAATTGCTGAAATCCTTCGCTCCGAACAGCCGCAACCCTCGCCGCAACTGTTTCAGTGCTCTTCAACGAGCCGAAATTGCTGAAATCCTAGGAAACGAATAACACAAACGTTCTTTGACCCGCGTTTCAGTGCTCTTCAACGAGCCGAAATTGCTGAAATCCGATTGCGGGCGCGGGCGCTTCCGGCTACAACGAGAGTTTCAGTGCTCTTCAACGAGCCGAAATTGCTGAAATTTCCGGGTTGTTGCCGTCCGCAGACGGCGCGTAACGGTTTCAGTGCTCTTCAACGAGCCGAAATTGCTGAAATCATACGCCGTCTCGACATCAACCGCATCGCCGTCGCGTTTCAGTGCTCTTCAACGAGCCGAAATTGCTGAAATCGCTCTACCCAATCGTCTGCGCGCGCTACATCAACGAGTTTCAGTGCTCTTCAACGAGCCGAAATTGCTGAAATCGCCGACCAGCCCGATCTGCGCCGCGAGCGCTGCGACGTTTCAGTGCTCTTCAACGAGCCGAAATTGCTGAAATCCCGAGCGTACTTTGCGTACCTCAAACGCAACCGTTGGTTTCAGTGCTCTTCAACGAGCCGAAATTGCTGAAATCTCACCGGACGGGTGCATCCGCATCTGAAGATTGCGGGTTTCAGTGCTCTTCAACGAGCCGAAATTGCTGAAATCAACAACGCCGTCAGCCCGTTCGTGGAGATCGCAGCGTTTCAGTGCTCTTCAACGAGCCGAAATTGCTGAAATCGGAGAAGCGCCGCGTTTTCGTACACCAGATCGCGGGTTTCAGTGCTCTTCAACGAGCCGAAATTGCTGAAATTCATATAAATAAAAGAAGATGATGTGTTGTGACGGGTTTCAGTGCTCTTCAACGAGCCGAAATTGCTGAAATTGATGCAGTTCACGCGCTTCGTCAGGGTTGAGGCGCGGTTTCAGTGCTCTTCAACGAGCCGAAATTGCTGAAATGAAATACCGCTATCTCGCCCAGATCGCGCCGGAACTGTTTCAGTGCTCTTCAACGAGCCGAAATTGCTGAAATCGATTGCTACGAACATCGCCGTCTCCTGTTATACGAACGGTTTCAGTGCTCTTCAACGAGCCGAAATTGCTGAAATCTGCGGTGCAGTCGCCGGGACATGATCCGATGTTCCGTTTCAGTGCTCTTCAACGAGCCGAAATTGCTGAAATCCTGGTGCGAGTTGCTCAAAGAGCACTACTGCAAGCGACGCGTTTCAGTGCTCTTCAACGAGCCGAAATTGCTGAAATCAGTTTGCCGGAAGCGCAGCGGGAATATCGCGCCCGTTTCAGTGCTCTTCAACGAGCCGAAATTGCTGAAATCGCGACATCAAGAGCGAACCGCGCCGGTTTATGAGTTTCAGTGCTCTTCAACGAGCCGAAATTGCTGAAATCCGATTGGATCGCGACGCATCCGACCGCGCAAGCAGGTTTCAGTGCTCTTCAACGAGCCGAAATTGCTGAAATCTCTGCCGAGATCGCGTTTCATCGCGAAGACCGCCTGCGTTTCAGTGCTCTTCAACGAGCCGAAATTGCTGAAATCCGGTCGTTAGCCTAGCACACAAGTTCCTATCTGTCAAGTTTCAGTGCTCTTCAACGAGCCGAAATTGCTGAAATCCGAGCGGTACGCCCACTTCCTTCGCTGCGACGCGCGAGTTTCAGTGCTCTTCAACGAGCCGAAATTGCTGAAATGTAGAGCGCAACCGGCTGTTGATCCACGCCGCGCTGGTTTCAGTGCTCTTCAACGAGCCGAAATTGCTGAAATCGTTTGCGCAACGCGCTTGGGAAGGAATAATGAGGTTTCAGTGCTCTTCAACGAGCCGAAATTGCTGAAATCTCATTGAGATACTGCAACTACTGGCTGCCGGTCACACGTTTCAGTGCTCTTCAACGAGCCGAAATTGCTGAAATCCGCCGGCGTGGTTGGACAGAAAATCTCGATGAAAAGAGTTTCAGTGCTCTTCAACGAGCCGAAATTGCTGAAATCCGTCCAGCACCTCGGTCGCGTCCTCTTCCGGCAGCGGTTTCAGTGCTCTTCAACGAGCCGAAATTGCTGAAATCCTTCGAGAGTGCGCTCTTCAAGTTCCAGGCGGTGGCGTTTCAGTGCTCTTCAACGAGCCGAAATTGCTGAAATCCGTCGCGTGGTCGCTGCTTCCGCCGACATACGCCTCACGTTTCAGTGCTCTTCAACGAGCCGAAATTGCTGAAATGCTCGCGTCGCTGCCGTGGGAAATTACCACCCGGCGGTTTCAGTGCTCTTCAACGAGCCGAAATTGCTGAAATCATCCGTCACCTCACAGCACGCGCGTCCAGCCCGAGTTTCAGTGCTCTTCAACGAGCCGAAATTGCTGAAATCATGATCCGTCCAGTATCCGCGATATTGCGCAAAAACGGTTTCAGTGCTCTTCAACGAGCCGAAATTGCTGAAATCGTTGTGGAATAGCCGTCACCGGCGCGACCCATACGCGTTTCAGTGCTCTTCAACGAGCCGAAATTGCTGAAATCTCAAAACACTGACCGAAACCACACTGAGCGTACTGCGGTTTCAGTGCTCTTCAACGAGCCGAAATTGCTGAAATTTTGAGCAGCAGCGCCGCCGCCGCATACGGCTCGTTGGTTTCAGTGCTCTTCAACGAGCCGAAATTGCTGAAATCACAACGACGCCGACAGCGATGCACTGTTCCCGTCTGCGGTTTCAGTGCTCTTCAACGAGCCGAAATTGCTGAAATCCGACAACCGGTTCTATCATCCGAACGAGTTCGTCGTTTCAGTGCTCTTCAACGAGCCGAAATTGCTGAAATGCTCCGCGTCCGTCGGGCGCTGGGCGAACATCCAGAGTTTCAGTGCTCTTCAACGAGCCGAAATTGCTGAAATCCGGCGGTGTTGGTGCTGCTGGTGACGCGCATCGAGCGAGTTTCAGTGCTCTTCAACGAGCCGAAATTGCTGAAATCCTTTGAACCCGACGCCGCGATCCGCGCGCGGGTCGAGTTTCAGTGCTCTTCAACGAGCCGAAATTGCTGAAATCACCCGAATGGAGTACTCCCCATCTTCTGGTCATCAGGTTTCAGTGCTCTTCAACGAGCCGAAATTGCTGAAATCATAAAAGAAGAGCAGGTGTTGTGACGGCGCTGGAGGAGTTTCAGTGCTCTTCAACGAGCCGAAATTGCTGAAATCTTGGGGTACTGGTCGTCGGGGTCAATCTCGATGTCGGTTTCAGTGCTCTTCAACGAGCCGAAATTGCTGAAATTTCGACGCCGTTGGCGACGAGGGAAACGAGTAGCGCGTTTCAGTGCTCTTCAACGAGCCGAAATTGCTGAAATTCGGTCGCTGCTGCGACATACGCATCCGCAGCGTGCGTTTCAGTGCTCTTCAACGAGCCGAAATTGCTGAAATCACGCGCTCAACGCACTGGCGCAAGCGACCACGCCATGTTTCAGTGCTCTTCAACGAGCCGAAATTGCTGAAATCGCGGAAGGTGCGGGGTCTCCAGCCTCGTGCACGAGTTTCAGTGCTCTTCAACGAGCCGAAATTGCTGAAATACTCGACCTGCGCCGGGTTCGGCTCAAGCGCGTGCGTTTCAGTGCTCTTCAACGAGCCGAAATTGCTGAAATCGGTGCCCCGGCGCGTAGGGGGTACGGCTATGGCTCGTTTCAGTGCTCTTCAACGAGCCGAAATTGCTGAAATTCCAGACGAGCGTGCGGTCCACGCGCACAGCCGGCGTTTCAGTGCTCTTCAACGAGCCGAAATTGCTGAAATCCTGCGGCCGGTGGCCAGGAACCGTGATGCCTGCCTGGTTTCAGTGCTCTTCAACGAGCCGAAATTGCTGAAATATGCGTGTACGTGTTGAGTCGCCGTTTCCCATTTCCGCGTTTCAGTGCTCTTCAACGAGCCGAAATTGCTGAAATGCTGCTCAACGAGTTGGAGATGTACAGCGTCGAGATGTTTCAGTGCTCTTCAACGAGCCGAAATTGCTGAAATGGATACATCATTCCGGCGGGGTGGGACGCGCAGCGAAGTTTCAGTGCTCTTCAACGAGCCGAAATTGCTGAAATCGAACTGGGTCGGCACCAGAAAGCCGCCGCCCGCGCGTTTCAGTGCTCTTCAACGAGCCGAAATTGCTGAAAT
>Ga0308409_1000943_pt1 | contig 14453 bp, 9 predicted proteins | sample HotsprSampleMSe4_FD_203469 | JGI IMG/M metagenome (GOLD analysis project Ga0308409, IMG submission 203469) | Hot spring phototrophic mat microbial communities from Mushroom Spring, Yellowstone National Park, Wyoming, United States - 20060912_MSe4 ... | reverse complement strand
GCTTCTAACGCTTTTTGAAGAAGACAAGGAACCTTTCTTTAGCCCAAAACCTCCAAAAGGATGGATAGAATACGATGGACTGTTGCTTTCAAGGAAAGTCTTCAGTTCGTAGATTGTCAGAAAATGCCAAAAAGGTAGGTTATAGTATATAAGGGTATGGTAGCAGTTAGGGAGGAAAACAGGAAAGGGAGCCTTCCTAACAAGGGAGGGCTTTCTCTGAGGGGTCTTTGTGCCCCTTATTGCGAGGAGGTGGCCTAATGGCTTACCTCTTCGTCTATGGCACCCTCAAAAGGGGTGGATCAAGGCACGGCCTTCTAAAGGGCTGTCCTTTCTTAGGGCATGCCTTGGCAAAGGGCTTTGCCCTATATGACCTCGGCGCCTACCCTGGGATGGTTCCCGAGGATGGGGTAGTGCGTGGGGAGGTCTATGAAATCCCAGAAGGGCTCCTTAGGGAGCTTGACTGGGTGGAAGGAGCTCCTTTCCTTTTTAGGAGGGAGCTTATTGAGGTGGTTCTTGAGGACCACACTCCTTTACGTGCCCACACCTATCTGTATAATAGAAAGGTGGAGGGTGCGGCTTTGGTGCCTTCCGGTGAATGGGAGGTATAAGAGGAGGTCCCCATGGGGGACCTTTTTAAAACTAATGACAAAGGAGGAGGTAAACATGCCAAAAAAGGTGTTTTTAACCCTCGTGCTGATTGCCAGCTTGCTGTCTTTAATTTGGCTTGCAAGTAGCCGATCAACCGCCTCAAAAAGCCTAACAAAGGCAGATCCTTCGCCCACTTCTTCAGTGCCCTCAAAGGAAACCGTCTCTGCCAAGCTTGCGGACTTAGAACGTGGCTGGGTCAAGAATGAAGGCCAATGGGATAAGCAGGCACTCTTTTCCACACCAGGCTACTTTGGCACCACATGGATAGCTAAAGACGGCCAGCTTGTGCATGTGGCAGTCAAAGGAAAGGAAAGCTGGGTGATCTCTGAACGCTGGGTGGGTGGAAAAGTTCAAACCATAACACCAGAAGAAGAACTGCCCACTAAGGTAAGCTACTTCGTGGGTAATGCCCCTTCCAAACACAAAACCAACCTTCCCACCTACGGGTATGTCTCTTTGGGTGAAGTGTGGTCTGGAGTGGAGGTAAAGCTAAAGGCTACCCAAAAGACAGTGGAAAAGCTGTTTTATGTCCAGCCCGGTGCAGACCCTTCTAAGATTGTGGTGGAGGTGGACGGTGCAGAAAGCCTGAAGCTTTCTAAGGATGGAGAGATAATCATTCAAACTGATTTAGGAGAGTTAAAGCTTTCTAAGCCCATAGCATGGCAGGAAAAGGATGGCAAAAAGCTTCCAGTGGAGGTCTCATACAAGCTAATTGGCAAAAACCGCTACAGCTTTGAAGTAGCCAAAGCAGACTCAAACTTGCCTATTGTGATAGATCCAATTCTTCAGTCTACCTATTTGGGAGGATACGATAGAGATTGGGCTACCGCCCTTGCCATTCATCCTGCAACAGGCGATGTCTATGTGGCGGGATGGACCAAATCCACCAACTTTCCCGGCACTTCTGGCGGAGCGCGGGCACGTTGCAGCAGTTGTAGCGTCTACTCGGACGCCTTTGTGGCAAGGCTTAACAAAGAGCTTACCCGAATCCTCCAAGCCACCTACCTGGGAGGGAGTGGTAAGGATGAGGCCAAAGCCCTTGCCATACATCCCAAAACAGGCGATATCTACGTAGCGGGAAGTACTGATTCCCTTGACTTTCCTAACACTATCGGCGGGGCGCAGGCGAACTACGGTAGAGGCCACTTTGACGTCTTTGTGGCAAGGTTGAGCGCTGACCTTAAACAAATTCTCCAATCCACTTACTTGGGAGGAAGTTATAGCGATGGTGCCTTAGCCCTTGCCATACATCCCAAAACAGGCGATATCTACGTAGCGGGAAGTACTGATTCCCTTGACTTTCCTAACACTATCGGCGGGGCGCAGGCAAACTACGGTGGAGGCCACTTTGACGTCTTTGTGGCAAGGTTGAGCGCTGACCTTAAACAAATCCTCCAATCCACTTACCTGGGAGGAAGCAATTGGGAGGGGGCTACCGCCCTTGCCATTCATCCTGCAACAGGCGATGTCTATGTGGCGGGAGTGACCGAGTCCAAAAACTTTCCTAAAACCACTGGCGGGGCGCAGGAAAGCAATGCCGGCCGCTCTGACGCCTTTGTAGCGAGGTTGAATTCAAGCCTTACCCAAATTCTCCAATCCACCTACCTGGGAGGAAGAGTTCTAGAAGAGGCCCACGCCCTTGCCATTCATTCTAAAACAGGCGAGGTCTATGTAGCGGGAAAGACATATTCTCCCGACTTTCCTGGCGCTACTGGCGGGGCGCAGGAAGGCAATGCCGGCTTCTCTGACGCCTTTGTGGCAAGGTTGAGCGCTGACCTCACCCAAATTCTCCAATCCACCTATTTGGGAGGAAGTTTGGGTGATAAGGTCCTCGCCCTTGCCATTCATCCCCAAACGGGTGAAATCTACGTGGCGGGAGGTACTTCTTCCGAAAACTTTCCTAAAACTACTGGTGGGGCGCAGACAAGCAAGAGCGGAGACTATGACGCCTTTGTGGCAAGGCTGAGTGCAGACCTCACCCAAATTCTCCAATCCACCTATTTGGGAGGAAGAGTTCTAGACGAGGCCAATGCCCTTGCCATTCATTCTAAAACAGGCGAGGTTTATGTGGCGGGAATCACCTATTCTACAGACTTTCCTAAAACTACTGGTGGGGCACAGGCCAATTATGGAGGCGGTGGTGTGGACGATGCCTTTGTGGCAAGGCTGACTGCTGATTTAGCGGCGGGTAGGAGTTCTGGTGGCGGTGGTGGATTTTATACAACTGGCTCTGTCTTTTCTGTGGCTAGTGCGTGGAATATACTCTTATTGCTATCTTTCCCAGCTTTCGTAGTAGCAAGAAAGATAAGAAGGAAATAAAACCCTTGGGTCCCCTCTGGGGGCCTTTGATTAAGTCTTTTTAGGGAAGTTTAGGAATTTGAGGAGGCTTTGCGGTAGAAAGGGTGCTAAGCGGCTCCATTTCATCCCCAGGGCTATAGTGTCTTACCCTACATTGGAAGCTGTAAGGTAAGAAAGGATCCTACCCTATCCCATTCTAAACAGTTTTTCTGTGTTGGAATGCATTCCAGCGGGCAAGTACTTGCTTGGGTTTCTTACCCTACATCTAAGCTTGTAGTGTAAGGCAGGTTAAAGCTTTTTGTAGGTGTGTCTTTCTCGGCAGGCTGTCTTATCCTACATCTCAAATTGTAGGGTAAGAAAGTGGGCAGTTGGGCTGGACTCCTTCTAAGACTGCTTCTGTAGTTGGCTACCTTTCAGAGTGAGTTTTCTTACCCTACATTGTTGAATTGTAGGGTAAGACAGGTAGATATAAGGACGGACTGATGGAAAGAATGAGTGGAACCTAAGAACAAGTTTCAGTTCCTAAAGTTGGACACTCCCTTTTACCCTCTTCTGTGAATACCCTTTTTACCGAAAAGTGTTCAACTGAGTTCAAAAATCGGCCACCCTCATTTAGCCAGTGGCGGATGCTTTTAGATGTAAAACCCACCCACTCACCTTTCCGCTTTTCAGCTAACAACCCTCTCGTCTTCCGCCGCCTATTCTCTAACAACCTACCCGCAGTCTTGTCCTACATTTGGGTTTGTAGGGTAAGACACTCGGAGAGTATTCTACTGCTTGCCTCACAGCGGCTTACCTTACCCTTCCTCTATTACCCTTATTTCTTCCTCTGTCAAACCATAAAGCTTATACACAAGCTGGTCTATGTCTCTTTCAAGTTCTTTGACTTTTTCCTGTTTTTCTCGGCTGGTCTCAAAATCGGAGGATTGGGTAAGGGAAAGGATTTGGTCTACTTTCTGGACTATTTGGTCTGCGAGGGGTTGGGTTTGGGGAGTGATGGGAGGGATGGGAAGTTGTTCTACATATTGTTTTATCCATCTTTGGGCTCCTTCAGATAGGGAATAGGCTAAATTTTGCATATACCATTTTGAAATCTTAGAGTTCAGAACTCCTAAAAGGAATTTTAAGTTTCCGCCAGTCATTATATAAGCTGTTTGATTTGTATAAAATTTTTTGTCATCATAAGCAAAAGAGGGTTCAAGGCTCATTTCTTGCCACACTATCTTTTCCTTTTCAAATTCTGGGTAGTAAGCAATATTATCCTGTGTTTCATACCATTTATGCGGTGTCTTTTTACGATGCCCAGGTTTTCCGTCTTGTAAAAGCCTTTCTCCAAAGCTTGCCAAATATTCCTTAAGGGCTGGATATTGCTCTATGTCTATTTTCTTAGATGGAAAAGTGCATATTACCCACAATCCCGCCCACTTATACCTATACCTCTCAATGTCCCTACCTCTCAAAACTGGCTTAATAATCTCTTCTGTTCTCTTTCTTTCCTCTTCATCCTTGCAATTTGCCAAAATCCTGTTTCGTGTTTGTGTGTCTATGATAAAGGCATCGTTGTAGCCTGTTAAAACTCCTCTGTAAATCTTTACATCCCACTCTCTTAGAGGCTTTCCCACTTCCTCCAGCTTCCTTTTTATTTGATACACCTCTTCCTTCTCCAAAGTCCATGGGCTGGCTGAAAGTATAGTAGAAGATACCGTTATCTGAACTTTTTCTTTCTCTTTGGAGACGAGGAACTCGTAAGGTTCTGTGGGTTTAGACTTTTGGAAGATGATAGTCATAGGGTCTACCTGTGCGGATGGGAACACATTGCATCCAGTGAAATCCCTAATCTCCTTGATTTTTACATTCCTTGCTAAGAACTCCCTGAGAGGTTCTCCGTATTCTGCCCTTAGCCACTTGTTTGAAACTATAAAGCCCAAAACCCCCCCATCTTCTAAAAGTTCATAGGCCCGCAAGATAAAGTAGGCGTAAAGGTCCCAAGTGGAAACCGCTATGGGATAGCGTTCTAAAAGTGCAGACTTGTAATTTTTATCAAGCCTTTCATGTCGGATATAAGGCGGATTCCCCACAATAACCGTAAAGGTAGTGTTTATATCAGACAGTAGCGTATCCGCATGGATTATGTTTTCCTCAAGAGAAGGGAAAAGTTGATGGTCTTTTCTGCCTCTTATCTTGTCCAGTTTGTATATTTCAGGCTTTAGCTTAAGCATTTCCTTCCATATGTTCGTGCGTGCTACAAAAAGGGCTGATTTGTCTAAGTCTATCCCAAATACGTGCCTGCTTACGATTTTCTTTGCCAGTTCCATGTCAAAGGTTGAGTTTATCTCAAGGATTTCTCTTACTTTCCTGAGTATTTCGTTTACCTCCACAAAAAGACCAGCCCGAACATCTTTTAAGTTCTCAACAAGTTCTTCGTAAAACCCAAAAAGATAACGCACCACTTTCACAAGAAAGCTACCGCTTCCACATGCAGGGTCAAGTATTTTCACCTCCTTAATCCTCCTTGCTATCTCACACACCCTTTGTATCTGGTTTCCCTTTATGCTTGCGTAGAGTTCTTCCTTCAAGGGCTTGAACACCAAATCAAGGCAGGTGTCTACAAGGTACTGGGTAATCTCCGCAGGTGTATAGAAAATTCCCTCTTCCTTTCTCCTTTCCGCCAAAAACATTTCATAACTCTTTCCAAAAATATCCTCATCTATAAGTTCAAAGTTGTAAAACTTAAGTCCCATGTAAAAGGCACCGCTATAGCGGTCAAATCCCATAACTCTTTTTAGCGTCCTAACAAAGTCCGTCTGCTTACCTTCAGGAATACTCCGCAGTATCTCCTCCCATTTGAAGAGGTCTGTGTCAAAGTAATCGTAGTAAAAACTCTTCACATCATCCAAAAGCTTCTCAAACACCTTCTTTGTGTCTATCCCATAATCCCTCTCCCATATCCTTAGCCTATCTTCAAATCTTTTGTAATCCACCACATTGGCTTCCTCAAGCGTGCGTAGGAAAACAAGGCTGTTGATAATCTTTACCGCATACTCTTGGTTTTTTAAAACCTGTTCAAACTCCCTCACATACCCTTTCAAATCTCTGAAGAAATATCTATCAAGGTCCCTAAGCGGATAGCTTCTCTCCAACCTTCTGCATGTCCCAACTATGCTTAACTTTCTCTCTTGCAGAATTTCTTCAAGAGAAAAAACAGCAAAAGGAGTTATTCTCTCTGTAAGAAGGCTACTTCTTGAAAAGAAATACCATTTGTAAGCATCTGTTAGAATCACATAATCAAACCCTGCGTTGAGATATCCCTCTACTTGTTCTAAGTTGGTTTTGGTTTGGAGAACATTCCTCTTAAGGGTGTTCCCTGCACGAACAAAAGGGCTTTTGACCTCTATGGCCACCCTGTAGAAGTTTTCTGTTTTCACATAGTCAGGGACTACCGCCCTCTCTCTCACTTGCATTTGTGGGACCTCACCGAAAAGCGCCTCGCTTAACGCCTCAAAAACCCTGTAAAACGCCTGTTCAGGCAAAGAACCATTTTTTATTGCCCAGTAGTAGTCCTTCACCACATCCGTTTTCAAATTTGGTGGATAAAGACCCATCCTCTCAAGTTCCCTGAGGTCTTGAACCAGTAGCAAAAGTTGTTCTGAATTCATGTCTTTTATTATTTTACGACCTCGGGAGGTGTTTGTAGATGAAGGAGAAGCTGGGAGAAGCTTATGAGGCGGGTAATCAGATACGCATTGTAGTTGCGGGTGTATCAATAAGTACTGTATAATAAATGCGGGAGGTAAGGTATGTCCATAGAAAAGCATAGAGAAAATGAAGAAAGGCTTCTCAACGAGGTCTTTAATTTAGACGTCTACTATGAGTTTGTAGATGAATATACAGATAAGCACCCAAACAATGTCTCAAAGCGGATGCCAGATTTCTACCTAAGGTCAAATAAAGAAGGACTTTCAGACCTTGCGATTGAGGTAAAGACAGAGCGAAGAGATTATGACCGTCCAGTGGGTTATAAAACATTAGGTGGAATTCAAAAAGAAACACAACTTCCGATTATGGAACATAGTTTATCAATTAAGAACTTACACATTGTCGTAAAATTGAAGATACCTTTTTATTCAAATCTACCTCCTGAAAGGGTGAGGAGATATTGGGATGGTCTGAAAGAAGAGCTTGATAAATACGAAGAAAAGTGGGAATATATTTTAGATAGGATAAGTGATATTGAAAATATCCTTGAAAATGAAGATCAGGAGAAATATATAGAAGATTTGTCGTATCAAAAGAGGGAACAGTTGAGGGAAATTATTAAGGATATAAAAAGGCAAGATGAAAGATTCTTAATAATCCTCGACACTTATACTGATCATATCTATTCATGCTTGGATGAAAATGAAGAAGAACGTCTGGACAAGATTAGAGATGCTAAAACTGCCATACAAAGCAGCAAAGAAGAAGGGCTTAAACGGCGTATAAAAGATTTCCTTCAGAAATACTTTTATAGAAAGCAAATTGAGGATTTTGAGAGAAAACTAACAAGACTAGAAAGACGTGCGGAACGACTAAGGCGACGTATGGAAGATCTTAATGAAGATGACCTTTTTGAACAACTTGATGTAAGGCTCCCGAGAATAAAGCGAGTAAATCTATCTGAAGAAAGTTCAGAGAATGGCTTTATTTTTACCGTTAGTTTTCTTCTCCCTTGGGAGAAGGAAGATATAAGGACACACATAAAAAAGATTGAAGAGTATGTTGAAGAAAGCAAGTGTAAATTTGATAACCTGAGAAAAGTAAAATCTGATAAATTAGATAAAAGTCCTCATTTGGGACTTTTGCTTGTTAAAGGGCTATTAGTTGCATACGATAGTTTTGATTCTCTCATTGAAGAGATTGAGGAGGAGCTTGACAAGAAGGGCTACGATTACTTGATGGTTTTTGAAGAACGAGGAGAGCTTTCAGATGATAGTTGGAATGGTGATTATTACCTAATAATCCGTATGAACGGGGATATAGGGAGTTCTGTGGAAGATGATTGGAAGGCACAAATGAGAAGGATTATCAAATTGAAGATACATGAAAAGCCAGATTATTCCATAACAAAGGCCTTAGATAATCCAGAAAAATTTGCGGAGGAGATAGATAAACTGACAGATGCTCATCCTTCATATAAGGAGCGTTTAATCGGCGACTTGCGTGCATCATTAAAAAAGTGTATTTCGGAAAAGGCTTTAAAGTTGATTAAAGAAATCGTCAAAAGTAGTACTAAAAAAGATATACTGCTTGAAATAGCAAAATTATTAATAGCTGCTTTTGAAGAGAATTTAATTCCTGTTGATTACAAAGATGAGCTTTGGGAAGTTATAGATGGGATTTTAAACAAATTGGATAAGTTGGAAATTGAAGAGAGAATAAGACTAAGAGACATAGTTAATGACAAATATAACGTTACTATTTTTAACACTGTAGAAGGCGCAGCAATAGCCAGCTTAATCCTTTATACTAGTTGGCTTAAGGAAAACAATAAAATAAAAGACCTTAATAGTATTCCAGAAGTTAAGGGTAGGCTTGAGTTTTATTTGAATAAACAAACATCTATAATTACACACACTGTTTATGGTTTTTATCTTCATTCACTTTTAAACATTGACGAACACTGGACAAAAGATATGATACTCAAGATTTTTTCCAAAGATAGAGTACAGTACTTCTTGGGGGCTTGGTGTGCCTATGTTCGGGCTGGCTATCAACACTATAAGGCTTATAGCTTGCTTAGAGATATATACGCCTATGCTATTGAAAACATTAAATATGATGCAGAGTCAGAATGCAAGGAAAACTCAGTACATCATTTAGTAGTTCTATACGGATGGGGAATAATTTCATTAGACGATCCTATTTTCCACAAATTTTGGGAAAAAGCAAACAGTGATGTTAGAGAGAGGTTTATTAGCTATATAGGGCAACAACTATTAAAGTATGAATTACCCGGCGATGTTATTCAAAGGTTCAAAACATTATGGGAATGGCGTATGAGTTATATAAAGGACTTATCAAATAGACAGGATTTTCAGAGAGAATTGCAAAGTTTTATTCACTGGTTTGTTTCCAGAAAATTTGACACTGAGTGGGCTTTAGATAATCTTATAAAGACTGTTGAGTTAGCTGATGAAATAACAGATAAACATGTTTATTTAGCACTCGATGTGTTAGTTGAAATGGCTAACGAGTTTCCAGAATTAGTTCTAAAATATATAGACTTACTGACACACAATTCGTCAGAAAGAATTTTAAACTCATATAAAAGAAAGATTAGAAAGTCTACAGAAGAAATTTCTAAAATCTTGAAATCAAAGGGTAGAAGCGACCTGGAAAAAGAATTGAAAAAAATAAAGGAAACTATTAATTTAAGACTCGGGAGAGAAATCTTTTCTGATTAGGGATGTAGATGAATTTTTTGTATAATTTTGGCTACGCCCAAGTTATGTAATATCAAGCACTTCAGAGGATGAAGTATTGAACTCCTTTACTCTCAAAGCTTCAACTTCTTGGGACAAGATGTTGAGGGATTACATGCATAATCCATAAGGCTATAATAAACAGTATGGCGGTATCTCCTGAGGATTTGGCAGCAGGGGCTTTAGCACTGCAGATGTTTATAAAGAACGCCCAATATGTGGAGATAATAGTCAATGTTGCCTTTGGTGCCATTCCCTCCATCTTAGGAATAGGCGCCGCAGGTCTTTTGGGTTCTGGAATAATCAATACCGCAAAAGAGGTAAGAAATAGCATAAGCTTGCTTAAAACGGTTGGGCCTATGATGCAGTTGGGAGGGATGGCGGGAAAGGGGCTGGGAAAGGGTCTGCGTATGGGTCTGGATAAAGCTGCTGAAAGGTGGCCTTCCCTTACAACACGGAGTGCAACGAGTTGGTTATTTAAACCACCCAAGAAAAAAGGAGGAGAAAACCAAGACACCCAAGGCAAACAAGATGAACAGGGAGGAGGCGGTGGAAGCCCTCCAGTTCCTCCTCCTGATCCTAGGATAATTCTAAATCCAATTGATGAACTAATGAGAAAGGAATAGTAGGGGAACACAGAAATTTTCCTCTACTTCCTCCCTTGTCTTACCCGTCTCCACAAGAAGTCTCCATCTTCTATAAGGTGGAGATGAATTGTGATATGGTATAACCTAATGACTAAGGCGGAAAAAATAAAACAAGCGCTTAAAGAGACCAAAGAAAGGAGAAAGAACCTTAGACCTGTGGTTTATCAACTCAAAATTCAAAATCTCTCAAAGGTTAGGGAAGAGAAACTCAACAGGGTGTTTTTAGAGGCAAAGTGGTTGTATAACTGGTTTGTGGCAGATATAAACAGGGTAAACATTCCCACAAAGGAAATTAAGGAAGTGGAAATAAAGGTGGGAGACAATTTTGAGAAGAGGGAGATAAAGTGTTTAGGTTCTCAACTAAAGCAGGCAGTTCAAGAGAGGGTAAAAAACAACCTGAGAGTGCTAAAGGGTCTAAAAGAAAAGGGCTATAAGGTGGGAAGGCTAAAGTTCAAAAAGGCAGTATCCTCCATAAATCTAAAACAGTATAAGGTTAGCTTTGACATAGATTTTGAAAGGAACAAAGTTAGAATTCAGGGACTTGGATGGTTTAGGGTATTGGGCTTGCATCAAGTTCCACGGGATTGTGAGATTGCAAACGCACAGCTTATAAAAAAGCCAAGTGGTTATTATGTTTATCTGACCTGCTATGTCAAAAAAGAATATTTTGAGAGAGATAAAGTAAGGGATGCCGTAGGTATAGACTTTGGAGTAGCAAACAAGCTAACGCTATCTAATGGTTTATCCATTGATTTTGAAGTGAAGGAGAGTAAGAGGATAAGGAGACTACAAAAAGAGTTGGCAAGGAAGAAGAAGGGTTCAAAAAGTAGGGAAAAGGTGCTAAAGAAACTTCAAAGAGAGTATGAAAGGCTAACAAACATAAGGAGAGATATTCACAACAAGCTTTTGGCACTTTTCAGGCATTATGGAGTGGTTGTTTATCAGGATGATGACATAAAGGCGTGGCATGAAGGGTGGTTTGGTTCTCAAGTCCAACACGCAGGAATAGGAAGGCTAAAGGTAAGGTTGAGGAACAACCTTGCGACTATTCCTGTAGAAAGATTTGAGGCCACCACCCAAGAGTGCTGCGTTTGTGGATGGAAGCAAAAGCTTTCTCTTTCCAAGCGTGTTTATCACTGTCCTGTTTGTGGGAACACCGTAGACAGAGACCTAAACTCTGCCATCAACATTTTGAAAAAAGGGCTTGACCTGAGCCAAAATCAGGTCGTAGGGATGGGCCGTCCCGAACTTACGCCTGCGGAGAGGGAATTGGTTGCCAAGATATTGGGTTCAAATGCCTATATCAAGGCAGCTACCCTCGTTGAAGCAGGAAGCCCTCACTTGTAGAAGTGGGGGAGGAGGTCACCCTACATTTCACCTTGTAAGGTAAGACACCCCTCTTTAGCGAACACTCTAATGAACATTTTTCTGTGAAAAAGGTAGAATGATAGTATGAGGAGGTGCTGGTTATGGCATTGGTTCTTCTTACATTTGGGTATGGGATTGGCTGTGTTATAGGTTGTCTTTTGGTAAGTATTTTTAGGATAGGGGACGCCATAGCGGTTTTTGGATTTGGGTTGGCTTTTTACATTCTCTCTTTAATAGCCCTGATTTGTTTGTTCGCAGCATTTGAGAGAGACGGGTTTGGAATGGCGCTTCTGAGTCATGAAACAGCATTGCTTATGACGAGTCTGGTAAAGGGTTTGGAGAATAATAAAAGTTTCACTGACATCTTCGACCTTGCATTCCACCTTAATCTTTTTACTTCACCTTTTATTGTAGGTATAGTTATTGCAAATTGGCTTATACCTGCAATAGAACGATTCTTCCAATCCAAAGAAAAAGCCATGGTCAAATTTACCGACTATGGCAAGCGAATGGTTATAGGACAAGACCATGTTATTGATACCATTCAAAAAGTCCTTATTGCCAACAGCAAGCTGGCGGATTTGGGAAATCCAAAAAGAAACAGAATACTGGCATCTTTCCTCTTTGTTGGACCCACTGGTGTAGGCAAAACTGAGACTGCCAAAGCTTTAGCCAGTTGGCTTGAAGATTACGGCTATAGTTCTTTGAGGCTTGATGCCAATCAGTTCTCAGACAGAGAGTCCGTTTGGACACTGCTTGGTTCTCCAAAAGGATATGTAGGTTCAGACAAACCTGGACTTCTGCCTTATGCCATTAGTCAAAACCCTAAGCAGATTATTCTCATAGACGAGATAGAAAAGGCAGACCAGGGCTTTTATCAGTTCCTGCTTCAGATGTTGGATGAGGGCTATGTAATAGAACGTTCTACAGGCAACACCTATTATCTTAAGAGGGCAATAGTTATCATCACCTCAAACCTTGAAAACAAAAGAATAGCAGAGATTATGGAGATGCTTAAGGACCCAATACAGATAGACATTGCGGTAAGGAAGACCCTTGAAGATGCGGTGATTAGTTTTGGCAGTGGAAGAACCTTTAGGATAACTCCTGAGTTTCTGGGTAGGATTGATGCGGTGGTTCCCTTCCGTTCTCTGGGCTTTGAAGACCTTGTGCAGATAGCTTATCGGGACCTAAGAGGTTTAGGTCTGAATGTAAGCTATGAAACCGTCTATGAACTGACCCAAAAGTATTACCCAATTGCAAGAGAGTATGGAGTGAGATACTTCCTTAAGAAGATACAAGAGGAGGTGCTAAGTAGGTGAATTAAATTAAACCTCGGAAAATAGTAATATACACGGAAAAGTCCAAAACAATTCCCACTTGGGCATGGGTGCCTATATGTGCTTTAGTATACTTGTGTTTGGGGGCTACGTAGATGAGAGAAGACCTTGAATACGGTTGCAAAAAAGAACGGTTTAGACTAAAGCTTGAAGACCTGTGCTACGCATGGGCACTATTGGAAGAAGAAGAAAAAGGCTATCTGGGTGAGGTTATCTATGTCAATAAAGTAGGCAAGATAACCAGAACGGAAAGATACGCCGCCTTATACACAAGATGGCTAATAGGCCGCCTCCTTTCGGGCATTGTGTCCCAAAAAAGATACAAATACTACACCGCCCTCATCCTCGTGAGAAAGCTTAAACTCCTGTCCTGCAAAAAACTCTCCATAATCCTTCAAAAAAACAGAGATATGCTTACAAAAGAAAAAACACCACTCCTACTGGCATACACCCAAAAATACTTAGACAAAAGCCTCCTCAAACAAATTGAACTGGAAGTTCTAAAACTCGCAGAAAAATTCTCGCAAAAAATTGCCCCCTAAAACAGACCTTCTGTGTTTCTATTTTTCCGTCTCTCTATTCTTTCATGTTTCTATTCTTCCATGTCTCTATATTCCCATGTCTCTACATAGAAAAATCCGTGTGTATTTCTACTTAACCTCATCCAACAAATCTGTGTTTTTCCAATACCTACCCTCCTTCATACTCCTTTTCTCCATACCTCTATATTTCTATGTCTCTACATCTCTATACCTTTAAGTTCCCCTACCCACGTGTAAGATTTCTGTTATAATAGACCTTATGAAGAAGGAAAGGGTTAAGTTTGGGGTTTACCTACCAAAGGAGATATATGCCGAACTTTACAGGAGGCAGCTACCAGAACATTTTTCTTTTTTGGTTGCCTGTCTTTTGGAAGAGTTTTTCAAAAGGACAGATATAAGCATCTCTCGGGAGGAAATGCCAACCAAGGCTGAGCAAAGAGAATACCTAAAGAGAAAGCTAAAAGAGTTCTTTTCTCAGACCGGGCAATCCACTGAACCTCCCAAACCGTCCGTGCAGGAAAAAACAGAACCTACTTATGTGCAGGAGACTCCCAAAGAGGTCTTTGCACCTTCAAAGCCTGAGCCTGTCAAGGAAGAAACTCCCCCTTCAAAGGAGGATGATTGGGACGACAACATCTTGAAAAGAATTGAAAGCCTTTGGTGAGTTCATGCTTTAACGAGAGTTGACTAAGTGGTTTTCTTTTAGCTATAACTTAGCTAACCTCCTATCTGAAGTTAAGAGTTGGTAGAGTTGGTCTCATTTAAGAGTTCTTCAACCGATGTGAGGCTGTTCAAAAAAATCCCTCATCGGGACGTCCCCCAGCCTCCAAGGGAACTAACCTACTCCTCACCCTATCCCACGCCCCTTCCACCCACACAGGTTTCAGAGGAGAAAGGTCTCTGGGTAAGACCCTTCCGAGGATATGGAAGAGAAGGGCTACCTTCAGAACTTGTCAAGCACGGTTAGATTTTAGCTTTATAACCCTTGTGTGTCAATAGATTTGGATTTTTAGAACAGCCTTGGTTTAGGGTTGACTCTCACTCTGAAACGATAACCTTCAAGACTTCCTCTTTTTCTATCAGGTTTTGGGCTTTTTTTGTTATTTTGTAGCCCACCACTGCAGGCAAAACTTTTCTGCCCATAACCTT
>Ga0308409_1000938_pt1 | contig 14493 bp, 17 predicted proteins | sample HotsprSampleMSe4_FD_203469 | JGI IMG/M metagenome (GOLD analysis project Ga0308409, IMG submission 203469) | Hot spring phototrophic mat microbial communities from Mushroom Spring, Yellowstone National Park, Wyoming, United States - 20060912_MSe4 ... | reverse complement strand
CGATCGAACGCAACTTCGCACCGATCCGAAAGAGAACGTCGTTGCGCGTGCCCTCCTCAATAACTCGCGTCTCGTCTAACTGTGCGGATTTATTGATCTTCGATGTGTACTCTCGTTCGCGTTCATCGAGTAAATCGCATAACCACTTCGGTGGCGTTGAAAGAAACTCCTTAGCGGTATCGAGCTCTTTACCCTCGAGCCACACGTACGCGCCGGCGAGTAGCTTACTTGGCGGTACCACGACGTAGCCACCGTCGGTCCGCACGTCGACGTTGGCCGCGAGTTTCCGCACTGAGCACCGCCACGAAACGCCGTCCGGCCTGCGAAAGAAAAAGTGACGACCGCCTGACGGCGTAACCGAAATCGCACGCGCACTCTCGACGAGCTCGCACGCTCGCTCTTCGTCTTCGGGCCAGCGCGAATCACCTTTCGAGTCGATATCGATAATAACAAGACCTGCAGCAGAGACGCCGATATTCGCGTTCGGCCAGCGCATCCACCACGACTCGATCGTCTTCGTGTCGAGCGTCGCGTCACGAACGCCGTGCTCTGTAAGCGGATTCTTCGCGCCCGCAACGACCGGCAACACTTCGTAACCGAGCTCCGCATAGCGAATCGCAGCGTGCAGATTACCGAATTTCGCTGACGATGACATGGCACTCTCCACGCGGTACCACCTCGCCACGAACGACTTCGATCCGCGATACGAGAAAATCGTCCGCAATTAGACCCGTAAACTCGAGTACGTCGAGGATCGCCTTGAGGACGTTATCGATATCACGCCGCCGGTTATCCGGCGGTCGCACTTCGACGAAAACTTCGACTTCGCAGTCAAACCGCACGCCTTTCGGAATCGAAAGCACGACGAGTTCGCGATAGTTCTTCGCGGCACGCGAGAGATAGTGACGACCCCTCGCATGCCGCCAGTAAGAGTTTACCGACGGCGGATATGGTAATACGAGCTCGACTCTACGCTTCGATGGCATCACGATGTCATCGCTGCGCGTTGCCACGTCGCGGTGGCCGCGGCGTCGATTCCTTAGTCTCACCTAACTTCGGCTCCGGAAGTCGGTACGGATAGTAGTTCACGACTCGCGGGTACTGCGTACCGTTCGGCGAAGATCGATAACGAAGATCGATAACAAGCAGCGAGCGAAGTAACTCGTCCGTATCCGAAATCTTCGTCTTGCCGCACGCCGCGCAGATCGCGGCCAGCTCGGCCTTCGCATACTCGCGAGCCACTGGATTATCGTGAAAGACGTTCACACGCACGAGGATCGTTCGACCGAGATGCTCCGCAGGTTCTTGCACGGTAAACTCGACCGCGAGATACTGACCGGTGCCGGTCATCGACGAACGAATCTCGGTCTTCGTGATCGTGACTACGTAACGACCTTCGGGTAGCATGCCAAATTTAGTCGACACGCTCGATGCATCGAACTCTTCGGGTAGTAGTACCATCGCTTCTCTCCTTTCTCTTAGTAACCGATCGCCTTCGCAAACGCATCCCACGAGAGCGGAAGTTCACCTGTAAGTCCGTATCGGTTCTTCGCTACGCACGTCGGTCCGCCGGAAACGCGAATAACGCGCTCGCAATCCGTCTTCGATGCGACCGCGACGCCACGAGTCTTGCCAAAGTTGCCCGTCTCCGTTCTGACGGCGAATCGCCAGTGTGCAAAAAGCACCGCGTCCATCCACTCGGTTACGAGTGCAGCCGACGTTTTATGCAGCCGCGGCGAGTAACGATCGTACGCCGGCGCCTCAGGGTCCTCGAATCGTTCGACCTTCGCATGCGCAATGCCGACCACAATCATCCGCCGCTGCGCTCGAATCTCGTCGAGAATACCGATAACCTCGCGCCAGACTTTCAGCGCCGCCACGTAACCGCGACCATACCCGCCATCTACACGTTCGATTGTTGAGACGTTGTGCTCCGCACACACGTAGTCGTGTATTAATCTCTCAAGCCAGTCGAGCGAGTCCACCACGATCGTCTCGAAATCGTGTGCTTCGTCGCGCACGTAGCAGAGCGCGCGACGTACTTCGTCGTACGACTTCGCTAACGGAAAATGCGCGACATCGAGATCACCAAGGCCGTCTTCCGTCAGTACGAAGATCGGCTTCGGTGCCGACGCGCCGAACGTCGTCTTACCGATGCCTTCGACACCGTAGAGCATAACTCTCGGCGGTAACTTCTCTACTTCGCGAATCGGTTTCATCGCAACACCTCTACACTTAGCACAACTCCTCGAACCCGCAACCGTAGCTTACCTCGCGTTCGATTTTTTTGTAGTCGCGTCGTCAAAAACGATGACGTTTCATCGAACCGAAATCAACAAAATTGCCTTGTTTTCTAGGCGAATTTGCGCGTACTCGACGCCGTGCAAAAAATCACATAGCTCGGGGTTTATACCGTGATGTCGACCGAACGGCATCTCGGACGGGAACTGCAGAACGTCGTTCGTGACCACGATGTGTCGCCACTTCGTGTGTCGCTCCCGCTCCCGCTTCGATCGCGTTACGACTTCGCGCAGCCAACTACGAATGTGCGCAAACGGCCAGTACGCGAGAACGTCCTTCACGAGTAATGCATCGCCGTCGGGAAGCGAATCGATCTCAAACGCGTTGGCATACTCGAAGCGAAGATTCGATAGATCGCTCTCCGGTAGTATTTCGCGCACACAGTCGAGACCGACGACCTCGACTCCAGTTCGACGCGCGATCTCTTTCGTGATACGACCGTTGCCGCATCCAAGATCGACGATCTTGGTCCAACTGTGCGTCTTAGCTAAAGTCTCAATGCATGCAAGATACGCGCGATCATCCGGCGACGGTAAGTCGAAAACACGCGTGGCGCCGCGTCGATAAAGATTCGTGAACGCGGATTCGCACTCTTCGACTTCGTGTTCGGCGAGCTTTGCGAACTCGCGCCACACGAATGTTTCGAACGGAAGATGCGGCGCGAAATCGACGGAGCAGTCGCGAGCATTCCAGTCGCATGCGCGGAAAAGCTTCGAGACCGGCCGGTGCACTACGAATCTTCGATTATCGATCGAACACACGAATGCAGGATGTTGCCACGTCGCTGACCCGACGATCGTGCACGGCAACTCGGTTATTGCGAGTGCAAGTCGCCACGCGTCTTGATCGCCGTAAAGATGCTGAAAGTAGAAATCGCTGTGCTGGCATATCCAGTCTGCGATGACAACGAGTGGCCACGCGTTCTCGCGATCGACGAAGAACTGACCGCCCTGAACGCCGACTACGTCGCGTCGTTCATGCGAAGGCCAGACGTAGTGCCAGCGGATATTCTGCCGATTCTCGCTCCAGAACGCGAAGTCCGAGAAGCGATCGAAGTACGGCGTCGGATCGACGACGCAGTACGCGTCGGCATCGAAGAAAAGTACGCGACGAAACCTCGAGTGCCGGACCGCGTGCAACTTCGCTTCCCAGCCGCGGAGAATACGCGGCTGCGTCGTTTTCGCAACTTCGCGTGCATCGACGATGCGAACGTCGTAGCCGGCCACGTCGGATTCGCGGATCGACTCCTCGTCAGCGTAGTGGCCGCGCCAGATTTCGATCGGTCCGCGATAGCCGATGTGGCGAAGTAAACGCACACCGACTACGATGCCTGGCCAATATCGACCACCGCCGACGTAAACGATTCCGAAGTCGAAGTCGTGGCCAGCGTACGGCTCGTTGTGCGCAAGATCGATAACGCGATCGAGCGCTTCGTAGTGAGCGCGGATCGTGTTCGGACAATGCGCCCACTTTCGATCGCCGGTGTGGTCGCTAACGTGCGCGAGCGGATCGAGCATATCGACCTCGACTTAGGCTGGCCTAATTACGAACGAACCTGATGCGCAACGACCGGGTCGAATCGTGAGATAAATTGTCGGGTTACCGGGGCATCCTGTTACCGTTACCTCGAAGTCATCGGGATTTAGAGTGCAAAACGGAGTACCGCACACCAGTGTAACCGAAGGATAAACACTACCGTTCTCGCAACGCGCAGAAAAGTACACAAACAGGTACTCTGGAGGCGGTCCGTTATCGCACGGCGGATTAGGTATCGTAAACGACCATCCTATAATTCCCAACACCCAACCCGAAGAGTAGCTCACTCCGGAAAACGTCCTTCCAGAAACGACGAAATCATACTCGAGCACGTACTCGCTGCCGTCTTGCGGGCAGCATCCGCCGCCACCGCCACCGCCACCGCCACCACCAGGACTCGAAATCGATCCGCCGTACGGTGCGCTCGTGCATTCCGGAACGCGCACGCGATTGCCGCTCGCATCCTCGTAGAAGATATCGACAATCGCACCCGAGTAATCGCGAACAACGCAGAGCTTCGTAAGGCAGTCGATGCACTGTCGCTCTTCGTCTTCGTCTCGCTCTTCTTCGTCTTCGATCGCGAATCCGTAAGGACCGTAGTACGCGTAGCCGTACTCGTCAATCTTCAACTTCTTGCATCGCCGCTGGTGCCGCGAATCGCCGAGTCGAAGTAGCGCGTAGTTGCCGACGCGATAAAGAATGCGCGCCGGCCCGTAGTCGTCCGCTTCGAGGAAATACGGATCGCCGGGAATCGCATGCGCATACTTACCATCACCGTAGACGTAACCGAAGACGACTCCACTAACCGCTGCACGCGCGAGCGTGACACCGTCCGATGGCTCGATAAGGACGACGAACGGATCGCACGAGTCCTCGGGCGCTTCGACTCGATACGCTTGCGGTGCGAGGAACGCGCTCGATGACGTGAGATTGCCAACGATGCGCCACACCGTGTACTCGCGCGCCGGTATCGGCGTCTTCACGTAAACGATATTATGCGGCTGCAACGCGCGGAAAATCTCTTTCTCGGTATCGCTCGGCGATGCCTGCGGTCGCAGAACACGACGCGCCGATTCGATCAGGAGATTGATCCGATCGGCGCGCGCAAGCTCACCGATCGGATCACCGGGAGAAACGAACGATAATGGATCACTCACAATCGCACCTCACGTTCCGATACCGAGTAGACTAAAGTCGCCTTCTTCGTAAACGACCGAGACGTACGCCGCGACTGGTTCCTGAACCACCATACCCCAGCGCGTAACTGGTCGATACTTCACCCAGAGATAGTCGTGGCCACGCTTTAGCGGCACCGTTATGTCCTTCGTGATCCGAACGTTTCGCTGATTACGTTCGACTCGAAACTTGTGTGTAACTTTCCACGCGCTCGCGTTCTCTTTATCCGCGACGCAGCCGAGATAGAGAACCTCGCCCGGCTCGAAGTGGTAAAATTTCTTCCTGTTTACTTTACCGATTAAACTCATCACGGTTTGAATATACGCAACGTTCACGACTGGAATCGTGATGCGCCGCTCGAATGAGAGTGACGGCGCAGCGATGTCGCAACCTTCGATCGAGTCTTCGGAGACGTTGATTGCGTTCTCGAAATCCGGCGCATCAGCGGGCATCGTCCACACACCGCCACTCGTACCGACTGGCGCGGGACTGCGATCGAGTACCCAGCGCGCGCCGTACTGCACCACGATCCGATACGGACCATACGTCCACGCTGCCGGTCCGCCGGTTACGAAAATCGTTCGACCTACGTGCGTGGGATTCGGTACAATGCCGTCGGGGATCACTTCGAAAGTCGCGACACACTGCAGATTCGTTCCGCTCGCGGTCGCGTTGCCAACGCCGACTCGACCTTGTGAGATCGCACTCGTGACGTGAATCTGCTGCGCCTCCGCGGAGATCGAATAACCGAACGAGAGATCGACCGTATCCGTCGCTGGCGCCGACTTCGTTGACGACGGCGGACTCGCATCGACCGCCTCGTCACTCGGCTCCGCGGAATATGTGATCGAAACGTCGTAAGTTCGACCGTCCTCGTTTGCGCGAATAGCTACGTCGGACCGCGTAAGACCTAGGAAAATCGGGGGCGTGTACGCGTAAACCGCGTTCGCAACCGAGATCGCATCAGGATAGTCGATCGCGTGCACGTTGATCCGATAACTCGTGCGGTTATACGAGAGCGAGAGCTCGTCGGGATTGATCTTGAAGAGAAGATGCGGCATACTACTTCACCTTCATGTTTGCGTCAACACCCTGCTGCACTTTTCGCACTTCCTTTAGAATATCCGCGAGCAAATCTTCTTGACGTTTCTGTACGCGCGAACCGAACGCGAACTGTTGTCGCGCTGCGAACGCGGTAAACGTGCCACGCGCTTCGCTGATCGCGAGCATGTTCGCGAGGTCTTCTTTTGGCACGAAGTTCGCTTGCATCTCGCCGACGCGACCTTTCGGCGGACCCTGCTGCTCCTGCTGCTGCTGTTGGCGTTTCAGCGCCTGCAAAATCATCTGCTCGAGTTCCCAGCGCAGCTGGTCGACGCGTGCGCGATCGACGTTTTCGATCTTATCTCTGAGGAATTTATCGATCTCTTCCGCGTTGAGCATAAGCGCGCCTTGGCCGAGCGCGCCGACGCCAACACCGATAAGACCACCCGCTGGACCCCCGATAAGGAGACCCGCGCCACCACCCACGAGCGGCAGCACCCACGGATTATTCGCGAAAAACTCGAAGATATCGCGCACGAAACTCCACCACAAGCGCTTCAACGATCGGATCAGCGTGGCCCACGTTAGTTCTAACGCCTTTACGAGTATATTGAACGCGGTCTCGATATCGCCTGACTTTATCGAAGCCACGATCGCCTTTATGGAGTTCGACCAGTCGGTCGCGAGTCCCTGCAGGTCGGTCTTCAGCTCGCGGAACTTATCGATCGTGTTGTTGCCGGACGCGACCGCAGCCACACCGAGTGCAACGACGCCAGCGACGACCAGACCAATCGGGCTCATGATCGCAAGCAATACGAGCTTGAGCGCAGCGAGGAGCGCGCTGAACACACCGATCGCGATCGAGACGAGCTTCACGATGCCCGCGAAAGCGAGTAGCGCAGTACCCGCAGTTACGAGACCTGCAGCAAACGCTGCCACCGCGATGACAGCGCCTTGGTTCTCGCGCACCCACTCGACGAGACTCGCAGTCGCGTTCTTCAGCCACGCCGCGATCGACTCCAAAACCGGCGCAATCGCAGCAGCGACTTCGTACCAGACCGCAGAGATCGAAGCCGTGATCTCGCGCCACGATTGCATGACTTGCGTAGCGCGCTGCACTCGTTCGCTCGTAGTCGCGGTCAAATTCGCAAGTCGCTCCTTCGCGTCGTTCGAGAGCATGCCCATCGAGACGAGGGCCATGCCGACCCTATCGCCGAAGAGCTCGACTGCGATGCGTGCACGCTGCGTCTCGTCCGGAATGCGCTGCAACGCTCCGAGCACGACCTCGAGTCGCTGCTCGAGCGGCAGATGCGCAAACGAAATAACGCCGAGATTTTCGAGTACGTCTCCGAACTCGGCCACCGCTTTCGCATCGAGTTTCGCGGTCATACTCTCGAGCGATGCACCGAGTTCATCGACGCTCACGTTCCAGACGCGAAAGAGCGACGTCAACTTCGAGAACTGCTCGACCGACGTGCGCAATCGCAACGCCCAGCCACCTATCGCTTCCTGCTCTTGGAAAACCGATAGCGCTGGTCGAAACGCTGCGAGTATCGACGCGCCGATGCCCTGCAGCGCAACGCCCCACGTTGCGAGCTTACGCGAGACCGCGTTGAGGTCCGCGGTCAATCGGTCGGTCAACGTCAGTTCGACGCTTGCGCGACCCGCTCGGATTTCTGCTGGGCTAGCCACGACTTTAGATCGTCCTTCGTTAGTAGCGGCAACTCGTTGTCGCTCCGAACACCGAACCGCTCGAGGTACTCGACGACATCCGGGAAAATATCTTCGACTCGAATCGTCGGCGACTCGCTGCCGCGAAACGCGTTCGCAATCGCCGCCACGATGACACCGTAGTGACAATGATCATGGAATAATCGACTTTCGTACATCGCACGCAGTTCGCCGAGCGTAAAGTCCCACGGCTCTACGCCGAGGTAACCGGCGAAGTGCCAGACGTAGGAGTCGATATCGCAGTGCTCGCTTCGACTTTCGATAGCAGCAGTTTCAACGCGGCGCCGAGAATTTCGCGCATAATGGGATGGCCCTCGAAAAAATCGAGGATCCTCGAGATGAACGCGACTTCAGCGTCCCAGATCGACCGGCCGTAGAGCGACTCGAAAACTTCGTTCGCGGTGACACCGTGCCGTGCAAGCGAGTCGCGACAGAGCACTGTTAGTAACGCCTCCGCCGTCTTGCGATCGCGGAACACGGCACCATCAGCGAGTATGCGCACGAACTCTTCGTAATCGAATCGCTGTGACTCCACGTTGGCGGTCGTAGTGTCCGGTCGCACTACGCGTGCCAGCGCCTCCGAGGCCCACCTTGCAAGATCGAATCCGTGGTCGCGAAGATCGTGATATCGCGCGAAGCTGATCCGCGCGACCTCGTACTCGCGGCCATGCTCGTCCGTAAATCGATGTCGCATCGCTGTCACTCCACGTACGTGTGTCGCTCCGCTCCCACTTCGTGTGTCGCTCCGCTCCCTCACGTGATCAGGGCGTTACCTCGAAGTACTCGGGATAGCGATACACGCCGCCATCGAGTAGCGGCGATACCACGAACGTAACCGAGATAACGATGGCCTGGCCCATCTGCTCGGAGCGATTGAATCGTGTCACCTCGACGAGCGATTTTATTCCCCACGAACCGACCTCGGTACGCGGACCGTTGAGGCAAAGAACGTGCAGCTGACCGCGAGCGAAAAACGCCTGACGAATTTGCGCGACGCTGGGGTCACCTGCGACATCGAGCATATCGAACTCGATTGTCGCTTCCTTCAGCGTCGCGACCTGCGTGCGCCAACCCGCATGCGCACGCGTCGTCACGTCAGCGGTCGCATGCGACAAGTTTAGGTTCAGGTTATTGACATTCGGCACCTCGACCCACGTCGGCGTGGTCCAGTTATTCGCGCTATCGACGTAGAGCTTCGCGAGGTGGCCTAATCTCGTTCGACTCATGCGTTTGCCTCCTTATAGAACTGCGCCAGTTTCTTCAACCCTTCGCGAAACGCGGGTTTCATGTACTCGCGCTTCGGATACTTCGCGACACGTGCGCCGTATCGACGTACGCCGCTGTGCTCGTGAAGTGCCGGCACCGGTGAGTCAGGACGCAATAGTGTCGGCCCGATCACAACGCTCTTTCGTCGCTCGTCGAGCGAGAAGAAAATGAATTTTCGTAACTGCCCTTTGTGCACCGACGGCGGTTGCCCCGGTGGCGACGCGGACTTGCGTCGGCGCATACTTCGCTGCGCGACCAGTCGTACGAACGCACCGAACCGCTTGAAAACGCGTAGCGTCTTGCGATCGAAATAACGCGTAACCGCTGCGCGATCGAGAAAAAGCTGCTTGACTTTTACGATCGACTCCGATGCCATCACAACGGCTCCAATACGGCGTAGCGCGCGGTTGCACTCGCGCGAACGAACGAACTTTCGTCAAATACTTCTTCGATCTCGTAAAGCGGATCGGAAAACGAGATCGACTCGAACGCGTACGCGATACCACTACGTTCGAGTACTTCTTGACTCGTGATGCGCGATGCAATCGAGTGCACGTCGTTTACAACGGTCTCGATCGAATACGCATCTACGTACGGCCGCGCGCGAACGATTTCTACGTCAAGAAGAAATCGAAATCGCGATCGCGAAAGTCGCTCGCGCTCGGAGCGAACGAACGTAACGACGCACACATCGGGCGTCTCGCGTGCGAAGACCCAATAGTGCGCCCACGTTTTTGACGCTGCAACGGAAGCCGCTAGTGGTGGACCGTTGAGCGCGTCAACAACGGCATCCAGTAGATTCGCGATCATCGATCCATCAACACGAGGGCACGAGTCGCTGCCGGGGGAGAGCCACCACCGACTACTACGCCAACACGTTTATTGCCGGTCGCTGTCGTTGTAAGCCGGTTATTCGAATCGTCCCAATAAACGACTGTGCCTTGCCTCCAAAGAGAACCAGTCTCACGCGGAGCTTCGATGACGGCGCCGACCGCGACACCACACAGAACGTCGGCCTTCACCGATTCGAGCGTAACCGCCGGCATATCGCCGAGAAAAACGAGCCTGCCAGCAGGATGGTCGGAACCGAACGTGGCCGGAATTACGAGATCGTGATGTTTGACTGTGACGTTCATTACTTACCTCCATCAAGATGCGAGTCTCGTCCAAACACGAACGAGAAAACCATAGGGATCACTCGAAGTCGTTGCGTGCGCACCCCCGATGGCACGCACAACGATATACCGCTGCGATGTCGCGACGTTGACAATCTCGTCTGCGACCCGCGGCCAATATCCTGTAGGCAAGTCGCTCGCTCGCACAACGAAGCACTGCGTCGTTGTGTCGGCTGCGACTTGACCGCCGAGTGACACTGATTGCGAATCGCGGCGCGCAACCACGGCGTCGATCTCGGAACCGTTGGGAAGCCGAAGCCGAACGCCGCGACTGCGAAGTAGTGTTTTGAAGAAAACGTCGAGTGTTGCGTTCATTGTTTCTCACTATTATCACGGTGTTGCGCGTACTGCAGCGCGATGGTCGAGCAGCGCGACACCAAAGTGCCAGTAAGCACGCACCGAGTAGCCGAGGAACTGCGGACTCGGCTGCACTTCTTCGATGATCGGCGTCTCCTGGCCACGTAGGAACGCGACTGCGAACGCCGGTGTCGTAGCGGGATCAGCTACGAGATACCACGTCGAGTTTGCGCCGTTCGTCGGCAGATACTGCGTAACGACCGGCTCGAATTGACCGGCGTAAGCGTTCGTCACGGGTAGCGTGCGATCACTGTTACCCGAGATTACGATCGTCACAGCGTTGAACAGATTCTCGGCAGTCGCTTTCAGGCCTACGGGCACTACGAGAAAGCTCGGTTTCACGAAGACCGGCTGGCCGAACTGGTCTGTTTGCGCCAGCATCCTTTCGACGGCGCGATCGAGATTCGGAATCGTAAGCGGCGCACCCGTGACGACGTTCGCGTTCGCTGCGCTGAAGAAGTTACCAGGGTTCGCAACGATCGTGCCCCAGAAGAGATTCTCGAGCGCGATAATTGCACCACGCGCAGCTTCCTGCGGAATCGCGAGAAACGCACCGAGATCGTCGTTGATGATGTCTTGATGCGTGATCGTGAACAGCCGTCCATATGTATCGATTTTCACTTGCCAGCCGGTGTCACCGATGCGCTCCTGCGCAATCGAACCGCTCGGTGGTACGCGCTCGAATTGCGCGAACGCGTTCAACCGAGCGAGTGTGTGCGGCATGAAGTTGACGGTCTCGACAACTCGCGCGATCCGGAGACACGTTGGTGGCATTGTCTCGTAAGTCGAGACTAAGATGCGATACGCCGATTCGCGCAAAAGATTCGGGAACGATCGCACGCTGAACGCAGCGCGGATCACGTCCGTTGGCGAAGAGTACGGATCGACGCGATGACCTTCGAGTCGCAGGCACTCGCGTGCAAGCTGCAGCAAACCGAGATTCCGATACTTCGATGCGGCATCGACGATCCGTGGCGCGAATTTCTTCTCCACGCTCTTCGCGACCGAACCGCCAGCGCGAAGCATGACTGCGGCGGTCAGCACTTCGGTCGTGTCTACGCCGGCATCGAATGCGTGCACAACTCGACTGCTCGGACGACTCGCACGAATCGCAGCGAGCTGACACTTCTTCGTCGACCAGTTTTCTTGAATCGCGCGTTCCGCGAGGTGCGGATATTTCCCGAGAATTCGCTTCACGATTTCAACCCTCCGAGCGGCTTTCGCGGCTACAACTGACGTGCCGATGTCAGCCGGCACATCGACGATCGAAATCTCGCGCAACACGGCGAGATCGACTACGTAGAGCGGACCAGTAAACGACTGGCCGTTGACTTCGACTTCGGCGCCGTCAGGAATCTCGCGATACTCGACGACCTCGAGACCGATCGACGCCTTCCACGGGAAGCCGTTCTCGATCGACGAGAGAAAGTCGCGCGAGTACTCCGTGTCACGCGACACCACGGCGTCTGCTACGATCTCGTTACCCTCGATCGCGATATTCGTTGTGTGCCCGATACCGGCGTACTCGTCGTGCGCGTAACGAATCGGCAACGAACTCGTCGGAATCTCGAGACCGTCGAGATCGACTACGACTGGCAGCGGCCAACCTTCGACAGTCATCGTACCGCCGGTGTACGCGACGATCTGGATTTTCCTTAGCTCTGACGCGGCATCGTCAGTCGGCTGCGCTTCTTCGGTCGCCGGCTGCGACTCTTCGTCTTGCGCAGCGACTTCGTTTTCGTCTTCTTCGTCTTCGAGCTCGTCTTCAGGACCCTGCGCGCGAATCCTCGCCTTCGCTCGAATCCGAAGAAACTTTTTCGTCGTCTTCGACATCGTTACTACCTCCTTTCTCGAAAAGGAAACCGAGACCGAGTTCGTTCGCGAGCGCGTATTCTTTCGCTCGTTGACGCAACTCGCTCACCCAATCACGACCTTGTTTCGCATACTCGTATGCGAACGTCGTAAGACCGCTCTGAAGACGCAATCGCTGCGCCTTCGCTTCTTTCTCCGGATCGACGCCCTCGAGCGCAGGCCAGTACCACTCGTGATCCGGTACGTCGCGACCAAGGCCGACTAACGCTGACGCCTCGCTGTCAGCGATGCGCCACTCGCGATAGAACGCTCGCAAGATCGGCTCAAGTACGATCGCTTCGATCCGCGCACGCTCGACTTCGAGCGCTCGATACCAGTTGCGCAGATCGAGTCGGCCACTCGAAAAGTTCGCACGCGAAGAGTCGTTGAGCGCGACCACGACCGGCACGTTCAAGCACCTCGCGATTTCGCTCATGAGATGATAGACGAAGTCGCCGTAGGTCGTTGTCGGGTGTTGCGCTGTCATCTGCGACAGGCGCCAACCCGGTGGCAACACGGTAGCACTTCGCGGTCGAAGATCGACGAATTGCCAGACCAGCTCGCGGGCGAATCGCTCCGCATCGCGCGGAATATACGCAGCCGAGTCGGTCTGCAAAACCGCCGCAAGATTCGCAGCGGTCTCAGCCGCAGCCGCGGTCGCGAGTGTGAATCGGCGCAAGATCGAGAACAGCGGTAGCGCCGGCGTAATCTCGGGAACGCCACGCCACTGGCCCGGTCGCTCGCGACGGAAGTAGTGTATCACGGAATCCGCCGGTATCGTCTCGTACGAGTAGTCGATGTCTGCGACCGCGATGTCACCGGGATGTCGCCGCAGTACGTGATACGCCGCCGGCAGCCCGTAGTCATCGAAAACGATACCCTCGACCGGCTGCATGAGTGCAGAGATCGGACCTTCGCTAACTTGCTCCGGCTCAACAAGTCGAACCGCGAGTTTGACTTTCGTTCGTTGCCGCGGATAGTCGCAGAGAATCGCAAACGCCTCGCCGTCGACTACGACGCAGCGTCGCATCGTGCGCAGAATTTCCGGAAGATCGATCACAGCGCACCACTCGGACCACGCGCGCTCGAGTCGAAAGTTCAACTCTTCGTTCGCAGTACGGACTTGCAAAACTGGCCCGGTACCGACCGTATAGTTCGCGATCGTCGAGACGATGCCGTTCGCGTAACTGTTATTCGCAACTTCGTAACGCGCTCGATTTCGCAACGTGCGCCGCACACTCGGCGTCAGTGCAGCCGACGGCGATAACGCATCCGCTTGCGACCAGTGCTGCGCATTATCCGGAGTCGTAGCCGCTGCATCGTAACGCGCGCGAAGCGAAACGTCCGCTCGCGCTGACGGCGCGTTGCCATTCGTACCGAATACTCGACGCAGCCACCCGATCATCCTAACGCTCCCGGCGCATTCATCTTCACAACGACCGCTTTCGGCTCCGATACTTCGCGCACAAACTCGAGTAACTCGCTTACGTCGCGATACTGAACGGTCATGCCGTCAACAGTAACCGTCTTCGGCTGCCGCGCTTGCTCGATCAACGATTCCACGAGTTGCTGCCGCTGCACTTCATCGATCATAACATCGCCCTCGTACGATAGCGAAGTAATCCCTCGAGCAGCCAGTTCGAACTCGAATCCGAAGTCGAAGTCGTAGTCGACTCGAGCGAGTCAAAAATCTCTCGCGCCACGACCGCGCCTACGAAGCAGTCGAAATAGTGGTTCTCGCGTGCGGGTAGTAGCGTCCACTCCACGCACTGACGCCAAACCGACTGCGTGGCCACACCGGTCTCCGACGTAAGATGCTCGATAACAACCGGCGCATCGACCGTACGCGCGATCTCGACCGAAGACGATGCGAAGAGATTCGCAACGTTCGTCTTCGCACGATTCGTGTCGATAAGGACGCTAGTCGTAGCGCGGTCCGGATCGCGTGTCATGCGCCAGGCGCTACCGGTTACGTCACCAGGTTTGGTCAACTCAACAACGGATGACTTCGAGCGTGCACCGACGTAACGACCGAAAGCGGGATAGACACGATCGTACA
>Ga0308409_1000935_pt1 | contig 14524 bp, 12 predicted proteins | sample HotsprSampleMSe4_FD_203469 | JGI IMG/M metagenome (GOLD analysis project Ga0308409, IMG submission 203469) | Hot spring phototrophic mat microbial communities from Mushroom Spring, Yellowstone National Park, Wyoming, United States - 20060912_MSe4 ... | reverse complement strand
CGAAGGGGCAGGGTACATGGGTGTATGATTCCCCTTCACCCCGACCCTCTCCCCCCTTGAGAAGGGGGGAGAGGGTGTAGGGAGTGGGGGGATGTAATACCAATTCCGGGCAAAGGGTTTCTGAATGTAGGAGGGTAGAGTTAGGTGTGGCTGCCGCTCCCCCCTCAGGCAGACATGCCCACCTCCTCCTCACATTATGAAGGCCTTTGACTTAAAGGGGTATAAGGTCATGAGGAGGGCCCCGAAGGGGCACGGCACATAGGTTCCAATCCCCCTTCACCCCGACCCTCTCCCCCCTTGAGAAGGGGGGAGAGGGTGTAGGGATAATTAGTAGGGGCGGGTTTTGAGCGAGGAGCTGGGCTAAGGGTCTTAGAGGGGTTTTTGGGCTATGGGGCTATTGGGGTCTTGACTCAGGTTGCGCCGGATGGCATCCAAAAGGCCGTTGATGAACCCCGCACTCCGAGCCGTCCCATAGGTCTTGGCTATTTCAATCCACTCGTTGAGCGTAACTCGTATGGGAATATCCGGAAATGTCAGCATCTCATGCAGACCACACAACAAGATGCACTTATCCACCATAAAGAGCCTATCCCATGTCCAGCCTACTAAGTGTTTTTCTATGAGGCTGCGCAGTTGGGGTAGGTTTTGCACGGTGCCGAAGTACAACTCTTTGAGGAAGTTGGCGTTGTGTGGGGCTTCTACCTTGGCGGCCTCGTAGAGCTCTTCTAAGAGGTAGGCGAATACCTCTTCGGCTGGGGTTTCGCTCACTAAGTGGGCATAGAGGGCCTGCATGACCCGTACACGCAGTTTATGGCGGGAGATGATCGCAGAGGTGGCCTCTTGAGCGGCCTCTTTGCTAAGATGTTCCTGGTTGGTCATAGTTGGGATAAAGTCTGGGTTATGCCAAAGATAAGGCAGAAGGTTGATGTAGGCGTCGGATGCGCAGTCCTGCAATCGCGCGAATACGTTCCTGAGCTAACTGCATGGCGGCCTCGTGGGGGGTGATTCCCCGTTTTTCGGCCGCCTGATAGACATCCAGTAAGGCTTGATGAATGTACTCCGTGCGGGCCAGGGCACGCTGACGGTTATAGCCTTCTAGCTCGGTATAGACATTGATCAGCCCCCCGGCATTGATTAAGAAGTCTGGCGCATACAGGATGCCTCGTTCGGCTAAACGTCGGCTATCTGCCTCTTCGTCGGCTAACTGGTTATTAGCCGAGCCTGCGATGGCTGCGCACTCAAGGTGGGGGATGGTTTGCTCGTTGAGGATGGCGCCCCGCGCACAAGGAGCTAAAATATCCACTTTTTGCTTGTACCATTCATCGGGGGCCACGGGTTGGACTTTATATCGCTGGGCGGCTTCTTCCAGCTGCGCGGCACTTAGATCTGTCGCCAGCAGTACCGCTCCTTCCTTATAGAGGAGCTCGGCCAGGGCCCACCCTACCTTCCCTAACCCTTGAATCAGGATGCGAACCCCATGGAGCGATTCTGTGCCGGTGAGCTTCTTCCAAGTGGCCTTCATCGCCAGATATACCCCGTATGCCGTCACCGGCGAAGGGTCCCCACTGCCACCCATCTCCTCCGGCAATCCCGTCACATGCCGCGTCTCCATGCGAATATAGGTCATATCCTTCACGGAAACCCCCATATCCTCCGCCGTGATATAGAGGCCATTCAGACTTTCCACGAACTGCCCAAAGCGCCGCATAAGAGCCTCACTTTTCAGAACAAGGGGATCGCCTATGATCACGGCTTTTCCGCCCCCGAGGTTGAGCCCACTGATAGCGGCCTTGTAAGTCATTCCTCGTGAGAGCCGCAGCACATCCACCAGCGCCTCGGCCTCCGACTGATAGGGCCAGAACCGAACCCCGCCCAGAGCAGGCCCCAACGTCGTATCATGAATGGCTATAATAGCCCGCAGCGACACGCCCTCATCATAACAGAACATCACCTGCTGGTGCCCTAACTCGGCCATCTTTTGCAAGGGCATCATACGAGCACGGCTTGGGAAGTGAGACTTACCAGCTCAATTTCCGGGAAAAAGAACGCGATTTCCCGCTGGGCCGAGGCCATGCTGTCAGAGCCATGGACGGCGTTGCGCTCAATATTCTGGGCGTAGCGGGCGCGCAGGGTGTGGGGTTCGGCCTTAGCGGGGTCGGTGGCTCCCATAAGCTGCCGATAGGCTTCTACGGCATTCTCACGCTCTAAAACAAACGCCACAATCGGCCCGCTCGTCATAAACTCCACTAAGGAGCTAAAAAAGGGCCGCTCGCGATGCACGGCGTAAAAGGCTTCCGCCTGCGACCGAGAAAGCCGTAGCATCCGCAAAGCTACGATCCGAAACCCCGCCGCCTCAATATCTGAGAGGATTCGTCCCACTAAGCCAGCCGCCACCGCATCGGGCTTGATGAGGCCCAGCGTACGTTCAAGTACCGCCATACAGCCGCAAAGCTACGAGTTTTACCTCATCCGCCAGCTCTTCCCACAAAATATCATACCCCCTATATTTTGAATTTTGCCTACACCACCGTACTGGTTTGCCTTTACTTTATGCGATCTAGCTCAAAATATCGTCTATCTTTTGCCCTAAGTCTGAAAGAGCTTCTGCAGTTGGAGTGCCAGGTTCATATCGCCTTGGATGCGGAGTTTGCCGCTGAGGAAGGCATTCATGGGGTTCATCTGGCCCATGAGTAAGGCCTGAAGGTCTGCCGGGCTTACCTGCACCACACAGGGCGCCTCCGCCGAGCCGGTTATAAGCTGATTAGAGGCCCCCGTGCCATCAATCACCACTTGCTGGGCCCCCAGATCCAGCCCAATCCGCACGCCAATGGGCGGCCCTGCCGTTCGCTTTCGAAGAAGCTCCAAAACCTCGTCAAGGGCTCTGCCATTAGCAGAAGCCGCCTGAGCTACAGGCACCGCATACCTGCGGTCGTCTATGAGAATCTTAGCCAGTATCTCCCGCATGATTTCCGAAGAACCCCCTCCAATCGTGAGTATCCGCACATCCCGATAGGCCCGCGCCACCCGATAGTCTTCTATGTACCCGTACCCGCCAAACATCTGAAGGCACTCGTAGGCAGCTTTATTCGCTAACTCGGTCGCCAGCAGCTTAGCAATCGTACATTCCTCCACAGCATAAACCCCATCAGCAAAAAGCCGACAAGCATGATAAACATAACTCCGAATAGCCTGGGTCTCAGCATGAAGCTGGGCCATCCGATGACGTAAAACTTGAAAGCGGTTTAGCGGCCGCCCAAACGCCTGCCGCTGCGCCATGTACTCCAAAGTGTATTCCATCAAGTGCTCAATCCCCGCAATAGCCCCAATCGCCCCCACCAGCCTCTCTAACTGCAAACCTTCCATGAGGTAAAGGAATCCTTTACCCTCCTCCCCAATCAGGTTTTCGGCAGGCACCCGCACCCGATCAAAGAATAGCTCCGCCGTATCCGACGCATGCCAGCCCAGCTTCCGAAGCTTATTTCGGGTAATGCCGGGACTATCCAAATCCACTACCAGCAAAGAAATCCCATTAATGCCCGCTTCTGGCTGCGTCTTGACCACTAAAACAACAAAATCCCCATAGTAGCCATTAGAAATGAAGGTCTTCTGACCACTCACCACATAATAATCGCCCTCACGAATGGCCCGAGTCTGAATATTCGCCACATCAGAACCCGCTCCCGGCTCGCTAATGCCAATAGCGGCAATCTTTTCACCCCGGATCACAGGGGGTAAATACTTTTGCTTGAGGGCTTCGCTGCCATACTTGTAAATATAGGGGGTAGACATGTACTGCGTTACCAGCGGAATAACCCCAAATCCGCCCGAAAACACCCGGGAAATCTCCTCCGTAAAAACCACCGTGTAAAAGAAATCCAACCCCGCCCCCCCATATTCAGGCGGATAATGAAACCCTAAAAACCCCTGTTCTGCAAACTTCTGCCAGAGGGACTTAGGCACCTGCTGACGCTCTTCCCACTCGTCAATGTAAGGCAAAACTTCTTTTTCTAAAAACTTTCGTAGGCTTTCTCGGAAGAGCTGATGCTCTTCTGTAAAGTAGTAACGGTCCAGATTTGCGCTCATACGTTTATTGGTTTTGGTTCGGCAACATGCCAGATGATCGGGCGGGGATCGTTCTCCCAAGCCTCATAAAAGGGGCTGTAACGTTGATGGACCTGGGAGCGACGCACTTTAAGGGTGGGGGTAAGAATGCCATTTTCAATGCTCCAGGTGTCTGGCAGGAGGATGATGCGAGCAAGGCGCTGATAAGGGGGTAGAGGTTCATTGACGCGCTCCAGTATTTGGAGGAAGTCTGCTTCTACCTGAGAGCGGGGCGTTTGTCGGCCTAATTCCGAAAGCGTAGCGAGTAAGAGGGGCTGTTTGAGTCCTAAGCCCACTACGCAGACCTGATCCACATAGACCAGCTGAGCGAAAGGCGTCTCCAGAGGTTCTGGCGCTACAAAGAGCCCCTTAGCGGTTTTGAAGGCCTCTCTCAGCCGCCCCGTAATTCGGAGGAAGCCCTCTTCATCCAGCTCACCGGTATCGCCCGTATATAGCCAGCCATCTTTGAGGACTTCCGCGGTTTTTTCAGGGTCTTTGTAATAGCCTTCCATGACCCAGCTGGCCTGCATGATAATTTCGTGAGTCTCGGGGTCTATGCGGAGGCGCACTTCCTTGAGAGGCTTGCCCACTGTACCCGGCTTATTGATGCCCCGGGGCATGACAACACAGCCTGCGCAGTTTTCGGTCATGCCATATACTTCGCGGACGGGGATGCCCAAATCATGAAACCACTCTTTGAGGGGATCGGGCGTAATAGCCGCTCCGGTAAGCGCTACCTGGACCCGCCCCAGGCCCAGCTTTCGGCGAATATAAGCCTTGAGAAGAGGCCCTATTAGCGGCAGCCGGGTCAGGCGACGATACCGCTCAGGCCCTCCAAAGCGCTCCAGCACCCCCTGCTGAAAACGTTGCCATATCCGCGGCACCCCAAGGAAAAAGGTCGGTTGAGCCTCCTGAATATTTTTAGCAAAAGTATCTACCGACTCGGCAAAGAAAATCTCCGCTCCCCGATACAGAGTAGCTACCTCTACACCGATACGCTCCGCAATGTGATTAAGCGGCAAATAGGAAATCACCCGATAAACGGGTAGCTCAAAGATTCCAAACTCCCCATACCGTCGCTCATGCTCCATAAATCGCACAGGCGATCGATAAGCCAGCATAACACCTTTTGGGGTGCCCGTAGTTCCCGAAGTGTAAAGAATCGTCCATAAATCATCCAGGGCAGGCAGATAGGGGTCCTGAAGAGGCGGATACCGGGATAAGAGGTCATCCCAACTTTGGCCTTCCCGAACTTCCGAGCAGGCGGGATACTGCGGAAATCTAATGAGCTGAATGTAGTCCGGAATGACATCCCGAACTTTCTCCCAGTAGCCTGCTTCCAATCGGCCCACGAATAGATGAGTAACTTCGCTTTTTTCTAAAACCTTACGCAGGTCAGAGGGAGAGAGGTTCGGGAAGAACGGGACGGAGACCGCGCCAGTCATGCTGATAGCTAAGTCGGCTAAAATCCAGTGGTAGCAGTTTCGGGAGATAAGGCCTACGAGGGTACCTTTTTGGACGCCGAGGTCTTTTAGGGCAGTAGCAATTCGGCGGGCCTGGTCACCTGCTTCCTGCCAGGTTACGGGATGCCACCGATTCCCATACGGCTGCCGCATGTAAATGGCCTGAGGCTTGACCTTCTCCCAGTGGTAAAACGCATGGAGATGCGTAATGGGCCCAGACTGTTCCCAGAGTTGGGATTCTATGAATGGTTTGGTTTTCATAACAAAGGAAAGATGTCCCCCCACAAGCGCTGCCCGCCGTCAATGTAGATGGTTTCCCCGGTGATATAGGCGGCATAAGGGGAAGCCAGAAAAAGCGCAAGATAGGCCACCTCCTCCACGGTGCCTAAGCGACGCAAGGGGATTTTGTCCGCAAGACCCTGCTTGAGGGATTCGGGATACTGCTCTAAGCCCGAAGAGTCAATAATCCCCGGCGCGATCGCATTGACCCGAATGCCATAGCGGCTCCATTCCACAGCAAGGGTGCGCGTAAGATTTTCTACGCCGGCCCGCGCCGCCCCCGTGTGCAGCATCCCCGGAAAACCCCGATAGATATTCGCAATAATATTCAGGATGATCCCCTGCCGATGAGGAAGAAAAAAACGATGCGCCAAGGTATAAATCACATTCCAAGTGCCTATCAGGTTGTTTTGAATGACGGCGGTGAAGCCCTTGGGGGTGATATTTTCAGCGGTGGCTGGGTATTGACCGCCTGCGTTATTGACCAGGATGTGCAGCGCTCCACAATTTTGGTGAATGAACTCCGCTAAGGCCGTTACCTCGTCTAAGTTACGGATGTCGCAGCGATACGCATGAATGGAACCTGCTTCGGAGAGGGTTTCGGCCGCTCGCCGCAGTTTCTCTTCGTTGCGGCCGCAAATGACGACCACAGCGCCGGCTTGGAGGAAGGCTCGGGCAATAGCATATCCGATGCCGCTCCCCCCACCGGTTATCAGGGCGATCTGCCCCGCCAATGGCGTTCCCGCAAACATGCTATTTAGGAAGGTGAGGCTAAATTAAGCATTTTTCTCGCTTCGGCGATCGTGGCGGGTTCTCGGCCCAGCATACGGGCTAAGCGGACAGCAGCCTCCACGAGCTTGCCGTTGGAATTAGCCATTTCGCCCTCGGGAAGGTAGAAGTTATCCTCCAGGCCGACCCGAATATGGCCTCCCAACGTAAGAGCTACCGCCACTAAGGCCCATTGCTTACGCCCAATGCCAATCACCTGCCAGTGACTACCCGGCGGCACACTACGCGCCTGATGAACCAGATTTTCCGTCGTCGCCGGAATACCCCCCATTACCCCCATGACAAAACTGAATACATACGGCGGCTTCAAAATACCCATATCTATGAAAGGCGTCGCATTATGGATATGCCCGGCATCAAAAGCCTCCATTTCGGGTAAGGTGCCAGCTTCTTGCATCACCTCTAAGAAGTACTGAATGTCCCCGAAGGGATTCTGAAAGACGAAGTCGTAGTAGAAACGTTTGGCCTTAGGGGAGTAGATGGCGTAGTTCATGGAGCCCATGTTGAGGGCGGCCATGTCGGGCCGAAGGGCCCGAATGTGGTGAATCCGCTCTTCCCGCGGTAAGCCCACCGCCCCCGTGGAGAAGTTGATAATCACATCCGGGTTTCGCTTGCGTACCTCCTCGTAGATTTGGCGATAGGTTTCCACGTCAAAGGCGGGCAGACCATTGGGTTGGCGAGCGTGGATGTGCAAGATGGCGGCCCCTGCTTCTACGGCTCGGCGACCCTCTTCGGCTATCTCTTCGGGCGTGTAGGGGATGTATGGGCACTGTTCCCGCGTCGCTAATACCCCTGTCAAGGCAGCTGTGATGACGACTTTGTTATCACTCATAGGCGAAGGTTATTTTCCTTTCCATTGGGGGGGACGTTTTTCTTTGAAGGCGCGTAGGCCTTCTTGGAAGTCTTCGGTTTGGACCAGGCGCAGGAGCTCTGCATACAGCTCGTCGTGAGAAAGCTGCGCTAAGCGATGATAGGCGGCCAGCCCGCGCTGCTGAGCTAAGGGCGCCCCCTCCCGAAGCCGCTCTATCAGCTTATCACCCGCCCCATAGACTTCCTGCGGAGTCTCTACTAAGTGCGTAATCAGCCCCCAAGGCAAGAGCTCCTCCGCTGAGCGGCTCTCCCCTAACAGACACCAGGCAAGCGCCACTCGCGGCGGCATAAACTCCGACAGGGCTTTCAGAACCTGAAAGGGAAATAAGCCCCGCCGCACCTCCGGCAAGGAAAATCGCACGCCCTTCGCCGCCACCACAAAAGTCGCCCCCGTAATTAGCAAAAGCCCCCCCGCCAAGACATCCCCCGTTACCTCCGCCACCAGCGGCCGAGTTAGCAACGGGAAAAAGGTGTGCAGAACAATCGGCTGAGCCGCAAGAGGAACGGTAGAATTAGGATCGGTCTGCCCAGCAAAAGCCTGCAAGTCCGCCCCCGCACAAAACACCTCCCCTTCCGCTCGCAGCCGCACAAACCGAATCGCCGGCTGGCTCTCCGCCCAAGTTAGCCCATAAGCCAGCTCATTAAGAAGCGTAGGACTGAGGGCATTGCGACGCGCTAAATTGCGCAAAGTGAGAACCAAAGTATCGGCCTCTACCTGCCACCCCACCTGCGCCCATTGAAAAGTCTCTAAGGGCTCTATCTGCGGAAAGTATGCCTGCAAGCTCATAAGCCAGCTTCAAAAGTTTCCACTTTCAGCAGCTCGGTGCCAGCATCTACGGTCTGGCCTTCAGAAACGAAAATAGCCTCCACCCGCCCAGCTTTCGTGGCGAGGATGCGATTCTCCATCTTCATGGAGACGAAAACGAGGAGGGGCTGACCAGGCTCAATCAAATCCCCCGGTTTGACCAAGATTTGCAGAATCTGTCCGGGCATGGGAGCCAGGTAACGTCCCTCTTCCAGCTGCGTGCTCTCCGTGTCAGGAAAGCGAGGCAATAGACGCACTTCGGCATAACCCACGGAGGGTTCGTGCAGCCAGTGAATATGCGCATCGGTATGGGAGAGACTTATCCAGAGGTGATGGCGGCGGCCCTGCCACTCATAAGTTACGGACTCAGCCGTAGCCTCTAACAGGGTGGCTGTGCCTTCCCGCCCCAAAGTTTGGCAGAAATAGGAGCCTCCACCCAAGGGACGATAGGCCACGGTAACGGTTTGGTTACCGATTTGCCAGCCGTAAGGCAGCGGTGGGTCGGGTAAGTTTCGCCAGCCGGGAGGAAAACCCGGGGGAAGCGGCATCTGGGCCGCCGATTGCGAAAGCCGCCACAAACTCAATCCCACCAGCCACCCCGCCCAAGTCTCTTCGTCCAAGCGGCTCTGAAGCCTCAGGAATAGGTCTTTGCGCCGCCCGAGAAAATTCGTGTCATACTCTCCTCGCTGAACCTGTACATCCTGACACAAAAGCTCTAAAAAAGCGAGGTTGTGCCGCAGTCCTAAGCAGGTTATTTGAGAGAGGCCATAAGCTAAACGTTGGAGGGTTTCTTCTCGGGTGGGTCCGTGGACAATGATTTTAGCCAGGAGGGGGTCATAGAGGGGAGAGACTTCGGTACCGCTTTCAATGCCGCTATCTATGCGGAGGTAGGGGAGGTCAGGCACCCGCCATAATAGCACGCGCCCCGCCGAAGGTTGGAAATCCGCTCCCGGGTCCTCTGCATATAGCCGCACCTCTATAGCATGGCCTTGGGGCCGTAGGTCCTCCTGCGCAAAAGGCAGCGCTTCCCCCGCAGCCACCCGGAGCTGCCACTCCACTATATCCAACCCTAAAATAGCCTCCGTCACGGGATGCTCCACCTGCAGGCGTGTATTCACCTCCAAAAAGTAAAACTGCCCCGGCCCCACATATAGAAACTCCACGGTGCCGGCATTGTCATACGCTAAAAGACGTCCTATTTGGAGGGCGGTTTCGGTGATGGCTTTTCGGTCTTCGGGGGAGAGAACGGGGGAAGGGGCCTCTTCCCAGACCTTTTGGTAACGCCGTTGGAGGGAGCATTCTCGTTCAAAGAGGTGCAGGAGATGTCCATGCTTATCGCCGAGGAGCTGGACCTCTATGTGGCGGGCCGAAGGGAAGTACCGCTCTAAGAGAAGTTCGCCTGAGCCAAAGGCATGGAGGGCTTCGCGCTGGGCCGCTTGAAACGCCTCCACAAACTCAGCTGGCTCCGAGACAATACGCATGCCTTTGCCGCCGCCTCCCGCCGCCGCCTTGAGGAGCACAGGATACCCCAATCGGTCGGCCGCCGCTTGCAAAACCTGGGGAGAAGCCTCCGGCTCGTAATAGCCGGGCGGCGTCGGAATACCATGAGCCTGCATAAGGGCTCGCGCTTCCGCCTTAGACCCCATGCGCGCTATCGCCTCCGGATGCGGCCCCACAAAACGAAGCGGCGGCAAACCCGCCTCCACCCGCCGCGCCGACCGCTCAGCCACCGCCCGAGCAAACTCCGCATTCTCCGATAAGAACCCATACCCCGGATGAATAGCATCCGCCCCCGCCCGATCCGCAATCGCCAAAAGCTTGTCTATATTTAGGTAGGTTTCGGCTGGGCTCTGCCCAGAAAGCGCATACGCCTCATCCGCCTCCCGTACAAAAGGCGCCCCCCGATCCGCCTCGCTATAAACCGCCACCGTACGAATACCCAAGCGCCGACAAGTACGTTGAATGCGCCGCGCAATCTCACCCCGATTCGCAATCAAAACCTTCCGAATCGGCTCAATGCCGGAAAACCCCATACTGATTAGAGGGTTGAATGAGGTTTTGATACACGATGCTCAAACACAAGCCGAGGATTTCTCGGGTTTGACGGGGGTCAATCACCCCATCGTCCCAAAGCTGAGCTGTGCTGTACCAGGCCGTAGAGGTCTTTTCTATCTCCTGAATTAGGTGCGTGCGCAGGGCGGCCGCTTGGGCTTCATCCAAGGGCATGCCCGCTTTTTCGGCGGCCTGGCGCTGCACCATTTCCATCACCCCAGCCAGCTGCTCAGCCCCCATCACGGCAATCCGACTATTCGGATACACAAAAAGAAAGCGCGGACGATAAGCCCGGCCCGCCATAGCATAATTGCCCGCTCCATACGAAGCCCCTACAATCAGCGTCAAATGCGGCACCTCGCTATTAGAAACGGCATTAATCATCTTAGCCCCCTGGCGAATGATACCTTCCGCCTCATACTGCCTCCCCACAATAAAGCCCGTAATATTCTGCAAGAAAAGAATCGGCACAGCCTGACGATTGCACAGCTCAATGAAGTGGGCGCCTTTGCTGGCCGAGTCTGGGAAGAGAACCCCATTATTGGCTAAGATGCCCACGGGATAGCCGTAGATTTCGGCCCAGCCAGCGACGAGGGTGCTTCCCCAAAGAGGCTTGAACTCCAAAAAGCGGGAGTCATCCACCACCCGCGCAATTAGCTCCCGAATGTCCAACGGCTGGCGAGGGTCCGCCGGCACAATCTGCAGAATCTCTTCGGGAGGGTATCGGGGTGGCCGAGCAGAGGCTGGCCGAAAAGCCCCTGAGGGACGCGGCAGCCGACCCAGAATCTCCCGCGCCCGCCGAATCGCCTCTAACTCATTCTCCGCCAAAAAGTCCGCCAAACCCGAACGCATAGCATGCAAGTCCGCCCCTCCCAAACTCTCCTCATCTATCACCTCGCCAGTAGCCATTTTCACCAGAGGAGGACCCCCTAAAAATGCATAAGCCTGCCGCCGCACAAATATCGTATAGTCGCTCATCCCCGGCACATAGGCCCCCCCAGCCGTAGAACTCCCCATCACCACCGAAATCGTCGGAATCCCCTGCCGAGAGCGCCGACTAATCTCCCGAAAAATAGCTCCCCCCTGAATAAATACGCGCGCCTGCTCAGGTAGGTCCGCCCCAGCCGACTCTACAAAATTCACCACGGGTAGGCGATTCTCTAAGGCGATCTCGCTCAGGCGCAGGCTTTTTTGCAAGGTAGGTAGATCCACCGCGCCGCCTTTCTCCGTGCCCACATTAGAAATGACCAGTGTCCAATGTCCCGCCACCAGTCCGATCCCCCCTACCGTGGTGCCGCCCGGCGAAGAGGTCGTCCCCCCCAGACCCGCCAGCGGCAACAGCTCCAAAAATGGAGAGCCCTCATCTAAGAGGTACGCAATCCGTTCCCGCGCTAAAAGCTTACCCTGGGAGCGGGCTTTCTGAATATGCTTCTCGCGTCCCTGAAAGCGCGCCGCCTCATAATGCTGGGCTAGCTCTGCCAAGAGTGCCGACCACCGACGAGCATTCTCCGCACTCTCCGCAGTAGGCCGCCAACGGGAGCGGTAAATAGGAAGCTCTCCCCTCACAAAGCAAAGTTACGGCCCTGCCTCGTATATCTCCAAAGCCTCCCCCCAAAGACCTTATACACGCCAGCTACTCTAACTTCACAGCATGGGTACCGTAACCCCCCTCAAGGAGGCGATATCCCTTTTTGGGGTGCTTCACCAGCCTCTCGCTCGCAACTGGGACGCTCTAAGAGCTTACCTCCTCCACGCCCCCGAAAAAGAAGCCTGGCTCTTCCTGCGCCTCTTGGCAGGCTACTACTGGTATCCACGCACCCCTTCCCGTACCCTTCTGAAGTTAGCGGCGCGTTTTGCGGGCCTGCCTGAAAAGCTTCTACTCTACGCTGCCCAGGAAGCTGGCGACGCCGCAGAGGCGCTCACCCTGGTCTTGATTCCCCCAGATAGGCCTCCTATCGGCTTCCCAGAAAGCCTGGAGCACTGGCTGCTCTACGACTTACCGGCCCTGCTCCGCTCCGAAGAGCATCTCACTATGGCTCTACCTCCCCTCTGGAAAACTCTCGCTCAGAAAGAAGCTTTTTTCCTCCACAAGGTCCTACTGCAGTCAGCTCACCTGCCTGCCCTCCGCAGAGAGCAGACCCGTCGGCAAAAGTCTGATCTCCTGCTCTCGCTCCTTCAGCTGCGCTGGCCTTTCCCCATAGATACCCTTCGCACGAGCCTTATCCCACCAGCTGGTCCTGCTCAGCCTACCCTATTTTAGCTGCGTCGTAGCTTTGCCCCATGGACCCCATCCGTCGGGAAAAGTTAGACCGCTTAGCCGCTCTCGGCATTCCCCCCTACAGCGGCGAACCCTTCCCACCTAACACCACCGCCGCAGAAATCCTCCGCTACTACCCCCAAAACAAACTGGATTTCAAACAAGTCCGTTTGGCGGGCCGCCTCTGGCGCAAACGTCTCATGGGCAAAGCCTCCTTCGCCGTCCTGCGCGACGAAAGCGGCGACATCCAACTCTACTTCCAACGAGACGACTTTGCCCACCAGCCCGAACTCTACGACGAAGTCTTCAAAAAACTCTTAGACCTGGGCGACCTCATCGGCGTAGAAGGTTTCGTCTTCACCACTAAAACAGGCGAAATCACCGTCCATGTCCAAAAATTCCGCCTCCTCGCTAAATGCTTACACCCCCTCCCCATCGAAAAAGCCACCGAAGACAAAGTTTATGCCGCCTTCACCGACCCAGAGCTGCGCCACCGCATGCGCTATGTGGACCTTATCGTGCATTTAGGCGTGCGCCAAATTTTCCGGAAACGCACCCTGCTGGTCCAGGCCATCCGAGACTTCTTCAATGCCCGAGGTTTTCTGGAGGTAGAAACCCCCATTCTCCAGCCCGTATATGGAGGTGCCTTTGCTCGCCCCTTCACGACTCATCACCAGGCCTTGGATATGATGCTCTACCTACGCATCGCCAACGAGCTCTACCTCAAGCGCCTCATCGTCGGGGGCCTTTCCGCCGTCTATGAGTTTTCCAAAGACTTCCGCAATGAAGGCATCGACCGCTACCATAACCCCGAATTCACTCAGGTAGAACTCTATGTCGCCTATCAGGACTACTACTGGATGAAAAACCTGGTAGAAGAGCTACTCTACGAGACCGTTCAAAAAGTTTGCGGTTCTCCTCGCATAACCTACCAAGGTAAAGAAATAGACTGGACCCCTCCTTTTCGGACGATAACTTACTACGATGCGCTGAGAGAGGTGCTGGGGGTAGACGTGCGGGCGCTTTCCGAGGCCGAACTTAAGAGTCTTATTCAGTCGCGGGGGCTTTCCTTACCTGAGCCGCCTTATGATCGGGCTGATTTGATAGATACGCTTTTCGGGAAAGTGGTAGAGCCGACGCTCATTCAGCCTACCTTTGTCATGGACTACCCCGTAGAGATAAGTCCCTTAGCCCGGCGCCACCGAAAGGACCCTACCGTTACCGAACGTTTTGAACTCATCGTCGCCGGCAAGGAGATCGCTAATGCCTACTCCGAGCTCAATGACCCGATAGACCAGCGAGAACGGCTTTTGCGGCAGGCGGCTTTACGAGAAGCCGGAGGCTTAGAAGCTATGCCTATGGATGAAGATTTTTTACGAGCTTTGGAATACGGTATGCCTCCCACTGCCGGGCTGGGACTGGGAATTGACCGCCTCACCATGCTCCTCACAGACGCTCCCAGCATCCAAGAGGTCATCCTTTTCCCTCTCCTACGGCCAGAAAATAAACCCACGCCCCACACCACCTAAACTCCCCCCCGCCCCTACGGCAAATACGGATCATACACAAACTGCACATAGTACAGCGAACCCAGCATCGGCCCGCCCGGCACCTCAATATGGCGATTATTCAGCACATTTTGACCGCCGAGCCGCACCATAGACCGCCACTTCGGTATCTTGTAGCTCACCTGCGCATCTACCAGCTGATAGGTCGGAATGATTCGAGAGTGAAATGACTCCTCAAAAAGATAGGCATTCACCCATCGGTAGCCCACCATGAAACCCCAACGCTTACTTTTCGTCAGCTCCCGACCCGTCAAACTCACATTCGCGCGGTACTTCGGTGTATTGAACTGAGCTATGAGCTTATCCACTTTGGCCTCTTCGCTTAGAATAATGTCCGCAT
>Ga0308409_1000914_pt1 | contig 14755 bp, 12 predicted proteins | sample HotsprSampleMSe4_FD_203469 | JGI IMG/M metagenome (GOLD analysis project Ga0308409, IMG submission 203469) | Hot spring phototrophic mat microbial communities from Mushroom Spring, Yellowstone National Park, Wyoming, United States - 20060912_MSe4 ... | reverse complement strand
TAATGAGTAATGAGTAACGAGTAATGAAGAATGATAGTGTCATTTCACTCTGACTACTGGCGCAAATTCTCCGTTAATCCGTGCCAAATCTGTTCAATCTGTGTGTTCCGTGTGCGATTGAAGAAAGGCACACTGATGAGACGGATTCAACGGATTAAACACGGAAACAACTTTCACTCATCGCTCTGTAAGGGCAAAACATTTTTGTCCCTCCACACTCCGCCATCTGTGCAAACTGTGTTACCAGTGTGCTATTTTCTTGAGTCGTACTTTCAACACTTTGGCAATGCAAAAACTGCAAGAGAAACTGCAAGAAGCAAAAGCGTGGATTCAATCGCACATTACGACTCATGAAAACACAATCGCACTAACGCTGGGTTCAGGATTAGGAAACTTCGCCGGGCACGTGGAAAACCCAATAGCGATTGATACCAAAGCGATTCCATACTTTCCAACGCCAAGCGTTGCAGGGCATCACGGCAAACTCATTTTCGGAACAATAAAATCCAAGCCTGTTGTGCTCTTGAAAGGGCGCGTTCATCTTTACGAAGGACGTAGCGTTGAAGAAGTTACTTTTTATGTTCGATTGCTCAACATGCTTGGCATAAAATCCCTCATACTCACTAATGCGGCGGGCGGCGTAAATCCGCTGTTTGAAGCAGGAGAACTGTGTTTGATTGTTGATGTCATAAACTTAATGTTCACACCGAACTCTGACGCTTCAACTTCTTTTGTTGCCCACGAGCCTTTATTTGACAAGGAGTTACAGCAGGTTGCAAGAGATTCTGCATGTGCATGTGGCATTTTGTTGCGGGAAGGTGTCTATGCAGGCGTGCTGGGACCTTCCTACGAAACACGTGCCGAAATCCGAATGCTTCAAACATTAAGAGCCGATTTGGTAGGCATGTCTACTGTGCTTGAAGCCATAACAGCAAAACAACTGGGAATGAGAGTGTTGGGAATTTCACTGGTTACCAACAAAGCGGCAGGACTTGCCAATGAAGTGCTGTCTCACGATGAGGTGCAAGCAGTGGCTCAACGCGCACAAAAGGAATTTTCAACGCTGATTGAACACATTGTTACAAAAGCCACTACGAACTGATATGCGCTTGGAGCACGTGAGCATCACTTGTTGGAAGTTGGCACGCATAATCAACACAAACGAAAGCCTTAGGTTTATCGACAATTAGCGTGTTCAAAAAGTCTAAATGCGTTGCCGCTTCAGGCGAAGCATGAAGCAAGATTTTGTTCGGGATGAATTTTTGATAAATCACTTTGCGAAGGCTCTTCATTTCAGGCATTTCGAGCGGTCCTGCCAAAATAATTTGCTTCGGTTTTTGAAGATAGAACGACAGTGCCACAAGCATTTGCGGTAAATAAGTTGGGGCTTTTTCAATCAGTTGGCTGAAATAAAGAAGCGTTTTTTCAGCGGAAGTTCGAAAGTCGTGGCGGTCAGTCATTTGCGCAAGGCGAAGCAAGTTCAGAGCGGCAATAGAGTTCGGCGAAGGCTCTGCGCCGTCGTGGTCTTCTTTCATGCGCAAAATCACAGAAGTATCACCTTCCTGTGAATTAAAAAATCCGCCATGCAATTTGTCCTCAAAGAGATTCTGCATGCTTTCCGTCAAGCGAATGGCAATTGTAAGGTATTGCGGATTCAGCGAGGATTCATAAAGGTCTAACAAGGCTTGAACGAAGAAGGCATAGTCGTCGAGTTTGCCGTCAATGCTGGCTTCACCTTGTCGGTATCGGCGCAGTAACCGATGGCTATTTGAATGGTAGAGCGTCTTCAAAATGAAGTCGGTGGCTTTTACGGCGGCGTTGAGGTAAGTCTCATCGCCGAGAACTTGATAGCCTTTGGCGAAGGCAGAAATCATTAAGCCGTTCCAAGCAACGAGAATTTTATCGTCTAAATGTGGTCTTGGGCGTTGCAAGCGTGCATTGAAGAGTTTGGCTTTGGCAGATTGAACAAAGGTTTTAACATCGTGTTCCGACAAATTGAAACGCTTGGCGGCATCTTCGAAGGAATACAGTTGGATTAAGATGTTTTTGTTGGTGAACTCGCCGTGTGGGTCGTTTTGCGCATTGCCATTGGGCTTCACGTTGAAGAGGTAAGAAAAAATCTCGCTCTCTTTTTTGCTCAAAAGTGCATCGATTTCCTGTTGTTCCCACACGTAAAATGCGCCTTCGGCTTTGTGGTGGCTCTCGAAGGTTGGCAGGCTATCGGCATCTTCGGCTGAATAGAATCCGCCGTCTTTATCGGTCATGTCACACATCACGTAATTGAAAATGTCGCGGGCAATGTCAGCAAAGAAAGGGTCGCCTGAAAGTTGAAAGGCTTCGAGGTAAGAGACGGCAAGTTGTGCGTTATCGTAGAGCATTTTTTCGAAGTGCGGGACATGCCAGTATCGATCGGTTGAGTATCGTGCAAAACCGCCGCCGCCTTTGCCTTCAAGGCTGATGTGGTCGTGCATGCCGCCCATAGCCATTTTGCGAAGCGTGAAGAACGACATGTCGAGAACGCGCCTATCGCCAGTTCGAGCGTAGTAGTTGTGCAAAAAGTTATGAATCACAGGGCGAGGAAATTTCGGTGCGCCGCCAAATCCGCCCCACTCGGCATCAAATTGATTGGCGAATTGAGAGGCGGCTTTATCAAAGACTTTCGGCGTGAGCGTGACTTTTTCGGCATTATCGAGTTGAGAAGTGTATGATTTTAACTGCGCGACAATGCTCTCGGAAACATTGATAATTGCAGAGCGTTCTTCTTTCCATTTTTGTGCAATCCGTTCTAAAATTGTCTTGAAGCCTGTGCGTCCGTATCGGTCTTCGGGTGGGAAGTAAGTGCCACCGAGAAACGGCTTCAAATCAGGTGTCAGCCAAACCGACATCGGCCAACCGCCGCTTCCTGTCGAGGCTTGCACATAGGTCATATACACTTTATCAAGGTCGGGGCGTTCTTCACGGTCAACTTTGATGGAAACAAAATGCTCGTTCAAAATTTTGGCAACCTCTTCGTTCTCAAAAGATTCTCGTTCCATCACATGACACCAGTGGCAAGTAGAGTAACCAATAGAAAGGAAAATTGGCTTGTCTTCTTTTTGCGCTTTCTCAAAGGCTTCGTTGCCCCACGGATACCAATCGACAGGATTATGCGCATGTTGCAAAAGATACGGGCTTTTCTCGTTGATGAGGCGGTTGGTGAATTTGTGTGTTGCAGACATTTGGCGTGTTTGATTAAAAGTTGATGTTAAGAGTTGAGAGTTACTTTTGTGAGCATATCGTTTATCGCTTTTAACTGTTCACTCTTAGCTCTCAACTGGGTGGATTCTTGAATCGTTCTGAATAACCCTTTTTGTAGGGCGCATCACTGCATCTGAAAATACTTCATAATCGTGTTGAGGTCTTTATCACCGCGACCAGAAAGACAAACGACAAGAATGTCATCGCGCTTCATGTTCGGCGCAGTTTGAATGGCATAGTGAACAGCGTGTGCTGTTTCAAGCGCACAAATAATGCCTTCGGTGCGTGCAAGCACTTGAAGAGCCTGCATGGCTTCATCGTCGGTTGCTGACTCGTAGCGAACGATTCCTAAATCTTTCAAGTAACTGTGTTCAGGACCTACGCCAGGATAATCCAACCCAGCGGAAATTGAGTGAGCAGGTAGGATTTGACCGTCATCATCTTGCAAGAGATACATCATGGCACCGTGCAAAACGCCAGGCTTGCCTTTGGTGAGCGTTGCGGCGTGGCGTTTGTTCAACCCTTCGCCTGCGGCTTCAACGCCAACCAGTTGAACTTGATGAGCATCGTTCAAGAACGGATAGAACATGCCCATAGCATTTGAGCCGCCGCCAACACACGCCGTAATGAGCGTTGGAAGTTTGCCTTCGCGCTCGAGAAGTTGCGCACGCGTTTCCGTTCCAATCACGCTTTGAAAATCGCGCACCATCATTGGATAAGGGTGCATGCCAACCACCGAGCCAATGATGTAGAATGTGTCGTCAGGATTCGTGACCCAATCGCGAATAGCGTCGCTGGTTGCGTCTTTGAGTGTTTTGCTTCCTGATGAGACAGGCACAACGGTTGCGCCAAGCAGTTTCATTCGCGCCACGTTCGGCGATTGTCGCGCAAGATCTTCTTCGCCCATATACACAAAGCACTCCAAGCCGAAGAGCGCGCAAACCGTAGCGGTTGCAACGCCGTGCTGACCTGCGCCAGTTTCAGCAATAATGCGGCGTTTGCCCATGCGTTTAGCAAGCAAGACTTGTCCAATCGCATTGTTGATTTTGTGTGCGCCTGTGTGGCAAAGGTCTTCGCGCTTCAAGTAGATTTTTGCGCCGCCAAGTGTTTCGGTAAGCCGTTTAGCAAAGTAGAGCGGTGTAGGGCGACCGACAAAGTGCCGCAAGAGGTCATGAAATTCTTGCCAGAACGAAGGGTCGTTTTTGGCGGATAGATATTCGCGCTCTAACTCGTCCGCATTTTTAATGAGCGTTTCGGGAACAAACTTTCCGCCATAGATGCCGAAGTGTCCGCGTGAATCAGGGGCATTGTAGGTTGGCGCATTGGTCATGAAAGCAAGAAACTTTGTTCTGTTAAACTTCTTGTTGGAATTAGAAAACTATCTGCCAAAAAGTTTGCTAAAAATGAGCGTGTCGTGTGCCGTGCCACTGTTGAAGAGATGCCCCAGCTTATTCTTTTTGGTTTCAAGATAACTTTTGTTGAGGTCGTTAGGATTGATTTCAAGCGGGACGCGTTCGACAACTTCCAAGCCGTAGCCTTCAAGTCCAACAACTTTTCTTGGATTATTTGTCATGAGGCGCATTTTTTTGATGCCTAAATCGCAGATGATTTGTGCGCCAATGCCGTAGTCGCGCAAATCGGCTTTGAAACCAAGTTTTTCGTTGGCTTCAACAGTATCAAGCCCTTGGTCTTGAAGATTATAGGCTTTGAGTTTGTTGATAAGTCCGATACCTCGTCCTTCTTGCATCATGTAGATGAGTGCGCCGCGCCCTTCACGTTCAATCATAAGCATAGCAGTGGCAAGTTGTTCGCCGCAGTCGCATCGCATCGAGCCGAAAAGGTCGCCCGTTGCACAACTCGAATGCACGCGAATCAGAACTGGTTTGCCATCAGCAACATTGCCTTTGACTAACGCAAGATGATTTTTATCATCAATTAAAGTTTCGTAGGCAATGAGTTTGAACTCGCCGAAATGCGTAGGCAGGCGGACTTCAACGGCGCGTCGCACTAATTTTTCCTTTTGCATTCGGTATGCAACAAGGTCTTTAATTGTAATGAGTTTCAAGCCATATTTTTCTTTGATTTTGATAAGTTCGGGTAGGCGCGCCATAGAGCCATCTTCGGCAAGAATTTCGCAGATAACGCCAACAGGTTTGAAGCCGGCAAGGCGTGCTAAATCGACAGCCGCTTCGGTATGCCCTACGCGCCGCAAGACGCCGCCATCCATGGCGCGCAGTGGAAAAATGTGTCCCGGACGTGCAAGGTCAGAAGGCTTTGTTCGGTCATCTGCCAGTTGTTGGATGGTAACGGCGCGGTCGAAAGCAGAAATCCCTGTCGAAGTGCCAGGCAAGCGCGAATCAACCGAAATCGTGAAAGCCGTCTCGTGAAGCGATGTGTTTTGCGAGACCATCATATCAAGTTCCAAATGCTGGGCGCGCTCACGCGTCATTGGCACGCAAATCAAACCACGTCCAACCTTTGTCATAAAATTGACCATATCGGGCGTAACATTTTGCGCCGCCGTCAAGAAATCGCCTTCGTTTTCTCGGTCTTCATCATCGACAACAATAACCAACTTGCCGTTCTTGATGTCTTCAATGGCTGATTCAATCGAGTCGAAAGGGCTGGTCATAGTGAAGTAGTTAGAATTAAAGAAGTTATCTTCCTAAAACTTCAAGCATTTTTTCGCCAATGTAAGCAGGATTTTCGACAATGTGAATACCGGCTTTTTTCATGGCGGCAAATTTTTCTTGTGCGGTGCCTTTGCCGCCCGAAACGATTGCGCCGGCGTGTCCCATTCGGCGACCGGGCGGTGCGGTGCTTCCTGCAATGAATCCGACCACAGGTTTTTTGAAGTTCTTTTTGATATACGCTGCCGCTTCTTCTTCGGCACTGCCGCCGATTTCGCCAATCATCACAAGGGCTTCGGTGTCTTTGTCTTTCGCAAACATCTTAATTGCATCGATAAATTTCGTGCCGATGATTGGGTCGCCGCCAATGCCAACGCAAGTGCTTTGTCCAAGCCCTGCCTTCGTGAGTTGGCTAACGGCTTCGTAGGTCAGCGTGCCGCTTCGTGAAATCAATCCGATGTTGCCTTTCTTGAAAATAAAGCCGGGCATAATGCCAACTTTGGCTTCTTCGGGTGTAATGACGCCGGGACAATTCGGACCGATTAAAATCGCACCCTTTTGCTGAACGAAAGCGTAAGCCTTCATCATATCGGCAATCGGTATGCCTTCGGTAATGCAAATAATGACTTTGATGCCAGCATCGGCGGCTTCCATGATTGCATCGGCGGCGAAGGCGGCAGGCACATAGATGATAGAAGTGTTCGCTCTGATGTTTTTGTCGCGCACCGTTTCAGCCACCGTGTTGAAAATCGGAATCGGACGGTTAAACTTATCTTTCTCATTGCCTTCATACATCATGCCGCCTTTGCCCGGTGTAACGCCCGCAACGAGATAGTCCACGCCGAATTGCTTGCCGTATTCCAGCATTTGCGAAGCATGAAATGTGCCTTCGCTCCCTGTAATGCCTTGCACGACAAGGCGCGTTTCTTTTCCAACTAAAATGCTCATGTTGAACTTCGGTTTATGATTGTGAAAAGTGGTTTTTAGAGTGTAAGATGTTAAGCTAGGTTTTGCACATCGTCTTGGTCTTTGAGCCTGCCGCTTGCTTTTTTATTCTGCTTTAAGTCTTCGAGACTGATGATATTCACTTCAATTCATCAATCGTATCTACCACGCGCCTTGCATAGCACGCGTCAAATTGAACGCCAGAAATCGTTGTATTAAATCCGATACGAGTAAGTTGATGCTCTTTCAAAAAGAGTTCAGGTGTTGCATTGCTCAACCCAAAATCTTGCATGACTTGAACAAGCTTTTGAGCGTTGTCAGGGTTAATCGCCTCCCAGAAGTCTATATCTTCTGTGGCTCTCGGATAGCCGTGGTAAAAAACCGCATATCCGCCTATCAAGAGATACTCAACGCGGTATTTGTTTAACAACTTCAAAAAATCGCGGAAGTCTTCGGGCAGAATCATCTGGTCTAATCTCTCGGATAAATTTTGCTTGCTTCAAGCGTTCTAATGGCGACAGAGACCACCAGTATTCACGCTGACTTTGTTCGGCTTCTTCAAACGAATTGAAGACTTGAATGGTGAGTTCGATTTGTCGCTTTTTCATCGCAGTGCCTCCACCAGTTTTGATGCGCCAATTAAAGTTGATTCTGCAAACAAATTTCCAACGAGTTGCAAGCCAATCGGCAAGCCTTGCGCGTTGAAGCCAATCGGAACGCTTATCGCAGGCACGCCCGCAAGGTTCATCGGAACGGTGTAAATATCGGCAAGATACATCGTAAGTGGGTCCGTCATTTTTTCGCCAAACTTAAACGGCGGCACAGGCGACGTGGGCGAGACAATTACATCAACTTGCTTGAAGGCATTGAGATAATCTTCGCGAATGAGGCGACGAACTTTCTGCGCCTTGCGGTAATAAGCATCATAATAGCCCGCTGAAAGCACATATGTGCCAAGCATAATGCGCCGTTTGACTTCCTTTCCGAATCCTTCCGAGCGCGATTTAATATACATATCGTTCAAATCCTTGATGCCCTTTGCGCGATAGCCGTAGCGCGCGCCGTCGTAGCGAGCAAGGTTTGATGAGGCTTCGGCGGTGGCGAGAATGTAGTACGTCGCAAGGGCGTATTCAGAGTGCGGCAGTGAAATATCTACCAGAGTTGCGCCTTGTGATTCAAGCTGTTTCAGCACGCGTTGAATCATCGAGTTGATGTCTCGGTCGAGCGCGTCCGTGAAAAATTCTTTCGGAACGCCGATGCGCAAACCTTTGGCATTAACGGTTGCTTGTGCGTAGGCTTCAATCGGTTTGTTTGAGGAAGTGGAATCCATACAGTCTTCGCCTGCAATCACTTCAAGCGTGAGCGCAGCATCTTCGGCAGTTTTGGCAAGCACGCCGATTTGGTCAAACGATGAGCCGAAAGCCACCAAGCCGTAGCGCGAAACGCGTCCGTAGGTCGGCTTTAATCCAACAACATTGCAGAACGAAGCGGGTTGGCGCACCGAGCCGCCTGTGTCGGAGCCCAGCGCAACAAGGGCTAAATCGCCGCCCACTGCCGCCGCCGAGCCGCCCGAACTTCCGCCCGAAACATACGCTTCATTGATAGGATTTTTGACCGCACCAAACGCCGAGTTTTCGTTGGAACTGCCCATTGCAAATTCATCGAGATTCGTTTTGCCTAAAATCACGGCGTCTTCTGCAAGTAAGCGTTCAACGGCAGTTGCTGTGTAGGTGCTTATGAAGTTTTCCAAAATCCGTGAGGCGCAGGTGAGTTTTTCGCCTTTGATAGCGATGTTATCCTTGATAGCCATCGGCAGTCCGAACAGTTTTCCAAGCGGCTTACCCGAAGCCAATTTTTCATCTAAGGCTTTGGCGCGTGTGAACGCAGAGTCTCTGAACACAGCAAGGTATGCGTTCAAGTGCGCTTTTTCTTCAATGCGTGAAAGGTATGCGGAAACAACGGATTCAACCGAGATGGATTTGGAAAGGAGTTTATCGCGTAAGTCTCGGTAAGATGAAAAAACAAAGTTACTCACAAAAAATGTGGTTTAAGTTGCAGTTTGAAATATACGAATGTTAACAAGGAATGGGAAATGATGCGTGATGAATGGTGAAGCAACAAATCGCGCACACAGAAAAGATAGGCAGATTTGAAATTGATTTACCTCATTTTTTAAGCATGTAGCCTAAAAAAGTTAGGAATTTTTGCAAAAAACCTTTTTTATTCATACTTTCGCACTGTTTTCTTAACAAAACAACAATTTTATCTTCATTAACCTAAAATTTTTAGACACCATGACAAGAATTGGATTCTTGCTTTTTGCAATGCTTCTAATTGCTCCGCTTGTCTCTGCACAAGAGAAATCTGCGGGAGTATCTACGCCATCGATTGCGGAAGCGGTAACTGCAAGTGCAACTGTGTCAAATGCGCCAAGCCTAGAGTCGCTGATGTCGGCTTACAGTGATTTGCGTGTTGGGTTGGATACGGTTTGGGTGTTGGTTGCCGCAATGCTTGTCTTCTTTATGAACGCAGGGTTTGCACTGGTTGAAAGTGGGTTGACACGTGCCAAAAACACGGTGAATATCCTTGCAAAAAATTTCATTGTGTTTGCCGCTGCATCGGTGTCGTTTTGGGTATTAGGTTGGGGCTTAATGTTTGGCGATGGCAATGCGTGGCTTGGGTTGAAAGGCTTGTGGTTTGTGAGCGGCGCAGATAATTCGCCCGCACTCGGAAGCGATTACAGTTCTGCCAATCCGTTCTCGACGGCGGTTTATGAAGGCGTTTATTCTGCAATTAACTGGTCGCCAGTTCCGCTGTGGGCGAAGTTCTTTTTCCAACTTGTGTTTGCAGGCACAGCGGCAACGATTGTATCAGGTGCAGTTGCAGAGCGCATCAAGTTCGGCTCGTTCCTCGTGTTTAGTTTTATCTTGGTTGCATTGATTTATCCGATTTCAGGACACTGGATTTGGGGCGGCGGCATTTTAGGCATGACACCGGCAGATGGAGACTTCTTTGGGAACTTCCGTGACTTTGCAGGCTCGACGGTTGTTCATTCGGTTGGCGGTTGGGCGGCACTTGCAGGCATTATCATTCTCGGTCCGCGCATCGGCAAATACAAGGATGGCAAGGTCAATCAAATTCCGGGACACAACATGACGTCTGCCGCATTAGGCGTATTCATTCTTTGGCTCGGTTGGTTCGGCTTTAATCCCGGCTCAACGATGTCGGCAGGCAACGGTTCAGCGATTGCGCACATCATCGTTAATACCAACATTGCCGCCGCAACAGGCTCGCTTGGCGCGCTCTTGATGGCACTCATCATCAATAAGAAGTTTGAGTTCACGATGATTTTGAACGGATGCTTGGCAGGACTTGTCGCAATTACTGCACCGTGCGCGTTTGTCTCAATCGGTTCAGGCGCAATTATCGGCTTAATTGCAGGCGTGTTAGTTGTGCTTGCTACTTTTGCAATGGATAAATTCAAATTAGATGACCCTGTTGGCGCAGTGCCTGTTCACCTTATCAATGGCATTTGGGGAACGCTTGCACTCGGCTTGTTCTACAATACCGATATTGCGAAATCAGTTGCCGCACTCGATACAGGCTTATCACCCATTGCTCAAACCGTTCAACAACTCAAAGGTATTTTGCTTGTTGGCATTTTTGCCTTCGCCATTTCCTTTGTGATTTGGTATGTGCTCAAAATAGTGATGGGCATTCGCGTCTCTGCCGACGAAGAACAAGAAGGTCTCGATATTGGCGAACATGGCGACTTGGCTTATCCCGACTTCCAAATCGAGTATCATAAACTTGTCGGCAACAAAATTGTCGAAGATAAAATCAGTGCCAATGGCGAAGAAGTGAAAGCCTAACTTCCTTTCCGCAAAAGATTTTGGAATTTCCAAAAAATCTTCGAACTTCTTGGCGAAATGAGCCTAACAGTTCAGCCAAATCAAACTCCTGTTAGGCTCTTTCATCAAACTTTAACACAAGCATTATCGGAACAGAGTTTAATGTGTGAGAAAAACCCCATTTTTACCTGAGCAACCTCTTGTAAGCCCTACAAGAGGTTTTTTATTCCTAACTTTGCCGCACACTTTTTTCAGAACTATGTCTGACATTCGCAGCGCGTTTGCCAAAATCAATCTTGCGCTTTACATCACGAACAAACTTCCCAACGGCTATCACTCAATAGAGACAATTTTCGCGCCGATTGCTTGGCACGACACGCTCTTTTTTTCGCCTGCTCCAACGATTGAACTCACTTGCTCTGATGCTTCATTGCCAACCGATTCCACCAACCTTTGCTTCAAAGCCGCAAAATTGCTTCAAGAAACTTATCAAGTTCAAAACGGAATTCGGATTCATCTTGAAAAATCAATTCCTTTTGGAGCGGGATTAGGCGGCGGTTCAAGCGATGCGGCAACCGTTCTTTCCTACCTGAATCACTATTGGAAACTTGATGTGCCTTTGGCGGAACTTGCCGCACTCGCACTCCGACTTGGTGCTGATGTACCATATTTCCTTTCAATGAAATCGCTTGCGTATGCCGAAGGAATCGGCGAAAAACTGACCGACCTTAACTGCACCTTTCCATATTCGCTTGTGGTTGTGTTTCCAAACGAAATCGTGTCTACGGCGTGGGCGTATCAAAATTTAAAGATTGCGTTTCCGCGCCAAGCCCCAAACTGCCGAGAAGCCTTGAAAAATCTAATATCGACAGGCAACAAATCTCTCTTGAATGTCTTTGAAAACGATTTTGAGCCACTGGTTGAATCCGCGTTTCCGATTATTACATCATTGAAAGAAAAATTCAGGGAACACGGAGCCATCAAGGCAATGATGTCAGGAAGCGGCTCGGCAGTGTTTGGAATTTTTGAGAGCGAGAGATGCGCCAAAGCCTGCCACGATTTTTTCTCAACGCAATTCCCAACTTCTTACACGCCGCCGAATTTTGTTATGACTAAACGTGATTTCGTATCTTCTTGAAAACTTTCTATCAATGCCGGTTCAAACAACACTCAACAAACTGCTTGCATCGTTGCCTGACCGATTATTAGAAAAACGCGCAGGCTTTTTGCTCCTTGTTGACCCTGACAAATACGATGAACCAACACTACTCAAACTTGTTGAAAACATAACCACATTCGGCGCAACGGCGATTCTCATTGGCGGAAGCACGATGATTTCAAATCGGCTTGATGATTACATTCGGCATATCAAATCCGTTTCGCACTTACCTGTGATTATTTTTCCCGGAAGCGTGGTGCAAGTCTCACGCGAAGCCGATGCGATTTTATATCTCTCGCTTGTGAGCGGACGAAATCCTGAATACCTGATTGGACATCATGTGATTGCCGCACCGCTGATTCAGCAACTTGAATTAGAGCCGATTCCCACTGCGTATTTGCTCATTGAATCGGGAAGAAGAACAGCAGTTGAATTTATGTCGAACTCTGCGCCGATTCCGCGCCATAAGCCTGAAATTGCCGCCGCCCATGCCTTAGCGGCAGAATATCTCGGTATGAAACTCGTTTATCTTGAAGCAGGAAGCGGTGCCGATTACAGCGTGCCAGAAGAAATGATTTCGCTTGTCTCAAAAACGATTTCGGTTCCGCTCATTGTGGGCGGTGGCATTCGCACGCCCGATGAAGTACATCGCAAAGTCCAAGCAGGCGCAAATTTCGTCGTTGTGGGCAATGCCTTTGAACATCGACACGACAAAATTTTTCTGAAAGAAATGATTGCCGCAACACACCTCTCGCACAAAATTGAGCAGGTGTCGCGTTAAGATTTCTCTTCGCTTTCTTTCGCACGTTCTTGGTCATATTCTATCATTTTCTCAACGGCATCATACTCGACAATAAACTGAATCACCATCGTTCGCACACTTTCAAAATCAGGCTGAATCTCTTTGAAGTTCTTGCAACTAAATCGCTGATGCTCGCAGTAAGTTTCTAAAAAATATCCGATGTATTCTTCTTCTGTTTCATCTTCTTTAATGCGCACGGCTTTACGCATTTCCAATGCATATGAAAGCAGGTATTTGTTGTTGCGGTCAAAGACAGCAAAGGCATATAGAACAGGTGGCTCGTCGATATGATGTTCTCGGAGTTCGTCAAAATCGACAGGGCAGACATAGCAATCGATAAAATACTTTGGCGTTTCAATCTCTTCGGTTTTCACGAGGCGAGACCAGCGCGGCGAGAGTTGTGTGCTCATAAATGTTCTTTTGTGTTTTGTTTTGAATAAGCGGAAAAATAACAAAACCTTTTTGCAAGTTGTGTTTCACTGATTGGCTTGAACATACACGAAGAAAATCATACGTTCAACTTCTTTCATCAATCAATCATTCAACAAAGCGTTATGAAAAATTTTGGATTATCACTCGTGTTGCTGTTCAGCGCACTGTCGCTGTTTGCACAAGAACGCATTGAAGAGCGTTTGCGCGAAAAACTCGCGTCAATGCGTCCCGAAGAAAAAATCCGTGTGATTATCTACATGGCAGAACAAGTTGATTTGAACGCATTAGAGCGTGATTTTACCGCTCGGAAAGCAGGGAAAGCCGTGCGGCATTATGAAACAGTAGCACGTTTGCGAACACTTGCTGAACAATCACAGCGAGGCGTTCTCAACGAACTTTCTGAACGCGCCCGACGCGGCGAAGCCGAACAAATTGAGCAAATGTGGCTTGCGAACATGATTTTAGGTTACCTTTCTAAACAAACGATTCTCGACCTTGCACAACGCGCCGATATTGGAATGATTTACGAAGATGGCTTGCTTGAACTTGACGCGCCCGTAGCGCAAAGCCAAGCACCTGCTGTGCCAAATGGTTCAGAGCCGGGACTCCGACGCATCAATGCGCATCGCTTATGGGCATTGGGCTACACAGGCGCAGGTTCACTCGTGATGAACATTGATACAGGCGTTTTTGGTACACACCCTGCACTTGTTGGCAAATGGCGCGGCGAACAGCCAGGCGTGATGTGGTATCATGCGTGGTACGACCAACGCACGAATCCTTCGCAAGTGCCAACCGATTATGGCACGTCCAAACACGGTTCACATACGATGGGCACAATGGTTGGCTTACAAGCCAGCACCAACGATACGATTGGCGTTGCCTTCGGCGCAAAATGGATTGCGGCACCAACGATTGATGTCGGCTTCAATCCACACACAAGTTTCACGCTTCGCGCCTTTCAATGGGCGGCAGACCCCGACAGCAACGGCATTGACAACGGCGACGTGCCTGATGTGATTGCTAACTCTTACCAAGACCCCAATGTTGCCTCGCAACAATGCAGTGCAACGGCAGGCGGCTATTGGACAGTCATTCAAGCCCTTGAAACAATGGGAACAGCAGTCATCTTCTCTGCAGGTAATTCTGGTCCCAACCCTCGCACGCTTACGCCACCAAAGAACAACCCTAACATTTTCACAGTTGGCGCAATTGATGCCAGTACGAATGCCATTGCTAATTTCAGCAGTCGCGGTCCTTCGACATGCAATGCCAATGTTATCAAGCCCGAAGTGGTTGCGCCTGGCGTGAATGTTCGCTCCGCTTATTCAGCCACAGGCTATGGCACAGCAAGCGGCACCTCGATGGCGTGTCCGCACGTTGCAGGGGCTATTGCGTTGCTCAAAGAAGTCAATCCTTCCCTGACCGCCGTTCAAATTCGCAATATCCTGTATGAAACTGCAACCGACTTAGGTGCCGCTGGTCCTGATAATACCTTCGGCAATGGTTTAATTGATGTGTGGGCGGCGTATCAATACATTTCTTCCACAATGATTTTCCGCGTCGATGGCTACGTGATTGATGCACAAACTGGAGACACGCTTCGCAATGCACGCGTAAAAAATCTCAATACGAATGTTGAAGTCATTACGACCAACGGCAAGTTCAGTTTTGCTTTGCCCGATACAGGAATGTATCT
>Ga0308409_1000908_pt1 | contig 14818 bp, 15 predicted proteins | sample HotsprSampleMSe4_FD_203469 | JGI IMG/M metagenome (GOLD analysis project Ga0308409, IMG submission 203469) | Hot spring phototrophic mat microbial communities from Mushroom Spring, Yellowstone National Park, Wyoming, United States - 20060912_MSe4 ... | reverse complement strand
ACGTGAAGTTGGAAGTCTTCAACATCTTGGGACAAAAAGTCGCCACGCTGGTCAATCGCCGAATGGAAGCAGGCGTGCATACCGTCAACTTCAATGCAACGAACCTTTCCAGCGGCGTGTATTTCTACCGCTTGCAATCAGGCAGTTTCGTGCAAACGAAGAAGATGATGCTTGTCAAGTAGTGGATAGTTAAGAGTTAAAAGTTGATAGTTAGGGGCGGGAGCAATCTCGCCCTTTTTATTTCGAGTTATGTAGGATTGTGGATTTGGGATTGTGGATTTGGGATTTGGGATTGTGGATTTGGGATTTGGGATTGTGGATTTGGGATTTGGGATTTCGGATTGCACTTTCTCCTCGCTCCTCATTACTCACTCCTCATTTCTCATTATTTCTGTTTCGTGCGATTTGATTAAAGACTTCACGGCTACGCAGTTGCGGCAGGTCTTCAATATGGTGGCGAAAATACACATCGAGAATGTGCGCCAGTTCGCCGATAAATTGTTCGGGAATGGAAAGCGAGTCAAGGTCGCTCGGCTTTGATGAGGCGATGCGTTCCATCAAGCGATAGGCTTCTGCTGAAATGGGTCGTCCTGAAACGCCTTCGGCAAGGGCTTCTGTGCGAATGGCAATGCCGCCTAAATCCGAAACGAGCAATAAGTCTTTATCGGTGCGGCTCTCAATCGTTGCCCAAATCGGTTTGCCTGAAACCACGCACGCTTTGAAACTGGGCGTAAAGCCCAAATGCGAAATCAGTTTAAGTTGGAAGTAGAACACGAGGTTGAGCGCGTTTTTCTCAAAGCGGTCAAGGTGTTGAAGTGTCTCTAAAAGCAGGTTAAAAATTTTGAAATTGGGTTCATCGTCTTCGGTGCAGAGCCGCGTCAGTTCAAGGATTTGGTGCATGGCGTTAAGTTTGTCTAAGGAACTTGTCAGCGTGAAGAACGAGGTTTTCAGCGTGGCATCGGAAATGTTTTGAATCTCGCGAGTGGATTTTTTGTAAAGCACAATCGAAATATGCGAGCCGACCTCGAAGGCAGAAGCGAACTTGCTTTGCAGACTGCGCGCCCCTTTGGCAATCGCCGAGATTCTCCCAAAGTCTTTGGTGTAGAGCGTGAGAATTTTGGATTGGTCGCGATAATCAATCGAGCGAAGCACAATCGCATCAGTTTTTTTAATCATGGGTTAAATCTTCGTTTAAGAGCGGTTGATTGGCGCGAAAGTCTTGAAGAGCCTCTTCCAAATGGCATTGCTGAATCGCAGGCGGCGTTGAAGAATCAGCGATATGGTGTTTGAGCGCAAGCATTGCGGCGCGTCGGCAGATGAACTCAATATCTGCGCCTGAACAGCCGTCGGTTTCTCGTGCAAGTTTCTGTAAGTTGACTTGTTGGACAGATTTATGTTTGAGATGAATCTTGAAAATTTCTTCGCGAGCAGATTCATTGGGAAGTGGAATTTCAAGCCGAAGGTCGAAGCGTCCGCTACGAAGCAAGGCATCATCAATCATATCCAATCGGTTCGTTGCGGCAAGCACCACCACGCCGTTGAGTTCTTCAATGCCGTCCATTTCAGCAAGGAACTGTGCCACCACACGCTCACTCACGCCCGATTCACCAGATTTGCGTTTCGGTGCAATCGCATCAATTTCATCAAAGAAGATGAGCGAAGGCGCGGCTTGTTTCGCCACTTTGAAAATTTGCCGAATGGCTTTTTCCGATTCGCCGATGTAACGCGAAAGCAATTCCGCACCTTTGACGGAAATAAAATTCACGCCTGTTTGCGATGCCGCCGCTTTTGCAAGCAAGGTTTTGCCTGTGCCTGGCGCACCATACAGCAAAATGCCTTTGATTGGCTTTGCGCCCAGTTTTGCAAAGGCTTCCTTGTAACGAATTGGAAACTCAATCGCTTCAATCAATTCTTGTTTAATTGCATCTAATCCGCCGACATCTTGCCACTGAACATTCGGCACTTCAACGAAGACTTCACGAATCGCAGAAGGCTCCACTTCGCGCAAGGCTTCACGGAAATTTTCCATTGTAACTTCCAGCGAGAGCAATTTCTCAAAGGGAATTTCAGACTGTTCAAAATCAATGCTTGGAAGAAGTTGTCGAATCGCGCTCATGGCGGCTTCACGGCATAAGGCTTCTAAATCAGCACCGACAAAGCCGTGCGTGATTTCAGAGAGTTTTTCAAGCGAAACATCATCGGCAAGCGGCATACCGCGTGTGTGAATGTTCAGGATTTCTAAGCGTCCGCGTTGGTCAGGAATCGGAAGCGTGATTTCACGGTCAAAGCGACCGGGACGGCGAAGCGCAGGGTCGAGCGCATTCGGAATGTTCGTTGCACCGATAACGATAATTTGTCCGCGTGATGCCAAGCCGTCCATTAAGGTTAAGAGTTGCGCTACGACGCGCTTTTCGACTTGCTTTTCACTGCCCATATCTTCGCGCTTGGCGGCAATGGCATCGATTTCATCAATGAAGATAATTGCAGGCGATTTGCGCGAGGCTTCTTCAAAGAGCGCACGCAAGCGGCTTTCGGATTCGCCGTAAAGTTTGCCCATAATTTCAGGCGCGGAAATGCTCGTGAAATACGCATCGGTTTCGTTAGCAACGGCGCGCGCAATTAAGGTTTTGCCAGTGCCGGGCGGACCGTAAAGCAGAACGCCTTTCGGCGCACGAATCCCCAAACGCTCAAAGAGTTCAGGGTATTTCAGCGGCAGTTCAATCATCTCGCGAATGCGCTGAATCTGATTGCCAAGTCCGCCAATGTCTTCATACGCCACGCCAAGCGGACGTTCTTTTGAAAATTCTTGTTCGAGTTTGAGTTGCGTTGAAGTTGAAATCACCACTGCACCATCAGGAACGCTTGCAATCACTTTGAACTCCGATGGTTTCATTCCAAAGAAAACTGTGCGAATCCTATCGCCTTGCATGACAGGCGTGCCGTCGAGCAGAGTGGCAAGGTATTTGGAATCGCGCTCGGTTTTGAGTGTGCCTGAAAGCGGCTGTAAGACCACGCGCGTTGCGATTGGCGCAGAAACTTTGCTTACCGAAATTTTTTCATCAAGTCCGACACCAGCATTTTCGCGAATGATTCCGTCCAACTGAACGATGGATTTGCCGCGCTCTTCGGCGTAACACGGCATGGCTTTGGCGACGGTTTTGCGTTTGCCTTCCAAGAGCAACACATCGCCGCCTTGTGCCTCAATTCGGCGCATATCTTCGGGGTCTAATCGCACAATGGCGCGACCGACATCTTTGGCTAATCCTTCTTTGACTTTGAGCGAAATCGTGTTCATCGTTTGTTATGAGTGAAATAGTGATAGCACTTTTTCTGACTGTGATTCCCAAGTCAAAACCTCTCGTGCAGAGCGGCACTTTTGGCGATACAGTGCCAATGCGTTTGAAAGTTTCAAAATGCTTTCCACAATGCTTGCCGTGTCTAATGCTGTTGCGATTCCAACGTCATAACGTTCAATGATTGCCTGCATGGCGGGCAAGTTGCTTGTAATTGGTGGCGTTTCGCAAAGCACATATTCAAAGAGTTTATTCGGCAGTGCAAGTTCGTAACTTTTTGAAATCGGCTCAATAAGCGCAAGCCCAATATCCGCCGAAGCTGTGTATTTCAAAAGCGAGTCGTAAGGAACTGCACCCAAGGCAAAGGCGCGTTTGGAAAGATTGCGCCGCTGAATTTCCCTGCGTGTCTTTTCAAGCAAAATTCCATCGCCAAGCATCACCAATACAAAGCGTTCAGGCAGTTCGGCGAGTGCATCAAGCATTTTGAAGATACCGCGCCCTTCGCCCATCATGCCTTGATAAATCAACACAATCGTATCAGGCGAAAGGTGAAGCAAGTCGTGAATGAAGCGCGTGCGTTCAACCGTGAAGCGTCGTGGAAAATTGTAAATCGTCTTCGGTAGAGAAATGTTGTAGCGTGATTTCAGAATGGCTGAATCAAGGTCGCCAGTGGTGAAGACGGTGCAATCAGAAATGAAGAACTCTTCGAGAAGCGACCAAAAGTGCTGTTTAGTTTTCTTGTTGGAAAGTGCGCCAATCGCAAAGTAAAGTTCGCGTGAATCGTAAAAGAGCCGTGCGCGATTAAGCCTTGCCATCATTGCGGCAATCGGCAACGAGAAAACATCTTCGGCGCAATAAAAATCAGCTTGAATCGAGAGAGCTTTCGGCAAAAGTGCAAGGTATGAAGCGAGAAACTTCCTTGTGCCTCGAAGGTTCGGGTTGATTTTTGCGGAAAAGACATCGCACCGTTCAAATTGGAAGTGGTCATCGTGGGCGCACACTTGCACAAGTGCCAAGCGAGCATAACGCGCCGAAAGCGTGTGAATCAAATTCTGCAAGCGAGCGTCGTAACGAAGGTCGCCGAAGAAAATAAAACAGCCGTCATAGGTCAATCTGTCGTGTGTCATTCCGTTGCGTTCAGCGTGCCGTTGAAGAGAAGCACCAAAAGAAGCAAGCCAAGCGCAATGCGGTAGGTGATGAAAAGATAGGTAGAATTTTTTTTGAGGTAATTGAGAAGAAACGCAATCGAGTAATAGCCAACAACGCCTGAAACAACGGTCGCAATTGCAAGCGTGAGAATACTATCGGTGGTCGCAAAAAGTGCGTCTCGTGCTTTAATGAGTTGATAAACACCCGCCGCAAAAATAGACGGAAGCGAGAGCAAGAACGAAAATCGTGCCGCCGTTTCGCGTGTCATTCCCAAAAACAATCCGCCTGTGATGGTAACGCCGGAGCGCGACGCGCCCGGTATCAAGGCAACGCATTGCGCAAGCCCGACGACAATCGCTTCGAGCCAAGAAAGGTCAGTGAGTTCCTTTTGCTTTTCGCCTTTCTCGACTCTCACCTTCACAAAAAATTCTGCGAGCATCAGCAAGAGCGCAAGCGCAATCAGCGTGAAAGCAATCACATAAAGCGAGCGGAAGGAAGTCTCGATGTAGGTTTTCAGAAGCAATCCTGAAATGACAATCGGAACGGTTGCGAGTATCATCATATATCCCATGCGTGAATCAAAATTTTCAAACGGCTTGCCTTGGAGCGTGTTTTGAACGGTTGCCGTTGCGATGCGGAGAATGTCGGCGTAAAAGTAGTAGAGAACGGCAACGAGCGTTCCGATTTGAATAACGGCGGTGAATGCCGCGCCGGGATCGTTCCACCCAAAGAGCGCAGGCACAATGCGCAAATGCGCCGTGCTACTAATCGGAAGAAACTCGGTAAGACCTTGAACAATGCCAAGCACAATGGCTTCGAGTATGGACATGGTTGAGTGTTAAGTGTTGAAAAAGGCGTGCGAAGTTACAAAAGCGAAGGGCGAAAAAATAAACGGACGCATCGGCTTTTAGCGTCAGCGTCCGCTCTACCAAGCGACCAACTAAGAAAGAACAAAAAGAGAATTCTTTGAAATGCAAATTGTTTCATTGCTTGCAGTGTCGCCTTGTTATCAAGGCAACTTTACAATGCAAAGGGTTGCAAAAGGTTTGTTGGGTGATGCACAAACAAAGGTAGATGAGGTCACAGGGTAAGGCAAGCAAGTTGATATAGGGTTTTTATGGGGTATGAAAACCTGTGGGAGCAGAGGTGTTCAAGAGGAAAAAATGGGGGAAGCGTGCTTATTTCTTTTCTCCAACAAGTTCGACTAACACGCGGTTAGCAGTTTTGGGGTCAATGAAGCTGACGAGTTTTTCTTCTGCGCCTATTCTTGGTTCATTGAGAATGCCGAATCCGCGTGAAGCAACAGCTTTAACTTCTTCGTGAATGTCAGTGGTTTCGAAGGCAAGGTGATGTAGACCTTCGCCACGTTTCTCGATGAATTTGGCGACGGTGCTATCGGGCGAAGTGGCTTCAAGAAATTCGAGTTTTGTGTCGCCAACATGAATAAATGCGACGCGCACTTTTTGTGCAGGCACTTCTTCAACTGTTACTTTGACAATGCCATCGGCAATCAAGTTTTTGAAAAGTGCGAGTGATTCGTCAAGGTTTTTGACGGCGATGGCAACATGGTCAATGCGTTTCAACATCGGTTTCAAAAGTTTAGGGTTAAGCGTTCATCATTTTGAAGAATTCTTTATTGGACTTTGTGCCGTTCATTTTTTCCAAGATAAATTCCATGCCTTCAATAGGGGTTTTATCAGCCAGATATTTTCTCAACAGCCACATTCTTGAAAGTTCTTCTTGGGAGACAAGTAATTCTTCTTTGCGTGTGCCTGAACGAAGAATATCAATTGCGGGAAAGATGCGCCGCTCGGCAAGTCGGCGGTCGAGCACAAGTTCCATATTGCCTGTGCCTTTGAACTCTTCAAAAATCACATCGTCCATACGTGAGCCAGTGTCGACAAGTGCAGTTGCAATAATAGTCAGTGAGCCGCCTTCTTCGACGTTGCGTGCCGCACCGAAAAACCGCTTCGGTTTGTGAAGGGCGTTGGAGTCAATGCCGCCTGAAAGAATTTTCCCTGAATGTGGAATGACGGTATTATGGGCGCGAGCAAGGCGCGTAATCGAATCTAAAAGAATCACCACATCGCGTTTGACTTCGACCAATCGCTTGGCTTTTTCCAGCACCATATCGGCGACTTGCACATGGCGTTCAGGTTCTTCATCAAAGGTTGAAGAAATGACTTCCGCCTGAACATTGCGTTCCATATCGGTAACTTCTTCGGGACGTTCATCAATGAGCAAGACAATGAGATACACTTCGGGGTGATTCTTGGCAATCGCGTTGGCGATTTTTTGAAGTAGAATGGTTTTGCCGGTTTTCGGTTGTGCGACGATTAAGCCGCGTTGTCCTTTGCCAATCGGCGCGAAAATGTCTAAAACGCGCGTAGAGTATTCATTGGGCGTGGTCTCTAATTTCAAGCGTTGTTGCGGATAGAGCGGCGTGAGGTTATCAAATGGAACACGGTCCTTGATCTCTTCGGGCGGAACACCGTTGATGGTTTCGATTTTCAGCAGTGCAAAAAAACGCTCGCCTTCTTTCGGCGCACGCACTTGTCCTGAAACCGTGTCGCCTGTCTTCATATTGAACCGCTTGATTTGTGAAGGCGACACATAAATATCGTCAGGCGAGGAGAGGTAGTTGTAGTTGGCAGACCGCAAGAATCCATAACCATCTTGAATCGTTTGAAGCACCCCGCTATTGACAATCATGCCTGGCGCGCTCCCCTCAGGTGCGGATTCAATCTTTTGGGCTTGCGTTTCAATAATTTTGTAAATGAGCTCATCCTTGCGAAGTCCGCTCGTGTGAATGCCCATTTCTTTTGCAATCGCAGCAAGCTCGGTTACCTTTTTCTTCTGCAAGATGTTGATGTCTAAACTTAAACCTTGACCATTGTTTGGGGAGGCGGTTGTTGCATTTCCATTTGCCATTGCTGTAAGTGATTAGTGTTGGTGAGGCTTGATAAAAACAAATGATGAACTAAAAATCAAGTGCATTGAATAAAGCACTGGTGTAATTAAAAGTGATAACAAATCAGACTTTTTGGAGCAACTCTTGAAAGGAGTAAAGTTTCAGAACTTTGATTTCAGACTTCCAAAGCATCATGCTTAAACAACTGCAAGCGATTGCTACTTCAAAGAGCCTGCGATATTCGAATATGAATGGAAAGCAATAACAAAACACAAAAGAGAAAAAGCAATCAAGCAAACTATGTGAGAACAAACAGCGAGCTGTTAATCAATAAGTGCGAGTTTAGCAACTTGAGAGTTACTGCTTGCGAAGTCAATCTTGAAGCAACACAAATATAAAAACTCTCACGATTCAAACAAGTTTTTTTAGAACGGAAATTTAGATACCTTCCAAAGTAAGTTAAACCAACTGCGCACGATAAGACAGCGCAAAACATTTTTCCTTCGCTTAATTGATTCAAGCCGATGAAAACGCATTGAGCGAGAAAAACTGCGGAGCCATCAAAAAGGGAATTCACATTAAAAATTTCTTACGGTCGGTTTCAACAGGCGAAGAAGAGTGCGATAGCCTCGATGCGCTCAATGAGTTCTTCAACATTTTTTACAAAACTCAAAATGAATCAACAACCATGAAACGACTTGTAACCATCTGCTTGGCAATTTTTCTGCTGTCAATGCGTGCGCTCGCCAACGACGTGCAGGTGAGCGGTGTAACGCTCACGGGCGACAATCCCAACGGACAGCCTGCATTTACGAACGTGCAGTTCAATCTCTCGTGGAAAAATTCTTGGCGCGATGTCGGCGCACCGTCTCCAACTGCAAACTGGGACGCGGTTTGGCTCTTCGTCAAGTTCAAAGATGAATCGGGCTTCTATCGCCATGCCACGCTTTCAACCAATCCCATGCATCACAATGGGCAAGGCTTTACGGTTGCGCCTGCACCTGACGGAAAAGGGGTCTTCATTCATCGTTCAACATCGGGTTCAGGTAACGTGAACTTGAGCAACATTCAACCGCGTTGGACATATGGTGTCGATATGACCGTCCCGATTGCCGCCGTGCAAGTGCAAGTCTTCGCGATTGAAATGGTCTATGTGCCACAAGGCGCGTTTTTCGTTGGAGACAGTTCCTTTACTAACATCAATAATCAATTTGCGCGAGGCGGCTCTATTGAGCCTTTTCTCATCACTAGCGAAAACCAACTGACACTTGGTGGAACAAATACCAACAACCTCGCTAACCGCGACAATATCGGTGCGGCATTTGGCGACGACGTCACGAACACGCAAACGCGTATGCTGCCCGCCGCTTTTCCCAAAGGGTTTCGGGCGTTTTATTGCATGAAGTATGAACTCTCTTTCGGACAAATGGCGGATTTTTACAACAACCTTTCTGCGTAACAACTCACAGCAATCGGCGGGGCAACAGCGAATTTAACGGGCAATCGCACCGCAACCTTTTCAGGAACGCACCCAAACCTCACGACGAACCGACCCGATAGAGCCATTGCATATTTCTCTTCTTCCGATGGTGTCCCGCGAGCCCTTCGTTACTTGGCTTGGGCAGGATTAAGACCGATGACCGAACTTCAATTCGAGAAAGCTTGTCGCGGCGTAGAAAGAGGCGTTCCTGGCGAATTTGCCTGGGGCAATGCGTCCGCAGTCGCCGCCACGACTATCAGTGGCAATGAAGACGGAACCGAGACTATCACCAACGCACAAGCCAATGTCAATTACAACGGCGGAACATTCATTAACGGTGATCCTGGGACAGGCACATTGCGCGTTGGAATTTTCGCCAAGAGCGGCACAGGGCGAACCCAAGCCGGTGCATCTTACTACGGCATTATGGATTTAAGCGGTAATGTCGAAGAAGCTGTTGTAACCGTCGGCAATACGCAAGGACGCGCCTTCACGGGCGTTCACGGTAGTGGAAACCTGAACCCCAGCGGCAGACTACTCGGAAACGAAGCCTCGGATTGGCAAGGTGGCTCCTTAACAACAAGAGGCGGAAATTGGAACGATAATTTTCTCAGAATTAGAGTCTCCGACCGAAACAGACCAGGAACAAATAACAACCAAAATTTTAAGAGGCGTAAGAACCGCGCCGTAAAGTCAAGTCATAAAAGTTCAATGCGAATACAAGGAGCAATCTATGAAACAACAAGTTTGGCTTACGGTGGCAGTCATGCTTGCTTCGGAGTATCTTGTCGCTCAGAAATTTGAGGGTGGCAGTTTTGATGGAAGCGCGAGCGTGGTGTCGGGCGTGATTACCTTGGCAGGAAGTCCAACAAGTTACACTTACACGAACCCTCGCTATTTCGGTGGCAGTTTCGACGGCTTCAGTTCAATCATATCTGATACCCTCACGCTCAATGGAGCAACTGCTGTGTTTGTGTATTCCAATCCGCGTTTTTTTGGCGGCAGTTTCGACGGCGCGTCAACAGTTCGTAGCGACAGCATCTTCACGCTTGATGTAGAAGAGAAAACGCCGAGCGTAAGAATTCCAAAAGACTTCGCGCTTGCGCAGAACTATCCGAATCCCTTTAATCCGATAACCATCATTCAGTATGACTTGCCATCTGCAAGTTCTGTGCGGTTGGAAATCTTTGATGTGCTGGGCAGGAGGGTGGCAACGCTTGTGAACACAACGCAATCTGCGGGAACGCATATCTACACGCTTCGCGCTGATGCTCTCTTGCTCGCGTCGGGCGTTTATTTTTATCGCTTGCAAGCAGGGGAGTATGTAGAAACACGAAAAATGGTAATAGTGAAGTGAAAAAAGATCCCCCACAACCCGAAATTTGAGTGATTTTTTCTTGCAACAAAGGTCGTTATGGACGATTTCATGTGTAAAATATGAAAAATCAATAGGTTAAGTTTTTTGAAAAAAGGTGGTGAAGGGTAAAGAAAGGCTTTGAATTGAGAGGAAAGTGTGCCAGATTTGTAGCGTTTTTTGAGCCACTCAAAAGCTCAGAAAACAAGTAGTGCAACATTGTAGATTACATTAACCTATCCATAGTAGTAGTTATGATGTACCCATTTCCTGCACCTGACCCAATTCCTTTACCCGCGCCTGTTTGGCTCTTCAAGGTCTTAAATGTGGTAACCTTAGGGTTGCATTTCGTTGCGTTAGAAATTTTAATTGGAGGGTTGCTGATTGTAGCAATCCTTAATTATTTCGGCACACGCAACGGTGCGGCATTGGAGCTAAACCAATCGGCGGGTTTGATGGCGCGACGCTTGCCAATCGTGATGACGTATGTTATTAATCTTGGCATACCGCCGCTCCTGTTCACGCAAGTCCTTTATGGTCAAGCCCTTTACACCAGTAGCGTATTGATTGGTTTGTGGTGGATTTCTGTTATTGCAATATTAATGCTTACCTATTGGCTACTTTACAAAGTCGCCGAACAAGCAGAGGCAAACCAAAGCGCATGGCACCTTGCGATTGGCTCTTGGCTAATGATAGGATTGATTGCGCGAATTTACTCGACAAACTTCACACTAATGCTTCGCCCTGAAGAGTGGCAATCGCTTTACGAAAATTCTGCGTTAGGGGCAGTTTTGCCGATGAACGACCCAACCACAACGCCGCGATGGGTAATGATGCTCACAGGCGGATTTGCTATTGCAGGTATCTGGATGATGTGGCTCTCGACCACATCAAGAGCAAGTGAAGCCGTCGGCGCATACCTAAACCGACTCGGCGGTAAAATTGCTACTGTTTTCTTCGTGCTTCAACTCGGTGCGGCGTATTGGGTGTTCCTCGCACAGCCTGATGCGGTTAAAGCACAACTCACTTCCCAAACACTTTACCTTTTCACTGGCTACGGGTGGATGGTAATTACGGTTGTATTGATTGCACTTTCCCTCTTGGCAATTCTCCGCAAGCCGTCGCTTCTCTTATCGTGGGGCGGAGCAGTTGGCGTGTTGCTCTCAATGCTCACAATGGTAACTTATCGCGACGGAATCCGCGATATAACGCTTCTCATCAAAGGCTTTGATGTGTGGGAGAGAAATATCGTAACCAACTGGTCTGTTGTTGCCATTTTCCTTGTGCTGTTTGTGATTGGTCTGGGGGTTCTTGGCTGGCTCATATCAGTGGTCATGCGTTCAAAGCCAGAAGGAGAACTGCAACTTAACCCATCATTTGCAACTGAATCTACAAAGGAGATGACAAAATGAACGCAAACAAAGTAATGCGCGCAAACAGTGCCGATATTGATGCAGGCGACTTGATGTCGAGGCGAACGTTTGCCAAAGTGCTATTTGGCGGTGTCGGATTGTGCTATGCAGCTGCAATCGGTTATCCAATCTATCGCTATCTGGCTTCGCCGATTGAACGTGGAATGGAAGCGACAAAGGTCTCGGAAGTTTCCTTGCCTGATGCGGCAAAGTTAGAGCCAGGTTCAGCAATAATGTTCAAGTTTGGCACAAAACCTGCGATGCTCATTCATCATAAAGACGGCACTTGGTCAGCTATGGAAGCCGTTTGCACACACTTGGCATGCACGGTGCAGTATCAAGCCGAAGAAAATCGACTCTATTGTGCCTGCCATGGTGGGGTGTATGATACTAAAACAGGCGCGGCTGTTTCCGGTCCGCCTCCAAAAGGGCTCAAAGCCTTTAATGTCAAGGTTCAAGATGGAACTGTGATTGTGTCAAAAGTTTAACCCTAAAAAATGTTGTAAAGAAGTATGGCAAAGTTAATCGCATCATTATACGGGTGGGTTGATTCGCGTTTGGGATTAGAAGAAATGCTCAAATTTGCGAAGAAGAAAACCGTACCTGTTCATAAGCATTCGTTCTGGTATTACTGGGGAGGCATTTCGCTCTTCTTCTTCATTGTTCAAGCCCTTACAGGCGTTTTGCTCTTGGTGTATTATCGACCAGGCCCTGACGCATATGAATCTGTCCGACAAATCACTTACGAAATTCACTTTGGGTGGCTGATTCGCTCGGCGCACTCGTGGTCAGCAAACCTGATGGTGGCGGCGGTCTTCATTCACATGTTCTCTGTGTATTTTATGAAAGCCTATCGTGCGCCACGTGAGTTCGGCTGGTGGAGCGGGATGCTACTGCTCATCATTACGCTTCTGTTTGGATTTAGCGGATACCTGCTCCCAATGGACGAATTGGCATATTTTGCGACGAAGGTTGGACTTGAAATCCCAAATGCCTTGCCCATTATCGGTGAGCCAATGACGAATCTCTTTCGTGGCGGGTTGGAAGTGAGTGAACTGACTGTTCAGCGATTCTTTGCGCTTCACGTGGTTGTGATGCCAGCAATCTTCTTGCCCATTCTGGTGTTCCACTTGTGGTTAGTTCAAAAGCATGGCAATGCCACAATCCCAAGCGAAGCCGAAAAACCACAAAGCGAACAAAAATCAATCCCATTCTTTCCAAACTTCTTGATGCAAGACCTTGCGATGTGGCTGATTGCGCTAAATGTGATGGCACTGCTTGCCTCGCTTTTCCCTTGGGATTTGGGAGAAGCCGCTGACCCGCTCAAACCAGCACCAACAGGCATTCATCCTGAATGGTATTTTATGAGTGCGTTTCAAGTGCTGAAAATTATGGGAAATCTTTTCCCCGGAGCATTGGGCGAAGGGTTAGGTATTACCATTTTCACCTTAGGACTAATCCTGTGGACACTAATTCCACTCTACGATGGCAAACACGAAAAAGGGCGACGCGCCCGCAATGCAACCTACTTTGGATTGCTTGCACTCGGTATTATTGTGGTAACAACCATTTGGGGATACATGGCACTATAAATTTCCAACCAACAATAAGAAAGGAGTAAGATATGAACTATCCAGTTTGGGACGTGCCGATAATCGGAAGCGGATGGGTTATCGGAATCATTGCAATTCTTCATACACTTATCTCTCAATTCGCCGTTGGCGGCGGACTCTATCTTGCGCTTGCGGAGCATAGAGCATTAAAAGACGGTCGGCTAAGCTGGTTTCCAATGCTCCAAAAGCACTCTAAATTTTTCTTAATCGTTACAGGCGTATTTGGTGCTGTGTCAGGGGTTGGAATCTGGTTTGCGATTGGGTTAGCAAATCCTGAATCGACCAGCACACTCATTCACAACTTTGTCTTTGGTTGGGCAATGGAGTGGGTGTTCTTCATCATTGAACTGACTGCCGCCGCTGTCTATTACTACACTTGGGGAAAAATTCCGAACAAACTGCACAATCAAGTGGGGTGGCTCTACGCGGGGGCATCATTCCTTACGCTTGTGATTATTAACGGCATTCTGACCTTCATGCTTACGCCTGGCGACGCATGGATTGAAGTGGCAGGCACAGGAGCAGAATCCAGTCGTTTCTGGCACGCCTTTTTCAATCCAACCTATTTCCCAAGTCTCTTTTTAAGAATCCTTGTCTGTATCTCGCTTGCAGGTATTTGGGCACTGCTGTCATACAGCCGAATGAACGATGACCCACAAACCAAAGCCGAAATGATTACTTGGAGTTCAAAGTGGCTGATTCCATCATTTGTCTTGATGCCATTCTTTTTTGCGTGGTATCTGGCAAGTGTGCCTGAAGTCAATCGCCAGCTGCTCCAACTTGGTATTTCGACGATTGGAAGCGGAGCATTTACACAAGTAACGCGGATTGCGTTGGTCGTAGTCATGACAACAGCGACTATTGTAGGTGTGGTGTATTTCTTTGTGCGCCGTGCGCCGGAAGATTTTTCCTTTGGGCATGGGGTAGCCGTACTTCTGTTAGCCGCAGTAGCAACAAGCAGTGCGGAGTATGCGCGCGAAACCCTGCGTAAGCCCTACACAATTGCGCGCCACATGTATTCTAACGGAATTCGCCAAGCCAGCGTGGCACGACTCAATCAAGAAGGTTACCTAACAAAATCGCATTGGACACGCCGCGTTGAAGGCGATGCGCAAACGCCCGAAGTCATTTTAGCCAAAGGCGAAGCCATGTTTCGAGGACAATGCCTTGCCTGCCACACCGAAACCGGCTACCGTGCCATGAAGAAATATCTCAAAGGACGAAACAACGAATCCATTGCAAACTTGATGAAAACCTTACATGACTATAAGCCTGATTCGCCTTATCGTGCTTATATGCCACAGTTGGCAGGCAAAGATGATGAAATTTCTGCACTTGCCGATTACCTTGACTATCGCGTCAATGGAAAAGAAAGCCGAATCGCGCAACTTATCAAGGCAAGAGAAGAAGGCGAAAAAGTTGTTGAAGCGCGTTGAAAAAGGACAGAAAAAGGACAATAACTTTAGGACTTACGCAAAACGGTTAAAAGTCAGTAGATTTCAAGAAAAATGAGACACAAGATGACGAGACTGGATTATGGACAATTTCTGTTGTCATCGCAGGTCAATGACACCTTGACCTACTTCGCCGACCATTCCGAAAAATA
>Ga0308409_1000896_pt1 | contig 14937 bp, 23 predicted proteins | sample HotsprSampleMSe4_FD_203469 | JGI IMG/M metagenome (GOLD analysis project Ga0308409, IMG submission 203469) | Hot spring phototrophic mat microbial communities from Mushroom Spring, Yellowstone National Park, Wyoming, United States - 20060912_MSe4 ... | reverse complement strand
AGTTCCTACAACCGTAATGTCTCCACCTAATAGCTCTGTAGATCTAACGCTCACTATTACACCCCATAACAACTTTACGGGTACAGTCAACTTATCACTGAGTAATGCTCCTAGTGGTGTATCCATAAACCCTACTAGTGTAAATGTACTAGGACCAGATCCTGCTGTTTTCACGATTACGTTAATAATAGGGTTGGATGTTGTACCCTATACATACTATACGATATTTAACGCTACAAGTGGAAGTATACACGAGTATACAAATCTAGACGTAGTAGTACTACTATCCGATTATGTAAGCTGAGGATGGAATGGCAACGATCTCTCTACTATAGACCGTTTCCAATTTTCTATTCGATAGTGGTACAGCAAATCATGTGGGTAATTTGAGTGGAAGTAGAAGTCGTTTAAGTGCTACAGATAGCGTGGACTTTGTGACAATGTTTGTGTAAATACACTAAAACGTTTTAACTTCATACATACAACATAGTATTTAACGCTATAAACGGAGGTATACACATATGTATGCAAATCTAAGCTTAACAGTACAACAGTATGGTTTAGGATCGAATTACGGATATGTATGCGGAGGTTGGGATGGTAGTAGCTATCTCTCTACCATAGACCGCTTCCAATTTCCATTTAACAGTGGTACAGCAAATCACGTAGGTAATTTGAGTGAAGGTAGAGCTCATTTAAGTGCCAACAACAGTAGTACATACGGATATGTATGCGGAGGATGGTATGGTAACTATCTCTCTACCATAGACCGCTTCCAATTTCCATTCGATAGTGGTACAGCAAGTCAAGTAGGCAATTTGAGTAGGAGTAGATATTATTTAAGTGCTAACAATAGTAGCATATATGGATATGTATGCGGAGGATGGGATGGTGGTAGTAGTAAGCTCTCTACCATAGACCGCTTCCAATTTCCATTCGATAGCGGTACAGCAAATCACGTAGGTAATTTGAGTGGAAGTAGAAATCATTTAAGTGCTAACAATAGTAGTACATATGGATATGTATGCGGAGGAAGTAGTGGCGGATGGAATGATGATAGTAGATATTTCTCCACTATAGACCGCTTTCAGTTTCCTTTTGATAGCGGTACAGCAAGTAAAGTAGGTAATTTGAGTGGAAGTAGAGACGCTTTAAGTGCTAACAATAGCAGCACACACGGTTATGTATGTGGAGGATTGACGGGTAGTAATAACCCTCTCTCCACTATAGATCGCTTCCAGTTTCCATTCGATAGTGGTACTGCAAATCAGGTAGGTAATTTGAGTGGGAGTAGATGTTGGTTGAGAGCTAACAATAGTAGTACATATAGTTATGTATGTGGGGGAGATAGTCATGGCTATTTCTACAATCTCTCTACCATAGATCGATTCCAATTTCCATTCGATAGCGGAACCGCAAATCAAGTAGGCAATTTGAGTGGAAGTAGAAGTCGTTTAAGTGCCGCAGATAGTGTAGACTTCGTAACAATGTTTGTGTAAATACATATGCTACTGTAGTTTTATGTTTCTTATTCGAGATACTCTACCAACCAATCTGATATTACTCAGCGCAAAAAATGAGACTAGTGAGTGCGGCTTATGCCGCACTCACTGCTAATCTTCTAATACGTTAAAACTTATTAAAGAGAAGTCTCAATAGGGGGCAGTATATAGCTTTTGTTATCGACCTCTATAACGAGGTTAACGATAATTTTCTTTTTGGAGACGTCTTGGGAGAAAGACATCTCTCTTACTGTAAGGCCCGTGATTTGTCGCTTTAAGTCTAGTTTAAGTTCTTGGGCTAGCATTCCGCTAGTGTCTTCTTCTAACTGTCTAAATTCATATAAGTAAAGATTCGAGCCTAACTCTCTAGCTCTGAAGATCGAACCTTTTGGTGTACGTAAGATAGCAAACAACTGCTGAATAACCCGTTTAACGTCTGTTAGTACTGTTTTGAGATCATGACGTAGATAGTCGATGTTTGTTGCTTGTGTTTTGAGTGTTTGAGAGATAAGTTCTCTCTTCAGAAAGATATTACTCATACTTCATTTCTTCCCCGCTAGAAGTAATTTTAGTTGCTCCAGTGCATTAGTTGATCGGAGATCAATCTTTCTATGTCTACCTTTCTTACCGAATGCATTTACAAGCCAAAGTGGAACGAGTTGAGATTTCACTAGACCTGTTTCTTCTTCTATTTTGTTAAGTTCCACTAGTAGAGAGTCCAATTGACGAGGAGTCATCCACCAAATATCCGTTAGTTTGAAGAAGTAGATAGCTGTCGCTGGTAGTTTCCAATTAACGCGCTCCTGGAATAACACTCTCCAACAGATATCGAAAAAAGTTGAGTTCGACTTTTGACTGCTTCTTGCACTTCTTACAGTTGAATGGTATAGTGAATGTAAGTGTGTATGGAGATGGTTGAGGATTCACTTTCTCGTTGAATTCTTTAAGTGGAACTTCTCCAGTGAGATTACTTAACATATCTAGCCAAGAAGCAATCTTCTCTGTTTCTGTGTAGCTAGGACGTTTATAGCTTTTGTTTTGATATTTCACTTCCTCGATAGTAGCGAATTTAACTGCAGCTAATTGTTTCTCTGATACTAGATCTTCTGTTGTAGCTTGTGTGAGAATTATCAGTTGGTCGTCGAATGTGATATACGGATGAAGTACTACTTCCAATCCGGTTGAGAGTACAACATTCGTATTCGAGAAAATATCAATACCTTCAGTGTTGATCTGCCCAGATAACTCTATCTTATCTAGATTGACTATTATCTCGGGATTTGGTACGTTGCAGTTAGGACACGTAACAGTTAGTTTGAGCTTTGGGCCGTAAGTGTCATAGTATATACCATAACAAATAGCGTGCAGATCGCTTTCTGTTGTTTGCTTGAGCCATGTAGATAAGGGCATTTCGCTTTGAATAGCGTTATGGCATATTTCTGCCAAACGTGTGAATTTTGTGTAGAGCGATTGGCTTTCAATTAACAAAGAAGACTGAAGTATGAGCTCTTCTTTGAGAGTTAGCCCTCGTACATTAACTTTTTTACCTGAAGAAGGTAACAACACTTCAAACATTTTCGCCTCCTAGAAAAGTTACTCTAAGACTAACAAAAGTCTTAGATTTTGCTTTCTAGGGATTGTTCCTTCTTTCAGGTAGTTGATGTAGACGAGAGACGTGTGTACTTCTTAAACAGCTGCGACTAACGCTGTTGACGAAGATGAGAGTGAGCCTAAGCATTGGGATATCGTGTTTATTATATGGTGTATGACCTCAGCGAGAACTGCGATAGAAACGAGTACGTTGACGATCGTACGAGTTACAACTTCCACACGACGAGACGTTTCTTTGGTCGACACGTTTTCGCTATCAGTAGCTTCTTCAGATGTGATAGAGTTTCTTGCGTTAAGTTCGTTGTTGATCTGATTGACGAACTCCTCGATAGCGTTAACGATATTTACTACGATCCGTTTTACGGTATCTACAAGAGATGAGAACCAGCCCATATTTTCACCTCCTTTCTATTGTAGATTCTAGACTTAGAGCTGATGAATCACAGGAAAGCTTACAGTATACTACAATGCGTTTTTGACCACTTTCCGCAGTCGTTTGAAGTACTGCCTTTGTTTTGGAGTAAGTTGTGTACTAACAAGTGCATAGTCGATAGCTTTGAGCATTCGTTTGAGTTCGCGTTCGAGTTCTTTATCTTGAATTTGTATTGAATGAGTACGTAGCTGATCGATGAGTGTATGTTCAACGAGATCGGGAAATATACTTTTACTCTCTAAGAGTATTTCAGCAAGATTATTAGTCTTCATTTTTTATACTCCTATTGACGATTTTACGTTCGTTTGTTATACAATGAGAAGACCACACTTGACACATCTACATAGTATTCGTACTTGTTGTACTTCAGGATCGAATATACTAATCTCCTCCCATTTGTAGTTACACGTTTCGTTTGTTGTCTCTCCTTTTGACATACAAAATGGACAAATAGATATAGATGGAGAAAACACTCTAAAACATTTAGAACAAATCCATCCAAATTTTTTGGTGATGCTTCTTCTAACACTTACGTCCCTCCTTCCATTGAATGAGTCTTGCACGTATACAAATCGCCTCTTCTTGTGTAAGCCAAATATAAGAGCTGATATAATGTTGTAGTTGAGGAAATGTAGTAGAGATAATCAAGTCGAGCGGTTCAGAGTACTCGTCCGTATCTTTATTAAGACGTTTCTCATATGTCTCCGAACGTAGATAAATTACGGTCCAGTCTGAATCGATATCTCCTTGCTGATATTCAATATCAGGGATAATATCCTTCAATACTCGGACTAGAGTCTCTCCAATTTTAATGTTGATGTGATTTGTAAGTTCGAGTGAATCCGTATAGAGTTCACTTAACGTAATGAAACTATTAGCATCCTCTACTTTTTTAGTAGTACAAATACGTTTGTATAAATTAGTTAATTTCTCTAGAAGGCGAACTCCTTTCATTATATCTCCTGCGTTCTGCATAGTTTTTCTACCTCGTCTATGATCGCACTCTCAAGCTTCTCCACTTTCTTAGTAATCTCTTCGTAAGGAATGTCTCTCTTTATTGACGTAGGCAAGAAACTATAGAAGTCAGGAGCGAGTTTGTATAGTCCTAATTTTTTTGTTGTCACGTTGTCGAAGTTACTAAGTAAGATACTTATGACTTCGTTACAACGTTCGTAAGTTGATATGGAGTGTTTTCTGAGATGTTCTGCACCTTCGTATACGTCTTGAGTTTTTGCTATTCTGATTGCAACCTCAATTTGCTCTTTCAGTTCAGCAAAAGTTTTCTTTATGATATCTATCGTATTTGTAGGATTCACGTTCGGATTCGCTTCAGGCTCGTCTTCTGGTATCTGTAACTTTATGTTACGTGCTAGCATGTCTGCATGTTGCTTACAGAATAAACCGTTAGGTCCGTATCCTCTCTTTCGACCACATTGTTTTGTCAGTTTTGTTTTTTCGTCGACAATAGATACAATACATCTGGTAGTGTCTTCTGGAGTTCCTTTGGGTTCACCTGCCCACTTACCATACCACCGCATCGTTCCTCCTTCTCGTCTAAATATATCTATTTTTGATTTGTTAGTTTTCGCGAGTACTGTAAACAATAACGTTCTCTGATTCAATTATTAACTCGGGATCATGTGTTATAATAAGTATGCGTAAATTAAGTGTTTGGCATAATTGAGATAAGAAGTTAGCTACTGCAGGCTTATACTCACGAGAGAGATACCGTAAAGGCTCGTCGAGTACTAACAGAGGTGTTCTAGAAGAGATAGCCCAAAGACTGAGCCGTAGACCCAAACTTATGAGATCTAAGACTCCACCTCCAAGTTCGTATTTCGGATCGAACTCAATACCATTCTTTAGGATCTTGAACTTCAATTTGTCTTCTTCGATAGTTGCAGTGAAACTATACTCTGGTCCGAGTATTTGTATAAGTGAGTTGACGATCGAAGTTGATATCTCGATCGTCTCTTTGATTATATTTGTTTTTACAGCTTTGAGATAATCGACAGCTTTTTGTAGTTTCTCCACTAGTTCTTGTGTTTGTTGGATTCTCGTGGACAACTCGTTCGTTTGTGCTCTTAGATGATTAAGATAAATCGTAAGATCTTTATACATTTTCCTCTCCACATTTCTTAACTGCAAAAAGTCCTTCTTTCGTTTTGAGGAGCGAGTAGTCGTTGCTGATATCTGTCGAGAGCTCTAAATGTATGTGCCCATCTTCGTCTTCTAAGTATACGAGTGCTTCAAGTGAATTTGGATCTGTGAGAAAATTGTACATACGTGTGGGATTTCTATATACAGTACGTTCGTCTATCACTCTCACTTTTGTTACTTTGAGCATTTTGTACTCCCATTATATAGATTGTTTAGAGAGGTATGTATGTCGTAGAAGACAAGCATACCTCTCTAATTCCTATCTTTTATTAATATAGTATTTTGTCTATAGCGGGTTCATATACTCTTAATAACTGTAAGATATTCTCGTACTCGTCCTTCGAAAGATGTCCTGCTAAATGATGGTTGTTAGCTATAGATAATATGTGTTGAGCTGCGTATGCGATACTATCGTATGTCGTGTAGTAGTCAACTGCTTTTGAGATTTCGTGTCTAGGAAGCCATCTATGGAGCTTACTAAATAACTCATGAGCCATTCCGTTCTCCTTGGAACGATCTAGTTTTCATTAAATTTGTGTAGGCAACTAACATTTCTTTCTTTTGTATAAGAGCATCAACAATCGCTTCGATGATTAGCATGTCTTCTTTAGCGTTGATGAGTTCTTCGTTTGCTTGCTTCCAACGTTCGTCACTTGTGACAGCTTCCTCGACTGCTTTTTCTGTTACCTTCGTTAGTTTCTCTCTGTATTCTTTACCTAGTGTTGCCTCGAGTGTCTGCAGTTCTGCTTTCTTTCTATCATATTCGGCTCTAAGAGTCGCAAGTCGAACTGCGTAGTTTGCGAATAGCGCTCCTTGCTCTAATATACACTTGTCGAGATTTTCTTCAGTGATTCGTAACTCATTCTCAATAAGTTGATGTAGCTCATTTATTTTCATTTTTGCTAACCTCCTTTGTAGTTAGTGTGTAGAATTGCTTCCAGTAGAATACATCAATAACGAAAGCGAGCATTACGAGTATATCGTAAGCAAACTCAAGTAGTCCAAAAGGAAGGGCGCCTTCGATCATTCTTATTATAACGAAGTTGGTGAGCACTATTATTACGATTCGTACGCTTTTCTCGAAGATGGTTAAGCGGTGCGGGTAGGCTATATCTATTGCGTTTATGGTTCCTATAATCAAGAGCCAAATGATAGCTGTTGCTCGTATTTGTGGAAGCTCGTCTGAAGTAGCTTGTAGAAGTATCCCTAATAAAGATAGGACTATTACGGCCCATTTTATTGCTTTCAATCCGGGTTTCATATTATTCCTCTTACTTTTTCTTTAGTGAAGAGCACATCTAACGATTGGATATGCTCTTCACTAGTATTTTATAAGTGTATATGAATTGTTTCTAGAGATTAGAGTTGTTACACAAACATCGTTACGAAGTCTACACCGTCTACCGCGCTCAAGTCGCTTCTACTTCCACTCAAATTACCTACTTGACTTGCAGCACTACTATTAAACGAAAACTGGAAGCGGTCTATAATAGAGAGATTATCACTTCTATTCCATCCTCCGCATATATAACCACATATACTACTATTATTGGCACTCAAGAACGCTCTGCTTCCACTTAAATTACCTACTTGATTTGCGATTCCACTATCAAATGGAAATTGGAATCGGTCTATATTAGAGGAAGGGTAATAACTACTATCAATTCCACCATATACATAACCATACGTACTACTGTTGTTAGCGCTTAGCCAACCTCTGCTTCCACTCAGATTACCTACTTTACTTACAGTTCCACTATCGAATGGAAATTGGAAGCGGTCTATGGTAGAGAGTAAGCTACTGCTATCTCCACCACATACATATCCATATGTACTACTATTATTAGCACATAGTCTGTTTTTAGCTTCGCTCAGATTGCCTATGTGTTTTGCTACACCATCATCAAACGGAAACTGAAGTCGATCTATGGTGGAGAAAGAACCACCACCTCCGCATACATAACCGTATGTACTACTGTTGTTGGCACTTGACGCATATCTACTCCCACTCAAATTACCTACTTGATTTGCTATACCGCTATCAAATGGAAACTGGAATCGGTCTATGGTAGAGAGCCAGTTATAGCTATCCCAACCACCGCATGCGTAACCATGATTTGATCCTAATCCATATTGTTGTGTTGTTGAATTTGAGTCTACTATATACATTATACACTCTCTTCTCCATTTTAGAGATTCTTATACGTCCTTTACGTTTTGTTTATTTTCTTATAGCTATAAGAGCATTGTTACGAAGTCTACACCATCTGTAGCGCTCATCCCTCTTCCTCTTCTACTCAGATTGCCTGTATAATTTGAAGTACCACCATCGAATGGAAATTGAATTCGGTCTATAGTGGAGTACCAGAATGATCTATTTTCGTCTCCATAATATCCTCCGCATACATATCCATATGTACTGCTGTTGTTAGCACTCAAGTCTCCCCTACTTACACTCAAATCACCTACTTGACTTGCTGTACTACTATCGAATGAAAATTGGAAGCGGTCTATGGCGCAACCACTTCCTTTTGAGCCATATCCTCCGTATGCATATCCGTATATACTACTATTATTAGCACATAAATGATCTCTACTTCTACTCAAATTACCTACATGATTTGCAGTACCACTATCGAATGGAAATTGGAATCGGTCTATAGTGCGAAAATAGTAACCATTACCATATCCTCCACATACATAACCGTGTGTGCTACTATTATTAGCACTTAAAGCATCTCTATCACTACTCAAATTACCTACTTGACTTGCAGTACCACTATCGAATGGAAATTGGAAGCGTTCTATGCTAAAGAGACTGTGACAACCATTATGTCCCCCACATATATAACCATGTGTACTACTATTGTTAGCTCCCGAACAGTTTCTACGTCTACCTAGATTACCCACATGGTCTGCTATACCATCATCGAATGGAAATTGGAAGCGGTCTATGGTAAAGGCCCATGAGGATGAAGTCCAAAAGACTAAAGTCTTTGAGACTGAAACTCCTCCACATACATAACCGTGTGTACTACTATTGTTAGCACTTGAGTTATATCTGCTTCTACTTAAGTTACTAACTTTATTTGCAATACCACTATTGAATGGAAACTGGAAGCGGTCTATTGTAGAGAAGTAGCTACCTATATAATATCCTCCGCATACATAACCATAATTAGATCCGAGTCCATATTGTTGTGTTGTTGAATTTGAGTCTACTATATACATTATACGCCCTCCATTTTTAGAGATTTTTTTGTACGTTCTTTACGTTTTGTTTATTTTCTTATAGCTATAAGAGCATTGTTACGAAGTCTACACCATCTGTAGCGCTTAATGTATCTCTACTTCCACTCAAATTACCTACATAACTTGTAATACCATTATCGAATGAGAACTGAAATCTGTCTATAGTAGAACTAAAATTGTCACTTCCGCCACCACATACATAACCATGTACGCTACTATTGTTAGCACTTGCGCCACTACTATTTCCACTTAAATTGCCCATCTGAAACGATGTACCGCTATCGAACGGAAACTGGAAGCGATCTATGGTGGAGAGAGTACCATTATAATGATTATACCCTCCGCATACATAACCATGTGTACTACTATTATTGGCACTTAGCCATTCTCTACTTACACTTAAATTACCTACTTGATTTGCAGTTCCACTATCAAAAGGAAACTGAAAGCGGTCTATAGTGGAGTACACATCTAAGATTTGGTATCCGCCTTTAAATCCTCCACATACATAACCTTGTGTGCTACTATTGTTAGCACTTAAGTCGCTTCTACTTCCACTCAGATTACCCACATAACTTGTTGTACCACTATCGAATGGAAATTGGAAGCGGTCTATGCTAAAGAGATAGTTATCGTGGTATCCGTAATCGCCCCCACATACGTAACCGTGCGTACTACTATTATTGGCAGCTGATGCACTCCTACGTTTACTTAAGTTACCAACTTTATTTGCAGTTCCACTATCGAATGGAAACTGGAAGTGGTCTATAGTGGAGACCGTAGTATCATTATATCCACTTTCTCCGCCACATACATAACCATGTACGCTGCTATTGTTAGCACTTGCGCCACGTCTGCGTCTACTCAAGTTACCTACCTGATTTGCTGTACCGCTATCAAATGGAAACTGGAAGCGGTCTATAGTGGAGTACCAAGACGCTTTATTTCCGTCTCCACTGTATCCTCCGCATACGTAACCATAGTTAGATCCAGGACCGTATTGTGCTGATTCTGTGTGCATATACACCTCCCGTTTTTGGAGATTTTTTCGCCAACTTTGTTGTTAGTGGTGTCGTAAGATCCGAGAATACTTGTCGGTATACTTTTCTTAGTAGAAGCGTATCATCACCGATTTTGTCGTACAGTAGATCCGTAAGGTCGTTCTCGTCGTCTGTATTGAGAATCTGTAAAGCTGTAGCCGAATCTAGTTCGTGCGTTTCGAGGAAATCGTCGATTGCTAAGAGAATGAACATTGTCGATTGAAGTTCAATATCTACGTAGAGATTAAGTGACTCTATGATACATCGATATTAGGAACACCCACGTTCGATCTTACGAACATCCGTTCTACCTTGCTCTTAGCTAACTCAGTCATCGGATGTGTATTCTGCTAGACTGTAAGTCTATCGTACGGCTGTCCTTCTTTTGAAACGTAAGTCCAACCAGATAGAAAATACCTTTCTAATGTTTTTGGTTCTTTCGTGAAGAGGTAATGAAGTAGGAGATAGAGGTCGTAGTATACGAGACGATAGCAAGAGTAGCAACTATACAAAGAAGTACTGTAATTATACTCGATAAGATTATTAATTGTCTTTTCTTTCTTCCCATGTGACAGTTAGTTCTTTCCTAAGAAGAAGATCGTAGTCAGAGTATACTCCAATACTAGTATCCTCTTTGTTTGGGCCCAAGCTAATTAGTGCAATCTCTTCTTCGATCGCAGGCTCAATAGCTACGAGATCGTAGTATTTAAAGTCAACACCTTCAATATCTGGTTCTAGTCTGTAAGTATTAGGATCAACATCATTTTTCATACGAACGATTCTTAGAGTCACTTCATCGTCAACGATATCATATAAGATTGCATACATATTACTACCTCCTACGAATTTTTCTTGTGTCTTTTGTCATCTGAAACCAAAATGGAATCCTCCTTTTTCAAATATTTGTGCTGAGTACTTAGTTATTAGCTAAGTACTCAGCCCGTATATTATTTCAATACATGTTCATTCGTGCTACGAGTAGTGATAGAGTATTACGTATATTTTATCACTCCGATTCGTCGCTTTTAGCTAATACTTTGATGGGCTCTAGGCCCGTGAACTCCTTGACGTTGCATCCCTCTATCTCGTTCTCTCCAGTCTTCTTTGGTAGTAAGATGTCTCTATAGACGATATGTAGATAATCTCCGTTGTAGTTCTCTTCTTGGAGCTTCTTTCTTATGAATTCGATGTTCCACAATACCTTCTTTCGTATGCCTTCTGGTAATTGCGCTATAGCACCAAACGTTCCTGTATCTACTCTACCCATCGTACGGAGCTGTACTTCTGCATCCTTCGTGAAGTACATTACGAAATATACCATTTCAGCTTCTTCAAAACTTAGACCACTTTCTTCTACTTCTTTCTTAAGACGGTCTATTAGTGTTTGATGCATCGCTACTTTCAGCATTGCATCTTTTACTAAGTGAATTGCGTTCTCAAGGTCTCTTTGCTTCTTTTCGAGTTCGTATCTCAACTTGCCTATTCGAAGTTCTAGTCTCCTTCTCTCGAAGTTGTCAGTTACAGATGCAAGCTCGTTCTCAAGTTCTTCGAGTTTCAGCCTTGTCTGTTCTACTTTATAATATGCTTCTACATGCCCGTCTTTCGCAGCATAGAGTGCTCTCAGTCTACCATCTAATTCTAACATTGCTTGTCTCAGTTTGCGGTGGGGTGTAAAGTGGATTTCGTATTGTACGCATACATCTTGAAACAGCGATTGAGATACTGGGATTTCTGTAAGTATGTTTCCGTATAACTGCGGTAGTGTCTTATTCTGGGAGATTATGTCTGTGACTTCTACTAGTTTCTGATTGAGTTCAGCAGGTAGAGATGATACAAGTTGTTCATCTTTAGCGAGCATATTGAAAATATTTTTGGTGATATTTGTTAATTCTGTGGTCTGTTTTTGCTCTTCCATCAGATCTCTCCTTTTTAAAGTTTTGTTTGTATTACTTCGAATCCTAAGCTTTCGTATGTCTTTCGTCTTTTGCGGGCCCATCTGCTTGGTAGTCTCCCACGATCTAGAAAGTCGAATACAATACCTACATCCTTTCCTATTTTACGTCTGACACGACCTGCTTTTTGTCCTAGACTAATAGACGTAGTCTCTCGTGAAGTATTCACTACAACTTTCAGGTTAGGTATATCCAGACCTATCCATCCGATTGTTGTAACGATGCCTTCTAACTTTTCGTTTCTGAGATCGTCGAAGATTGTGTCTCGCTCGGGTGAGATAGATGTAATGAGTGGAATCGAAAGCTTTTCTGAAAGTGTTTCTCCATACTTGATTCTGTCAACAAATACGAGATAAGGTGTCAGCCTTTCTTTCCTGAGGATGTTCACTAGTTTCACAATTGCTTCTTGACGTTCTACGTCTTCCAGTAGTTGTTCGTAATCTTCAGGATCACTCCATCTTGTGTTACTACAGTAATCTACTAGAAAGACTTTTACAGGTACTATTCTTTCTATTTCTCCTTGATAGGTTACGATACACGGAGAAAACACACTTAGTGTTCTTAAGTCTGCATTATCAGAACGACCTATCGGCGTACCACTAAAGCCTAAACGAATCCAGGCATTCGGAAATAAATGACTTATCTTGAAGAACGAATCAGCTCCGTAGAAATGTGCCTCATCACTAATCATTACTTCTATCTTCTTACCTTCTTCTTTGAGGAAGTCGAATCGAGAGTTTAATGTGCCACTTGTTGTTACTATTATACGTTTATCGAAAGTGGTGTGAGATGTGTTCCACATAATTCGTATGTCGGTTGTATATTTTGTAATATGCTCAACAACTTGACAAAGTATCTCTTGAGTAGGTGTGATTATAATAGTCGGCCTATCAATATATGCTGCAAACGTTGAGAATGTATACGTCTTACCAGCACCTGTGGGTACATTAACGATAGCACGTTGATAGCGTAAAGCATCACTCATTATCTGTTTCTGGTACACGTCGAGAGGAATACTCTCGGGTAGAGTAATTGGTATGTGTTTAGGACGAAGATCGGTTATCTCTACTTTGAACTTACTTGTTATGATAGACAGTAGTCCTGTAGGAAAGACTTTCGTCTTACTGTGGATCAAGTAGTGAGGAATGGCTGTCCACTTTCCTCTTATAAACGTTTGAGTTTTATAGGAGAGAAGAGACCTAATCTGTGTCCATTCCTCTTTAGTATGCTCTTTTAGTACTGCGAAGTTCTCATCCCTGACTTCGATCTTCATCGGTTTTTCTATGTGCTTCTTTTTCGTTCTCTATGTCGTCAAACAAGTTAAGCTGCGTAGGTTGTTTTTCTGTGATCGGTATTTGTTCTTGTTCGACCTCTCCGTCTTTGAGTAAGACGCTCAATGTTTTTTTCAGATTCTTCATGTGTTCATATGTCATTTATACCCTCCTTTATTTTGATCATGCAAACATTGTCACAAAGTCTACTCCATCTGTAGCACTTAAACTACTTCTACTTACACTTAGATCACCTCCGTAACTAGCAGCGCCGTCATCGAATGGAAATTGGAATCGGTCTACAGTAGAGAGTTTGTAATAGTGGTGATAGTAATAACCACTATAAGTGTGCCCTCCGCATACATAACCGTGTGTGCTACTATTGTTAGCGCCCAAGGAGTCTCTACTACCACTCAGACTACCAGTACGACTTGTCGTACCATTATCGAATGGAAACTGGAAGCGGTCTATGGTAGAGAGATACCCACTACTACTATATCCTCCACATATATAACCGAATGTGCTGCTATTATTGGCACTTAAATATTTTTTAGCCACACTCAAATTACCTATTTTGTTTGCGGTACCACTATTAAATGGAAACTGAAATCGGTCTATGATAGAATAAGAATAATTACGATGGATGTTACACACGAGCCCTCCGCATACATAACCGTATGTACTGCTATTATTAGCGCTTAGACTATCTCTATTTCCACTCAAATTACCTACACAATTTGCAGTACCATCACTAAATGGAAATTGGAAGTGGTCTATAGTGGAGAAATAGCTACTGCTATCCCATCCTCCGCATACATATCCATACGTGCTACTATTGTTAGCACTTAAATAACCTCTATTTCCACTCAGGTTACCTACGTGATTTGCTGTACCACTATCAAATGGAAATTGGAAGCGGTCTATAGTGGAGAAGTAGTAAGAGTGACTATCGAACGTGTATCCTCCGCATACGTAACCATACGTACTACTGTTGTTAGCACTTAACTCTCGTTTGCTTCCACTCAAATTACCTACTTTACTTGCAGTACCGCTATCAAATAGAAATTGGAAGCGGTCTATAGTGGAGAGACTGCTGTCACTATAATTATATCCTCCGCATACATAACCGTAATTAGATCCTGGTCCGTATTGTTGAGGTGTTTGACTTAGCACGTATACATTCCTCCCGTCATACAAACATTGTCACGAAATCTACACCATCCGTAGCACTTAAGCTCCTTCTGCTTCCACTCAAATTACCCACTTGACTTACAGTTCCACTATCAAAAGGAAACTGAAAGCGGTCTATAATAGAGAGATTGTAACCACTATAATCATATCCTCCGCATACATAACCGTGTGTGCTACTATTGTTAGCGCCTGAGTTGTTTCTATGCCCACTCAAATTACTTACTTGATTTGTAGTACCACTATCGAATGGAAATTGGAAGCGGTCTATAGTAGAGCGACTGTCCCCCCTCTGTCCTCCACATACATATCCATGTGTACTGCTATTGTTAGCACTTAAATAACCTCTATCTCCACTTAAATTGCCTACTTGATTTGCAGTGCCATCACTAAATGGAAACTGGAAGCGGTCTATAGTGGAGTAACAACTTGGATCCGCGTATCCTCCGCATACGTAGCCATACGTGCTACTATTATTAGCACTTAAAGCATATCTGGTTCCACTCAAATTACCTATTTTACTTGCAA
>Ga0308409_1000881_pt1 | contig 15056 bp, 14 predicted proteins | sample HotsprSampleMSe4_FD_203469 | JGI IMG/M metagenome (GOLD analysis project Ga0308409, IMG submission 203469) | Hot spring phototrophic mat microbial communities from Mushroom Spring, Yellowstone National Park, Wyoming, United States - 20060912_MSe4 ... | reverse complement strand
CACTGGAGACGCTTCAGCTTGCCAAGGTTTTCAATCTTACTGATAGCGTTGTCGTTTAATGCCAGCCACTCCAAATTCACCTGATTGTCAAGCCCTTGAATCTCATTGATCTGATTGTGTGCGAGAGAAAGCCACACGAGATGCGTATTCCTCTCCAACCCCTCAATGATAACAATACTGTTGAAGGAGAGGTTCAACTCCTGCAACTCTTTGAGACGATCAAGATTTTCAATGCGTGAAATCTGATTGTGATCAAGATGCAAAACCAGAAGAGAGGAAAGCTTCTCCAGGTTCACAATACGATTAATCTGGTTATAACTCAGATACAACTCCCTCAGATTAATGAGTTTGTAGAGATTTTCTATACGGCTGATGTGGTTTTCTGAGAGCCAAAGAGCCTGAAGCTTGATGAGGTTGTCAAGGTTTTCTATCTGAGTAATTTCGTTACGTCGTAGTCCAAGCTTTTTGAGATTGACGAGATTATCGAGACCCCGTATTTCGCGAATATGATTCCCTGAAAGACTCAGCCTTTCAAGATTAATAAGGGTATCCAAACCCTGAATTTCCGTTATCTTTGCACTCGCCAGATTCAGCACCCTCAGATTAACAAGATTCTCAAGGTATTCTATTTTTTCTATCTGTGTATTGGAGAGACTGAGAATTTTGAGATTCACAAGATTCTCTAAAGGCTTAAGACTATCGATCGAGGTATCCATGAGGTTGATTTCCGTTACATCGATGGGATACTCTCGAGAACCAATCTTAACAGAGTTGGGCATTTCCACACGGATATTGTGCTTTTTCACATAGACTTCTACATCCCCAATCTCCACACCCCTATCGTTCATGAAAATCACACGTTTTTGATAAAGAAAATCGTAAGTATTTTTATCAATACTTTTGATAGGATTTCCATCAAGATAGAGAAGTTCTAACGAAGGCAAAAACTCAAGCCCTTCAATACGGGTAATACGGTTGTGATCGAGATAGAGCCACTTCAACTTAGGAAGACGAAGGTTCTTAATCTGATCAATTCGATTGTAAGAGAGCTTGAGTCCTATCAAATTAGAAAGATTCTCAAGCCCTTGAATCTCCGTGATATCATTATGATCCAACCATAGCCTTTCAAGCCTTTGAAAGGCTGACATATCCTCAATCTTGGTCAATCCCATATTGGAGAGAAAAAGCTCTCGCGACTCAGAAGAATAGTACTGTCCCCCGATGGGTATCATCTTCATGTAGCTTTTTCCTCCTTTCTAATTTCCAAATCCCAAAAAGAAAATCTAACACAACTCACACATTTTCACAATCAAGTGGGTGAGCTTCACCAGATCATCGATACGAATATACTCCTGAAGAGAATGCACCTCCTCCATTCCCACACTGAGATTCACCGTAGGAATGCCCTGCTGATTGTAGATGTTGGTATTGCTTCCTCCTCCCGTCCATTCCAGTCGTGGGGTAATACCAAGCGCTTGCAAAGCCTGCGATGCAAGCTGAATCAAGGGGCTCTCCTCATCATAGCGGAAACCACTGTAAACCTTCTTGAAGCACACATTAACATCTTCTACCTTTTTTTGGAAAAAGCGACGATGAACAAGGCGCTCAATGAAACGCTGAAGCTTCTCACAATCACGCTCACGATGACAGCGAAATTCCCCCTGAATATGGCAGGCATCAGCTACAATATTGGTTGCTTTCCCCCCATCAATCAGACCAACATTGGCGACAGTATATCGGTTCAATCTTCCCTGCGGTAAACGGGTGAGGAGTTCTCCCGCTGCGACAATGGCATTCTTCCCTGCCTCGGGAGCTATGCCTGCATGACTTGCCTTTCCTGTAATGAAGATCTCATACTGATACTGAGTAGGAGCGGCGACAACAATCCCCCCCACAGAACCATGAGAATCAAGTACAAAGCCATAATCTGCATTGAGTCGAGAAAAATCCAGATAACGAACTCCCACGAGCCCAACCTCTTCAGCAGAGGTAAACACACACACAACATCGCCATGCTCTCGATGAACAAGCTCCTCAAAAGCAATAACAAGGGCACTTGAACCTGCCTTATCATCCCCTCCTAAAATCGTCTGCCCCGAGGAACGAATAACATCACCATCAACAATAGGAGTAACCCCAATTCCAGGCTCAACGGTATCCACATGAGCATCAAAAAACAAGCGCTTTTTGTTTGGAGTATTGGCTGGAAGCTTAGCAATCATGTTCTCCGACGAAATATTCTCCTCTGTAGTGTAGGGGATACGCTCAACCTCAAGCCCTAAATCACGCAAGCGTTTTTCGAGATAATCAAACATCTTTTTTTCTTTAAACGAATGACTATCAATCTTTACCTGCGTCAGAAACTCTCTCACAACTCGATCACGAATATTCTCCATACCTTATCCTGTTCTATCTGTTTTCAACAAACTTATGGTAGACGTTTCCACTCTTCGTTACTCACATAGGGCTGAACATCCTGAACCACTTCATTGTCATGAATAACATTCCATCCATAGACCTTTCCTCGAAGAGTATTCTCATCAATAATCTCAAGAATGGAATACGCTTTGAGAACTTTTGCCTGAACCAGCTGCTGAGCAATCTTTTTGGGTAGCCAGTTAATGAGATAATCAACTGTATACTCTTCTTCGATAATTTTTACACTCTTTTCATTAAGATACTTTACCTGAATGGGAATTTCAGCCCCATTCTTTGCAATAATCCTTCCCTTCTTGCCATTAATAACAATAACGGCACGGGTCCCCCTCTGCCACTTCCCGTCAAAATTAATCACCAGATGAATTTTGGCTTCTTCCTCCGCTGTGGGTTCTCTCATTTCTGGCAGTGGCACTTCTTCTTTTTTCACCGTCTTTTGACAGGAAAGCCCTCCCATCACCAGCAGCAGGATAACCAAACCTTTTACTACCTTCTTCATCTTCGTACTCCTCCTTGACTCAAATATGCTTCCGCAAGGAGAATATCCTCTGGAAGAGTGATCTTGATATTCCACGGATCACCATCTATAGTATCGACGCAAAAACCCTCTTTCTGAAGAAGTTGGCTATCATCTGTCAAATCGTTTATTCCCTCTTGCCGCGCCTTCTCATGAGCCTGCATAATCATATCAAAGCGAAAAAATTGAGGTGTCTGAATAGCCACAAGATTCTTTCTCTCTGCATAGAGCTGGATATGCCCATCGTGAACATACGCCACAGTTTGATGAACAGGGACAACAGGTATAGCAGCAATGCTATACCGAAGCTTTTCCCATCCTCGCTGGCACAAACGTTGGGTAAGAAGCGGTCTTGCCCCATCATGAATAGCCACAACATCCACACCCTTTGATGCGAGCATAGAAAGTCCACGAAAGACAGACTCTTGTCTCGTCGATCCTCCCTCAACAACAATCAAATCATCTCTCCAATGAAGAAGAAACTTCAGTTCATCCATCCAATCACGATGACACACAACACAGAGAACATCTGTTTCCAAAAGAAGAACCTCGAGGCTATAATCCAGCACTGCTCTTCCAAGCAGAGGGAGAAATTGCTTTGGCTTTTCTGCTCCAAAGCGGCTCCCTATCCCCCCTGCTAAAAGGACACCACCTCGTTTCACGGTCAGACACTACTGATTTGATGTGCTCAAAGGAAGAGGTGTCTCGGCAGGAGTTGTCTCGGAAGATTGAACAGCCGGCTGACTCATTACTTTTTTAGGAAGATGAAGATAGGCAAGCCCAAGAGAAGTCAGAAAGAAAATAGCCACAAGCCATTTGGTAAAATTCACCAAAACCTCACTTGTTTTGGCTCCAAAGGCTCCACTGGCAAAATCCGAACCAAAAAGCCCTGCTTGAGCCCCACTTCCCGACTGCATGAGCACCACAGGAATTAACAGAATAACATCGAGAATGAAAATGATAAAGAGCAAACTACTCACAAAAGCTGTCATGAACCACTCCTTTTGTTGTTTTTAGCATTAATATCTCATCAGGGTGAAAACCGGACGAGAAAGCTTACTTTCACCACCCAAAGCATCCAGCACAATCATAAAGGCACATTCAACAACCTCTCCACCCAACGACTCCACCAAACGAATAATGGCCTGTGCCGTACCACCGGTTGCAAGCACATCATCAACAACAACCACTCGCTCTCCGGGATAGATAGCATCCCGATGAATCTCGAGAGAAGAAACCCCATACTCAAGAGCATAGCTCTCCGTATTCTTCTCAGCAGGCAACTTCCCTGCCTTTCGCACAGGCACAAAACCAACCCCCAGCACATAGGCAAGAGGGGCACCAATGATAAAACCTCGCGCCTCTGCTGCAACAATCTTGTCAATTTGCATTTCTCGGTAATGCTCGGCAAGTGCATCAATACTCTTTTGAAAGGCTTCCTTGTCCTTCCAGAGAGTGGTCAGATCCTTAAACTGAATTCCCGGCACAGGAAAATCAGGAACATTACGAACATAGGCCTTGAAATCCATATTTCCTCTCACAAACTGATTTCAGGTATTATACCACAAAATAGAAAATAAAGCAAACATTTGCGGATGTCGGGATGTTGCACCCATAAAAAAGAGGGGTATTTGCTATTCCCCTGTTTCCGCTTCTTTCTCCCACGGGGAAAACCGGAGCTAAAATAAGTACAGAGCATGAAGAATTGCAATGAGGCAACCAACCAATTCCCCAAATTTTCACTCGGGCTTTCCCCTCTTTCAAACGCACATTTTATAAAAAACCAAGTTGCTTCAATGCCTCGTCAATATCTTCATGTATAACCACATCTGCCTCATCATCAATGGGGGTGGCATCCTTATTGAGAATAGCAAGATGGGCATCCTCATTTCGATAAGATGGCAAACCAGCAACAGGGTACACAACCAGAGAACTCCCAATCACAAGAAGAAGATCCGCCTTCTGAACATACTGCATCGCTTTTTCCAACCCCATTACATACTCCCCAAAAAACACCACATGAGGTTTCAAAAAACCACCACAGGATTTACAGCGAGGCACCTCTCCAGCAACCACAGTCGCCTCTATCCAATCCTCAACCTCATAAACATTACGACAAGACATACAATCCCATTGTCTCAAATGCCCATGAATCTCGAGCACATTCTGCGAGCCAGCCCGATGATGAAGTCCATCAATATTCTGCGTGATAGTCATCTTCAGTCGCCCCAACTCCTCCAAACGGCGAAGCACCCGATGAGCATAGGTTGGATTTGCTTTTTGAATGGTGGCATAAAGAGGACCAAAAACACGATAAAACTCTTCAGGCCTCTGCCGAAAAGACTCAATCCGAAAAAGTTCCTCACTTACTCCCTGTCGATAGATACCATTTGAAGAACGAAAATCAGCTATCCCCGCATTGGTTGAAATTCCCGCACCCGTAATAGCCACAAGAAAACGACTTTTTTGAATGAGATCCATCAGTTTATCCAGCGATTCCCTCATACATCCTCCTTTCCTGACTAAATTTCCAAAGCTATATATCCCAAAAAATCCTCCAGAGTACCCAAGGTATACACCACCTCACCCAACCGATGAAGACCTACTCTCAAACTCATTGCCACAGCAACAACGCTCACAAGAAATTCAACACCTCTTCCATAGGCAACCATTCCCAGAATCGTTTGCGACACCTTATGAATAATGAGCACGACCTCCACTTCTCCCTGAGCACTTCCCAAAAGTCCAGAAGCAAATTTTCGTCTCACTACCTGAAACTCATAGGGCTTAAAACGCACCCTTGCCTCATCAACAGTAATCCCTATACGAACAAGCGGATAATCAAAAAAGAACATCTCTGGAATCAAAGTGTAGTCTATTGTATCCTTATGAAGATGAATCGAAGACACAAGAGGAGGCATCATCTGAAGAAAGAGATTCTCCGCTGCCAAAATTCCCTCTCGTTTTGCGGCAGATGCAGACCTCTGTCCCTTCATACCACCAATAGCAAACACACCAGCTACCGATGTCTGATAACTTGAATCCACTGCAACCCAGCGATTCTCTCCCTTTCGAAGTTCAATTGGAGAATGGGGTTCCCTCTCCCCATACACCACAAATCGTTCCAACTCAAGGGTTTCTTCTTTCCCCCAGTTATCCACCGTCACAATACTCCATCCTGAAACACCCTTCAAAGCGCGCTTCACATTTCTCCCTTTGAGAATGACAACACCCGCATGAGTAAGAATTCTTTCTCCTATTTCCCTGACAAACGAATCCTCAGAAGGAAAAATATACCCACCTTCCTCCACCAGAAAAACTTTCACCCCAAGAACAGCAAAAAAATACGCAACCTCATAGGCCTGTGGAAGCGATCCAACAATGGCTACACTCTTCGGCAAATCCTCCCATTCCCACCATCTGTCAGCATCACCCTCAAGAAAGGCGGGCTTGACTTCTTTTGTTCCTGTTGCCAAAATCAGCTTTTCAGCAGTATAATGAACCCCTCCTACAGAAAAGGTATAAAAAGACTCAAAAAAAGCCTCTCCATAGACAACCTCAACCCCATGCAAAGCAAGCTGACTCTTCCAATAGGACTGCCACTCCTTACAAAAGACATCTCTTGAGCGAATGAGCTCTTTATACAGAACTTGATACTCCCGAGGATTTTCTCCCTGACAAAAACGGAGTCGCTCTCTTACCTCCTGCAAAAGAAAACGAAGAGCAAGTTCTTCAAACAAGGATCGTCCACCGAGTCTCTCTTCAGAGAGAACAACCAGCAAGGGAGAAACCTTTAGCTCTCCTAATTTTCGAGCAGCCTCAATTCCTCCCACTCCTCCGCCGATCACAGCAGCAGAAACAGTTCTCCCTTCCATAAGTACATCTCTTGTTAACAATGCTTACAATAACAAGAAACCAACATACCTATCCCTTGCCATTGAGATTAGCATATACCTGAAGATTCTGAATAAACTCAGCATTACTCGAAGCCTTCCGAAGAGCAGCCGAAAGCTTGTCAATCACATCCTCATTGGACATCCCAGCAAAAGCTCGTCGAAGCATGTGAACACGCTCAAGGGTTACAGGATCAAGGAGGAGCTCTTCCCTTCTTGTTCCCGAAAGCTTGAGATCAATAGCAGGGAAGATACGCAAATTGGCAAGGTTTCTATCGAGATGAATTTCCATATTTCCTGTTCCCTTGAACTCTTCATAAATCACTTCATCCATCTTGCTCCCTGTATCGATCAGAGCAGTAGCAAGAATGGTGAGACTTCCCCCCTCTTCAATATTTCGCGCTGCACCAAAGAACTTTTTGGGTTTGTAAAGAGTATTGGCATCAATACCACCTGAGAGAATCTTTCCACTTGCAGGCTCAACCTGATTATACGCACGAGCAAGACGCGTAATCGAATCAAGCAAAATTACTACATCATGCCCCGACTCAACAAGACGCTTCGCTCTTTCCAGCACCATATTGGCAACTTGAATATGCTTCTGTGGAGGCTCATCAAAGGTCGAACTGATCACCTCTGCCTTTACAGAACGCTGCATTTCAGTAACCTCCTCTGGGCGCTCATCGACAAGAAAGATGATCAAAACAACCTCAGGATGATTTTGCGTAATACTATTAGCAATCTTCTGAAGAAGGGTAGTCTTTCCTGCCTTTGGGGGAGAAACAATCAGCCCTCGCTGTCCCTTTCCAATCGGAACAAACAAATCCATGATGCGCATGGCTATTTCACTGGGGGTTGTTTCCAGTTTCAGGCGCTCATTAGGGAAAAGTGGCGTAAGGTTGTCAAAAAGTGGACGACGTTTTGCCTCTTCTGGAGAAAGGTCATTCACTTTTTCAATACGCATAAGGGCAAAAAATTTCTCCTCCTCTGGCTTTTTCGGAGGTCGAATATGCCCTTCTATGGTATCGCCGTTGCGCAAACGAAAGTTGTGCAATTGATGCCCTGAAACATAGATATCATCAGAACTTGCATAATAGGAGTATCGCGGTGATCTCAGAAAACCAAAGGTATTATCCCGCTCTTTTTCTATAATCTGAAGTGTCCCACCACCATAGATAATTCCATCCCGTTCTGCATGCTTACGGAGAATTTGGTAGATGAGTTCTTGGGTATGCATATCCTCATAATTTTCTATCTCCATATACTCAGCAACCTTAGCAAGCTCAGTAATAGAAAGCTGTTTCAACTTGTTCAAAAAGATAATAGAACGATCCTCGGTAAAGATCTGCTTCAATACATCCTCAAGATTATTGGAAGGCACATACTTGGCAAACAGAAGGTGCTTATAACTCGGACGAGAGGCATCCGATTTTGAAGCATCATTCTCAAAACCTTCCTCACGAGCTTCCTCCTGAGGTTTGACCACCTGACCTTCCTCCGAAGATCCCTCTGTCACCTCTGCCGGTAACGAGGCATTCTCTTCTGAGGTATTCATCTTGAGCACGATTTTTTTTCTTGGCATACCCACTCCTTTATGTTTCAGTGTCGTTTTCTTTCATATCTTCTTCGCGGGGATAAAAGAAATATCTCTTTTTGAGGAAAACAACCGACGTTATTTTGTCCACTCTATATTCACCAGTTTTTTTCTGGGAAACACTCTTCTCCGAAAGGAAATCAGAAAAATCCGTTCATTTTTTAATCTCTATTTCTTATTTTATAGTAGAGGAAAACAAAAAAAAAGTCAATTTTTTAGAGAAAAATTTTTACACCATATCTCCATTTTTTTCGCCTGTGAAAAGAGTGTGGCTAAAACAAAAAAGAGCAGTTCCCCGCAAGGTGCAATAAATGAGGAGCAAAGGGTTTTCGTCGAGGTTTTGATCTCTCAAATTTGCGATGGCACGAAAACTCTCATCATATTGGTTTTCCCTGAGCAAAGAGCACAATGCTCTCAATAATCTGAGGAGGAGACATAACCTTCATCGCAGCACCAATCTGAACAGCCGCTCCCGGCATCCCCCAGACTATTGAGCTTTTTTCATCCTGTGCAATAGTCAACGCGCCGCTCTCTTTCATCCGCAAAAGCCCTTCCGCACCATCCCTTCCCATACCAGTGAGAAGAATACCGAGAGCATTTTTACCAGCCACCTTTGCAATAGAGGAAAACATAACATCCACAGCCGGTTTTTGAAAGTGTACTCTCTCCCCGTCATACCATACCCCTCGCAACAGGTTTCCACTTCGTTCAACAATAAGATGTTTGCCACCTTTAGCGATATAAGCAGTACCAGAAATAAGTACTTCGCCATCCTCAACTTCTTTCACATCCAGCTCTGAGAGTTCGTTGAGTCTTCTCGCAAACTGATAAGTAAATCCTTCTGGCATATGCTGTGTAATAACAAGGGGTGGAAGATTTTTTGGAAGACGGGTTAAAATTTCTTCAAGCACGACTGTTCCACCTGTTGATGCGCCAATAGCTACGATCTTATCCGTTGTTTGAACTTCCGAGAGGATATACTTCTTTTGAGTTTTTTGTTTGCTCACAGGCTCCTTCGACAATGAAGTCCACTTCGCAAGAAAAGCATCCCTTGCCGCATAGGCATTCCTGATCTTAATCACAATGTCGTTGACAACCTCTTTCACAGAATAGGCACCGGATGGCTTATTTACAACATCAAAGGCTCCAAGTTCCAGTGCTCGTATTGCTGCATATTTGTCATCTGTTGTTACTGAACTCACAATAATAACCGGAAGAGGATAATACCGCATAAGCTTTTCAAGAAAAGTGAGACCATCCATTCGTGGCATTTCAATATCCAGTGTTATCACATCTGGTTTTAGTCTAACAATCTTATCCCTTGCTACATAAGGATCTATAGCCACACCGACAATCTCCATATCTGGCTGCTTTCCTATTTCCTCAGAGAGAACCTCCCTTACGATAGCTGAATCATCTACTATGAGAACCTTGATTTTCTCCATTTTTTATCTCCTTTTGTCAGTTATGCTTGAGGATTATAGAGATCTTCTACAGAGATATGATCAAGCATTTCGACCTTAAGCAGATTGGTTGCGGTATTAAAGTAAACCCTCTTTCCGTGTTCGCCCCCCGTGTTCATCTGTTTAATAAAAATACCTTCTTTTCTAAGTATTTGAGTAGCAACATCAACATTTCTATCGCCTATAAAAAATATTTCTCTCTCATCAAAAATGATAAAAGCCCCACCAATTATGCTTGCTATGAGATCCTCCTTTTTTGAATTATTCTTTAGAAACTTGTGTAGCAAGGTGTAGATCGCCACATCTCCATACTTTGTGCTCCTATGCTCTTCAGAAGGAGCCACTGGTAACAAATAATGGCACATACCACCCCATTTATTCACCTTATCATAGAGAACCACTGCTACACAACTTCCAAGTACAGTCTTCACAACCAGTGGTTTTTTACTAAATATCAATTCTCCCGGATTCAAAAAATACTCATTAACATTCTCCATACCTTTTCCCTCCTCCCTAAACCTTCTGATAAATTGAGTTCTTTAGCATCTTAAAGGGATGAGAAATACCAACCAGACTCTCCGATAGTCCAAGTATAACATACCCTCCATCTTTTACATAAGGAAATATCTTTGAAAGTATATACTCCTTTTCGTTATTATCGAAATAAATTAAAACATTTCTCAAAAAAACAACATCAAACTTTTTCTTAAACGGATAATCATCCATAAGATTCAAATACCGAAAACTTACAAGGCTTTTTACCTCATCCTTGACAATAAAGTCCTTATTCTCCTTATCAAAAATAAAATACTTTTTCAGTATTCTATCCTCTATACTTCCTTTGAGCATCCGATTGTAATGATATACCCCTTGATATGCCACTTTAAGAACATCCAGAGATATATCTGTAGCAAGAATCTTTAAGTCATACAAAAATGGATTGTTTAAAACCTCAAAACAGCATATAGCCATACTGTAAGCTTCTTCACCAGTAGAACAACCAGCACTCCACAGCCTTATGTATGGCTCAATATTTATTTTTTCCTTAAGGTAATTCTTTAAAAAATTAAAATGCACCTCCTCACGAAAAAAGAATGTCCAGTTTGTCGTTAATGTGTTTATAAATTCTCTAACAAGCTCTCCTTGTTTATCGCTAATAAGTGCCTTATAGTAAGTTTCAAAGTCTCTAAATTTCTTCTCAGGTCCCACAAATTTCAAAAGCCTGCTTTCTAAAAGATATTTTTTATAGTCTTTGATGGAAATTCCGGTGAGTTTATAAAAGTATTCTACAAATTTTTTAAAAAGTGAATCAGTTAGCCTTACCTCTTCCATCCCATACCCTTCTTAAAAAAGAATAACACCATCTTCGGACGAATGAAAAACCTCTTCATTTTGAGGAGAAGAATCAGAAAGAGGCTTGACTTGATACTTTTTATATAATTCCTGAATCATATGTTTTTCCATCTGTGTTGCTGCTTTAGCCTCCATCATACCTAAAAGATTTCGGTAAACCTCCTTTTTTTCATCTTGATGCATACAAAGTCCTAACTTTCCTCCTATATTATTGTGCACTTTTTCTATGTGACCAAAAACAAACATATCAAATAACTCGTACAAATGACCCAAAATTTCTAAATTGATGTTTATTTCCTGTGCAATTTTAAAAAAATCAAAAACATCTTTTTTGTTTTCTTTCTGAATCCTGTTAATCTCATTCATAATCTCATAAAAAGCATTCTGCAAGTTAAGCTGAACTTTTTCATTTTCTCTTTTTATCTCAATAGAGAGATTTATAAAGTACGCAAATTCTTCTATTTGTTGCATTACCTCATTTTTGTTTATTGAGGCAAAAGAAATCGATTTAGAAACACGATTACTAATATTGATATTCATCTCTTCTATTACCTTAACCATTTTCTGAAACTCCGCAGCAATCACCTTGAGAGCCTTATTCTGGGATTTTGTGGCCTCTATACCAAGATTGAATGAAAAAACCTTCATTTTAGAAAAAACCTCTTCTACCTCCTGAAGAAGTTGCACAACCTCATTTAACTCATTATAGTAAAAATCCAGAGAGCTTTTAAACTTATCAAGAATGGTATTGGCACTACTATAGAGCTTTTCCGTTAGATCCTTATGTTTTTCAAAAGATTTTTTAACAATTTCCCTTGATTCTACCAACTCTCCAAGGCGTTCTACTATAAAATCATTCATTTTATCCATATTTTCTTTCAATGCTTTATTCTCACTCAAAAAAGCATTTACCTTTTGAAGCATTTCACTTCTGTTGAAAGATAAAAAATCAACAAGTATATCTTTCGTAACACAGAAAGAACAGATATTCTCCTTTATGAAATTGATATCAAAACAAAGCTTTCTGCTCTTCCCCAAAGCATCTATGAGCTGAAACAAAAGTGAATAGCTTAAACCGAGCACCTGAAGGATACCCTCTTTATTTTCATCCGATAAAAAGCCTTCCAGTGCCTCTATTGTCATCTTTAGTTCTCGCTGTTCTTCCTCATCCAAATGAGAAATGATTTCCTCTCCTTTCGCCTTCAAAAGAGGTATATTCTCTTTCAGAAAACTCTGCACTTGCTGCTCTTCCTCTCTCTTTTTATCTTCTAATTTTACTTGAGAGGCAAGTTTTTTTGTTAACCCCCACAACCTCATCACTTCAAACAAAAGAAGCACAAGAGACACAACCAGAAGGACAAAGAGTGGCACTGCTTTCCCATCACCAGTCGTCTTTCCAAGTTTCCACAAGATAGCCCCAGCCTCTCCCAGCACCACTCCACTCAGCAAGAAAAGAAGTATTGCATCTCGCTTAATCCCTCTGATTGTATCCTGCATTCTTTACTCCTTTTTAGAATTCTTTGAAATCATCAAGAGGTATTTTTTCTTCTGGCTTTACGATTTCTACTTCTGCCTGTCCTATGCTACTATTGCCGTTCTTCTTATGAGCTATCTCCTCTCTAAGCTTATGGGCATCCTCTGCGAGCTTATGTGTTGTTTTTTCTGCTTCTTTTGTACTCTTGCTTTTTTGTTCGGCTTTTGCTTTGATCTTTTCTGCCTCTTTTTCTCCTAAAACAATTGTATTGAGTGAAACAACTATATCCCTTAGAGCCTCCACCTGACCAAGCAATTCCTCACTTGATGAAGCTGTCTCTTCACTACTTGCTGCTGTCTGCTGCACAACAGTATTCACCTGAGATATAGCCTTCGTGACCTGTGTAGCACCTTTTGCTTGCTCTTTAAATGCTTTATTTATTTCATCAAGCAAGATATTTACTTTATTAGCAGATTCACTAACCTTAACAGAACCTTCTTTTACAGTGTTTAATTTTTCTTCTCCAGAATTTATACTTTCTACAACATTTTCAATCAAATCTGTTGTTTCCTTTGCTGCTTCTGCACTCTTCTGAGCCAAAGATTTCACCTGCTCTGCAACCACAGAAAAACCTCTTCCAGCATCTCCTGCTCTTGCTGCTTCTACTGCCGCGTTTAAAGCAAGAATATTTGTCTGAAATGCAATATCATCTATTACTTTGTTTATCTTTACTATTTTTTTTGCATTCTCGTTTATCAAGTTCATAGCTTTTTGTAATTCCTCAATTTGTTTTGCTGAGTTTGAGGCGTTTTGGTTAGTTTCTTTCATAAGTATTTCTGCTTCATTCACACTTTTTGTATTAGACTCAATGATAGATTGCAACTCCTCCATACTACTTGTTATCTCTTCTACACTACTTGCAAGCTCACTTGCTCCACTCGAAAGCTCCTGACTTGCTGATGAGACCTGTGTTGAAGCTGACTCAAGCTGACCTGATGATTTTGTGATTTCATCGGCTGTTTTTATCAAAGATTTTGAAATACTGTTTCCTAAAATAAACCCAAGTAAAATAGCAAATATGAAAGCCACTAAAGCAACAAAAATCATGACTACTAACAATGTATTTGAAAGATTAATAGCTTTTTTAGGAAGCTCATTACCATAGTACTCTTTTACATATTCTATTAGTTTTGTTAAGGCTTCCAAAGAAGCATTATTTGCCTCTCTATTTACTCCAGTCATAACCTCTTTTGTGATTGATTCAAGCTCTTCCATATATCTCTTATTATCATTTATATTGTCCAGTTTTTTAAATCTTTCAATTAATTTATTGTTTGATTCTTTTAAAATATTATATTTCTCCAAAAAATCCTTGTAGAGCTTATCTTCTTCTGCTGTTCTTGCTATTTTATCATAATCCTCAAGTGCTTTGCTATACTCATTCCTTGCTTTTTGGATATTATCAAACTGTCTTTGTCTATCTTCTTTTGCTAAATATGGGGATAAGAGTGTTCGTATTGCAGTTTTTATTCTTTCTTGACGCACAAGTGCAACTTCTAACTCGATAATTGAAGGAATTGATTCAAATGCAAGTGAAGTTAAACGTCCGTTCAGATTTCGAATAGCTATAAACCCAACTCCACCAACTAATATTACAAGTAGTGAAACCGCTATAAATCCTGTCAAAAGTTTTACCTTTAAACTGAGATTCTTTAACATATCCTGCCTCCTCGATATATTTCTTTGGTAGCGATTTATCTCGCTGCCGACATTACACTTTTTCCACCTGTCCTGACATCTCTACAACCTCTTCGGTGGTTAAGATGCCATCTAAATTCAAAATGAGCACCATCCGCTCTCCTAACTGAACTATTCCGTAGAGATATTTACTTTTAAACTTAAAGCCAACTTCGGGAGTTTTTTCTATTTTATCCTCTGCAATTTCCACAACATCATGGACATTATCCACAGCTATCCCGATATGGTAGATATCCTTTGCTCCCAGAACTTCAACTATTATAAATACAGTTCTCTCGTTGTATTCTTTCTCTGGTAAACCAAATTTGAGCCTCATGTCAACAATGGGTATAATCCTTCCCCTTAGGTTAATGACTCCCCTGAGAAAACTGCTCGCTTCATGCAGAGGAGTAATAGGAGTATAACGGATAATCTCTTGCACCTTCGCTATAGGAATAGCATAATACTCATTCTCTACTGTAAACATCAAATATTTGTTAAGATTTTCTGCCATAAAACCTCCTTACTATTGTTTTGCCCTTCAACTTCTTATGTACATTTCAACTACTTTAAGAAACTTTTCACCCTC
>Ga0308409_1000865_pt1 | contig 15230 bp, 21 predicted proteins | sample HotsprSampleMSe4_FD_203469 | JGI IMG/M metagenome (GOLD analysis project Ga0308409, IMG submission 203469) | Hot spring phototrophic mat microbial communities from Mushroom Spring, Yellowstone National Park, Wyoming, United States - 20060912_MSe4 ... | reverse complement strand
TCCGGAGATACTTGGGAGAATAGAAAATGGAGACAGGCTTGGGGCCAACAGCTCCACGCTTGAGCATCTCCAATTGCCTATATGCCGAGGAAACTATCTCAACCTTCTCGACGAATGGCAACCTATCTGATAGCGCTAAGAAAGAAACCGGAGCCGCATCAAGGTATCCCCCACCCCTTAGGGCCTCGGCCGCCTTCTCAAGACGGCCTATTAGCTCGTCTATCCTCACGCACGGAACGGCACTCTTAGCGCTGGCCAGTCAAAATCAGTTCGTGGCGGAGAAGTAATCGGCGTGCAGTCGAGAATGTACTGAGTGCCTGGCGTGAGCGGATAGTTCAGATCATACTTGCCCCCGCCCAAGTTCGTACTCCCTGACGCCACAAGCGTACTTCCCGAGGCATTGTATATTTCAATGGCGTTAGGATTGGCAACGTTGGCAATCGGCACTACGATTGTGCCATTGGGAGCATGATACTTGGAGAATAGGAAGACGACCCAGTTGCCCGCCTCCTGAAACACCCTAAACCCTACGGGCTGCGGAGCAGAATAGTTTAGCACAGCCTGATTGTTCCACAGGGGGATTATCTCGTAGTCAGCGAGAGTGAATGGAAGCTGAAAAGTGATGATGTGCTTTTGGACGCTGGAGTAGGAGGGGAACGCAAATCGAGCATCGATGGAGGAAGGGACAATCGGAAGCGGCGCCCCGGCAACACCCGTTGGTGTGTCGACTTTGCGCCCCCAAATCGTCCCGTTTGCATCTACGAGGAACACCCCTACCTCGGCTTGGCAACGAAGCTCAGCGACACGCTGCGCCCACTCAGTCGGTAGCTGGCCGACAGTGGCCGTTATCGTTCGAGCGGCATCCCGCACATAGTATGTCGTCGCCCCTATCTCCTCGGTGATTGCTTCTGGACGCTCAGACGAGACATCATCGAGCTTTGGCGTTATGAGGCGATAGATGTCCGGGAAGTCGCTATTCGTTGGGCTAAGCTCCATCTGAGTAGCTGGGTCAGTAATGCGCTGATTTACTCTGGAGGTAAAGATTAGCTTCACGATAGGAGCCATCTTGGTATAGCAAGACGGAACCCCAAAGGCCTCTATTGGCTGGCCGCATCTGCATCGTAGTGCCATATCACCCAAAGATACCGCTACGAGTAAGAACGCCAGCGGAGGGTCATGATTAGGGAGTTGGCCTCCCCCGGCAGACCACTTCCAGTGGCGACAAGGTTAGGATTGTAGAGGGGTATCCACGTGGCATCAAGAACCTCAACCAGCGCTCGCCGCATTATGTCGGCCATAGCATCAATCATCCTCTTGTGCATAGAGGACGAAAGCTCAGCGCTCCACTTGGCCGACTGAGGGATTATTAGCGCCGCCGAGACTGTTCCACTTGGGAACGAAAGTGCCTCAACCTCGGCCCGATGTTCGCTAAGAACAAAAAGGGTAGGACGATCAGCGTCCGCCGTTCTTGAGTCAAGCTCTTGACTATACACGACATGCACATCCGGAGCGCCGAACCAAATCCCCCCGACTATATCCCCATAGGTTGTTATTACCGCTGGCTTGACCCCGTAGGTTGTCAAGCAGTCATGGACGTTCCCCTCGTCATCGTAGAATTGCCACACTGGAGGATTGTTAGGTATCCACCACGCCCACCAGTGGGGGCAAGTGATGAACTGGCCCGGCGCAATCTTTTCAACGCTCTGCCGTATCCTGACACTCCGAAGGCGTCTCGCCAGCTCGCTTACCATTGCTATGATGAGCGAATAGCCCGTGAATGTGAAGAAGCTGGGCAAGCTTGTTCAGCTCCATACCCAAGAAAGTGCTTACGCTCGCAATGGCCGCAGAAGCCCCGCCCGTAGCCAATGCCAAAGCGAACGAGCCAAAGTAGAAGGCAAGCTTGAAGAGGCCATACCACCAGCGATAGGTTTTGTCCCTCGCTGCCATAATGGCCGTATTGGCTGAAATGACACCAAAAAGCGCAATTACGACAACCAGCAGAGTAATGTCCGGGGTTTCGCCTGTACCCCACTCTCCAGCCCAGACAAGCATCATAACAAAGATACCAAGAAGAAAACTGCCGTTTTAGGGGCGTTCTGAGGTGGGGAAGACCGCCGAGAGGAGGTAAGATACCAGACATGCCCCTACCCCGCCCCAGAACGCCTAAAAACCCGAAATTTGGCCATATTACTCCTGCTCGGCATAACGACCGAGCATATCCTTGAAGAAAGCCCGTATCTCGTTCTCCTTTACCAGCCCCATTGAATACGCCTGCATCAGAATGGCAGCCGTCCCTCGCTTGTCGTCAAGCAGCCCCTCCATTGCCCCCGTAGAGTAGTGGAAGGTGTAACTATAACCAGCAGCGGCAAATGCCCTCGTTGTGGCCTCTACGAACTGGTCGCATGCCGGAAGTAACACGTGAGTATAAAGCCCCCGAAGGGCCTCGGACTTATTGTTATAGGTCTTATTCTCTGGGTCGTTGAGGAGTGAGCTGTCGATTGCGTAGAGGTCGCATATTTCCCTATTGATTAGTGTGGCAATCTTGTCAAGGGCAAGGTTAGGGATTTCGGGGGCCACAGAACGAAACTCGAGGGGCAAGGCAAGAAACTCAATCCCCCCAACCCCTGCCCTTCTCCTGTTCTCGCCGAACATGCGCCGCAGTTCCTCGGCGTCCGACTTTGTCCTTACCGCCTCGGTGCTAAGTACAGCAAAGTTCCAAGCCCCCATGTTCTTCATTGCCTGAGTAAGAGCTCGGTAATACTCGTAGGCCGCTATGAGAATGGGCTGGGCCGTCTGGATTGGACGCCTAACGTTCTGGACAACGATCACATCAGGCGTTACGGAGACGTCTGGGATGGAGGAAAGGGGGACGTACTTGAGATTGGCATCAAATACCGCATACCCCGCCACATACCAGTCAGCAAAAGCCGAGCCCGAGTAATAGTCAAAAGTGTAGCTAAGGTCGTCCATGACCTGCCCAAGAATGCGCACATGAAAGTTTAGGCGATTGACAGCCGTCGCCAGCAGGTTATGTATCTTGGCAAGAGTCGGTATTGACCTAAGCGCCTCCTCGGGTGTTATCGTGCCTATCTCGACTCCTGTGGCCGGGTTTAGAGCCGCAAACCTTGAGTCTACCTTTTTCCTTGCCTCCCTGAGGGCCTTAAGCCACTCTCTAACTCGCCTCAGGAATTCCATCTGTCAAAGGTAATTCCACTTCCTTTCAATGCGAAGGGAAAGCTGGCGAAACCTTAGGCTGGACACCCCCAATGGGAGCGCAGGGCTTATAGTCAGCAATCCCGTCGCCGAAGCAACGACAGAGTAGTTGCCAATCCCCTCAATCTCAATCTCCATCCCCGGAGCCACAATTTGCGAGGCGACGATTGGGACGGTAAGAAGTGTCGGAGAAGTGGCGACGGCTTCTATATAGCCCTCGTACTTGGCCCACTCACCGAGGAAGTACCTATACTCCCGAGCAATTGCAAAGAACGCCCCCGAAGCAAATCTGGAGCGCCCCGGCACATCAGACGCCCGCTTGACCCCAGCTCCAAGTATCCCCAGCTCAAGCCTAAGGAACACCCAGGGAACGAATAGCCTGTGAAGTCCGAGCATGCGCAAGCCAAAGTTTGGAGGCACCATCGGACCATTGTTAATGATGAACGAATGCCCTACGGGGAACAAATCCCGAGCCAGCTCCTCTTGGGCTTGGTTTATCGCCCGAATGGTGTCTGGGTCAAGATTGTTAGCGTTGAATAGCCTATACTCCCCGCCAAAGTCAGAAGGCTCGATAAGCATTAGCTTGCCCGAGCAGCATATTCCAGGTTGAGCAGGGCATCCCCGCCATACCTGGAAGCAATCGCATTGATAGCATCGGAGGCATCAATAACAACGGAGGGAACGATGAACTTGTCCTCGGCATGATAATAGAAGAAGTAAGGCAAAACTGGGGTCATATATCTCTCGCATGTTACCCTATGCACATTTTGCTCTGTGGCCTCATCAACTACACGCTTGACAAACTCTGTCTCGTAGATGTACCTTCGGCAAAGACTCTCCAGCCAGCTGGGATAAACTATAACTGGCTGAGGAGAGCCAAAAGAGTATTCTGCCGCTATTGGGACGATAGTCATTGAACCTGAGGCATCTTGTAGCTCTGTGTAGTTAGAATTCTGAGCAGCCCCGGCGGAATTCTCAAGTATGGCCGCTCCATAGGCAATCGGACGCATAAGGGCCTTGAAAGCGAAATGAGGAGCCATTCTCGACAGAAATGTTCGGGCCAGCGCAAACAGCTCCCTAAAAGAGCTGACAGTTTGGGTGGGAGTTAAGGGTGCAGATAGCCCCCCGAGTATGTAGGACCACAAAATAGCCTCGGAGGCATCCACCCTCCTCCAAAGAAGCCCCCTAACCACATCAATCGCCCCCTCAACAAGAGCTACTTCTTCGGGGACAGTCGTCGTCGCTGCGATCCTAATTAAGCTACGATCCAATTGTTCAGCCCTAACAGTCAAAACAGGTTTTGTCACGTTATAGGGAGTAGTTGCGTAGACCAAAGCATCCTCCTCTGCGTTTTGGCTTGGGATGTCAATCCCAATAGGTGACGCTATCCACATATCCCTAAGGGAGTTGACCCTAATCGTTGCCATCTCCCGCATCGGATGCCAGGGATGGACTGGGGCCATAGGGGTATGTCCATCACTGGCCGGCACAAATGCCTCAGAGTATGCCTTTACTGCTATGGGGCTATGTCGGTCAATGTTGCTCATTCTCGCTTACGCCTTTGCTTTTTGTCTTCCCTTGCATCTTTGTTTTCCTTCTCCTCGGAGCTCCCCCGCAGCGCCCCGTATAGCTTAGAACCATCTCGGCTCGCTTCGTGTGCCAAGATTGCAGACACCGCAAGGGGGTACAAAAGGATTGCACTATTCCCAAGCCCATTCAGGATTTCAGTTAGAGCCTCAAGAATGCCCTTGTCGAGCTGCGAGTACTTAACGTCTCCAAGTGGTTCATACCCGTTGGCAACGAGCTTTTCGTACTCGGTAACTGTCGGGGGGGCAACTTGAAGTCGCCCCCCCTTGACAAGGAAATAAGATGGAAGCCGAGAGTCAATGTTCGCCAGTATGGCCTTGAACTGCTCTTTCATACTACGGGAGTAAGAGCTTGAAGATCGGCCAGAGGATTGCCAACGACGATTGCAGGCAAGGGCTGCTTGGCGGGGACGAACCGATAATACACCTCCACAGTTACCCGATAGAGGTTCTTGTCGGCAGCATCATCCACAACCCTGTTGTAATAGATTTGCACCTCATCCACAAGCTCGATAGTTAGCCCCTCAGTGTGTGCAAGGATGAGGCGGCTTCCCGAGTAGTCCTTCCATATCCCTTCAATGGAAGTATTGCCCAGAGGGGATATGTTACCATAGTAAAGCTCAAATCCAGCACCCTTTCGGTCTTGCAGAATGCCCCAGTAGACTGAAACAGGCGCAAGAAGGATGTTCCCGTATTTGATGCCAAGGAAGTGGTCGGCGAAAGTCCGCTCGAACTGAAGCTGGGCAGCCGCCACCAGATCGTGCCAACGAGCGCCCGTACCCGTCGGGATGTTTAGGTATCCAGCAAACTGGGCTGGATTGAAGGCCGTACCATTGGCGGCAAGATAGTTGATGAGCCGCTGGTTCAGAACATCCTTGAGATGCTCCGTTAGCGCATCGATGATGAAGTTTGCTGCACGCTCGCCGGAGTCGGCGATGACTATCTCTTGCGTAATGGTGTCTGTTACGGCCAGCTTGCCGAAGGGATAGTCAATCTCACCAAAGAAGTATTGACGAGTCGGCTTAGGCGCCCCCTCAGCGACATCGCCGGCCCCAGGCCCAGAAGACGTCGGTGCTATCTTCCTCAGCGTGGAGTTAGTGCCGATGAACCGCTTGGAGAACAAGTCCATGAAGCGCAGGCCGCCCCGAATGTCCGTCCCCGAGGTCTGGTAATAGTCAAAGTCAGACGTGATACCGCGAGTTGTGCCAAGCGTAGAATGCCTGAACACACTTGGAGACAACAGCGTCCGGGCTGAGGCGGCAATGGCTCCTATTTTCTCTTGGCGCATTGCGAGATGAAGCTGACGGGCCACATTCAGCAGCGCTCCTCTTGCAGCCAGTTTACCGGCCTCATCCTCTTTGCCCTCGGTGTTCTTCGCCTTAGCAAGCCGCTCGATGTCTTCGGCAGCCCGCTCAAGTTCATTTATGCGTTCTTCAATCCCCTTCATTTCTTCAGCAGATTTGGCAGGTTCTTGTAGGTTCGCTCAGTGATTGCAAGAAGCTTTTCGGCCGCCTGCAGGACGCCAGCAACCTCATTGGCTTGTGTGCTTAGGGTAACCTCGAGCTCTTCCAGCTTCTTCTTTGCCTGCTCAAGCTCTTGGGTTACCTCGGCCGGGGGCTGGGCAATGGCCTTTTTTAGGGCCTTAATCTCTTCCGCAAGCGCCGTAATCGCATCCATCGCTTGCTCAACTCGTCCCCGGAGGTCATCGAACTCCTCACGGGTTACCTCTTGGTGCTTGTAGGACATATCACCCAAAGATACCGACTTTCCTCCACACCCACACTGGCAATTGCCCTTAGGGCTTGATGGCACAGAGGAGGCAAGGCAAGTTAGCCCGTCCTCCGATGTAGCTATACAGGTATTGAACGCAGGTTCAGCGACGAGAGAGACTTCGTAGATGATTATGTCGTAAAACTCAAGGTAAGACCCCATAAGGGGATGCTCCTTGACGACATACCCGTCGCTAAACCACGACACGGACAAGAAATTGCGTTCGCCGCTTTCCACAAGCTGGACAGCCTCGGGGGATGTCAGCTCAAAGTCAATGATAAGCGCATCGTCTTTCTTGGTGAAAGACAGAATGCGCCCGTATGGCTTGTAGTTGTCGATGACTGGGTATTCGTGGTCGACAAGAATTGCGTCCCCGGCCGCTCGGACTTTGGCCTCAGGTCGTACCAGAGTACGATTGTGGGATAGCTCACCAAATCGGAACAGAACCCCCTTGTAGCGCTGTGGCTGGCTTTCGTGCTTTTCAATCCTGACATTGTTCGTCAGGTGCCTTGCATGCACCCTCATCGTACAAAGGTACCTCATACTCCCCATTTTGAGCCAGCAAAGAGTCCAAATCTATACCCTCGTCATCATCGTCCCCCACAATCCATCCAGCATTGCTCATTGAAGCCTCCTGAGCGCGCCTACGAACCTCGTGCTCGGCCTCCCTCCGGCAAAGCATAAACACTCCGGTGGATAAGTACGAAAGCCTAACCCTCGATGCGTCGCACTTTTCCATTGACCGCCGTAGCCCCTCATAAACGAGGACGACGTAGTCTTCGGGTGCCACGCCATATCTGGCCACCACCTTGGCCAGCGCATTGGCGAAATAGCCAAGGTTGGATGCCAGAATATGCATTATCCACTTTTCGTCCCTGGTCTCTTTGTACCTCCGAACAGCCTCCCGGTAGTCAAGCGGCTTGCCATTCTCGTACACTATGTAATCCTCTTTGTGTGCTGTAAGTAGGGCAAAAGCATCCCTTACCCTGCTATTCTCCATCATTGCAAGGTACGGGGCCTTACCCCCTTTGCGAGCCATACCCAACGGCGTTTAGGGCATCGTCCACACTATGCACAACATAATACGCAAACCCCCTCTCCTCAATGAGCCTTTGCACCATAACCTGAGAATGGGACTGCTTGCCCCCAGGCTTCTTGACCTCCAAAAACCAAATCCGCCCATTGCCAATCACGATTAAGTCGGGAGCCCCCGACAAAAGCCCAGAATACCGCTGGCGTCCCCTCGTTGCCTGATTGGGCACATGAATGACAAGGAAGCCGAGCTGGCTAAGCGCTCGCACAATTGCCGATTGTACCTGCGACTCACTTCTGCGTCCCAGCATACTTCTCAAGGATTTCAACCAGCTTCTCAAGGTCTTCCGTGTCCGCCACTTGCATGGCAGCAATCTCTGGCTTCACCCCCGTCTTGACGAGCGACAGAAACTCTCGAGCGGCGTTAATGGCGTCATAAAGCGAGCCGGCAAGGTCGTTCCTTGCGTCCCAAATGGCCCACCCAATTGCCCGTAGCTCATCGTCAGCGGTAGCAAAGGCGTAAACGAAAAACCCAAGGTCAAGAGCATGCAGGGCCTTGAATATGTCGACGATGTTATCGTACCGAACCCCGGAACGCAGAAGCTCATACGCCTCTACAAGCTCTGGTGCTGCGCCGTCTGGTTCCCCATTGACAATTCGGGCATAGGCCCTCAATACATGCTCCCTGACTTTGCTCGCAACTTCCCCGCCTCCGACAAAGGAGGCGTCCATGACTTGCTTCGCCTCACGCAGAAGCGAACGTTTCTGATTGGCGCTCATATCCTTGGCAAGTTTATTCTGAGTAATCGCAAACTTCGTGCCAACTCTCTGGGCTCGGATAGGTCATATATCCTTGGGAGCCACTCCACCTCCATGCTCTCTCCGAACCTAACTTTCCTTAGGGCCTGGTCGGCCGTGATACGTCCATCCAGAACATCTCGCCACATCTTGGTGGCAAATAGCACCAAAGAGGCATTTTCCCCGCCCTCATAGGCGAGATAGGCGACAGTCTTGGCCAGCATAATCTTACATAGTAGCTCAACGGCCCTATCCAAGTCGCCGTCGTCCCCGGCCTTGGCCCACCAAGAATTGTACGCATCCCTTATCTCGTCCTTTATTGGCGCGAGTGCCTTGTCCACTTCGTCATACTCACCCTTAGCAATGTGCTCGACAGCGAGCCATCCAGCCTCGATAACCATGCTTATCAGCTTGCCCGAACTTTCCATTGCCTCCCAATGTATATAGCCTCTTAGCTGTTTAGGGATGTCGGCAACTCTGATTACCCGCTCAGTCCTTAGGACATTATTGACTGCTACCCAATTTACTTCTGGCTCGGCAATTTCATCTTTGGCCCAGGCCTCAGTGCCGCATTGCTCATTTTCGCCCCCAAAGGCATAAGGACTCCCCTCGTACTTGACTTCCACCAATTCCACTCCGCCATTTGTAATGACATCGCCCTGCCTTGTAATTGGACCTTGACTTGCGTTTGGAGTATTTTCTTCCTTACACTCCTGTATTTGCTTTTGTACTCCATCGGCTTCCATGGAAGGTATGGCATCCCGGAGGTTTTTCGACTCATCTTGGACAATGTAATACTGCCGCTCTTTCTTGCGCAACCTCTGGCGCTTGACAAGTTCGTCAAGGGCCTTGTAGGTCTTGTCCCACGAGCCCTCTTTGTATTTACCCTCTTTTAGGCCCCATACCGCCACTACGACACCCTTGACATTCACCCTACCCTGTTTGTCGGCATTCTTGCGGCAGGCCTCGTAATACTTGGCCAGTCGCTCCTCGACCCTACGAGTGTGCTCCTCGTTGGTCATGTTCGTCGGAAGCACCGAGGGGGGATAATTGAACGACCCGTTCTGGTGCTGGGACACGACCATGTCGCCCGTACCGAAGCGGCCGCGCCAGGCCAGCCTCATCATGTCTTCCCTCTGGTACAGCCCCGCCACAACGTCCACGGCCCCAGCAATAGCGGATGTCCCTCGCGCATCAGAGATTGGATTGCCCGTTGTGGCTTTGACTGTGTGGTGGACTATTACCGTCGCCACCCCACGCTCACGAGCCAGCTTTGCTATGCGATAAATGGCGTCGGCGAACGAGGCCTCATTCTCGCTCTTGCCCCCCGACACGGAAACAGCCCTTAGGGTGTCGATGATGATGAGGGTCGGCTGAATGGCGTCTATGTGCTCCTCCAGAATGGCCACGTTGTCTTCTACGACGGGAGGAGTCGTTCCAATGTAGATGTCCTCGTCCAAACCAGCCACGCCCCTCATTCTGACTCTATCCCTAACTATGTCCTCTCCATCTTCGAGGGCATAATAGATTACACGACCCTTCTTGGTGGCCAAGCCACAAAATGTCTCGCCCCGAGCTACGGCGAGGGCCATATCGAGCGACATCTGGGACTTGCCGAGTTTAGGATCCCCTATAAGCAGCGTAGTTCCCCCAATCCTAACAAGGCCCTCAATCACAAAGTCAGTCGGCCGCTCCTCGGCCATTATCTCAGACAGCCTTCGTGGATGGGCTGGTCTTGCCTCGTCGGCCCTATATAGCAAATGCCTAATCGCCTCAAGTATGTCTTGCCCCTTTCCGCTCTTGAATGCATCCCGAAGGTCTTTCTGCCCAAGAAGCGGCTCAATAAGCCCCTCAGAAACTAAGTCTAAGTCAATAGCTGCAAGCCCCGCCTGTCTCGCCGCTATGACCATCTTGGTGGCCGCCTGACGCCCAGCGCTATCGGCGTCCATCGCCACCACAATCCGCCGAGCGCCTCGACGCCTAAGCGCAATCAAAACTGACGACGAAAGCCCCGCACTCGCTCCCTTGGTGATTGCATAGGCCTCCAGCCCCAAAGCTCTCGCAACTATGCAATCACTTTCTCCCTCGGTGATAACTACGTCCTCGCCAACCCTATCCCCAGGTAGCGGCCACAAGTCGGGAGTATGCCCCTGACCTCGCCATATCGCCCCCCTTTCGCCCTTCTTGCGCACCTTGTACTTGTCTATGCCGGGGAAGCGAAAAACTACCTCATCGGAAGTAAAAGAAATTGGCAAAGAAGCTATGACATCGTGCTGAACTCCAAGATAGCCAAGGTACCAGCGCCGAGCGTCTTCGGTTATTTTCTCCCGCTCCATTTTGCCATTTTGGTTTGGGGCTCTTCCAAGTAGTTCGGCATATTCTGGGTATCGCTCGTAGAGGTGGTCAGTAACCGACTTTGGGTCACACCCAGCGTGGCACTTGAAGGATAGGCGCTCTCCGTCGAACCACACAGATAGGGAGTTGTCCCTATCCCCGTGCAAAGGGCAACGAGCCGACCAACGATGGCTTTCCATCCGCCGAACATTATCCAGCATGAGCCGAACGACCATCTCGACAGACGAGGGGTGGCCCCGAAAGGCCACCCCATTCCGATTACTGCTCTCATTCTTCATCTTCGCCTTTTAGTTTCTTCTCCGTGAAGATTGCGTTGTCAATCATCATTAGGGCCATTTTCTTCCTGTTTGTGTCGAGGTCGGCAAACTTTTCCCCTCCAAGGTCACGCACAATCCCCGCAATTAGCTCCTTAGCCTCGTCGGCCCCAATCAGCCTGCTTAGCTCTTGGAACTTGTCCAGTATCTCACGGGAAAGCTCGGCTTCGCCACTTCGCTCTTTTTTCGCGTCAGGCGGAGGCGTGTCGGCCAATTTGCGGACAACATCCGATGAGGTTTTCTTTTGGCCGCCAGCATCGCTCTTCTTAAGCTGCGCAAGAGCCTCGGGGAATTGAACTATCTGCTCTGGGTCTGGACGATTGGAGGCCTGAGGAGATGCTGGAGCTGGTGGACGTGCCGACTCCACGAGGTCATCAGGGTCGTAAGTCTCCACCGTAGACAATGGCGGCAGCAGGTTTAGGTAGGGGAACATAATCGCCAACGCCTCCTTCAAAATGGTCTTGGCGAACATGAGCTCTTTGTTCTTCCACTTTGCCGTCAACGCATGATTGTCATAGTACCTTTCCCAGCGCCATTCATTTCCCTCTTTGTCCACAATCACCGCCACCATCCCGATTGGCTTGCCGTTCTCATCCTTGATGGTCTCGAGCCTCCAGCCCCGTACATAAGGCGAGTACAGGGAAAGGTAGACTCGCCAGTGCAAAAGGATGGACGGCAACCCACGCTCAGCAGCCATAAGGTACACCATGTTCGCCGGAATGCTCATCCGCTCATTCTCGAACTTGTACGAGAACAGCGTAATGAGCTGCTGGACAAGGTACTTAAGATAGTCCTCGGGGGACAACCACCATGGAGATGTGGAAGTGGCGAAAACGGCCACAACCTTGCCCCGAACATCTTCTGCTGCTTTCGCTTTCTCAAGCGCATTCCGCACAATGCGGAGTCCTTCGTCTTTCGTCTTCGCTGTCATACTTTCAAGGGTTTTGAGTTTGTTTCAGTAGCTTGTAGAATGGGCACACATGCTGGAACGAGCACTTGCCGCACGCAAAATTTGTTAGCCCAGAAGGGGGTTTGTAAGTCTGCTCCATGGATCGAGCGAAGTACTCTAACATCTCGCCAATGGCCTCGTCTTGCATCTTCTGAAGGCGAAACTCGACCACATCCCCTTTGGGGCCAAGCATCACGATCGAAGCCTGAGACTTGCCAGTGGCGTACATGTACACCTGCCCCTGAATTTGGTATGTAGGAGGAAGCTCGTTCTTCATCCTCGTGACAGCCTTGATGTCGACGACCATGTCCCCGACTATGGCGTCGACGTAGCCAGTTATGACTATGTCTGTCCCTGGTATCTCCTTTTCAATGCGAACCTCGACGTTGTCCGCATCGAGGAGCCACTGAGGAATGGCCTTGGCCCGCCGCAAAAGCGCCTCCTTCTCTTTTTCGTCTATCCCCTCCCCCATAGTTATGTCGGTAATCGCAACGGCAGCATCTACGGCCTCCTCTGGGGAAATGCCGAACCACATGTACCTGTATGCCGTGTGTAGGGCAACACCGGAGGCTACCGCCGGAAGGTAGGGCTCGACAGGCTCATACCCAGCCGCCGCCAACTCAAAAGTGAAGGGGCAGTAAAGGAATTGCGCAATCTTGGATGCGCTTACATACCGCTTGCTCATAGCTCCCCTCGCAAGAGTTTGAGGTTTATCTCGTCAATCTCATCCTCGGTGAGAAGTTCCCATACGCATTGGTCTTCTACATCCAATTCACGAAGAAGCCTCATTTTGGCTTCATGTAGTTCTCGCTGGCGCTCTTCCCAAGCGAGCTCTTTCAGGTCTTTGTGATCCATATCCTTCATCGTTTTGGGTTTTCTGTTACTTAAGCAACATCTGTACCAAATCAGCTCAGTCCCATAATGATTTGACTTCGCCACTGGCTCCGTCATAGAGGGTAATAGGCACATACCGGTCAAGCCAACTGGACGCCTTGGGGTTAATCTCTACGACTACGACCTCAAAGCCAGTTTCCAGTGCAAGATTTTCTGCGTACTCGTGGGCTTCCTCGTAACAATCAAACTTCTTTGAGTGGCCAGTAAGCTCAATCACTACCTCGTAGTGTTTCATATTCCGGCGCATGCTTGAAATGTGGCAAACATCGTGCCAATCGTCCCTATATGACCAAGCTGGCCCGTCCCTCATCTTCGTACTTTTTCTTTGCCTCGTAGATTATAGACAACGCCAGCAGTACCAGCTTGGCCTTGTACAGCATACCTGGTTCGGGCTCACCGAGGACACTCAAAAGATTGACGGCTTGTTTGTACCTCTCTATTAGCTCCTCGGGGTCTTGCCCCCGAAAGTAGTTCCATACTCGCTGGACTATCTCGCCCATTCCCAGTGGCTCAGCGACCGAAATGGCGTCAAGCAAGACTATCAGGTCGTTCATGGCTTCCATTCTGAGGCTTTTCGTAGCGCTTCCCAGAGTAATCCTTCGGATACAGGCTCGCCAAGAAAATTATACACCTTCACATACGGCCCCGGAGGGTCGGGGTCATAAACCACGAGGAAGCGGTTGTCGAATATTGTGATACGGGGAAAGCCGGGGACGAAGGCCAACTCACGTCCCTCGTCAGTAAAGAACTTTGTCCCCTCCTCGGTGACGGCAGCAATCAAAGAAATGCCGTTAGGCCCTCCAAAATGGGCCACCTCATACGCATCGACGGCCCCAAGGAACCAGCTTAGGTCTGGGAACAGGATGTCTATCTTAGGCTCGCGTGCCCTAAAAAGGGCATACGAGTATCTTGTCAACACGTCCACCGCCGAGTACTCGTAGGGAGACTTGAGAATGCCCTTCTCGCGGACGAAGAAAGTGCCGTCTTCGGTAGCCTCAGCATAATACCCGCCAAATAAAGGCAGCCTTTCTCGCTTCTTAGACAGACGCTTGTCCATATCGCACCTTGGCTTTTGGTGTTATTACTGCAATGTACATCGGGCCCGGATCGTCGTGCTCTGACGGGGGGACTGGGACGAACTTCCCCGCCCTCCTAAGAGCGCGAAGAGCGACAAGCTCAGACACTCCCAAAAGTGAGGCGACACCCTCTGAGCTGGCCTCACAAACACCAGCATAGAGGGTGTCGCAATGCGGCCACTTGCCTATCCTTACAAGCACAGTAGCCATTTCGTCGACTCTCGCCATACTATCCAGCCGCATATTCAATTTACACCCTTTCCATTGCATCGGTGATTGCATCCCACAGCTCACCTTCAGACAAGAAGCGTCCGTGAAGGTCGTACACTCTAACTCGAGGAGTCGGGCATTCCTGATGGAATGCGACAAGGAAAGAGTCGTAGTGGAATGTTATACGAGGATACCCCGATATAAATGCGAGGTAGTCCCCTTCTTCGTTCAGGACGTGCGTACCATGCTGCACAATTGCGGCAATTAGATACTCATCCCCGTTCGGACAACGCTTGGACAGCTCGTGCGCATAGATTGCCCCGAAAAACCAGCGCCCATTATCGAAGAGTATGTCAACCTTTTGGCTTCCTTCTCTCCTCAAGGCGCAGGCCTTAGGCGTTAGCCTCCAAAAATAGGCGTACTCAAACGGCGATACCAGTTTGCCGCCTTTGCTGACCAGGAATGTTCCCTTCACTGCTTCCTCGGCGATGATGTCGCCGAAAAGTATTCTAACGTCGGTCATACCACCTAACGGATAAGCAAATCTCATGCCAAACGTTCAAGTATTTCCTTGAGCTTGTGGGCTTCTGGAATTGCCTTCTCCATAGGCCCCAACGCAAGAAGGTTGCCCCTTAGGTCATAGACTTTGATTTGAGGGGCTGGACCTTCGGACGCAAAGGAGACCAAAAACTCGCCACTTAACACGACAAGGCGGTAATGGTCTGGTATAACAGCCAGCCGATTACCTTTCTCGTCAAATACATCAATGCCCCACCTGTTTACAGCTGCAATTAGGGGGCGAACCTTCTTGAAGCTCACGTTGTCAAGTACATAGGCGTACTTAGTCCCCAGTAACCACACTCTGCCGGCGAACAGGACGTCTTCCTTTACCACATCCGCTCGTTTCAGCGCCCAGCATTTTGGTGTTAGTTGTCTTACTTCGGTGTACTCGTAGGGAGACACTTGCTGTTCGCCTTTGCGTACTATGTACGTCCCTTTTTTCGTCTGTTCGGCGGTGATGTCGCCGAAGAGT
>Ga0308409_1000861_pt1 | contig 15291 bp, 24 predicted proteins | sample HotsprSampleMSe4_FD_203469 | JGI IMG/M metagenome (GOLD analysis project Ga0308409, IMG submission 203469) | Hot spring phototrophic mat microbial communities from Mushroom Spring, Yellowstone National Park, Wyoming, United States - 20060912_MSe4 ... | reverse complement strand
ACATTCAATTCCCCGACCGCAAGGCGCTGGTGGCGTCGTTGCTGGCGACCCCACTTTATGTGGGTGTTGCAGTAGCACGCGCCAGTAGCAACGAGATTCCCACAGTGCAGGTCTCGCGCGAGGTGGCGGAGACCATTCTCCGTGCACTGCCCAGTAACTACTGGAGTGCGCAGGAATGGCTCCGCGTCGTGGTCGGCAGCGGGCACGCAGACCTGCTCGCTGAGCACGAGAACGACGCGCGGCTGCGTCCCGTCATCCAGAAATTCTACGCACGGGACGCAGACAAAGCGTGGGAAATCTTCCGCACTGCAGAAAGTGCGGAAGCCCGCGCAGCCGCACTCGCGACTCTCGTACGCAACGGGCACCCCGGTGCTGCAGACGCTGTGCGCTTCGCGCTGAACGATCCCAGCTCGGTCGTGCGCGAAGCGGCGTTCGATAACCTGCAAGTTCTACCGCGCGCAGAGTACGCGAAGTGGCTTGTTCACTTTGCGTATCACGGGATCCCCGGCGACTACGGGGAAACCCAAAAACGCGCGTGGTACAAAATCGAAACCATAGTATCTGAAGAGGAACTCGTGGAGTTTCTCGCACAGAAGCTCCGCTGAATTCCTAATAGGAAAACCCGTGCGGGTGTGTAGATTCCATATCCGCACCCGCACGGCAAAGGAGGCAACTATGCATCGTGTTGGTCAAGAAAAACACCAACCCGTCCAGAAAACAAAGTGGACGGGAGACCTTCCCACCGGCGAACCCAACGACTGGTCCGAACAACTCGAGGAGCTTTTCAAGCTCCTCGAGTACGAACTCGCTGGGTATGATCCCAGCGAAGCGGATGAGCTGCTCGAAGACGAGTGGCTCATCGACGAGTACTAAGCGGGGGAAAGCACCATGAAAGACTACACCGCCTATATCCCCCTGCTTGCAGAACATCCGCAGCTGTTACTCCACGCAAAGAAGCTGGAGGTCAAGGAGCTGCGGAGCTTCCTGTGGAAAAATATTTTACGGCTCTACGGTCTAAACTACGCCGACACGATTGAAGTGTCGGCGTACTATTCCAGCGCTGAATTTCTAACAGCGCTGGAAAGCGTCTTGGGAGACCTTTTCCCACAAGTCTATAAAGTAGCAGTGGAAGAGATGCCTCACAAGATGATCTTCGTCTGCGAGCGCGGCGGCGACGACATTATCGTCGTCGCGAGCTGGTTCGCAGACGAACCCGACCCAGCCAGCTAATTACTGGGTCAACTGTGCGGGTGGTACGGTAGCTAAGTGCCCGTATCCACCCGCTACGGAGGTAGTATATGCTCCAATATCAAACCAAGCGCGGGAAGCTCACATCGCTGAGCTACCGCGTGAATGATGTCATCTACGACCTGGGTTATCTCAAATCGACCCCCGCGTGGGATATGCTCGCAACGCTTATCCTCGCGGGAGACGCAAGCGGTGCAAACGAGCTGTATAAGCTCGGCTTCAGCATCGCGGCGTCCAAGAACTGGGTCCGTATGAAGAGCGGACACTGGAATGTCCAGTACGCTGGACATGTCCTGTATGTCCGCTCCACAGATACAGTGGAGGTCTATTTGATGCACGCGAACGAAACAAGTCGCGTGCCCAAGGATCTCGCCGTAAAGGCGGCGGAGATTGCGTACTACATCCGCCGCCGCTGGTACGACCAGCGCGCCGCGTTAGCGTCCGCTAAACGCGACGCACGACGCACGCGCTAATGCTGAACATTGACTGCGTGCCGTGCGGGTCTATCACAGATCCGCACGGACGCATCCACAACCTGTACCGCGTCGGTGATGAAATCTACATCGCCGACGCGAAACTCGTCGGAAAACTAAAAAGACCCCCGCAGAGTGAGACGCACTTCTACTTCGCGGGGCGTCTCTACCCCAAGACTATTGCTACACGCGGGGACAACCCCTAATACGCACCCCGTGTGTAGCACAACCGCGCAGAAACCCGTCCAAACCCGAGATAACTTGATAACCCGCTCCAAGTTTGGACGGGTTCAATACACACTCGCACCCGCTACTAACACCGATACACACCCGTCTACCCGCACTCATACCCCCGCGTCCACTTATACCCCAGCAACTTATACCCCAGCAACTTATACCCCAGCAATTTATACCCACACAACCACTTATACGACCACTTATACCCCAGCGACTTATACCCCGCGCAAACATACACCCGCGCGTTTCAACAAACGCGCAATACACCCACGGCATAGGCTTGCTAAACACGCGCCAACTGCCGTGGATCAGGAGGACTCAAATGGTCATCGCAGTCGGAAACGCAAGAGTGTATCGGTTCCCACAATCTACGGTCATCGTAGATGTCTACGATAACTACGCCGAAGTCCTCGTCCTCCCCGATAGACGCAAGTTCATCCTGCGCCTGAAACCAGAACAAATAGAACGACTACAACAAGCGTACCCACAACATACACCCCGATACACACTCACAACGCGCATCGCTAACGCACTCAAAGACGGCTTCCTCCAAGTAGACGAGGAAATCGCCTAACACACACCACACCTATACCCACGCACACAACCCACACAACGCACACAACGCACGGTGCGGTGTCGTCGCGCCGTCTTTTCCGCTTGTTGTGTGGGTTAGCGTGTGTTGGGTGTATGCATGCGTTATGGGTATACTTTTGCGGGTGTTTAGTGAACCGTTATGGTGCTGGGCATCTGCAATAGGAGGTAGTTATGCGTGGTTTAGTACAAGATAACGGTTCGGAGCGGTTGCGGATACTAAGCGAGAACGACATTTTGCTGTACGCCTTTGGTTCTGAGCGGTGGCATAAGAGCTGGTATCGTTCGGAGCTGATGGTTATGGAGCATCCGAACGGGTGTGTCATTATTCCTGCGGGTGGTCAGAGCTACTACAGGACTTACCCTGCTTGGTATGTGCGTCGTTCTGAGTCGGGTATGAGATTGACGCTAATAGTATTCGAATACAATTCGCGTCGTCATGGAAGCATAGAAGGCGATGCGGTTGTGCGCAAGTTTTTTACGGCGGGATGGGGTTGTGCGCTTTTGCGTCCTGGTGCTTCGTTTACAGTTGTTCTTCCAACGACGCACGGGCACAGTAAACATTGTTATGAAGGTCGCGTTTCTTGGGAAGGCGATATAGAGTGGATGGAAAAGTCACCGCCCAATCGGACATTGCGTGTTCCTGCAGATCTTCCGTCGTATGACCCGCACGATAAGCTCCCGATAACGGTAGATACAGTATCGGGTTATACAATACGGGAGATGGATGACGGGACATATATCCGCGTTGATTCGGCGGCGCGGTCGCAATGGGAAGCTGAGGTCTTCATCAAGCGTGAAGACTATTCGCGGGTAGCTGTTTATATTGGCTGTCCGCGGTTGCTTGTGGGGGACGACTGGGCGGGTGTAGACAGTAGCGATTTACCCGTGCTGCATGAGTTTTCTGATCGGCACGGGTGTCGGTTGTTGATTGTTTCTCCGCGCGATAATCGGATTATCGTGCGGGGTTCGAAACCGCTGCACGCGCAGCGAGAACCGCGCCGAGTAACGCTGACCGTCTATCCCGACGGTACAATTCAGCGAGACTGAGGAGGGAACGATGCTGTATATCATCGGGGAGTATCTGAATTTCAGGGATGGGATACTGCTATGGAGCGCATGCAACGGCGCGACACGGCGGGTGCTGAAGCTGCTGCGAGCGCCCAATATAGCAGATGACCAGTTCATTCAGTGTAAAATTAGCGGGTGCGATACACCTGTGTACCAATTAAAACAAGGGACGATACACTGGATAGATACCTCGCGCAAAGAGACCAGTGTATTTATCATCGGCACAAAAACACCTGAACCCAAGGCCGTCTATGTTGTTCTAAACGCGGATCAAGGGTTCGGGGTTATTGCACATCCGTCAAATTCGTCACCCGTGCATTTACACAGAACCAGTAGCGGAAGCCGTGCGTGTTCTGCAATTGCGGTCGTGTCAGCACCCGCATTTGTGGAACGATACCGCTATGACGGGAGTCCCAAAGACTATTTCTACCTCGCAGAGAACGCGCCGAGTTATCTCGGTTCGCGGAACGCTGTTATCGCAAAAGCGTTCGCGGACGACGATGTGTGCCGACAGCTGATGCAACAAGCAGGCTGGGATATCGGTACACTCTAAGGAGGTCAAACGATGTCGTGGATCTACAGCTATCATTCGCATATGCTTCGTCATACACCGCCCGCTGTGATCATCGCAGGCGACGAACTGGAACTTGATAACAAGGACGGCATAGTATGGTACGGATACCACAGGAAAGATTGTCGCCGCATCCTCATCTATCGTACCCCTGGTATAACACCCGATATGTTCGAGCGTTATACTGTAGAGGGGACGAATAAACCGTTCTATGTTGTCCGCCATGTCAAACCACGGTGGACTCGTCTGGGAGATTATGAAACCTCCGTGTTTCTTGTACCCAACGACGGGTCAACCCACAATCATACAACTTATCTGTGGGTTGGACGCGGGCCGTTCACCCCGATTCCTTGTGGAGGTCATAAAGATACGGTCAAAATTAACGACCGTACTTTCATAGACCGTAAATGCTACCAGATGTGCCTGGCAACCCGCGCGGTCTGGATATGTTATGACGAGCATGTTTACGAGGTCTGTTGGGATAGCTACGAGACTTTCAGTAGCGCTGTGAAGCTTGTGGGTACGCGCGATGAAATCATCGCACGCGCACTCGCAGGTGACAAAGAGTGCCAGAAGATCCTGAACGGATTGAACATCAATCCGCAACAAATTCCGTAGCGCCGCAAAATACCCCAAGCACTTCAATAAAACGCATAAGTGTCGGACTGCATAGACAGCGGCACTTATGCTTTCGGAGGTACATCATGAAGCAACAAAAACAAATGCGCTACCGCGTCTCGCTACTGGGAAGGCGGTTCGATATAACCGCGCTACTCAACGAACAGCTACACCCTGCACAGCAACTTCATAAACAAGTACGCGCTGCGCTGAATAACGGTGTAGACCCGAAAGCGGCATATAGTCTACCAAAGGCGGAGCTGTTTATGCTCCGTCGTTATGAGCGTGCAGTAGAACTCTACGAGGAGTATAAACGAACCGTCGGAACACCACGCGCCGATCGTATCATCACACCTGCGCTTCCCACCGCGACGCGACACATCATCCACTTCTTCTGCGCGTCTACTTCTGATAAGCAAGCACACACCTATACGCACTACAAGGTGGTGCTTGCAAAACATCGGGGGAAGCTTCATCTGCTCTGCGACTGTCCCGATTTTATCAATCGGGGGGTACAAGAAAGCGGAACCGCGTGCAAGCACATCTACCTGACGCTACTCTATTTGCGCGATCGCGCAGTCGTAGAAAAGCGCTAACAATCAACAGCTGTGCAGGTCGCTACAGCGTTATGCTGGCGACCTGCACATTACCAAAGGGGGTCAATCTATGGACATGCTCAATCGTGAAGAAGCTCTGATGGGTTATGCGATGCTCGTCATCGCGCTGATACTCATCATCTGGTTATGCTTAATCCCTTCGCGACATTCCGACGGGCGTATCCCAGAAGATGTTGCACGGGAGATGTACGATGCGAGCTTAGACGAGTCGTTGATTGGAGGTGATCGGTGATGGGACAGTTGATCGCAACGGTAGTTATGTGGCTAATCGTGGACTATGTAGTACAGCGTGTCATAAACTGGTTAGACAGTTGGAGTGCGGACACTGGAGGTGATCGGTGATGCTTGAGCGTTCGGAAGTGCGTGAGCGTTTTGTATTGTATGGGTATCACGGTTTATCGGAGTTAGAATTGCTATCGGCGGTGATTGGTGCTGACCGTGCAATTCGTGTGCTGGATGGATTATCGGACACGCGGTATTTGTTAGTTGCTGGTGAAGACGAGCTGGTAAAGCGTGGGTTCACCCGCGAGCAGGCGAGACGATTTCGTGCGACGGTCGCGTTGGCACAGCGACTGATACAGCGTGCGAACTACAGCGAACGTGAACAGATACGGAGTCCGTCGTGTGCTTACGAGCTATTGAAGCCGCTGATATCTGCGTATCCGTATCAGGAACAGTTCTTCGTCGTACCGATGGATTCTAAGAACCGCGTCTTATGCGTAGAGCGTATTGCGCTCGGGATTCTCAACGCGGCGTATGTCGGGATACGCGAGATTTATCGTATTGCCATACGGCACTGTGCGGCGTCGGTGATTACGGCGCACAATCATCCCAGTGGCGATCCACATCCGAGTCCAGACGATATTGCGCTGACAAAGAAAATTACGGATGCCGGGGAGCTGGTTGGGATCCCGCACTTGGATCATATCGTTATTGGAGACGGTGTATGTACCAGTCTCCGCGAAGCGGGGCATATCTAATGCTCTGCAAAGACCAGAAAGACCAGCAGGATACCGTTTCTCAGTAGCGAAACTGGGACGGTATTCTGTAAGAGATGGAGGTGGACATGACACGATACAAACCAACACAGCTGACGGGCACACCGTCCCGTCTTGAGGATGATAAGCTGCAGCAGCTGATGGACTTCTGCGCGAAGTTCGTGCGACTTCCAAACTTGGAAGTTGTCGATAAAGACGGCGTGCGTAGAACGATGAACCTGCGACAGCTTCTGAAGTACGACCCGTACTTGCGATGTGTCCCCCTGCGCCCTGATTGGAAAGCACTGGATGTTGCCTATGTGATCGCGATGCGGTGCTTCAACGAGTATTGGGGCTGTCCCGAAGAGCAGTTGGCACTGCTTGCCGTGATGAACGAACACGACCTTGCCGCGTTGCTCGTCTCACGACTGCTGACGCGCTTCTATCATGACAGTACCGACCCGCGCCACAAAAGTAAAGTGCCGTATGTCGCTTATAATCCGAAGCGAGTACAAGCACTTGCGGAAGCGTTCTACATGCGTGCTGGCTTGGAGAAGTATACAGTAGCTTCATCCAAGCAAGCACTTAGAGCGCAACGCCGATCTCGCAACCCGAAGATGCGCAAGCTGGCGAAACAGTTCCAGCGACGCTATCGTAATTTCGGGTAAACTATGCCGACGCCCGCAGGATCGGGTATACTATTCCCGCCTGCGGGCAAGCACGATAAGAGAGCTGACGACGATGAGAATCACATATGAAGCACACACGCTGCAACCAGCGCTGAATATAGCACAGTCCGCAGTGCGCGGACGGAATGCGTTGCCGATACTCAGTCACGCACTTGCGATACCCAATAGCACCGATGATACGCTTACGATTACGGTGAATAACCTTGAACAAGCCGTCACAACAACCGTACCCGTGATCACCGATAGCAATCAGCCGTTCCTGATCCCCGTGCAACCCATCGCACGGCTGAATAGCTTGCTGTCGGGAACCGTGACGATGACGATTGAAAACGAGCGTATCCATATCCGATGCGGGCACGCCGAGTACGAGATAGCGAATCCACTGTTAGTAGACGAATACCCACCGACAAGAGAAACACCCACGCTACTTACTACAGTTCCCACAGAGTTGCTTCTCGGACTGTTCAGTTATGTCAACTATGCCGTCGCAAAAGAGAATATCCGCCCAGCACTCACAGGGGTACGGGTTGTGCTTGAAGATGATATGATCGCGATGGCTGCAACAGATACACACCGGCTCGTTTTCAAGTACGACTATCTGTCAACCCCTGTCGTGGAACCCCATGCCATGACCGTACCCGCTGAAGCGTTCGCGCTTCTTCAACGCATCTGTGCACTGGGCGGTAATGACCAGTGCGAGATATATATCGGGGACGAATGCGTTGCGTTCCAACTCCAAAACGGACGCGTGTGGACACAACTGTTCAGCGAGCAGTATCCGAACTGGCAACGCGTCATCCCAGAAGATGCGCGTCTAACGGTCTATGTCAAACGCAACATGCTGTTGGAACGGCTGCGTCGTATCAGTGTCGCTGCACCCGAAGCGCAGAAGATCTACCTAAAGTTCGGTGATACACTCACCATCCACACGCACAGCGACCAATTTACAAAAGCCGAAGAGACAATGGAACTGGTCTCACCTCCCAAAGAACCCGTAGAGATTGCGATTAATATCAACTACTTCACGCAAGCAATCAAAGGGTTCAACGGAGAAGAGATTGCTCTGGATCTCACTGAGCCGCTGCGTCCCATCAAAATCTACGACGCCGACCCCAGTATGCACGCAGCGGTCGTTATGCCAATGATGCCCTAACCCAGTTTCCTAATAGGAAACGCGTGGCGCCCTGCTACAGAAACCACCGTAGCAGGGCGCTGCATATACTATGCGAGAAGAGAGAAACCAATTATGAACAATGCGATTCTGGTTTACATTCTGCGCAAGAAATATGTGCTACGCCCCGACGGTAGCTACGGCGCATGGAACATGTGGTTCGCTTCCGATACAGAAAAACGCGAATGCTGCGAGCGGTACACTCCTACCTACGATGACCCGTATCGGTTGCTGCGGCACTGCCGTAGCTTACGCCATGTGTGCGCACTTCATAGCACGGACTACGATGCTGCACGCAACATCATAAAGCGACCCCACTGGTGCGCGATTGAAAAACTTGCGCAGAAAGTACGCTTCTACACCGATCTACAGACAACTCCGCCGACTATGGAAGCGCTCGCGCCTGCATTTTTACAAGCACTACGCGACTACCAGAAACTTCTTACGCCCAGCGAAACAAACGCACTGCTTTGGTTTCTGGGAAACTATCTGACGAACGCTGACACGCTAGTAGCAGATTAAGAAAGCGAAGTACGGGATGTATACAACGGCAGACGCTGTGCTTCTTTATTTACTACGCCAGCTGCGGATTTTAGATCCCAGTGGATACTTTGACAAAGCGGGACGCTGGTACGCTGATGAGAACGAAGAGCTTCCGTGCTGCAAGAGACACTACCCATCCAGAAAACGACCGTATCAAATGGTCAAGCACTGCCGTACGCTCGACCACATCGCGAGCCTGTTACAAGTGGATTACACAACAGCAAATCGGCTACTGCGTACTCCAGAGTGGCGCGTGATACGAAAAATCCTGCAACTGGACAGACGCGCGGGTGTCCAACGCGAAGCGCGTCCAACCGTCCAAGAATATGCACCGCTCCTTCTCCAGAAAGCGAAAACCCACGCGCACGAACTCACCAGAACCGAACTTGACACTTTCATAGACTGGGTACGCACCTACTGTCCCGAAGTGGATACAATAGATTGGGACGCACTGCGCGCGTACCAAGCACTCAAACAGCACTAAGAGAGCAGATAGAAAATGATCAACGATATGCTCGCATTGGAACACGAAATCGCCGACTTAGAAGCGGAACTGGGGTATGCATACAAATTCGCGAAGTGCGAGCGGGACGGCATCGTTCAAGAGTACGAGCGTGTGCTTGAAGAAGTGCGTGAACGACTGGAAACCCTCAAACGCATCTGCGAAGATCCCAACACTAACACTGACACGCTCTGCGGCGCGATAGAGTATGTGCTGCAGCTGCTGAAGACCATCTAAGAGAGTCAACACAGAATGATTGTCTATTGTCCAGAATCGGGAACATCACTAAAACTTACACAACCAACGAACGCATTAGACGCAAACGCGATTGTTGACTGCTACGAAAACGGTGTGTTGACGCTGCGCGGGTACGCTACGCTAGACATCACCTACAATGCAGATACACCCGAACCGCACGAAACGATTCCGGGCTTGATACTAAACGCAAACGCGGAAACACTCTACGGTGCGGAATCGTTCATCCGCGAAAGCGCCCTGGCATTTCGTATCACATGTTTAGACATGCTGGAAGCTTGGATTATCGCGCTGGGGGACTTCGCCCCGCGCGTGCTGCTGTACCAAGACTAAGAGAGAGTCTGTAAAATGAAATTCGAGACGCTACTCCAGTGGTGGTACGGAGCGAATATCCCGCTCCATGTCGTCGGCGCACCTGGCGTCGGTAAAACTGCTGGGATTGAAGCCCATGCGAAGCAGCGCGGTGTCCCCATCGTTGTAATCATCGGAAGCACACGCGAACCCGCCGACATTACGGGTCTACCGTATATTGACCCAGAAACGAAGCAGGTGCACTACTCACCCGACCCTGCGATACGCGAACTGCTTAACTACGACGAAGCGATTTTGTTCCTTGATGAATTCAGCAATACAACACCACCCGTGCAAGCCGCGCTGCTCCGACTGGTCAACGAGCGACGCGTCGGAACATATACGCTCCCCGCTGGGATCCGTATCATCGCCGCGTCTAACCCAATCCACCAAGCGGCGGACGGGAACGAGCTGTCGCTCCCGATGCAATCGCGATTCACCCATGTGGAGTTCCCGTTCAGCGTGGATGAATGGCTTCGCGAATTCCCACGCAACTGGGGACACCCGCTGGAACCGCGTAAATACGGACTGAACATTCCCGCAGAGACACTCCAGTTCGCACGCTCACTCATCATATCATTCCTTGACAGCAAACGCGAACTGGTACTGGATGTCCCGCAAGAAGTGACGGGCAAGTACGGCTACCCGTGCCCGCGCACTTGGGATTTCGTATCGCGCTATGTTGCTGCTTGTTTAGACGCGCAAGTCTCGCCGATAGAAGCAAGCACGCTCTATATTGGTACGGTCGGCGAAGGTGCGGGACTGGAGTTCACACACTGGATCCAGCACTTTGACCTCCCGCATCCAGCAGATGTGCTTGCGTCGCCCGAAACCTACCCGCTTCCGCAACAAGCGGATAAGCTGTATACGCTGCTGACTGCGATTGCGAACATGGCGCAAGACGACCATGACTTGTGGAAACACGCGTGGGTTGTGATGGAACGCGCAGCAACGATGGGACGCGCCGATGTCGCTGCACGCGCCGCGAAGATTCTTGCAACCGCACCAAAAGCACAATCGCACGAATGGTCTGCACCACCGCAAGCTGCTGCGTTCATTCCACTGCTCAAGCAAGCGGGACAAGTCAAGTAGGTCGGGTATACTCTATCGGGCGGGGACACGGTAGCCCCGCCCGCAATAAGAGAGACGAGCGACGATGACATACGATAATCTTACTGTCGCACGGTACATTGCGGTACGGAAAGCACCGTACTTTGCGCACGCGCTGTTCCGTACACCTATCATCACAACCCCAGCTGTACCCGTCGCTGCGATGGATATGCACGGACGCATGTATATCAACCCGCAAGTTGTCAAAGAGTGGACACCTGAACATATCGCAACCATACTTGTCCACGAGATGTTCCATCTCCTGAACGAACACTTTGACCGTAAAGGCGCACGCGACCAGAAACGGTGGAACATCGCAACGGATATGGAAATCGCGAACATGCTGCGCACGATGGACTTCCGATTGGATACCCCGACAGGACACATTATACCCGAACAGTACGACTTACCCGATGACCTACTTGCTGAGGAATACTACGAACGCTTGACCGACGGGAGCGACAACGGCGATACTGACGGTGATGGAAACGGCGGGGGAAACGGAAACGAAAACAACGGCGGGAGTAGCAGCGGAGGCGGACACCCCAGCGGTTCTGCAAGTGATGGAACAGAGAAACCGTGGGAGCTGCCACCCGACAATGCAGAGTATCCTGGCTTGAATGATACAGAGCAGGAACTCCTGCGCCGCGAAGTTGCGCACGCTTTAGAACAGCACTACAAAGATCGCGGGGACATTCCAGCACATCTGGAACGGCTTGTCAAATGCTATAAAAAACGCAAAGAGGTCAACTGGCGCGAACTGCTGCGCCGTCATGTCAAACGCGCACTCACCGTCACGGGACACGGCGACCATTACACCTATCGCCGACCGAACCGAAGACACGCGGGTAGTCAATTCATCTTCCCGTCACTAGCGCGTGTACGACCTGAAGTCGCTGTTGTTATTGACACTTCGGGAAGCATGAGCGATACAGAGCTGAATGTAGCACTGAACGAAGTGGATGCACTTCTACAAGAACTGCGCTCCGAAGTCACTGTGCTGAGCGTGGACGCTGATGTTCATACGACGCAGCGTATCCGTAGCACGCGCCAGATCAAGCTGGAAGGCGGCGGCGGAACCGACATGATGTGCGGTATCCACGCGGCTATGCAATTGAAACCCTCGCCGCACGCGATTATCGTCATTACGGATGGGCATACACCTTGGTCAGATACGCGCCCGCAGAATGCACCGCCTGTGATTGCCGTGCTAACCAATGCAGACAGCAAACAACCACCACGCTGGATTCGCAGTGTAAGAGTAGATACGAACCAATGAGCTATATCCACACACTACCCGAACAGGTGCGTCTTGACAGTGCGCTAATGCAATACACCGCCCGCCAGCAAGGCATCGTAGACTACCGTATCCGTGCCGTTTTCACGAACGGACTACACCACTACCAATCAGAAGTAGAACGCTGTAGCGAATGCGGGAAACCTGCGTACAATGTGTCTTTACTTATCGAGCATTATAGAAGCATTCCGCATATTGCGGAGATGTATAAACTTCCCAAATGCGCGTTGGAAGAACGGATCTATAGTCGACGCTATAACGCAATACAATACATCGTGGAGACATATCGTCGCAAGACAGGTCTTATGCTTAGCAGTTTCATCCCGCTGGAGCCCGTAATTCGTGTAGCAGGAAACGACCTCCAGTACCACACGCACAAACTCATACTCCCACAATTAGAAGAGCTTATCGCTATTTTGCAATTGCACGCCCCAGACTACTACGAGAAAACCAAAGAGTTCTGGGCGATGCAACTGCTCGCCGCACAATAAGAGAGCCGCATCTACGATGAAATACGGAACAATCATTACTTGGGATTTCGACGGGTTCGATATCCGTCGTGCGAATAACACGGCACGCAGCTTGATGAACCCACCATCGCCGTATACGCTTGTCCATAAAGTGCAAGCACAGCTGCGCAAGCGGAAAATTATCCGACCCGATGAGTATCTCTATATCCGCACTGTACCTTACGAAAACACAAAATCGCGTGTGGTCATTATGCACCGTATCACCCCACGCGATGAACTGATGGTGCACGGCGGAGTAGCATATACAATGACAGAACTTGGACGGTTTTTGTACCCAGAGAACACGGTTCTATCCGATGAAACAAACGGACGACTGACACATATTTGCTTCCCCGTAGATAGCGCTGTCTCGCTCAGCCGCGGTCTCGTCCAGTTCCTATTAGGAAACGGCGCGCGGCGCGTGCGCGAGAAAGGCGGTGCGTACTATGTCCCAGAGATTAGTATTGACCGTGTGGAGCTGGTACTCCACGCGCTGGAACAGGCGGGGGTCAAAGTGAACCGTATCAGTCCTAGCGAAGAAGGCGACATACTGCTGAAAATCTGCAAAGACGCTGTGGGTTGGTTGCAGGAAGAAATTGAACGGTTCACGAGAAAAATGCAGGAAGCGAAACGCGCCGCGATCGCAACGCGCAGCGCAAACAAAGTCCGCCAACTCAAGGAGTGGTTGGACTACTATAAAAGCGTGCTTGATCAACTGAGCGCGGATATCGCAACAGAAGAGCAAATCAGCGCCGAGATCGCGATGGACGCACTCGCCGCTGTCTAAGAGAGCAACGATGAGATGACATACCACGAATTACGCAAGCAACTCCTGACGATACTCACCGATCTCTACGCCATCCAGCACATGCTGGAACACGCTGTGCGGGCGGGTGTACCGCCCGACGCACAGCATGTGGTATACTTGAACACCATAGCGAAACGCATCTGCAGCATTCTCGCGAAGCTGGACGAACTGGAACCCACCGTCTTAGAAGAGAGCGCATAGACGATGCTAACGGATGAGCAGTATCACTGGCTCGCGCAGTATCTATCTGCGCTGGTTGAACGGAACAATACGCTGGAGCTGCGTCACCTGGATAACAACTACGCGCGTTCCATGTATATCACGGGAACAACCGCTGACGGAAAAGGCGTCGACTGGGAACGCGGAGTACGCACGCTTGTTGCAACGAAGCTGACACGCGATGGACAACTTCTCGCGAATGTGTTTCATACCGTGCAGCGACTGCATCCGTCCACAATTGCGCGAGCACCATTCAAATTCCCATCTGAGGAAGATTGTAAAACGGGTAATAAAAACAAAGCGACCAACAAAGCGGACATACTCGCGATTACGCACTTCGTAATTGATGTTGATGTCCAACGCCCTGCGGGTGTTCCTGCGACGCCTGAAGAACACGAACTCGCGCTGGACGCTGCCGACTGTATCGGTACAGCGTTCCACAATGCGTTTCAAGTCAACCCGTTTGCGTTCATCGATACTGGCAACGGCGTCCAGATCATCTACCGTGTGCAGACCGAGATCAAACCGTCCGAAGAGCGCGACTGGAAACGCGCAATTGAACCGCTGTTTGCGATTGCAGAAGCTGCGCTGCCTGACCACGAGCGGCTCCATATCGACCGTGCCACCGCGAACATCACGCAACTCGTAAGGCTCCCGTACACTTGGAACCGTAAAGGCTACGAGTATGGTAATCTCAAGCATCGACTTGCACGCTTGATGATACCCCCGAACACTGATGCACAACCGATTATCATCAAGCGTCCCGAACCCGAACCCGTACCAACACGCGCGGAACACCCGACACGGGTACGCACGCGCAGTATCATCTCGTACAAGCTGGATGAACTGGTCGCAAAACTCGAAGAGCACGGCTACGGTCCCGAAACGCCCGTGGAGAACGCGCCAGGATTTTATCGTATTCGCCTCAAGCGGTGTCCGTTCAATCCCGACCACGATACCGCTGCAGCGTTTTTCAACGAGATCAGCGGCGTCGTCGGGTTCAACTGCTTCAAGTGCGAAGCAAACGGTGATAACTATACGGGACGCGACCTGCTCCAGATACTGCAGCAGTAAGAGAGATCAATCGCTATGACGATTTACAAGACCGAAGTGCGGATGCCTGGGAGTGGTCTTTCCAGCTGGATCATCGAACTCCCACTGGACGAGAGCAATCCCAATAAGATGAGCGTTATCGAACTTGACTACAGCAACAATCTGGATGCACCAGTGGGTGTGCTTATCACGGAAGACACCAACGGACTCGCTCACTACGACGATATGGACTACACGCTTCTATGCTATGATGGGGAAGCTGAAGTCCAGGCGGGAATGTTCACAGTGCGTCCCAGCTTGTACCCGACAATCAAACTCACTGTTCTGGTGAAACAAGAACAGAACCGCATCAGCATCGAAATCAAGAGAGAGATATGCGAT
>Ga0308409_1000836_pt1 | contig 15590 bp, 15 predicted proteins | sample HotsprSampleMSe4_FD_203469 | JGI IMG/M metagenome (GOLD analysis project Ga0308409, IMG submission 203469) | Hot spring phototrophic mat microbial communities from Mushroom Spring, Yellowstone National Park, Wyoming, United States - 20060912_MSe4 ... | reverse complement strand
GCTCAAGATCGGATCCAGCAGGCGTTCCACGATCTCGTCAGCCGGCCGCAAAGGCTCACGGTATCGACCCGGTTCCCCGTGAATCCCGATACCGATCTCGACTTCGTCCGGGCCCAGTTCGAATGTTGGCTTGCCCACGTGCGGAACCGTGCACGAGGTGAGCGCCATACCCATCGACCGCCCGTTTTCAGCAACTCGCCTGCCGAGTTCAGCCAAGCGATCCAACGCATAGCCACGTTCCGCAGCCGCTCCGAGAATCTTCTCGGCGAGCACGGTCGTCCCGGTCCCCCGCCGCCCTTGCGAGTACAGACTCGATTCCACGGCGACGTCATCCGCGATCAGGACACTCTCGACAGCGATGCCCTCACCACGCAGCAGATCGGCTGCCATATCGAAATTCATGACATCGCCCGAGTAGTTCTTGACGATGAAGAGGACTCCTGCACCGCCATCGACCCGCTTGGCAGCTTCGTACATTTGATCCGGAGTCGGCGAGGTGAACACTTCACCAGGGCAGGCAGCATCGAGCATGCCATAGCCGACGAAACCACCGTGCATCGGCTCGTGCCCGCTCCCTCCGCCCGAAATAACGGCAACCTTTCCGGGTCGAGGCGCATCAGCGCGATAGATATACTTCGGCTCCAGACTGACCCGAAGCAGATCCGGATGCGCTGCTGCCATCCCCTCCAGCGCCTCGCGGACGACCTGCTGGGGATCGTTGATGAGCTTTTTCATGCTGTTCCCCCTTTCAGTGTCTTACTTCAACAGGAATTCGAACAAGAGCGAACCGATGATACCGCCGATTATCGGCCCCACGACGGGAACCCAAGCATACTGCCAGTCCGAGCCTCCCTTCCCCGGAATCGGCAGGAGCGCATGGGCGATGCGGGGGCCGAGATCACGCGCCGGGTTGATCGCGTACCCGGTGGGGCCACCGAGCGAGAGACCGATTCCCCACACGAGCACGCCGACCAGCAGCGGCCCCAGACCAGTAGCGAGTTCGTTGGCCAGGATCGCACGCACGCCGAAAACCAGCATCATCGTCCCGATGATTTCTGTAATAAGATTGAAAGGATAATTCCGGATCGCTGGTCCGGTGGAAAACACCGCCAGCTTGAGCCCAGGATCCTCCGTCGCTCCCCAGTGCGGGAGATACGCTAGCCAGACGAGGACTGCGCCCAGGAAAGCCCCGATGAACTGCGCGACGATGTACAGCGGGACATCGCTCCAGGGGAAGGCACCGCCGACTGCCAGGCCGATCGTCACTGCCGGGTTGATATGGGCGCCGCTGATGCGCCCCGTCGCATACACCGCGACGGCAACCGCGAAGGCCCATCCCGACGTGATCACGATCCAGCCGCTATTCTGCGCCTTCGAGCGAGCCAGCAACACAGCAGCGACGACGCCATCCCCCAAGAGGACAAGAATGAGCGTCCCGATGAGTTCCGCGAGGAACTTCTCCATGCTCCCACTCCTCTTCCCTTGCTGTTCTCCATATTGCGCGTCGTTTCAGTCCCCCCGCTGCGATGACGATTACCCGCTCATCCTGACCCTCCTCCCGTGTGAAGCGCTGCGCGCGCCGCACGCAACTCCACCGCTATCCCGTACTCGGCACCGAATAACTCCTGGACCCGATGTCGGAAACGGGCAACCTCACTCACCCGCTGCACGTCCGACCAGTGCAATGCACGCGCCATGATCATGCTCACCGTCTCGAGCGACTGAAGGCCATGGTGCCAGTCGACGAAAGCGAGAAACGTGCGACGCTCCAAGAGATCATCGATGTGTTGCACTTGCTCGAAACGGCAGGCATAGACGACTTCGGCCAGGAGATACGGGAGCCCGTCCACGATGGGCCGCGCGAGTGCCGGATCCTGCGTCGCGAGCTCCAGAACATCCCGCGCAGCTGTCCCATACGCGCAGAGGAGCCAAGGGACACTCGCCTCGACCCCGAGTGCCGCTGCTTGTCGCGTGACATCCCCCACCACACGTTCCAGATCATGGCGGCCGGCGAGCGGTAGCCGTGTCGTGACATGCCGCGGGGAACGCCCCAACCGTCGCTCGACCACATCGACGGTTTCCTCGGCCATCCTCCGAAAGGTCGTCAGTTTCCCGCCCAGGATCGATATCAGACCGTTCTCATGCTCGATCAGTTCGTGGGAGCGAGACAACTGCGCCGTGGTCTCCACCATCCCCCGACGAATGAGCGGACGGTATCCGGCATAGGCACTGATCACGTCGCCACGGGTCAGTGTCGTGTCGAGGTACTGGTTGGCATGGTCGAGCAGATACTCGACGTCCGCGTCCTCCGCCAGCGGGCTCTCGAGTGGCCCTGTGCCGGTGTCTGTCGTCCCCAGGATCACGATGTTCCCGAACGGCACGAGAAAGAGAACGCGCCGATCAGCCGTCTCCGGGAAGATAACGGCGACGTCACGCATCGCGAATCGGGCCCGGGGCAGCACCAGATGGACGCCCTTGCTCGGCGCGATATGGACCGCTGGGCTCTCCCCGGTGAGCCGTTCCAGTTGCTCGCCCCACACCCCCGTGGCATTCACGAACAGCCGCGCGCGAATTGCAAACTGTTTGCCGGTCAACTCGTCCTGTACGACTGCAGCAGTCAGCCGGCCGTCCTGTCGCTCGAAGCCGATCACCGAGCAGTAGTTGACTAGGCACGCACCGTATGCTGCTGCCGTCGCCAAAACATTGAGCACGAGCCGAACGTCATCCGTCCGCGCGTCGTAGTAACCAAAGGCCGCCGCCAACCCATCGCGGCGCAGCACCGGGACCATCTCGCTGACCTGCTTGGTAGACAGCCGCCGATGTCGTCCGATATTGTGCCAGCCTGCCAGCAGATCATAGGTCAGCAACCCGGTCCAAACGAACAGTGACTGGAGCAGAGGATGCGGTGGGACCCAGCGCAAACCGAGCGGATGTCGAAGAAACCGATAAAGTGGCAAGACGAACAGTAACGGCTCGACCAGGCGAGGAGCATTGCGCAGGAGGAGCCCCCGCTCGACCAGAGCCTCGTGCACCAAGCCGATATCGAGTTGTGGGAGGTAGCGAATCCCGCCGTGGACGAGTTTCGTGGACCAGCGGCTCGTTCCGCTCGCGTAGTCACGACGCTCGACCAACGCGACCCGCAAGCCGCGCGCGGCGGCATCCATCGCCACACCTGCTCCCGTGATGCCGCCACCGATCACGAGCACATCGTAGGTGTCGCGTTGCAGCGCTTCCAGCGCCTCATCGCGGGCCGGCAAACGCACTGTTACACCTTCTCTCGAGTCGCGGAACACTGTGCAACCAGGTAGCAGAGAAATAGTATAGAAATTGCGAGTGCTCGTCAAGCGCCTCGATCCGCAGCCGTCCGGGAGGAACAAGACGCTCGTCGTACTCGGGCAGGAGAGCCTGCTCGAGAGCCGAACGCGAGGGCTGTCGTTTCGGATAGCAGTCGACTACCCTCCGCAACTTGACGCTTGTCTCATTCTGAAGAGAGCGCCTACGGTTACGTATGGAAAGGAGGAAACCTATTCCTTCTTCACGCTGATTCCACATCTTCTCCTCGCGATGTACTCTGCAATGGAACGTGCCGGCGAAGTGCCATTCCCACCACTCCGTTAGCAGGGCACGCATCGGACGGAATACGATCGAGCACCTGCACCCTGAGTCGCCGGATGAAAGCGACGGCCTCGCCGTCTCGCGCGCAGCACCCTGGTCGGATTCGCGCTATGATCTGGATGGCGAGGGCACGGACGGCGCAAGGCGAGGCGCGAGCACGAGAAGTATGCATGCCGGAGCATGCAGTGGAGGCGGTCGACGTCTCTCGAGTCTTCGGTCCACTGCGCGCGATCGACCGTCTCTCGGTCGTGATTCCTCGTGGGGTGATCTACGGCCTGCTCGGGCCGAGTGGTTCCGGCAAGACGACGTTTCTCCGCATGGTGGTTGGGGCACTGCGCCCCAGCGAGGGACGGCTGCTCATTTTCGGCACACCGATGCCCGATCGGAAGATCGCTGCACGGATCGGCTACATGCCACAGTCACCGGCCCTCTATCCCGATCTGACCCTGCGCGAAAATCTCGCGTTCTTCGGCGCTGTCTATCGCGTGCCGCGCCAACAGCTCGAGCAGCGGATCGACGAGCTCGCCACCGACCTCGACCTGCTCGCCTGGCTCGATCATCCTTTGTATCGCTTCTCGACCGGCATGCTGCAGCGTGCTTCCTTGGCCATCGCGCTCCTCCATGAGCCCGATCTCCTCGTTCTGGGCGAGCCGACCATCGGACTCGACCCACTCTTGCGACGCGTGCTCTGGCAGCGCTTCCGCACCTTGGCTTCGGCCGGCACGACGCTGCTCATTTCGACCCACAGCATGGACGAGGCGGAACGCTGTGATCTCCTCGGCTTCCTGCGCAACGGTCGACTGCTGGCCAGCGACACGCCAACTGCCCTGCGGGCAGCGACCGGCCAGGAGTCACTGGAAGACGCCTTCCTCGTTCTGGCCGGCCAACCGCTCCTTCCCGTGGAGCCGGCACGATGAGCTGGCAGCGCGTCCTGGCCATCTCGCTCCGCATCATCCGGCAAATCCGTCGCGACCGCCGCTCACTCGCACTCATCTTCCTCGCCCCGCTCGTCATTGTCGCGCTCCTCGGCTACGTCTACCGCGGCAGCGCTCGAACTCCCTCGATCGCGCTGAGCCCCGCAGACACTCCAGGAGGCGAGGCGATCGCTCGTAAACTGGCCGTCTTTCCCGTGCGTGTCGAACCACTGGCACCCGATGAGGCGATCGCCCGCGTCCGCGCTGGCCAGATCGCTGGTGCCGTCTTTCTCGAGTCGCGTGCTCAAGGGCCGACCGAGCGTCTCGTCCTCGATGGTTCCCAACCTGGACAAGCGCGCCAAGTGAGTGCGATCGTCAGCCAAGCACTCGTGCAGGCAGCGCTGCGGGCGACTGGCGGTGGGACTAGCCAGCTCCATCTCCGCATCGACTACGTGACCGGGAGTCCCGTTTTCGACGAACTCGACACGTTCGCGCCGGTCTTCATCGGCTTTTTCGCCTTTTTCTTCGTTTTCCTGCTCACGTCGGTCTCCTTCCTCCGCGAACGTCTACACGGAAGCATCGAGCGACTCATCGTCTCCCCGCTCGACCGCGCGGAGATCGTGCTCGGCTACATGCTCGGGTTCGCTTTTTACGCACTCATCCAGTCGATCCTGACCGTTCTCTTCACGGTGTACGTCTTGCGTGTCCACACCGTCGGCGCGCTCTGGTTGGTCATCGTTCTGACCGTGCTCCTCACGCTCGGTGCGGTCAATCTCGGTATCTTCCTCTCGACCTTCGCTCGCACGGAGCTTCAGGTCGTCCAGTTCATCCCGCTCGTCATCTCGCTGCAGGGGCTCCTGTCCGGGATCATCTGGCCCGTTACCAGCTTGCCGCGTCCACTCCAATGGGTAGCTCGCGTGCTCCCGCTCACTTGGGCAAACGATGCCCTACGCTCTGTCATGCTGCGCGGACACGGGCTTGACGATCTTCTCCCTCACCTCGCCTTCCTCACCGGTTTCGCCCTTCTGATGCTCGTTCTGGCCATGACCACGCTGCGACGCGAGGTCGCCTGAGCCATGCACACGCCGTCCCCCTCTATCCGGTTAGCACTCGGCTCGAAGCAACCCGCGAAACGCGCAGCGGTTCAGGAGATCGCACCCCTTTTCTGGTCGCGTTGGGAGTTGCACTGCCTCAGCGTGCCGAGCGGTGTGCGGGCCCAACCGCTCAGCGACGAGGAGACGGTGGCTGGAGCGCTCGCGCGCGCACGAGTCGTTCGCGACAGTGCAGATGCCGACTACGGCATCGGGCTCGAATCGGGTGTGGCCGCTGGCCCGCTGGGGCGCCTCTCCGCCGTCAGTTGGGCAGTCGTCGTCGACCGCGACGGCTGCGTGGGCATCGGGGGCGCGGAGCGATTCACTCTTCCACCGGCGGTCGCCGAGCGCGTGCTGCATGGGGAAGAACTCGCCAGCGCCCTCCGCGCGCTCGGTATGACCTCCACGCCCAGTGAAGGTGGCACTGTCGCCCTCCTTACTGGAGGGCGACGCCAGCGCCGGGAACTGCTCGCCATTGCACTCTTGCACGCACTCTGCGATCTCGAGCGCCAGCGTGGTCGTCCGCTTCAGTTCGCTCGCTCGAGCGTCGCTCCTGGTGGCACATGATCGGCTAATTCCCGGATAACCGCATCCACGTCGCTTTCCGGCGGGAGACGCAGGATGAGCCGAACAGCCATGCTCGCTGGCCGAGCAGCCGCGGCGCGCGTGTCCGCTCGCAACACTGCTCCATGGTAGACGAGTACTCCGAGCGCGACCAGCGTGAAACCGAAAGCCGGTGCAGCCTCCGAGAGGGCAGTGGCTGCTTCTCGGATACCGAGCACGACACTGATGAGTTGGTAGAGCACGAAACCGGCTGTACCTAGGATCACCAAAACGCTCGAGCCGAGCGCGCCGTAAAGGTAAACTCGCCGACTCAGGCTGGTGCGCTCCGACTCCGGTTCCCGCAGCGAACGCTCCAGCACGTCCCGCCAGAGCACCAGCCAGGCGACGCCACCGACCACTGCCGGTGGCAGTTGAAATGCCAAGTCGGGACGCCAGGTTCCCAACGGTACGGTCGTCACGGCAGCGATGAGCGCTTGGAGAAGCAGCCCGACCAACCCGCCGAGCCCGAGCACAGCCAGGGCAAGACTGGCGAAGGCAGAAAGGTAGACTAGAAAGCGGGAAACGCCGCGTGCCCAGTCCGGTCCAGCGCTCGGATGCCCCGCCAGAACCGCAGCTTCCTGTTGCATGACGCGTCGGTGATAGAACCACGAGAAGGCAGCCGGCAGCAGCCACGTCACCGGATCGAGCAGCTGACGCACACGTTGACGGCTTTCTCCATCCGGGATTCCCAGCATCCAGGCTAGGACATCGTCCAGCACAGCTGCACAGGCGACCAGCACAGCCAAAAAGCTCACGAACACGATGAATCCAAGATACGTCCAGTGGACGAGCGAGCGGAGCTCGCGCTCGGCCACTGGAGACGAGGCCGACACCAGACCGAGCGCTTCGGCCCAGTGGACGCTCCAAGCGAGAATACCCCCAACCAGCAGGCCGATCGCACTCGCCAGTGCAAAGCGGAGCGTGCCGGTAACCGCGTCGGGAAGCAGCACGGCATCGAGTCCGATGCGCAAGAGATTCGCGGTCGCGACGACGAGCACGACGAGCCCAGTCGCCGCTGCACCGTACCCGTACAGGCGCGGTAACCAATCTGCCAGTTCCCTTCTCTGCGGATCGCGCTGCTCTTTCCGGGCGAGTCGCGCGTGTCCCAGCCAGAGGGTCCCGGCCATGGCCAAGACCGCCAGCTCGTCCAGCACACGGGGAACGCTCATGACGCCCGGTTCGGAGACACCAAACAGCCAGAGGAGCGCCAGGCGAACGAGCTCCACCACGCTTGCCAGCCAAAAACCGAACGTCGCCGCCAGAACAGCCGCGAGAGACGCGGCACGAACCGCGGATCGCTGTTCGGCCGCATCCATCCTCACAGCACGCTCGACCAACCACCAGTGCACAGCCCAGATGGGAAAACCGACGAGCAGGAGCGCGACGCTGAGACTCAGTCGAGCGCGGAACGCCTCTGGATCCCCGATCACCGCCGGTCGCCCCAGCAGTTCCCACAGCGCCATCCCCAGTTCCCGCAGGAGGCGCACCGCGCCGACCGCCCAGACGGCGAGCGCAATGGCGGCGATACCGTAGAGATACAACCGGCGAGCGATCGCCACGTTCAGCGCTCCCCCGGCTTACCTGCTGGTCGCACCGGTGTCACAGGTAGAAAGCGAGCTCGTCGATTTTCCACGTCCCGTCCTCGCGGACCAGAACGAGAGTCCGCTGATAGGAGTAGGAACCACCGTCGACGATGGGAAACGGGAAGCCCGGCTCGAGTCCTGCACTAGTCCGCTCGATCGACAGCGTCACCACCGCCCGCTCGCTGCGAATCTCGACTCCGTCGATCCGCACGCGAGCCGTCCGCAAGTTTTCGCCCGCACCACGGAGTTCGGCTTTGAAATCGTAGTAGGGTTCGATCCGTTCGCGCTGCTCCAGGACGCGTCGGGCTCCGCTGGAAAGCGAAGCGAGTACTTGCTCGGGGTCATTGCGACGCAGCGCTTCGATGTACGTCATGATCGCTGCTTCCGGTGAGTCCGGCGGATACTGTGGGGGGCCTCGGCGCTCGACGAGCAGCACGAGGACCGTCGTCGCAACGACGAGCACGAGCAGGGCGAGCGCAACGCCGACGATCATCCGTCCGGGCTGCTGCACGACTCACCTCGCTGGGTCGGCTCTCGATCGAACCGCCGATCGATACTCGCAGTGTAGCAGGACGAGAGACCCCACACAAGACGCGACCCCAGGCGACAAGCAGTGACATCTTAGGAAGCACAGGGCACGTCACCGGCACACTCACCACGACGGCACGCTGCAACACGCCTCGGCGTGCCGGCAGCGTTATCCGATCGCGTCCGCCCGCCCCCGTTGCCGGATGCCGCGATCCTGCTTGGAAAGACGCTCGATCGGAGCGCGCGCAATCACCACGCTGCCCGTGCTCCGCCGACGCATCCGGCCTCGCACCGTTGACGTTTTCCGGTCACGCGGAGCCGCACTGCGACGGTCGAGCCGGGGGAGAAGCACCCCTCGGCAACCTGCCGCGAGCATCGCATCCGTTGTCCTAACCTGTCTGGGATGGGAACGCGACCGGAACCGTCTCAGTTCTCCAGCCCCGTCTCTTCGCGCGACTCTGGTCGATACGTCACCCGCACCAGTCGGACCCGGCGTCCCTCCATCGAGCGCACTTCCAGCTCGAGCGACCCGAGTTTGACGACGTCACCGACCTCTGGGAAGCGGCCCAAGCACTCGGTGATCACCCCACCCACCGATTCCGCCTCGAACTCGGCACCGAGCTCTTCCTCGTCCAACTCCAGCCGATCTAGGAGTTCGTCCAACGAGACGCGCCCATCCACTTCCAGCACGCCCGGGGCGATCTCACGCAATGGCTCGTAGTCCGGATCGAACTCGTCCGCGATCTCGCCGACGATCCGCTCGAGCAGATCCTCGAGCGTGACCAAGCCAGCGACTCCACCGAACTCGTCAACCACGATGGCGATCTTGGTGCGACGCATCCGGAGCAGGCGCAACGCCTGTCGGGCTGGCGTATGTTCAGGGACATAGACGGCCGGACGCGCGAAGCGGTGGCAGGGCTGCGTCCTCGCTTCCGGCTGCTGCCACACGATGCGAAACACATCTTTGACATAGAGGATGCCCCGGACGTCGTCCGGCGATTCCCCGACGACCGGTAGACGCGACAGTCCGGTCCGGAAGAACTGCTCGACCGCCTGCTCGAGTGAAGCATCCGCGGGCACAGTGACCATATCGACGCGCGGAATCATGACGGTCCGTACGGTAATTTCCCCGAACTCGAACGCGTCCTCGACGAGGCGAGCCTCTTCGCGACTGACCGCTCCTTCGCTCGCCGCCACATCCAGGAGCGTCAAGAGCTCTTCGCGCGTCACGCTCGGCACCCGACCAGGATGCCGGACACCCAGTACCCGCAGAACGACATTCGTCGCGCCGGAAAGCAACCACACGATCGGCGCCGCGATCCGAGCCAGCCAGGCCAGCGGTCGCGCACTGAGCAGCGCGAGCCGTTCCGCGTGCTGCACTGCGAGTGTCTTGGGGACCAGCTCACCGACCACGATACTGGTAAACGAGAGACTGACCGTCACCATGACGAGCGCCATCACCGCGGCCTGGTCTCTGCCGATCGGCAGGCGCGCGAGCGCGGTCGCCAGTGGCTCGGCCAGCGAGACGGCTCCGACCGCTGAGGCGAAGAAGGTCGCCAGCGTCACACCGACCTGGATCGTCGCGAGCAATCGGGAAGGCTGCTCGAGCAGTCGCAAGACGAGCCGAGCAGCAGCGTCGCCCTCCTCGGCCAAGGCGTGGAGATGAGCCCGGCGCACCGAGACGACCGCGATCTCCGCTGCCGCGAGATAGCCGTTGAGAGCCAGCAACGCCAGGATGATCACGAACTCGCCCAGCAGCGGCATCGCCCCCTCCTTTCGTCGGGTCGCACGCGAGCCGGCTCCGTCCTTCAGGCCCCTTCGGACACGCTCCAACCTGCTGCGGCGAGGACTGCCACCAGGAGGTCGCGCAGGGCCGGATCGGTCACCTCCTCGAGTGCCCCGAGGACGAACGAGTCGACGATCAGCTCAGGTTGCCTTGCCTGATACTCGAGCGCTTGCCAGACGGTCTCGATCTTGTCCAGCTGACGCACGAAGCGCCCTTCGGCGGAATGACCCGTCTCGTACTCTTCCCACGTCTGGAGCAAGCGCTGCCCGACCGACGCTGGGAGCAACTCCGCCAACTCCTGGAGCGCCGCACGCTCGGCTGCCGCCTTCTGCGCTTCTGCCTCCGGATCGTAACGTGGTCGCTGCCGGAAGAGTCGCTGACGGTCGGCCCCCGCGCGCAACGCTGCATCGAAGGGCGTCCAGTCACCAGCGATCGCCTCCGCGACATCGTGGACGAGCGCGATGACCGCCGCACGCTCGGCATTCAAGTCGGGACGCGCCTGCGCCAGCACCCACGCCATGAGCGCCAGCCGGAAGCTGTGGTCCGCGACCGACTCCGACTCGTGCACACCACGATCGATCCAACCTTGCCGGCGGAGCGTCTTCAGGCGGCCGATCAACGAGAAAAAGCGAAGCCAGTCCGGTGACTCGGCCACCGCACCCTCCTCAGCGACGGTCTTCGCGCGCACCGACCAGGTTCCGGAGCATGCCGATCCCCTCGATCTCCACCTCGATCACGTCGCCAGGAACCATGGGACCGACCCCGTACGGTGTCCCCGTCATGATCACATCACCCGGCTCGAGCGTCATGACCTGTGAAATGAAGGAAACGAGAAAGGCGGGGGGAAAGAGCATCTGGCTCGTCCGGCTGTTCTGGCGGGGTTCTCCGTTCAGACGCGAGACGATGGCGAGATCACTGGGATCGAGTTCCGTTTCGATCCACGGGCCGAGCGGACAAAACGTGTCGAACCCCTTTCCCCGCACCCATTGCCCGTCCTTGTATTGCAGGTCACGGTGACTCACATCGTTGCCGCACGTGTACCCGAGTACATAATCGAGTGCGGACGGTTCCGGCACGCGCTGCGCCCGCCGCCCGATGACGAGGCACAGTTCTGCCTCGTAGTCGATCCGGTTCCCTGGTGGAAGGAGAATCGTTCCGCCGTGGCCGAGCAAGGCACTGGGTGGCTTGAGGAACAGCACCGGCTCGTCTGGGATCTTTCGGCTGGGGTCGTTCTCGGTCACGTGCGCCGCATAATTCAGCCCCACCGCGACGATCTTGCTCGGCCGCTCGACCGGTGGGAGCACCGTGAACGCTTCGAAGAGCCCGAGTTCTCGTCCACGGCGTGGCTCGCCAACGAACCAGTCACCGTGTGCCTCGTAGGCCACTCCGTCCTCGACGATCACTGCAGTCGGCGTCCCATCGACGAGAATCCGCGCCAACTTCATGATGTCGCCTCGCCTTTTCCTGTCCCCCGCACCGCTGGTTCCTCCGATCACGCTAGAGCAGCAGCACCTGCTGCAGCTGCTCGTCTCGGCCAGCGATCGTCAGCTCATCACCGACTTGCACGCGTTCCTCGCGGTGAGGGTTCATGATGACGCGATCACCGCGCCGGAGGAAAAGCGGCGTGACCCCGAACCGCTCTCGCAGGTCCAGTTCTGCCAGTGTCTTGCCCGCCATCCGCTGATCAACCACTACTTTGGCGAGACCATAACCCGGCCCGACGTCGAAATAATCTTTCGCCAGCGGCATCGTCAGACTATGAGCGACCCGAATGCCTGTCTCGCGCTCCGGATATATCACGCGGTCGGCGCCGACCATCGTCAGAATATCGCCGTGCAGCTGGTTCTGCGCCTTGGCGAGGACGAAGCGGACGCCGAGCTTCTTGAGCAGTACCGTCGCCATGATACTCGAGCGCTCGTCTGCCCCGATCGCGACCACGGCAGCGTCGAAATCCTGCGCCCCGAGCGTTCGGAGCACCTCCAGATCGGTGACATCCGCCGTGACCGCGTGCGTCACATAGTCGGCTACTGCCTCGATAGCCCGCTCGGATCGATCGATCGCCAAGACCTCGTGCCCGAGTCGCTCGAGCTCGATGGCGACGGCACTGCCGAATCGACCGACACCGAGGACCATGAACTGTTTCCGCATCCCCGCCCCCTAGCCCAGTCGCACCGTTTCTCGAGCGTAATGCACCGTTTCCCGCGAGACCTGCGTCGCGAAGATCAGCGCCAACCCGAGCGGGCCGAAGCGCCCCAGGACGATCAGGAACGCCAGCACGAGCTGACCGGGCTTTCCCAGTGCAGCCAGGAGTTCGCTTTCGGCGCCCGCCAAGCTGAAAGCCTGGACGACCAACAGCCAGACCACCGGCAATGTGTAGGGAACGAGAAAGGCGAGCCAGACTGTCCCAGCGAACGTCACCGCGAGCGCGAACACCGCGATGGACAGGGCACGGAAGACCTGGCGATCCGGCACCTCGCGGCTAAAAGCGACGACTCGTTGGCTGCTACGGATCGTCGCCAGAATCGCCAAGAGGAGCAAGCTGAACGTTTGGACTTTCACGCCGCCAGCGACTGAGCCGCTCGCCCCACCGATGAATGTCAGCCCCCCGAGGAAGAACGACGTCTCTTCTCCCAGCATCCGCGTATCGATCACCCGTGGGCCACCGGTCCGGCTCACCGTCACCGAAAAGGCGTCGAGCAGTTGTTGATACCACGGTACACCGGCTAGTGTCGCCGCATTCGAGCGCTCCAGAAACCAGATCCCCAATGTCCCGATCGAAAGCAGAAGCGCGGTCGTCACCAGCACGAGGCGCGTATCTGGATAGAGCCGGCGCCAGGAGCGCCGCGTTACGAGATCCGAGAGCGTCGGAAAGCCGATCGATCCGATCAGCACCAGCATGGCGACTGAAAGCACTACCCCCCAGTCACGCTGGTACGCGGCCAATCCGCGGTAGCCCGGCTCGAAATCGAAACCAGAGTTGTGAAAAGCCGTGACTGCCGTCGCCATGGCCCACCACAGCGCAGAAGCACCGTCTTGGTGTTCCCGCCAGCTCGCTGGCAAGAGGAGCAGCATGCCACCGAACTGGACGAGGAGTGTCGCGACCAGCAGGCGACGGACGAGCGGCCAGAGTTCACCGAGCTGCTCCTCCCCGAGCCGCATTCCGAGTACGTGGTGCGCTTCGAAGACGGTCGTGCGCCGCACGATCCCTGACAGCAGGAGGACCGCTATCGCGACATAGGCCAGGCCGCCAGCCTCGACGAGCAGCAGGATCACCAGCTGGCCCCAGCGGTTCCAGGTCGTCGCCACATCCAGGGGAGCAAAGCCAGCCGTACACGTCGCGGACAGGGCAGTGAAAAACGCTTCCCACCACGATGGTCCCTCGGCATGCTGCCAGGTCGCCGGCCAGCGCAGCAGCAGCATACCGATCATCACTGCTCCACCCAGGATGAGCCACAGGACCACGAGCAGGGGAAGCGTGATCCGGCGACGCGGCGCGAGACGGAGCCGGATCACTTCGCTCGGCAACGGTTCGCGGCGGACAATGCGATCTCCGGGACGCCGCACTCCTGATCGGGGGCGACTCGGATGCGTTGGCCAAGGTGAACCATCCACAGTGGATGCCCGTTCTCGCGCCGGTCATCGCTCCAAACCGGACGCGTCCTGAAGCCTACGCACGTTCTCTGTGCCCGTCAACCCTGCAGAACGAGGCCAGGAAGCGGTGGATGCAGCGACGGCGATCATGCCAATCAGCCGAGTGCGATCGCTGTCCGAGCATAGCGGATCGGCTCTGACCGCGCCCGCTCCGCCAAGGCGAGCGCCAATGTGAGCGGCCCCAATCGCCCGGCGAACATCGTCGCGACGAGCACCACCTTGCTCGCGTCGTGCAACTGCGGCGTGATCCCCGTGCTCGAGCCGACCGTCCCAAAGGCCGAGGTCGTCTCGAACCAGATCGCGAGTAACCCGAACGGCTCGATCAGCGAGATCACGAAACTGGCCAAAAACACGAGTGCCACTGCGAGCAAGGCGATCGCCATCGCGCGGAAGACGAACTCGCTCGCGACCTCCCGACCGAAGGCAGCCACGTGCGGGCGGCCCCGGAGAACCGCCCACACCGCGAGGAGCAGGACCGCAAAACTCTGCACCTTGATGCCCCCCGCGAACGACCCACTGGCTCCTCCGACGAACATCAGCCCGATCGTCATGAAAAGCGATTCATCGTTCAGGTGCGCGACATCCAGCGAGTTGAAGCCGGCGGTGCGCGGCACGACCGCATGGAAGAAGGCGTTCAGAACCTTGTCCAGCCACGGGAGCGGTCCCAAGGTACGCGGGTTACTCCACTCGAACGCGAGGAACAGGAGCGTTCCGGTGATCAGCAGGCTCGCTGTCGTCACGAGGACCAGCTTGCTGTCCAGCGTCAAGCGACCCCAGCGACGCTCGCGGACGATATCGGAAAGCACCGCGAAGCTCAGGCCCCCGAGGATCACTAGGATCGCGACCGGTACCAGCACGAGCGGTTCCCGCTGGTAGGGCGTGAGGGAGCGGAAGCCCCCCACCACGTCGAAACCCGCATTGTTGAACGCGGAGACACTGTGAAACACCGCCCACCAGAGGCCGCTCCCGAGAGAACCGGTGGCAGCCAAAGCAGCGGGCAAGAGCGCGATCGCACCGGCTGCTTCGATCGCCAGCGTCAGCCCGGCGAGACGGCGCAAAAGCCGCACCACCCCGCCGGGTCCCGTTTCGCCCAAACTCATCCCGCAGGCCAAGCGATCACGCAGCGTCGGACGAACACCGAGCGCAGCGAGCAGGAGCGTCGCACTCGTTGCGAAGCCGAATCCTCCCAGCTGGATCAGTAGGAGAATGACTGCCTGGCCGAAGCCGCTCCAGTTCGTCGCTGTATCGCGGACCACGAGTCCTGTCACGCAAACCGCTGAGGTTGCCGTGAAGAGCGCATCGATCACCCCGGCGCGCTGTCCGTCAGCCGCAGCGAAGGGGAGACTCAAAAGGAGCGTTCCGGCTAGAATCAAACCGGCAAAGCCGAGAACCAGCCGGAACGCGATCGGCCGGGGCCGTCGTGGCTGCCGTGGTTCGGGCAAGCGTACCGCTTCACGCGGTGCGACGGCACGCCGCACGACCCGATCACCCGGCCGGCGAACCTGCTCCTGCGGTCGACTGGGGTGTCGCACGCGATCCATTTCAACGCGCCACCTCCGGTCCTGCCGGCTATCCGATCGCCCATTCGGCGCGCGGATAGCGTGCGCCGGTCGCAACAGGTTATACTGTATTGCTGATGTGCGTTCCCTGCGGGGACCTGCTTCCGGCCGATGGTGTGCGGAACAGGTGCACCAGGATTGGTGCGGAGGTGATGAAACGATGGCAGTGCACGACGTCTTTGACACGACGATCATCGGCGGGGGGCCGGTCGGGTTGTTTGCCGCCTTCTACGCCGGCATGCGCGGCCTCAAAACCAAGA
>Ga0308409_1000819_pt1 | contig 15894 bp, 9 predicted proteins | sample HotsprSampleMSe4_FD_203469 | JGI IMG/M metagenome (GOLD analysis project Ga0308409, IMG submission 203469) | Hot spring phototrophic mat microbial communities from Mushroom Spring, Yellowstone National Park, Wyoming, United States - 20060912_MSe4 ... | reverse complement strand
TTAAAGATACCTATAATAGGAATAGGAGCAGGAAAATATGTAGATGGACAAGTACTTGTAACACACGATATGTTAGGAATGACTACTGAATTTAGCCCTCGTTTTTTAAGACGCTATGCCAATTTGCAGCAAATTATGACCAATGCTTTCCAAAATTACATTAAAGATGTAAAATCAGGGGATTTCCCAAACGAAAAAGAACAATATTAACAAATTTATCTTTTTGATTTTTAAGTATTTAAGACAAGAATTTTATATTTTTAGACAAATATGAATATCAAGTTGAAACATAAATTGATAAATTTCAGCCCAAAAATAAATAAAGTATGGAAACCAAAACTCTTAAACCTGATATCATAGAATTGTTGGGCGATAAGGCCTCCTATTACTTAGATCATGTATGCAAAGGAATACCCAAAGATCAATTATTATTACCTAGCAAAAATTTTGTTGACGAATCTTTTGGATTATCAAATAGAAATCCTCAAGTATTAAGAAGTTTACAACAAATATATGGTTCTGGTCGCTTGGCAAATACAGGTTATATGAATATCTTGCCTGTAGACCAGGGCATTGAACATAGTGGAGGGGCTTCATTTGCACCTAATCCTATTTATTTTAATCCAGAAAAAATAGTAGAATTAGCCATAGAAGGTGGATGTAATGCTGTGGCTTCTACCTTTGGCGTATTAGCATCTGTATCCCGAAAGTATGCACATAAAATACCTTTTATTGTAAAAATCAATCATAACGAATTTTTAACCTATCCCAATAAATACGATCAGATACTATTTGGCACTGTAAAAGAAGCTTGGAATCTTGGAGCAGTAGCCGTAGGAGCAACTATTTATTTTGGTTCTCCCGAATCATCTCGTCAAATTGTTGAAATTGCAGAAGCATTTGAATATGCCCACGAATTAGGAATGGCAACTATTCTTTGGTGCTATTTAAGAAACCCTGCTTTCAAAAAAGATGGTGTCGATTACCATATTTCTGCGGACTTGACAGGACAGGCCAATCACATAGGCGTTACCATTCAAGCAGACATTATCAAACAAAAACTTCCTACCAATAATGGAGGGTATACTGCATTAAACTTTGGTAAAACACATCCAAAAGTATATTCTGAACTAACAACCGATCATCCTATTGATTTGTGCCGTTATCAAGTGGCAAACTGTTATATGGGCAGAATTGGTTTAATTAACAGTGGTGGTGAAAGTAAAGGTGCAAGCGATTTACAAGAAGCCGTCATTACCGCTGTTATCAATAAAAGAGCAGGCGGACAAGGATTAATATCAGGAAGAAAAGCATTCCAAAAACCAATGAAAGAAGGCGTTCAATTATTAAATGCTATTCAAGATGTTTATCTTAATAAAGAAATCACAATAGCATAATTTAATTTATGGAAATAGCAGAAAAAGAAACACAAACACAATCTATGAGTTGGTTCAAAAGAATTAAAGAAGGTATAACAACCTCTACCCGTGAAAAAAAAGAAACCCCCGAAGGATTATGGTATAAATGCCCTGAATGTAAAAAAATAACAACCACTCAAGATCATAGCAAAAATGCTTATGTTTGCGAAAATTGTGGTTATCACGAAAGAATAGGTAGTCAGAAGTATTTTGAGTTGCTATTTGACGAAGGACAATTTTTAGAATTATTTGAAAATATAGAAAGCGACGACCCTTTACACTTTGAAGATACTAAAAAGTATGTAGATCGCTTAAAAGAAGCCCAAGAAAAAACAAATCTTAAAGACGCCATTCGTGTAGGTTTTGGAAAAGTAAATGGACACGACCTGGTCATTGCGGCTATGGATTTTGATTTTATTGGCGGGTCTATGGGATCTGTGGTAGGCGAAAAGATCGCCCGAGCAGTTGATTTTTGTATCAAGACCAAGTCGCCCTTACTCATTATTTCAAAATCGGGGGGGGCAAGAATGATGGAAGCACCATTCTCTCTTATGCAAATGGCTAAAACATCCGCCAAATTGTATCAACTCGCCCAACATAAAATTCCGTATATTTCATTACTTACAGATCCTACAACGGGTGGTGTAACAGCTAGTTTTGCAATGCTTGGGGACTTGAATATCGCAGAGCCCGGAGCATTAATTGGTTTTGCAGGTCCTCGTGTGGTCAAAGAAACGATCGGAAAGGACTTACCCAAAGGATTTCAAACATCCGAATTTGTTCTTGAACACGGCTTTCTTGATAAGATTATTCCCCGTACAGAATTAAAAGAAAAACTCTCTCAGATACTGACCTTTTTCAAGAGTTAATTTGATTGTTTGTTGTGGGTGAACAAGTGAAAGGTTGATGATTTGCGGTAGATAGGAGTTTAGAGAAAGTTCTTTTATTGAGCTAAAATTGACTAAAACAAATTTAAAAGATTGCTAGTACTGTCCACCCTTTTGCAAAAAAGGTGTTAGTGACTTTGCTTCTTAGGCCTAATGTATGTTTGTCTGTAACCATTTTACATATGTTGCAATACCGTCAAGGTCTGGAAACATTGTCCCTTGATGAATACCAAGTTTTTCAAGTCGTCTTTTAATTTCTCGTCTAATTGTCGGTTTAATGATAACTTTTGAAATACCATTATTTTTAAATTCTTCTGTAGGTTTAGGATGGATTGTGAATATTCCTGATTGAGCAATTATTCTTTTAGAGACGTGCTGTGGTAAAAACAATTTTACATCTTTGATTGCAAATGGGTCAAAGGTCGGATCTAATTGTCCTTTGATATTCTTCTTCCAAACATAAACAACACTGTCTTTTTTAATTTCGTGTTCTTTCCACTCGTCACGAACAGCAAAATATAACGCAACTAATGGGTTCCATGTCCAGTCCAAAAGTCGGGTTGGTAGTCCATGGTGTTGTGCAATTGCTAAAAGTTCAAGATCATTTACATTCTTGTCAAGAAATGGATATGCTTTTTGCTTGAATAGTGAAAGCATTTTTTTCTCGTCAGCAGTGGTAAACTCTTTGGGCTTATTTGTTTTGAAGCGTCCTATGCTCGGAATAAGTTTGTAGTCAATAGATTTTACTCCACGAAAAACATACTTTGTTTTTTGGTCTGTGTACTCCTTAATAAACAAATAAAAATCCTCTGTTTTTTCTATTTTTTCCATATCATTTTTGACGTTTCTGGTTTCTAAATTGTTTGTGTGTGCTGTTATATCATTACTGGCAATGTTTGACAGATTGGTGTAGTGGCGGCTTTCGGAGTACTAAAGTTCTATCTAGTACTATACTTGAATCTAAAATATGTCTGTAATATGAAGCGATGAGTCAGTCATTACACTAAGACGTTGTTTGTTTCCTATGTTTCTGTAAGTTACTATCATTTTTGAGTTTTCAGTAAATATATCTATTATGAAGTGTGTGGTTACAAAAAACAACTAAGGGACGTGAAGTTTAATTAAATTGTATCAGAAAAAATATTCTCATTGAATCTTTGATTCAGAGTTGATTGTATTTTAATGCAAGAACGTGTTTTCTGTGAGTTGGATTTCATTGTATTATTGGTTTTATATTAACCGCGATTTTTGTTGGCTGATTCTTCTTTTTATCAAAACTGTCTTCCAGGAAAAAAGAAACTCGTTGTCCCACCTGCATAAGTTCTCTTTTTCCTTTGAATGCTTTAGCCGAAAAAAAGTATGACTTCTTGCTGTCAGTTTCGATGAAACCTGCTTTGCCATCTGAAATAATTGTTCTAATTATCCCTTTAAGTAATTCTTGATTGCCAAATTTTAATCTTTCCCAAATGAATTGCAATTTTCGCAGTAACTCTCGTTCATCAGGCAGATTGCTGGTGTCAATCTTGTAGTGTTGAATTAAGTTCATCAATTCTGAATCAATTTTCCATTGCCTTGAGTTTCTGATTTGATAAATCAATTCAATATGTGCTTTAGCTTCATCTCTTTTTCCCTGTCTAATTAGAATATCATGTAATAATTTATAGAGATTCAATTTTTTATCAGCATCACCAAAATTTAACGCAGCATCAATGGCAAAGATAAGTGCCTCATCAACTTTATTCTGTTGCAAGTAGATTTCAGAAATTTCCTTTTGGATAAACCATTCTTTTTTCTTTTTCAAAAGTTCTTTCAGTTCATTTATTGCAATCTCGTAGTTACCAAGTCCTGCTTTGGAAAGTGCAATATTTCTCTTAAACCAAATGTCGTTGTCATAATGAAATTTTTCAAGAGACCTTAATGCTGTTTCCGACAATGAAATACATTCTTCAAACATTTTGCTTTCATAAAGTGCTTTTGAGCGAAGTGAAAACCATTGTTCTTTAAGAGATGCAATTTCTCTTTCTTTGCCTTTTGCATCAGTAAACTTAAAAGGAGTTGTTTCTAAAAAATCCGGATTGAGTTTCTCTGTCCAGTAAAGAATTTGTTTAGGATTGTAAATTGATTTTTTATTTAGATAATCAAGGATTTTGAATACTGAGAGTGTATAAACGCAAGGGGAATCATTTTCCTTTTTAACCGATTTGTCTCTTTGCTTTGAAAGTTTAATAATACCTTCACCCGCCTTGAAGAGTATTTTTTCATCGTTTATTTTATCAATAGCAATTTCAGTGTAATAAATACACCAAGCATAAGTTTCTTTGATGGGTTCAAAATTACTATTTTTACGATAAACCTCCCTGCAAATTTCTAATGCTTCTTTATATGCTTTGATACGTGTCAAGCAAGTTGCGTAACGCCAACCTTCCCACTCATTACATATATCCCGATGGGATTCCCAAAGTTCCTTGTAAAGCGGCAATGCTTTATCAAATTCTTTTGCTTTAAAGTGCTTTAATGCCTCGGATTTTATTTCGGCTACATTTGGCATGGTTACTGTTTGATTGTTTCAATGGCTTTTTGAAGGTTTTCCCAAATTGTCTTGTTGCTATAATATTTTGCTGTAATGAAACTTACAAAACCATCTTTGCAATAGTCAAGTTCAATTTCTAATTCATCTGATTTCGAAAAGAAACGAATTATGTCTTTCCATTTTTTTTGAACAATAAATTCAAAGTTAATTTCAAAAATAGTCAAGGCATCTTCGATTTGTTCATACATTTTTCTCCTCCATAAATCTTTTACATCTTCAAAAGATTTTTTTGCGGTTTTTGCTTTCAATGCTTCAAGAACTTTTGCTGAAGTGTTACTGTCTTCACTAATGATTGAAGGCGATCTGAAATTTCCTTCTTTATTGTAGGTGAATGAAACTTTTACTAAATGATTATTTATATTCTTTATGGAATATTGTACTTGGTAATTTAAATGTTTAACATCAATAACTGTAAATTGGCGGTCTAAAAGTTTTGCAGAAACAAACTCTTCGAATTCTTTCAAACGTAAAGTTGGATCTGGGTTATCAGAATGAAAGAAACTGTCTCTCGGTCTTAGACCTGTATTTTGGTCTCTGAATTCTACATTATCAAATGGGCTTATCGGTTTGAAGTTGATGAGATTTACTTTTTGCCTTGCTCTGCTAATACCAGTATAAAGCCAACGAAAATAATTTGCATTTGTTCTTCCAACATTTTCACCAGGATCAACATTAAATATAATTTCTTGCCATTTGTATGACATTGATTTATGAACCGTCAAAGCCCAACCAAAGCGAAGCAAAGCAGCGTTCTTATACTTGTAATATTTTGTTGAAGGGTCTTTTCGCAAAGATGCTTCTATTTTGAATTTATATTTCTTCTTTGCTTTACTCAAAATCTTCCTACCTTCAATTTCCTTTTCTTCAAGTTTGCTTTTCACTTTTTCTCCTGTTGCAAGTTTCTTTTTCAGTTCCTCAATTTCTTTTTGAATTGTTGAAATAACCGAAATGACCTCTCTGTACTCAGAAGATTTTTCAAACGGAATTTCCTTTTCCTCTATATATTTATCAATTTGAGTTTTGAGAATCACCTTAAAAGCAATGATTTCATTTTTTGAAAGTTCTGCCTTTGGGTTAAGGCGATAATTCTCCAAACTCAAAACTTTTACTTGGTGTCCAGATTCATTCAACTTCAAAGTGAGTTCACGAAAATTGATCGTTGTCGGTTCACCACCCTTTATCTTGATTGTTTGAGAAATAATGTTTGGAGAAACATTTAGGACTGTTGCAAACTGTCCGTTATAAATTTTTTTCGGCTCAGCGAATGGGTCTGATTCATCTTCAACTGAAATGTTATTACTGAACACAACCAAATCTCCTGGTGCTATATCTTCTCCTGTCTTAATTATAGATTTCTTAATCCAATAATTTACTTTTTGTGCTTCTTCGTTACTGAATGTAAGAATATGTCCATCAATATTATTTTGAACAAGATTATCTACACAAGACAATTTGTCATCATTTGAAACAATTGAAATTTGATTTCCCGTAACGAAACGAAGTGAGTTAAACATGTCTTCCCGAATACTTTGAACGCATTTCAAAGCTTGATTATTGATTTCCGAAAAATTTGTCTTATCCAAAAGTTGAAAACATGAAACATTAAGTTTGTATTTTTCTTTTAAGTAACAAGGGTTCAAAGGGGTTTCTTCAGATTTACCAAATTGAAGTTGATATGGGTCCCCTATAAAAATTATCTTACGTTTAGAATTGCCTGTTGGCTTGTTTTGCCTATCAATAAATCCTGAAAACTCAAGAAAATCTCTTAACAAATAACCTGTACCAAAAACTAAGTCAATAAATTGGTGATAGGAATCTGAAATAAGTTGTGCCTCATCGACAATGAATAGTGCATTTTCAGAGTTATCACATTTCTTTATTGGAACAAACTCTGTAATAAATTCATCTAAAAAATCTTGTTTTTCCTCTTCAATCGGAATATCCTCCTGTACTTCTTCCTTTTCTTCTGTTTCAGTTTTAAGTCCTCCATAAATATAGGAATAAATACTGTTTACCTTTTCTAGTCCGCTCGAAGAAAATACATTTCTTGCAACCCTGCTTGATATAGCAAAAATTTCCGTTTCTGGAATTGCTGAGTTGTATGCAAGTTCCTGAATAAAAGGAATTAGAAAAGTTTTTCCACTGTTTATTGTTCCTTGTAAAATGAAAATTTGTTGGTTTGGATCTTTAAGGAATGATTCAATTTTTTTCAAAGCTGTTTTTTGGTCATCATAAAGGTTTACATTCTCAAGTTTTATTGAGTTACTTTCAATATCTTTAATTTTATCTTCAAGTGGTTGCTCATCAAATTTAAATTTGTCGGCACGAAAAACAGATTTGAATGCATCAAATGAGTGTGGAGAAAGTTTAACTTCATTGTCTGTTACATCAATAATATCAAGAATTTTTTCAACAAAGGTTCGTTTGTCAAGAATGAAAAAGTTTAGTGATTCCTTAGCGGGTATTTTGCCAATAATTTCAACTTCTTGCTGAAAGCAGACGATACGAACCACATGAGTTGGATTAAATCTATCTTGCTTTGCTAAATTTCTTTTAATATGCTTATCTGAAACTTCAATAAATCTCCGTTTTTGATTTTTCAACTGAATAAAAGGATTAATTGAACTTCCGCCTTTTATTTGCTCACCCTTTTCAGTTGTCCAGAGTCCAAACTCAAAATCCTTTTCAGCAGGGAGCTTAATTTTTCCATTAAAGTTCTTGAAGTCAATGATACAAACGACATTAGGAGTAATAAGCAATGCATCGATTTGTAATCTCTCATCTACTTCACAAAGAGGACTTCCAATTAAAACCCCTGACCAATTCCTTGTTTCAAAAGAATTGTAAAGTTGTCGTGAGAACTCTCTGAAAAAAGAGTTCTCATAGTTTTTTGAGAAAGTATTTTTTCTAACCTCTAACATTTTGCAAATATCCGAATTTTAAATAGAATTTTAGAAATATGTATTTTTTGAGGAATATCATTGAGATGAGTTGTAACTTACTAGCAACCTCAAATGGGAACATGTGTAGAAATCATAGAAATTGAAATTTTTTAGTGGAGATGTATTAGTTTTTTATTGCGGATATGCGTGTAGTTAGGTCTGCTCCAACTCTCCAGGAATTACTTTTCTTATGTATACCGTAAGTGACATGCCAAAATATATTGTGTTAAATTTTATTTACAAGTTGTTTAATGGTTGCCCTATCCCAAAGCATGACAGCTAAAGTCTTATAACCCGCTATCTGCCAAACTCTAAAAAAACACCATTCACAACAAGTTACAACCACATCGCAAAATTACGAACTTTTTCACTGAATAAAAAAATTTTTTTGGGTCTTGATTAAAATTATCTTCAACAATTTCCTTTTACCAAATATTTCTCCTTAACTTTACCCGTTATTAATTTGTATGGCTTATTCATCATTGCGAGAAGCATTATTGGATTTGGAAAAACAAGGGGAGTTAGTTCGAATTCGTTCAGAAGTAGATCCTTATTTGGAAATGGCGGCTATTCATATGCGAGTAAATGAACTGCAAGGTCCTGCATTGTGGTTTGAAAATATCAAAGGAACTTCGTTTTCTGCTGCATCTAACATCTTTGGGACTTATGAGCGATCAAGGTATTTGTTTAAGGATACATTTCATCGAACGGAATGGATCATCAAAGCATTCAAAAATCCTTTGGAAATCATTAAGAACCCATTGAAACTAATAAAACACGCTCCCTTTTTATTGAAAGCACTTCCAATAAAAAAATCGTCTGACATCTTAAATCATACTTGTCACATTTCGGACTTGCCACTTATTCATCATTGGCCCAAGGATGGTGGGGCTTTTGTAACATTACCACAAGTGTATTCTGAAAATGTTTTACAGCCGGGTATTTGGAATAGCAATTTGGGAATGTATCGTATTCAATTGACGGGTAACGAATATGTATTGAACAAAGAAATTGGCTTGCATTATCAATTGCATAGAGGAATTGGTATTCATCAGCAAATAGCCGTTCAACATCAAAAGCCCTTCAAAGTGTCTGTATTTGTGGGTGGTCCGCCTGCACATACCTTGGCTGCTATAATGCCCTTGCCAGAAAGTATAACTGAACTAATGTTTGCGGGTCTTTTGGCCAATCGTCGTTTTAGATACATTTATCAAGATGGGTATTGCATTAGTACCGATGCAGATTTTGTTATTACAGGAACGGTAATTCCGAATGTTTTAAAACCCGAAGGTCCATTTGGGGATCATTTAGGGTATTATAGTTTGCAACATCCTTTTCCTGTATTAGCAGTAGATAAAGTATATCACCAAAAAGACGCTGTGTGGTCCTTTACAGTAGTAGGGCGTCCGCCACAAGAGGACTCTATTTTGGGAAAAATTATTCACGAACTTACAGGATGGGCAGCCCAAAAAGAAATTTATGGCTTAAAGGACTTGTATGCCGTAGATGAAGCGGGTGTACATCCATTGTTATTAGCAACGGGTTCAGAACGATATACGCCTTATAGTAACGAATTAGAACCTTCTGAGATTATTACCATTGCTCATCATATTTTAGGTACGGGGCAATTAAGTTTGTTGAAGTATCTTTTTATTACCGCAGAGTATGATGCTAAAGTCCCTTCTTGTTATAATGTACAGGCGTTTATTCAATATGTGTTAGAAAGGGTGGATTTACAAAGAGATGTTCATTTTTATACCAATACACCAATGGATACATTGGATTATTCAGGTGGGCAATTAAATAAAGGAAGTAAGATGGTGATTGCTGCCTATGGCAGAAAAAAAAGAGAATTAACTGCTCAAATAGATGAAAAACTTCAAACATTAAAAACCTTTTTTAATCCACAAGTTGCTTTTTCGGGTGTATTGGTTTTGCAGGGAAATAAATTTGTAAATTATCAGCAGGCAAAAGAAGAAATGCAAAACTTTAATGAAGAAATTCTACAAAAATCAATTGATTTATCAGGATTCCCTTTGATAACGATTGTAGATGATAGCAAGTGGGTTACACAAGATATTAGCAATTGGTTGTGGGTTACTTTTACTCGGTCCAATCCTGCAACAGATGTGTATGGGATTAATGAAAAGATGATTAATCGTCATTTTGCTATGGATAATTTAGTGATAGATGCACGAATAAAACCCCATCACGCACCGGTATTAGAAAAAGACGCGGGGATTGAAAAAAAGATTGACAAATTATTTAGCAAGGGTGGGGAACTTTATGAATACTTTAAGAAGAAGGGGAAGTAAATCAAAGTAAGAAATTAATTTTTTCTCAAAATTTTTGTAGTGTATTTTCCCGAGTTTGACACTTGTTTGAGGATTGACCCGCTCCTTCCCGCGTCAATGCTGATGTCTTACCTCATCTTTCCGAAAAGTGTAGTGAACAATTTTTTTAATAATTTCACTATTGTCCAAAATATTTTTTGAAAATATATGAAAAATATCAATAATAGCAATGAAAAGCAGAAATGAAAAAAGAGGGGGGAGTGCCTTTTCAAAGCATCAAATTTTAAAATTTAATTTATTGATAATCAATTTTTTAATTTATTATTAACAATTATCTTGGACAATAGTGTAATAATTTAATAAATATCCCTAAATAAACGCTTAATTAACTTTGCGTCGGGAACTTTAATCCTTCAACCTATGTACATCAAAATCACCAAAAACACAAAAGGACAAGCTTACTATCATCTTGTTGAGTCATATTCGTAACGGCAAAGTCAAACAACGTACGCTGATGTCCCTTCGGTAAAGCATACGATTACTGTATCCCAATAAACGACATTAAAGAGTTAGGTTCGGTATTAGCAATACCTGTAAGAATTTAGGAAAAGAGAATTTGAGTAAGGACACAGATATAAGAGAGAATGCGTTGAGAGTTATGAAGACATTGAATATGAAGATATCGTCCAAGATTTTAAAAATTGAAGAAGAATAATGTTAAAAAATAAGATAGCAAAACATATAAACGGATAAAAATGTAGTGGTACAAAGTGTCAAAATGTTTATATTTTATTGAAAATCAATAAATTAAAAATGACAAGTGTCAAACTCGGGTATTATGTGAAAATAAAAAAACGCTCCAGAACCAACAGGTAACAAATTTCGCCTGATTAAAATTTTCCGAAGTCCATTTTTTTGCAAAGAGTTAATGTAAGTGATACAATAAAATCATATTGATAATGTACATACAAAGAATAAGCAACGTATCCCAGGCAAGAACAAAATTCTTTCTTCCTGCACGATAAGTGAGCCCCACGATGGCAATAGATGTCATGATAATGGTGGAAAAGACCGAAATGATATTGTTTTCCGAAGCGTCGTGCAGAATATTTCCCTTTCTGTAAAATAAGTCATCCACAGCCAGAATGAAAATATTGAACAAATTACTTCCCAGCAGATTACCCACTGCCATATCAATGGCTTTTATTTTTATGGCCGAGACAGAAACAACCATTTCCGGCAGGGTCGTGGAAGCTGCCAGAAACAATGTCCCCACAAAGGACTGTGCCAGCCCTGTATGGTGGGATATTTTTTCTGCGAACCCCGGAAGCAGTAATGCTGCCCCTATAACAAAAAGAGCATTGATGGTATATAAAACTATTAGTTTTTTCAATGAAAAAGATGTGCGATGTTCCGTGGAAAAAGTGGCCGTTGTGGATGAGATGTTTTTTTTATCATACTTATATACCAGTTTTACGGAAATAAGGTAAATGATGATAAAAACAATACTGAATATTCCAATCCAGTCCGTAATACGGATAATATCCGGCAGATATAGTCCAAGACCAACGAAGGAAAAAAGAATAATCCCCAGCGCTGCCGCAAGAATATGGCTTTGAGAAGCTGCTGAAAACAAGGTGGTTTTTTTCGAGAAAGTATCCAGCAAAGAAAGAAAGGCCAGATTAAACACACAACTGCCCATGACATTCCCCACGGCCAGATCGGCTGAACCCACTACTGCGGCAGAACCTATACCTGTAAATAATTCCGGTAAACTGGTTACCGAAGCCATGGTGATTAGTCCGAACCATGCCTTACCCATGCCTGTTTTTTCGGCAATCTGATCCCCATAGTGGGAAAGTTTGATTCCGCAGTATAAAATAATTAAAACGCAAACTCCAAATCCTGCAATTACTAAAGGCATATCATTAATTAATTTAAATCATTGTCAGAGCATCCTTTTTCAGCCCATTGATCGAGGTTACGCAGCGTGGTGGATGCAATGCCTTCCAGCGCTTCATTGGTTAGAAAGGCCTGGTGTGCGGTTATCAGGACATTCCGAAACGTGGTAAGCAGGGCCAGCATATCGTCCTGAAGAATATGCCGGCTGTGGTCATAAAAGAAAATCCCTTTCTCCTTTTCATATACATCCATTCCGAAAGCACCGATTTTCCCTGTCTTAATCCCACGAATAACCGCCTGTGTATTGACAATTCCACCGCGTGCAGTGTTTATAAGCATAACACCGTTTTTCATCTGTTCAATCTGACGTTCATTAATAAGATATCGGGTTTCGTTATTCAAAGGAAGATGAATGCTGATAATATCAGATTGTCTGCAAAGATCTTCAAGAGAAACATAGGTCATGCCGTAGCGGGTTGAAAGATCAGGGTTTATGAACTTATCAAATCCGAGTAATCTGCAACCAAAACCATGCAGAATTTTTGCCAGAACCGACCCGATTTTTCCTGTACCAATAATGCCTGCGGTTTTCCCGTTCAAATCGAAGCCCGTCAGTCCCCCCAGAGAAAAGTCGTGTCGTTTGATCCGGGCATCGGCTTCCATGAGTTTTCTGTTAAGGGCCAGAATCATGGCAACGGCATGTTCGGCAATGGCATGAGGAGAGTAGGCAGGAACATTGGCCACTTTCATCCCCAGTTCTGACGCTGCTTCCAGATCCACGTGGTCGTAACCAGCGGAACGTAATGCAATGTATTTAACCCCCTCCTTACGAAGTAATGTTAATACTTCGCGGTTGGCCGTGTCGGAAGTAAAAATCGCGATGGCCTCAAATCCCCTGGCCAGGTAAGCGGTTTCATGGCTTAGCCCTTCTTCAAAAAATACCAGTTCATGGCGGGGTGTTTTGAGTTTTTCAAAGAAAGGCCGGTCAAAGGTGTGAGTGCTAAATATGGCTGTTTTCATAAATGAAGCATTTTTTTATTGAAATGTTTGAAAATTTCCATAACCCAGATAACGCTTGAAGCTAAGATCATGGTTATTAACCATTCCTTAAAGGTAATGGGTTCTGTTTGAAGTATACTTTGCATGGAAGGAACATACATGCTTAAAATATGAATTCCCTGGGCAAAAATAACCCCCAGCACCAGAAGGTAATTTCTTTTCAGAGGAACTCTGAAAGCCGATTCTCTTTCTGAACGTGAATTGAACACGTGAAAGTTTTCCATAAAAACCATGAGGAATAAAATCAGATTCCGGGCATGATATTCGCTGAGGGAAGTGAAATGATTAAAGTAATACCAACAGACAAAAACAACAAGTCCTATGGTTGTTCCGGAAAGAAGGATTTGAGTAATCATTAAGGAATTAAAGATGTTTTCGGAGGGCTTGCGCGGAGGTCTTTTCATGACATCGGGTTCACCGCCTTCAAAGGCCAGAGCAACGTCCTGAATGCCATTGGTAACCAGATTCAGCCAAAGCAACTGCACGGCCAGAAGGGGCAAGGGCAATCCGGCGGCCACCGAAGCAAGAAAAAGAATAATTTCTGCTGCTCCCGTGGCAATAAGCAGGTAAATAACTTTTCTGACATTGTCATAGGCAATGCGGCCTTCTTCTATTCCTGCCACGATGGAAGCAAAGTGATCGTCTGCAATAATCATGGCAGCCGTTTCCTTGGCTACGTCAGTTCCCGAGCCCATGGCCACCCCGATATTGGCCCGCTTTAAGGCAGGGGCATCATTCACCCCGTCGCCGGTAACCGCCACAAATTCACCATGACGAATCAAAGCATCCACAATCTGAAGTTTTTGGGAAGGAGAGACCCTGGCAAAAACAGTGGAGGATAAAATTGTTTTATCAAAAGCAGCCGAATCACCAGCAAGCGATTCCAGCATTTTTCCTGTAACCACCGGTGCGTTTTTCTCGGCTATTCCCAATTCCCGGGCAATGGTACCGGCGGTTTCAGGATGATCGCCGGTAATCATGATCACCTTTATTCCCGCGGCATGGCATTTCTGAACGGAACTTTTGGCTTCCGGTCTCAGAGGGTCTATAAATCCCACCAGACCATAAAAAACAAGAGGAGGAAGGTCGGATGCATCATATTTTTCTTTTATCTTGAAATGATTGCAGGGAGCACAGGCAAAAGCCAGAACGCGATACCCTTCTTTGGCCAATTGTTCCGCATCGCTAAGAATTTTGTTTTTATCCAATGGGGCAAGTTTACCGTTGACCGAAACGAAAGTACAAAATTCAAGGACGGTTTCAACAGCACCTTTTACTCCGGCATAAATCACATTATCCTCCCTGAAAAAGGCAGCGGCAAACTTTCTTTCCGATTCATAGGGGATCTTCCCCAGGATAGAAGGATTTTTATTGTTGGTATTGGGCGAAAGTCCCAATTTATAACACATGCCGAGCAAGGCAACATCCATGGAATCACCATGATACTGCCACCGGTCTTTTTCTTTTATTAAGAATCCTTCGTTAACATAAAGAGCAATTCTGGCTACATAGGACATCTCTTCATTGATCAAATAAGTAATAGGTTCTCCCTGTGAATTCAATACCTTGCCTTCGCCATTGTAACCTTGACCTTCAATATTATACTGTGAACCATCAGCAAGATAGATTACCTTGGCTGTTTGTTCATTCACAGTAAGTGTGCCGGTTTTATCGCTGGCAATGACTGTACAACTTCCCAAACTTTCTACGGCTGTCAACTTGCGTACAATAACATTTCTTCGGGCCATTCTTCGGGCCGCTATGGAAAGAGCAACCGTCATTGCCACCGGAAGTCCTTCAGGGATAGCTGAAACAGCTAAGGCCACTACGGAAAAGAAAATGGCAGAAAGATCCATTCCTTTGAGCCGAAGAATAATGGAGAGAAAAATGCTAATGATGATCACAAAAACACTAATCTGTTTTGTAAATTTTTCCATCCGGAGAACTAACGGAGGTTTCCCTGAGACGGCTCCGGTAATATCTTTTGATATCTTACCTACTTCCGTATTTAAGCCCGTTTCAACAACAACGCCCGAGCCCCTGCCTTTCAGGACCGAGGTTCCGGCAAAGGCCATATTAGAACGTTCTGCCACCGGAGTGTCAAGTGGCAACACACCGGCATTCTTTTTTACCGGAACCGATTCTCCGGTCAGCAAACTTTCGTCGATTTCCAATTCTGAACATTCCATCAACCGAATGTCAGCCGGAACCTTCATACCTGACTCCAATAAAACCCAATCTCCGGGCACCAGTTCTTCTGAATCAATTTGTATTTCTTTCCTGTTCCGGACAACCTTTGCTTTTATTTTCATTAACTTCAGTAAACTCTCGGCACTTTTTTCGGCCTGATATTCCTGATAAGCACCCAATGCACTGTTGATAAAGATGACAAGAAAAATAAAAAAAGCATCTTTCGAATCACCGATAGCCAGGGAAATAAAAGCAGCAATGACTAAAATAATGACCAAGGGGCTTAGGAACTGATGCAGAATAATTTCTGCCAGTGTGACTTTTTTTCCCTCCGGAAGTTTGTTTTCTCCGAAAAATTTACGGCGCGATGTTATCTCTTCTTCATTTAATCCCTGATCGGAAGTTTTTAAAGCTTCATAAACATCTTTTTGCTTAAAGGAATGCCATTTTCCTGAGTGCTTAATGTCTGAAAAATTCATGGGAATATTTCTTTAAAAATCGGATGGCTGATTCAACCACCAAGTGCAATTTTTTATTGGGTATAAAATTAGTGAAAAAAACTTCATTGGGTGTATTAAATTTTAAAGGTTTTTCGTGGTCGGTTGTTTAATA
>Ga0308409_1000801_pt1 | contig 16131 bp, 18 predicted proteins | sample HotsprSampleMSe4_FD_203469 | JGI IMG/M metagenome (GOLD analysis project Ga0308409, IMG submission 203469) | Hot spring phototrophic mat microbial communities from Mushroom Spring, Yellowstone National Park, Wyoming, United States - 20060912_MSe4 ... | reverse complement strand
GTGAAGAAAAAAATTTGATTGAGCCTTTGTTTTTTGATATTGAGGAAAAAAATCCTCGTTTGGGGCCGATCTTTTCTTTGGGCAGACCCTTTAAAAAAAGTTTTTTTGGGATAAAAGAAGGAGGAGTTTTTAAAGCCAAAGATAAAAGACCATTTTTTGGGATGGTTAACAAAAGTCTTTATCCAAAAGAAAATTTTTTACCAATTCAAATTGTTTATTGTTTGCCCTATTACTTTTACTATGAAAAAAATTTTAATTATGACTTTGGGGACAACTGAGGCAGATGCAATGATTAATTCATATAAGGAGCTTTTTAGGCGTCTTTCTTTTGATGAATTGATTTTTATAAGAACAAACAACCAAAACTCAGTTAATCAGGAGATTGAAATAAAAAAGATTTTAAAAGAAAAAAAGTTTTATACCTTTGAGATAAAAAATTATGAAGATTTGGAAGATCTTTTGAAGGAGCTAGTTTTTTCCAAAGATAAAAAAAGTCTAGTGAATCTTATAAAAGAAAAAGAAAAAGATGGCTTTTCATTCATCTTAGATATTACTGGTGGGATAAAAGTAATGTCTTCAGCATTAGTATCGATTTTAGTCAATACTAAAAATTTAGAAGAAATAACTTATATTGGCGGGATAAGGGGAGGTGAAGGAGGAAGAGTAACTGGATTGCCAAAAGTTTATTATACCTCAAAAAATACTCTTTCTTTTTTTTCTAATTTTTATATTTATCTAGAAGAAAATTTAAGAAAAAAGAATTATCTTGAACTTTCTAATTTTTTATTAAACAATAAAGATTATTTTTTTAATCCGGAGTGGGAACTCTTTGTTGACTTGATAGATTTTTATGCTAATTTATTTAGGGGGAAGTTTAGTCTGATAAAAGAATCGATATTCTTAAATGAAAGTTTTGATCGGTCTGTTTTTGAAAGGATAATAGAAAACAAAAGCGATTTATATAATTTTTTTGAATTTGTTAAATACTATATTAATTTAAGAAAAAAAAATTTAAGTCAAAATCTTATAAAAAAAAGAGCGATCTATGAGATGAATTACTTTTTAGATCTTTTAAGCAATAATGTTGAAAATAAAATACCGATTGAGACCTTGGCTTATTTTTATACTTTTTTTGAAAAGTTAGTTAATCTTGTTCTTTTAGATGAGGGTTTTAAAAAATATGGTTTTAAATTTTTTGTTAATGAAAAAATATTTTATCTTTGTGAGTTAGATGATAACAAGAGAGAAAAAATAGTAGGGTTACAGAGAAAAATAAAGTTGGTTCAGAATAAAGATTTAAAAAGGTTTTTTAAAAAGGGTTATGAGGAGATTGTGGAAAAAGTAAGAAATGTGAGTATTGTTGGTCATGGGGAGAAATATCCTAACGAGGAGATTTGCTTTAAGGTAAAGGATTTTATTGACGATTTTTTTATGAGATTTGATAGTTTTTCTAAAAATTATCGGTTAAGTTTTTTTGTTTATCCTGTTTTCAAGATTGAAAACATATTTTTTTGTCATTAGCTAATCTTCTTATTTTTTGCACCTTAACAATTGGGTTTTTGCAAGTTTAGCCAATTCTTTGATTTTTATTTTGGTATAATAATCTAAATATTAGCGGCTGTCTGAAGTTTATAAACCAATTAAGGGATTGAAACTATCCATTTTTAATTTCCTCAGCAAATAGCTCTTTTAATTTGTCTGAAGTTTATAAACCAATTAAGGGATTGAAACTTTATAATCACTACCAACGAAATGAAGAATTTAAAAACAAAGTCTGAAGTTTATAAACCAAGTAAGGGATTGAAACGTTGTCTATCGCAAGGAATGTTATAAAACTTACAAATATCAGTCTAAAGTTTATAAACCAAGTAAGGGATTGAGACATTTTTGATTCTCCATTTTTATCACCTCCTTTTACTTTTAAGTCTGAAGTTTATAAACCAAGTAAGGGATTGAAACCTTTGTTATATTTTGTTATATTTTTATCCATATTTATGTAAGTCTGAAGTTCATAACCAATTAAGGGATTGAAACAAAAAGCGGCGAAGCGTGGAATAAGAAATGCGTTTAAATATTTTTCTTTGTTATAAATTTACTCTTAACTTTTTATGAAAACTGTGATATTATTATTACAACTTTTAATGATATTAGTGTTATTAGAAGTTTTTATAAGAACAATAATATGGAAAAAATAAAAATTAATTTTCAAAATAGAGATATTGATAAAATGAAAAGAAATATTGAGATTGTCTTATTAAAAGAAGGATTACCTTTTAAGGTAGAAGAAGTAAATGGAGAATATTTTTTAGTAAGAAGCGAGCCAAAAAAAATGCTTTCAAAAGATATATCTTCAAAATATAAGATAAATTACAATAGAGTTTGGATGATATACAATCAATACAAAGAATTTGTTTACGACTTAATTAAACAGTTTAAGTCTTAATTTTATAAACTAAATAACGGATTAAAATTTTGAATACTTATTCCAAAACTTCACATTTCCTACAATTGCTCGTCTAAAGTTTACAAACCAATTAAGGGATTGAAACGCAAGACTATCTTTTGTCATCTTCCCACACTTTTTACATTATCTGAAGTTTATAAACCAAATAAGGGATTGAAACTATCTTCAACTGATATTTTTTCTTTATCTTCTCCCAAGTCTGAATTTTATAAACCAAATAAGGGATTGAATAATTTTATTCTAGAGAAGTATGGTAGTGCGTCTTTAGATTTTTTTAAAATTAAATTTATGATTATTAAGGTTATAAGTTTTCTACAATTTTTTCTAGAAAATACTTTTTTAGAACTAAAACGATGCCATCAATTTTAAAAAAATCAATCATTTACCAAAGATTAAAGAGCAAGATTATGAGATAATATAAAGACAACCTATGTTTTATTCACTGGTTTTAAAATTAAAAAACTACCCAAAAGAGATTAACTCCTATTTTTTATACAGTGCTTTTTTAAAAGAGATTGATCGTTATTTTGAGGAAAGGTCAGAAAAATACCATCAAAAAAACCAAAAAAAACCCTTTACCATAAGCCCAGTTTATGAGATAAACAATCAATTCTTTCTTCGCTTTACCTTTTTAACCGATGAGATTTTTAACATTGGATTTTATATTTTTTCCCATATTGATTACTTTAAGATAAAAAATAAAAAACTTGAGATTGAGAATGTTCTTATAAAAAAAAGCAAAAACTTACCAGCTTTGGTTAATAAGATGATTGATAACTTAGATTATCAAAAAAGCCAGTTGGTAAAAGATAAAAAAGTCATCCTTGACTTTAAAACACCAACTCTTATCCGACAAGGAAAAAACTACATTAATTATTTTGATAAACAAAGTTTTGATGGTTCTTTTTTAAAAAAACAAAAAGAGATTTTTGGAAGAGAGATTATGCCTTGCCCTAAATATCAGATATTTTATATCAAAACCTTAACTAAAAAATATGATCTTCCTCCTTTTAATCAGTTTTTTGGTTTTGTGGGTCAGGTAAAAATCAATCTTCAAGAAGGTGATTTAAACTACTTTAAAGCCCTTTCTTTTTTTTGTACCGGTATCAAAACCACGATGGGGATGGGGCAAGTTTTGGTTGATTTTTAGTTTTTTATCCCCAAAATCTCACTTAGTCTTTCTTTATCAAACCCGACAATATACTCTTTCTTACCATTATCATAAACAATTTCTGTCACGGGCACTCCCATTTGCCCGGTTTTTCTAACCATTTCTTCACCAGCATAGGGATTTAAATCAACTAAAGTATACTCATATTTTATCTTTTGACTATCAAGCCAGGAGGCTTCCATTTTACAATATGGACAGGTGGTTGTGGCGTAAAGTTTGATTTTTTTTATTTTATTCATAAGCTTTTGTAAAAAACTAATAATTTTTCGGCAATTTCGGCGACATTTTTTTTATTTAACTTATAATAAACTTCTTTTCCTTTTTTATAACAAGAAACAAGACCCCAGTTTTTAAGTTTTTTAAGGTGTTGGGAAACAGCCGATTGCGACAAGCCACAATTTTTTATAAGCTCGCCAACATTTTTTTCTTTTTCTTTTAGACAAAGCAAAAGTTTAATCCTTGGTAAAGAGGAAAAAGCTCTTAAAATATAGGGATTTTTCTTCATAAAAATATATTAGCAAATACTAATATTTTAGTCAAGAGATTAATTAAAAATATTTTTAAAAAGAAAAAATTGAGTTTATATTGTTTTAATACGATTGAAAAATACTAAATTGATTTTTAAGCTTTCAATTGTTATCATTGTTACATATGACATACCAAAAATATATTACTATTGATCCAAAAATTATGGCGGGTAAACCGGTAATAAAAGGAACCAGGATTCCTGTTGATTTGATTATCAAAAAACTGGCTCAAAAAATGGATATTGATGAAATATTAAAAGATTATCCTCGATTGACTAAAGAAGCAATTCAGGCGGCTTTGTGGTATGCCGGTGAAATTATAAGTAAAGAGGAAGTCTATCCGGTTTCTTTATGAAGTTTATTGTAGATGAGTCGGTAGAATATCGTTTGGTGATATTTTTGCGCAATCTTCATTACAATGTTCTTTCAGTTGCCGAAAAATTTTCTGGATTAGATGATAGAACTATTCTTCAAATTGCTAATAAAGAGAAAAGAATTTTAATCACCAACGATAAAGATTTTGGTAAGTTAATTTACAAGTTTAATTTTCATTATTACGGGGTGATTTTATTCCGGTTAGATGAAGAAAATTATAAAATAAAAATTAAAAGATTAACTTGGCTTTTAAAAAAATTTAAACATAAAATAAAAAACCATTTTATTGTTATTAAAAAAAATAAAGTGAGATTTATTGCTTTAAAATAATTATGTTAGATAATCAAAACGATCTTCAATTTCTTTTTAAAAAAGCCTTGTATTTTTTAAAATTTCGACCACGGACGAAAAAAGAAGTTTTTGACTATCTTTTAAAAAAAATAAGAAATACTTCTTATTCAACCGATGATATAAAAAAAGTAATTGAAAAATTGAAAGAAATGGATCTTTTAAACGATAAAAAATTTATTGAAGACTATGTTTCTTTTTACTCAAAAAATAATCCCAAAAGTAAAAAAGTTTTGACTTTAGAACTTTTAAAAAAAGGAGTTAATAAAAATTTAATCGATGAATATTTTTTAAGAAATCAATTAGATGAGGAAGAGCTAGCTTTTTTATTATTAAAAAAACGCTTTCAAAGATGGGCTTTGATTGATAAGAAAAAAAGATTAAAAAAAGCCTTTGATTTTTTGGGAAGGCGCGGTTTTAGTTTTGAGACGGTTAAAAAAGTTATTGAAAAATTGGAAGAATCAGGTAAAATAGAATTAGATATTTAAAAGTTTGCTTGAGAGGATTAGAAAGTTTAGAATTTTTTAATTTAATTTATGACCACTTTCAGTTATTATTATAATCGTTGGTTTTTTTTGGAATCTTTCTAATCTCTTCTCAAGCAAAGCTTAAATTTTAAATTTATGCTACAAAAAATTTTTCGCCGATTTGTTTTTGATCGTGAACAACCAAAAAAAATCATTGCTGAGGCTGAAGAAAAAGCAAAATCGATTTTGGCCAAAGCCGAAGAGGAGGCAAGAAGATTAATAAGTGAGGCGATGAATTTAGAAAAACAGTTGGTTTTTAGAGAGCAACAACTTGAAAGAAAAGAAGAAGCGTTGGAAAATGAGAAAAAAACAGTTCAAAAAAAATTATCTGAAATTGAGGAGATAAAAAAAACACTGGAAAAAACGAGAGAGGAGATGAAGGCAAAACTGGAAAAAGTGGCCAAACTAAGTCAGGAGGAGGCAAAAAATTTGTTGCTTTCTTTTTGGGAAGAAAGATTAAAAGAAAAGATCGCCAATCAAATAAAAGCAGCTGAAGAGGAAATAAAGGCAAAAGCCGATGAAAAAGCCAAAGAGATTTTGGCCGATGCCATGCGCTATGGAGCAACAGACTATGTGGCCGAATACACTTTAGCAACAGTCAATCTTCCTGATGAGTCTTTTAAAGGAAGAATTATTGGTAAAGATGGTCGCAATATCCGGGCGTTTGAGTTGGCAACCGGGGTGGATATTGATTTAGAGGAGGAAAAAGTGATTAAAATTTCTTCCTTTGATGCTATAAAAAGGGAGGTGGCCCGTGTTTCTTTGGAAAGGTTGATCAAAGATGGTCGGATTCAACCACAGCGGATTGAGGAGATTGTTAAAAAAACCAAAGAAGAGATTGAAAAGGTAATTTATAAAGCGGGGGAGGAGTTAATAAGAAAGGTGGGGGTTTATAATCTGCCTTCGGAAATTACAAGACTTTTGGGGCGGTTTAAATATCGTTATTCTTATGGTCAAAATATGATTGCCCATACTTTAGAAGAAACAAGAATTGGCGTGGCGTTGGCTTATGAGCTAAAGGCTAATGTCAATGTCGTTCGTCTTGGCTGTCTTCTTCATGATATTGGCAAAGTGATTACCGACAAAGAAGGATCGCATGTGGAGCTTGGGGTAAAGCTTTTGGAAAAATATCACTTTCCCAAAAAAGTAATCGACTGTGTGGCCGCTCATCATGAAGATATTCCTTTTCCTTCAGTTGAGGCGGTGATTGTTTATATTGCCGATGCTGTATCGGGTGGAAGACCAGCCGCACGCCATGAAGATTTTGAAGAATATTTAAAGCGAATCAAAACGATTGAAGATGTGGCCAAATCGAAAAAAGGAGTGGCTGATGCTTATGCGCTACAAGCAGGAAGAGAACTGCGAGTTATTGTTAAACCACAAGAGATAGATGATAATGAAGCCAAAATATTAGCAGAAAAAATAAGAGAAGAACTGGAGGAAAAGTTTGCCGTTTTTCCCGGACAGATTAAGGTGACAGTGATTCGAGAATATCGGGCGGAGGCAGTGACGAAGATATGAAAATGATAAAAATGATGTTAATGATGCAAATAGAAGTCAGATAAACCAGATAAATCGGCAAACATCGGAAAAATTCGGATAAATCGGAAAAAAAGTTAAACGTTTATAAGAAAGAGATACATTGAGATAAATAGAGATAAATGGAGATAAGTAGAGATTTATAGAGATTTATTGAGATTAATAGAGATTAATAGAGATTTGGAGATGAAGAAATTAGGAAATTAAGAAAAAGATTAATTTATTAGTAGACAAATTAAGTATGCGATCGTTTATTAGTTTTTTCTACTTTTTTATTTATTTTATTTAATCTCTCTTCTTTAAAAAAATCACCCAAAACTTTACCAATTTAATGCGATCGCAAAAAAAAGGTAAAAAAGATATATTCTATCTTAGCGCCGATTGAGAAAAGATAGAATTTTAAACATTTAACGTTTAATGTTTAACGTTTCACGTTACACGTTCCATGTTACCCTTTTTTTAAGATGTTAGAAGTTAGATGTTTAGTGATATAATAATATTGTTTCGGGAATTAGCCTAATATGACTAATCGCCTTCGTCCCGCCAACGACTGGATTTTGGTAGGGTAGGGAGTGTTTATTAAACGGAGCGTAGTTCAGATGGCTAGAACGTTGGGCTGGGGGTCCAAAGGTCGCCGGTTCAAGTCCGGCCGCTCCGACAAGGTCGACGGCTAATCCTGCGTAGCTTTGGCGAATTAGGATTCAAGTTGGGTATCCCCGACTAAAATCTTATGAAAAAACCAAACTGGGATGAGTACTTTATGGAAATTGCCAAAGTAGTAAAAAGCAGAGCCGATTGTTTAAGACGGCAGGTTGGGGCAGTGATTGTCAAAGATTTTCGGATTGTCTCAACTGGCTATAATGGGACACCCATGGGAATAAAAAACTGTACCGAAGGAGGGTGTCAGCGTTGTCTTTTGCGTCATCAAGGAAAGTTGGAAAGTGGAGAAAAAGAAGAATCTTGTATCTGTCTTCATGCTGAGCAAAACGCCATTATTCAAGCCGCTTATTTGGGTGTTTCAACTAAAGGAGCAACCATTTACATTACTGCCAATCCTTGTTCAACTTGTGCCAAGATGATTATAAATTCCGGAATTATTCGCGTTGTCTGCTATAAAAATCATCATGATGAGGCGGGGATAAAACTTCTTAAAAAGGCAAAGGTAGAAATAAAATTATTTTAAATAAAATATCAAATATCAAATATCAAAATGACATATCAAAATTTAAAAATGATTAAAAAATTTTTTATTTTTAATTGTCATTTTGCATTTTGCATTTTTATTTTTGCATTTATTCAAATATTGCTGGTCTTTTTGATCTCAAAAGATGTATTTGCGAATGAGGTAAATAATAAATTTGGCATTCATTTAGCCCAACCCCATTTAGAAGATTTAAAAAAAGTCGCTGAGCTTGTTAATTCAAATGGTGGTGATTGGGGATATGTTACTTTGGTGATTCAAGAAAATGATAGAGATTCCCAAAAATGGCAGGAGATTTTTGATTTACTTAGAAAATATCATCTTATTCCAATAATTCGTTTGGCGACAATGTCTTTAGGTGATAATTGGAAGCGGCCTAATTCTTCTGATGCTTATTCTTGGGCTTCCTTTTTAGATTCTTTAAACTGGGTGGTAAAAAATCGTTATGTTGTTTTATTTAATGAACCTAATCACGCCACTGAGTGGGGAGGAGCGGTTGACCCAAAAGATTATGCCAAAGTGGCTTTTGCTTTTGCTAAAACTTTAAAAGAAAGAAATCCTAATTTTTTTGTGATGCTTGCCGGTTTTGATGCCTCAGCCCCTCATCTTCCGCCAAAATTTTATGATGAGAAATTATTTTTGAAAGATTTAATTGATCATCAACCTGAAATATTTAAATTTATTGATGGTTGGGCTTCTCATTCTTATCCCAATCCTGCATTTTCTGGCTCACCTTATGATTTTGGTCGAGGAACAGTAAGAACTTATCAGTGGGAATTAAATTTACTTCGTCAACTTGGAGTAGAAAAAGAATTGCCAGTTTTTATTACAGAAACTGGTTGGGAAAGAAAAAAATTAAGTGAAGAACAAGTAGCCCAAAATTTTAAGATCGCCTTTGAACAGGTTTGGTTACCTGATGAAAAGATTATTTCCGTGACACCTTTTGTCTTTGATTATCAAATGGAGCCTTTTTTGGGATTTTCCTGGAAGAGGAAAGGAGACGATGGTTTTTATCAACAGTACTATTTTGTTCAATCAGTGCCCAAGACAAAAGGAGAGCCGGACCAAGAGGAAAAAGGAGAAATTATTTTTGATTTACCAAAAGAACTAGTTAACAAATCAACTTATCAATTTAAAATTAGATTAAAAAATCAAGGTCAAGGATACTGGGATGAAAGAAACTATGGTTTATTAGTTAATGATGTTAAAAAAACCGAATTTTTAATTGGTAATTTAGGCGAGATTAGTCCCAATGAAGAAAAAGAAGTTAATTTTTATCTAAAGACAAAAGATGAGGGTCAAGAAAAAATAAAATTTATTTTACAAAAAAATGGGAAAAATATCTTAGAAAGTAAAGACTGGTATTTTAATATTTTGGCTTTACCAAGCCTTAAAATAAAAACGGGTCTTTTCCCAAAACTCAATGATTCGGGTTTTGATTTTGAGCTGCAGATTTTTGACGAGAAAGAAAGTCTTGTCTTTCAAAAAAAGAATTTATTAGTTAAAGTAGGGAAAGGTGAGGTCGCTAATATTGAGAATATTGTTTTTGGAAAAAGGTATCGTCTGGTTCTTTTAAAGCCTTATTATTTGCCAAGACAGAATTATTTAGTCTTTAAAAAGGGAAAGAATAGAGTTAGTTTTAAGCCAATGTTGCCTTTGGACTTTAACCTTGATGGTAAATTTAGTTTAAGAGATATTTTAGAATTAATAAAGAAACCAAAATTATTAAAGTTGCTGTTTCCGTAAAAATAAAAAATTCAATATCTTATAGTTAAAATTAGAAGATATATAATTTTTTTGAACAATTAATTAATTTTTAATTTTTTTATCATTAATTTTTATTTTGAATTTTTTTTAAGTAAAAATCCTATTTTAGTCGCCTTTTTTAAAAATTGAAAAGAAGATCAATATTTTTTAAATACCAATTAAGATTAACTAATTCTTTTTTATGATTTTTTTTGTTTTTTAACGCGTAATTGATTGAGCCAGTGATTATTAAAAGAAGATAAATTTTTATCTTATTAATGTTTGTTTTTTTAATTGATTGTTAAAATATCCCTTTAAAAATGATTTAATAAGTGTTTTTGATTTTAAAAAGATCTCTTCTTTTAAAAATTTGATATTTTTTATCATTAAAAATTAAGGCTAAAATTATTCTTATTATTTCCTCGTGGCTGACAATTAGAAAGTTTTTTTGTTTTACATTTTTTATATCCTTTAAAAAAGAAGATAGTCTTTTTATAATGTCAATTTTTGCTTCTCCTTTTGGCCATGGTGTTTTTAAAGGATTTTTTTGATATAAGGTAAAAAATGATTGATATTTTTCTTTAATTTTATCCCAGCTTTTTCCTTCAAAATCACCAAAATCTTGATCTTTTAATCTGTCATCAATATTGATAAGAATATTGTTTTTTAAATTGTTTTTGATTATCATGGTTGATTGAAGGGCTCTTTTTTGAGACGAGGTAATAATCAGATCAATTTTTATTTTTTGCTTATTAATCAATTGACTAATTTTTTTAATTTGATTGGCTCCTTTTTTTTGTTAAAGGGCTTTTGTTTTTTTGACCATGAATAATATATTTTTTGTCATTTTCTACATTACCCTCTGATTGGCCATGACGAATAAGATAGATAATCATTTTTTGGTAAAATAATTGATTGACTATGACCAATAAAAATTTAATCTTACCAGAAAATCAAAATATTTTAGCAGTTTTTGCCCATCCCGATGATGATGTTTTTGGTCCTTCGGGGATGATAATGACTCTTTGCCAAAAAGGGAATCAAGTTTTTGAAATTTTTGTCACTAACGGCGATGCTGGCACTAATCAAAAAACTGGCAAAAAGGAAAAAGATTTAGGCGAAAAAAGAAAAAAAGAGGCTCAAAAGTCGGCTTTTTTTATGGGAGTAAAAGAAGTGTTTTTTTTAGGGTTTGCTGATGGATTTTTATCAAATAATCTTTATCACGATGTTTCTGAAAAAATAAAAAAAATAGCCGGCAAAATTAATCCCTCAGTGTTTTTAACTTATGAACCAAGAGGGGTTTCGGGGCATGTGGATCATTTTTTTACTTCAATGGTTGTTAGTTTTATTGCTTCGAAATTAAAAAAGAAAGTTTTTTATTATTGTTTATCAAAAAAACAAAGAGAGTTTATTAAAGACTATTTTATATTTTTTCCTGAAGGATATGAGAAGGCGGAAATTGATTTAAAATTAAATGTAGAAAAATATCGAGAAAAAAAAGAAAAACTGATAAAAATTCATCAAACTCAAGTTAAAGACGGAAAGAGGGTTTTAGAAAGTATAAAAAAACAAAGGTCGTTAATTGAAAATTTTTTAATCAGAGATTTTTCAAATGAATAATTTAGAATACTATTTGGGTTTTTCTTATTTTTTAGGGATTGGGCCTCAAAGACTATCGCTTCTCTTGCAAAATTTTTCCGATGTCAAAAATGCCTATTTGGCAAAAAAAGATGATTTGGTCAAGGTTTTGGGAGAGAGGTTAACGGAAAAGTTTATTCAATTTAGAAATAATTTTGATCCAAAAAAAGAACTAGACAATTTAAATAAAAAAGAAATTACGGTTTTATCATTGGAGGACAAAAAGTATCCACCATCGTTAAAAAAAATTAGCGACCCGCCAATCTGTCTTTATGTTAAAGGTGATCTTTCAAACTTTGATTTTGAAAAAGACTTTTTTTTGGCAATTGTTGGAACAAGAAAGCCAACTTCTTATGGAGAGATTTTGGCCAAAAAATTTGCTTCGCATTTGGCATCGATGGGGATTATTGTTGTTTCTGGGATGGCGTTGGGGATTGATTCTTTAGCTCATTGGGCGGCTTTAAATTCTTTAGGAAAAACAATTTCTGTTTTAGGGTGTGGTGTGGATGTTGTTTATCCACCAAGTAATAGGGTGCTTTATCAAGAAATTTTAAAAAAAGGTGGTCTTATTATTTCTGAGTTTCCGCCTGGAAGAACCGTTTTAAAGGGTCTTTTTGTGGCAAGAAATCGGATTATTTCTGGATTATCTTCGGGTGTTTTGGTGATTGAGGGAGCCAAAGACTCTGGTGCTTTGATTACGGCAAGATATGCGGCTGAACAAGGGAAAGAAGTTTTTGCCCCACCTTCTCCTTTAACTTCACCGATGTCTGAAGCGCCTAATTTTTTGTTAAAACAAGGAGCCAAGTTGGTGACTGATTTTTCTGATATTTTAGCCGAATTTAATTTAAAAATTTCACCAAAAAAGAAAAAAGATTTAACAAAAGATTTAAGCGATAATGAGCGCTTAATTTTTGAAAGTTTAAGTGTTTTGCCAAAAACAATTGATGATTTGATTTTAGAAACCAAAATTCCCGTTGATAAAATTTTAAACTTTTTGTCGATTTTGGAGATAAAAGGGGTGGTTGAAAAAAATAAAGAGGGGAAGTATCAAATAACGAGTAACGGATAACGAGAAACATTAAATGTTTATAAAAAAAGATAAATAGAGATTTATTGAGATTAATAGAGATAAATAGAGATAAATGGAGATAAGTAGAGATTTATAGAGATTTATTGAGATTAATAGAGATTAATGGAGATTAATGGAGATAAGTAGAGATTGGGAGATTAAGAAATTAGGAAATTAAGAAAAAGATTAATTTATTAGTAGACAAATTAATTATGCGATCGTTTATTAATTTTGTCAACTTTTTTATTTATTTTATTTAATCTCTTTATTTTATTCTCTCTTGGATGCGGCCGTTTTTAAGATAGAATTTTAAGTTTAGTATTTAAAATTGTTATGTATTAGATTGTTATAAAAATTAAATTCTATCTTAGCACCGATTGAGAAAAGATAGAATTTTTGGTTAAGAATCTTTTTTGTTGCTTAATTTGTTTTTATGGGTTAAAATAATCTTAATTATGCTAAAAGTTGGTATTGTTGGTCTTCCAAACGCTGGGAAATCAACCCTTTTTAATGCTTTGGTAGAAAAACCAAAAGCGCATGTGGGTGCTTATCCTTTTACGACTATTGATAAAAATTTTGGCACTGTCGCCGTTCCCGATGATATTCTTTTTAAACTGGCTTCCTTAGAAAATATTGGTAAAGTGACGCAAACAACAATTGAGTTTGTTGATATTGCCGGTTTGATCAAGGGAGCGAGTTTAGGTGAGGGGTTGGGGAATCAGTTTTTACATCATATAAGAGAAGTCGATCTTATTCTTCATGTTTTGCGGTATTTTAAAGACAAAGATATTTCTCATGTTCATCCAAAAATCGATCCAGAAGAGGATTTTTTTATTGTCAATGAAGAACTTATTTTAGCTGATCTTCAAACATTAGAAAAACGATTAAAGAAGGAAAAAATTAGTAACGAAGAAAAGCAAGTTCTAGAAAAAGTAATGAGAGAAATGAATCAAGGAAAGATGGCTAAAGATCTTTTATTAAAAGAAGAAGAAAAAAAGTTTCTTTACCCCTTAAATCTTTTAACCCAAAAAAAGCAATTAATAGTTGCTAACATCGATGAAAAAGATATTCAAAATCCACCAAAAACTGTTTACAGTGTACAGGTTATTCCCATATGTGCTAAGCTTGAGGCCGATTTAAACGCTTTACCATGGGTTGAGCAGCAAAGATTTTTAAAAGCTTATGGACTTTCAAAAAGTGCTAAAGAAAAAATTATCATCGAAAGTTATCGGGCTTTGGAGGTAGTTACTTTTTACACCATTGCCAAAAGAACTGAAGCCAAAGCTTGGACTTTGAAAAAAGGAAAAACCGCTTTTGAGGCAGCCGCCAAAGTCCATACTGATTTTGCCAAAAACTTTGTTAAGGTGGAGGTGATTTCTGCTAAAGAGTTGATTGAAATTGGAGGTTGGCAAAAAGCAAAAGAAAAAGGCAAAATTCTTCTTGAAGGCCGAGATTATCAAGTAAAAGATGGTGATGTTTTGGAGTTTAGGGCAAGTGTTAAATAAAAGAAGTTACTCTTCTTCATCAATTTTTTTAATCCGTCTTAAATACTTTTCTTCCATTTTTGGTTTTGTTTCAATGAAGGTATCAACCAGTTTTTTTGCTAATTCTAAACCTCTTCCATTTTCGTCGTTGCCATTTTTTAAATAATCGGAAGCCAAAGATAAAACATTGATGTGATCATTTTCTTTAGCATGTTTTACTTGATCGCAAGAAAACCCCAAAGCACAACGGATGCCTTTGAAGCGGTTTACGGTGATTGAGACGCCAACCCCAGAGCCGCAAATGACAATTCCTAAAAAATCTTTGGGATTTTGCAAAACCGCTTGCGCCACTTTTTTGGCAAAATCAGGATAGTCATCCAAAGGATCATATTGGTAATTACCCATATCTTCAACCCGGATATTTTTTTCTTGAAGATACTCAATCAGTTTGTTTTTTAGCTCAAAACCTCGATGGTCGGCGGCGATAAATATAGTCATAAAAATAGTATAAAGTATTAAGTATTAAGGAGCAAGTATTAAGTTTTACAAATCTTTTCTTGGACCGCTGATAAAGATTAAAGACAAAACCACACCAACAACAAAAGCCGCCTCATAGCCTAAAAAGAGATATCCCAAAACGCCACTAAAAACAAAAAAGAAGACCATCTGTATCAGGTTAAATTCACTGCCCATATTAACCGCAAAGTGCATAATCATAATATAAAGAAAAGAAAGAATTACATAAGTGGAAAAAGAAAAAGAGTCGGCGGTTGCTTTTGCTGAAGAAGTGGCAACCAAAATTGTTTGGGTAAAGACAAAAAAGTTCATTTTTTAATCAATAATTTCTAAAAAACTTTTTTTAAATTTTTCACAAGAAAAAAACTGAATTCTTTTTTTAGCTGCATCCCCCAAAGTTTTTTGACGGTTTTTGTCAAAGTAAAGCTCGATGATTTTATCAGCAATGTCATTGGGATTTTCTGGGTTGGCAAAAAAAGCGCAATTTAAAGCTATTTCTTTGAAAACCGGGATATCACTTAAAACTGAAGGACACCCTTGAGATGAGGCTTCAAGATAAGAAAAACCAAAACCCTCATCGCGCGAGGGCAAAATATTTAAACTAGCTTGTTGATAAAGTTTGATTAAATTTTCATCGACAACATAGCCTAAAAAAATAAATCGTTTATCGTCTTTTATTAATTGAAAAAATTTTTTTAATTCTTTTTGCCAAGGATGATTAAAGTTAAACGTGAAGCATGAAGCGTGAAACGTTTTGAAATTTTCAAATATCTTCCCAACAAAAACACAAGTCACATTGGCAATTTTGATAGCGCGGGCTAAATTGACTAAATTTTTATTCCAAGTGGCATCGCCAACGTAGAGGCAGAAATTATCCAACTCAAAACTCAAATCGCAAATGTCAAAACTACAACTTAAATCTAAAAACTTATTATTATTTTTTTTAGTTTTAAAGTTTTGCGTTTTAGTTTTGAGTTTTGAATTTTGATTTTTGAGTTTTTTATTAAATATCTGTGGTAAACATGGATAAATCACTCTTACTTTTTCCTCCGGTATTTTTAAGATTTGGATAATATCTTTTTTGCTTGTTTCCGAGTCGGTGACAATTAAATCATAATTTTTTAAAGCCAGTTTATTTAAAAAAATATTAAAATTACCGCGAATACCTGCGGGAAATCTTGAAGGGTATTTTAAAGGGATAAGATCATGAATGACAGCGATCTGTTTTTTGGCAATTCTTTTTAAGGTTAATGGTTTTTGTAAAAAATTAAAAAAAGGATGAATAAAAGTGTTAGAAGTTTGGTGTTTGATGTTAGAAGAATATTGCCATTCGGGAAAGTTTTCTTTTAAAATCTGCAAATATCTTCCAACTCCACGTACCTTTGATTTAGTATCTGATGAAGTTGGATCAAAACATAAAACTTGAGTCATAAAAGAATTTTATAAAATTTACCCCGACTTGACAATTAATCATCTTGTTAATTTTGAAATCGCTTCCTACCGTTTTCGCATTGGTGATTGTCGGG
>Ga0308409_1000790_pt1 | contig 16206 bp, 21 predicted proteins | sample HotsprSampleMSe4_FD_203469 | JGI IMG/M metagenome (GOLD analysis project Ga0308409, IMG submission 203469) | Hot spring phototrophic mat microbial communities from Mushroom Spring, Yellowstone National Park, Wyoming, United States - 20060912_MSe4 ... | reverse complement strand
GCCCTGCTCGGTCTCCACGCCAGCGTCCCACTCGCCAAAGGGGGCGAACTTGAGCGGCGAGGCGTTCTCCACAACCTCGCTGATGAGCAAGCCGTCCTGGTAGGTGAGGAAGAAGCCGGAGGTGGGACGGGTGCCAACATTAGCTTCACCGCCTGCCTGCTCCTGCCTTCCCTGCCCGAGGACGGTGAGCTTGTCGGCCTGGTAGAAGTAGCGCCCGTTGTAGTAGGCGGCGTGTTGCCCGAGAGCCTTCGTGATGGCCATCTCCTCGGCTGCCCCCTCTTGCAGGTGAGAGGTGTAGGTGTAGGTGTCCTCGTCACCGGTGAGTTCACCGAGGTAGGTCAGTGGCGTCCATTTACCTAGAAGCCTCTGAACGTAGAGCCGCACAACCCTCTGCCCCGGCTTTTGGGATAGCCTTATCTCGAGGCCACCGTTACCGCCAAGGGTTGCGGAGAGAACCGAGTACCAGAGGAAGAGCAAGCCGGTCTGCAAGCGGTCGTAGGTCAGCGCCCAGACGCGGTAGCTACCGGAGTCAAGGTTGCCAGCTACCGCCCTGAGCGGGCGAAGGTTGATGCCCGTTGAGCCAGGCGCTCCGGGAAAGATGTAACTTTGTCTGCTCCGGTACCACCCCGTGCGAGGCAAGACAGCCCCCAAGGGCGTGTTGCCCACAAACTCCGGTGTTCCCGTGGCAACCTCACCCCGCAAGAGGTCTCTGACGATTAGCTCGGTATTCCTTCTGACCACCACGAGGCCCGAGGTATCGGAGTGAATGAACTCGTCACCAGGCTGGTAACCAAGGGCACCGGCGTCATAGGGCAGGATGCCGGGATGTGGTGCCCACCCCTCACCCGGCTTCGGCCACAGGGGTAGGCGCTTGATTACAAAGGGGACGCTGAGTTCAGAGTAGTTCAGCGTCAAACCCTGGTTCAGATTGATTATCGCCTTCCGCATCGCCCGCCTCCACAAACGGGTTCAACAACCCCTCAGGAACCTGGGGCTCCTGCATCTGGGCGGTCATACCAAGCCCGCTCACGACCTCGGGCGGAATAGCGAAGCCGAAGCCAAGGTATTGCTCGATGTACTGGGTAACGTGCGGATACCTGGCCAGAAAAGCCTCGAGGTCTTCAACTCTTCTTGGCTTCAAAAGGTCTTGGGCAATAGCGCCAACGGCCAGGGCCTCGCGAGGGTCAATCCCCATCTGCTTCAGGTCCATCTAGACCTCCTGTAGTACACGCTGACCCCAAAGGGGTTGCTGGTGAGGACGATGCCGGAGTCAAGCTCTTCAGCAAAGCGCTCTTTCAAGGCGTTGTACTCGGCGATGACGTTCTGCAGGCGGAGTTGGGTATCGGCCTCCGAGGGGTCGAGGTTGGCCAAAGCTTGCCTGGCCGCTCGAAGGGGGATAAGGGAGTGGTAGCGGTCGTGCACCCCGCCCCACGGCTCATCGGTTTCGTTTACAAGGGGTGTGTGCCGTGGGCGATACACGATACGCACGCTATCGGGCCACTCGTAGCTCTCAGGTTTTACCAGAAGCACCCTTAGCGGGTTGCTCCTGGCAATAGCCCCATACCCGTAGCGGGCCACAAGCGGTCTGGTGATTTCCGATGGTGCCCAGTCCTCCTCGCTTATCAAGGGCACGATGCGGTCTGGGGCTGCCACCACTTGAAGAACGGAGTCACCGTTGGTCAGGGTTACCTCGGGGTTGGTCTCCAGGTCGCTTTTGGTAACCAGCGACCACAGCCTTGGGACGTTTAGCTCAACCTCAACCATGCGTAGGGCGTCGTTTATGAGCTGCGCGTCCCAGAAGGCTATGAGGCCATCCGAGGTGGTGCTATCCAACCCCAGATACCTCGCCAGTTCCTGTCGCATCTGTCCTAGCGTCATACCACCTCTATGATACACGACGGCCTGGGGCTTACCCAGGCCGCCTCCAACCGGCTAGGCTTAGCTGCCCATGTAGCCGAGAACCTGGGTTGCGTCAAACCACCCAACGTTCCCGCTCCACCAGACCTCGTGCTGAGTGGCAGGCGGGTCGTCCCTGCGGAACATCCGCTCGCGGGAGAAGGCCCTAGCAGAGAACAGGGTGTGGCCAGCACCCAGCGCGAAGTACACGTCACCGTTGTTGACCTGGTTGAGGTAGGGACTCCCGACCAGGACAAACCGCTCGGTCTCTACCACACTAGGGATGTTGGGGTTGGGGTTGACGCCCGAGCCAACGGGGTTGATGATAGCCGTCCGAGCTTGCAGAATCTGCTTGAACCGGTAGAAGTGCCTTTGGGAGGTGAAAAGCATGATACGGGACACCGGGACAGGGCGCCCGTAGGGGTCAGGCGTGGTGTCAAAGTAGAGCTGAATGTCCTCCAGCACCGTGTCGGTGGGAGCGACGAAGGCGCGCCGGTTGTTGTAGGTGCCACTGCCAAGCAGCGGATGGGCGGTATCCAATAGGGGTCTCCTGTCCCAGCCTCCAATGTAGGTAGCGTCCAGGGCGCGGATGAAAGGCTCGTGGTAGGTAAGCTCGAGGGAGTACTCAAGCGCGTCAGAGAGCCCCCTCACCAGCCTCCGGTAGTAACCAATCTTGTCATCGAGTTCTAGCTCGTCCAGGTAGCGCACGCCGGCACGCCAGGTACGACGCCGGTAGCGCACGACCTGGGGACGAGGCCCTTGCATAACAGGAGTGGGCGAGTTGGGGTCGCTGATCTCTGGCACAGAGACCAGGCCGGGCATCGCCGCCATTTCAAGGATGGAACCGTCAAAGCGCAGGTCGGCTCCCTCAGCCCCAAACTGGTAGGGGCGTGCGCCGACGCGAGTCCAGCGCTGTTGAGCGTCCCTCAGAATTCCTCTAAGGGCAGTTTGTTCAGCTAAGGTCAGAGCGGGCATGGTTCACCTCATTAGGCTAGTTCAACAAGCACCCTGGCGTTGGTGTCGCCGACCCGTCCTTCCACCACCTGGAGGATGCGGGCAGCGGTGCCGGTGTCGCCAAGGTTCACGACGGTAATCCCGTCAGTCGTGGTGGACAGCGGACGCTGAGCGCCGATGTGGGTAGCGGCCAGCGTACCCTGGGCATTCAGGATGACGCGCCTGCCGGAGACAGGGATGACGTCAATGAAGTTGGGCCGTCTGGCAAACCAGGTTCCGTCAGGGTTGTCCACGAAACTTCCCTCGGGCAGGCCGGGGGTGTTGTCCTTGACCACCAGGTGGAAGTCGGTGGTTTCGCTGCCGGTGAGCTTAGCCGCCTGGCCCGATGCAATCCTAACGATTTCACCGAGCCTAAAGTCAACGTTGGTCGGAGCGGGAATGCGCTGGGCAAAAGCGCTCCCGTCAGGTGGCTTGTCCACCAGTTCGGCGGGTTTCAAACGGTAAGTGAGCATAGAACATCACCTCTGGGTAGGATTATACCACATCGTCCTTTTTGCCTCGTTTCCGAGCACCCACAACCTCAGCCTCGGCCTCCTCCTCGCGGTTTTCAAACACTCGCACTTCTTCAGGGGTGGGGTAGTTGAGGGCAGAACGCACAGACTCCAGGTACTCCTGGGTAACCTCAGACTTAGGCCGCCACATGAGGATATGTGGGCCTACCTGCACATAGCCCTGGGGACTGGTCTCGTACACGCTAAGGGCGATGATGTTTTCCCTGACGGCAGTCTCGTAGTCATTGGTAACCTGTTCGGGGGTGCAGGGCTCCCACCCGTTCATCCTGGCCTCGGTAAAGCTCTTTTGTCCATCCAGGCTGTTAGGAGCGAGGGCGAAGCGGATAGACACACCGCTCGGTACATGCGGGGGCTCGTACAGGCTGAGCCGCCCACGGGAGTTGCCGCGGAAGGCTGTCCCGCCCTTGCGAACGAACTTCGGGGGGGGCGAGTCTACCACCACCTCACGAGGCGGTTCCTTCGGGGTATCGTAGATGATTTCAGAGCGAATCTCCTCCATGTTCTACCTCCTACAATTCCAGGTCATAGTAGCCGTCCTGACCGACCTTTTGCGAGCTTACGCGCTTCCAGGTTTCCTCGGAAATACCAAATCGGCGCACCTCTTCTGGCATAGAGGCGGCCTCTGGTTTGGGCGCAGGGGGCGTGGAGTAAGCGCCCTGGGTGGGCTGGGGCTGCGCCTGAGCCGTCCGCCTGGCGAGGGCGTCCCGCTGAGCGGCCCCGATAGCCAGGTTCAGGAGGTAGTTCAGAGTAACCTGGTCGTTGACCACATCGGGGTTCGCGGCAATGGCGTTCTGTAGCACCTGCTCGTAGTAAGGTCGCACCGCCTTAGCCCAGTTGGGAGGCAGGGTAGACAACCCCTGTTGCGCCAGGGTGGGGATGCGGGTTAGGGCGTCGGTACGCTTGGCATCGTTGAGGGCGATGGAAAGAGCCTCCTGCCTCACCAGCAAGCGGTTCAGCTCCTCCTGCACCTCGGACGGCACGTTGAGCCCAGACTCCTCAAGAGCCCTGCGCTGTTGTAAGAGGGCAGTGTACCTGGCCCTCACAGCCTCAAGCTCCTGCTGCACCCTGGCCGTGGCCGGGCCGAAGGCAGCGGGCGCAGAGGCCGGTGCGGGCGCGGGTGCAGGTGCAGGTGCAGGGGTAGGCTGGGCCTCAGCCTGGGTTGGCTCTGGGGCTGCCGGAGCCGGTGTGGGTTGGGGCTCGGGGTTCCCAAACTCGATGTCTGGGAAATCAAGCTCGGGGGTGTTGTTGGTCTCTATCATTGGTCCTCCCTAGATTCTAGCGTGGCGCGAACCAGCGCTCTAAGTTCACGAAGCGCGCTTGCCCGGCCACGTCTATAGTGTACTACAACGTTGTCTCCGGCACTAAGCACGCCCATCATCTCGGCCTCTTCGATTTCTGCCAGCACTTCATAGAGCGCCTTTAGTTGAGCTCTGCTCAGCGTCTCCAAAACCTCAGCCAGGGTTCTCTCCGCCATCTGTACCTCCTGTTTGGGCCATGCCCTGTAGCAAGCCCTGCATCACCGCCATCCCGGGGCTCGTGGGTTGCGGCTCAGGCCCGAGGATAGCCACCACGTCATAGCCCATCCCGAGGGATTCAAGGAACCGCTTCATGAGGTGGTACACGCCAGGGTCCTGACGGGCCACCTGTAGTAACTGAATCATGGCCGGGTTGAGGAGCGCCATCATCTTCTGGACGCGCATCTCTCGCTCGGCTACCGTGGTGTTGCCCGTGAGCTTCCACTCCACATCATCCCGCTCGGCACCGGGGATGTATATCTCGTACAGGGTGTCGGCAACAGGCACTTCCAGACGAACGGTTCTGGCTGCCACATACACCTTGTCCTGGCTACCACCGTAGGCGTAGGTTCTGTAGACACCTTTGGGCAATCCGGGCATGGCAGCGTTCTTTATCTTCATGCCCACGACAGCCTTCCAGTAATGGCCGGCCAGCTCCTCTAACCCGTGCATGATGTGGCGCAGGTAGTTTTGCAGCTTTAGCTGGCCGATGGTGGCGGTGATGTTGACCTCGGTGGCCGTCTTGCGCCCGCCAAGGGGTTGACCGGGCACGATGAAGTCGCTCACCGTGGCGTCCTCGGTGAGTTGGTTCATGAGCTGGAGCATCTGGATGTTGAAAGGGTTGACGGAGTACTCCAAAACGCGCAGCGCCTCCTCGGGGTCTGGCCCGTCATAAGGCAGAACCTGGCCGGGCTGGATGGTCTGCCCGCGCTGAATGGAGCGGTGTAGCTGGGAGTTGGCCCGCACCAGCACCGGAGGGTACGCCTTGTACTGGGTGGCTGCCACCTCAGCGTTGATGGCTACATCGGCCACGAGCTGGTACTGGGCCACCACCTCGGCGATGCCGTGGCCCCAGACCTCGTAGTGGTCGGGGTCGATGTAGATGGGAAAGAAGGGCGGGCGGTCTATCACGCCGCCAAAGGGGTCTCGCTCTAGACGCAGGATGACATCTGCAAAGGGGTGAAAGATGGCCTTGGTAAGCGCTCCCTTGTCCACAAACCAACCCTCTACCAGGGTGTGCCAGGCGAGTTCGTCGTTGACACCAATGTTGCCTCCGGATTCAGCGTCGCCAGGGGTCTGGTCGTCCACAGCGGAACCCCTAACCTCTTTCAACCTTTCAACGGCCTCGGGGCGGTAGTAACCCTCTCTAGCCAGACGCTCAAGCTCCCACCAGGGGGAGTGGAAGACCCTGAACCAGGCGAGCTTGTCCGGCTCGGCCCTGTTCGGCCAGGCGTAGACTTTCATGACAGGAACTGCTTTGAGCCCGATAAAGGGCACCCCGTCCCGGTGGTCTACGGTCATGGTGAGGATACCGGTGCCGTAAATCACCGCATCGTCTATAGCCTTTTCTATCTCTCTGGTGGAGCCCGTGACCTCAAGCTCCCTCTGCATGATAGCTTCCAGAGCGGGAGCGGCGTCGGCGGCCTCCTTGGTAAGCGGGCGAAGCGTGAAGAAGGGAGAGCGGTCCAGGCTCACCTTGATGTGAGCGCGGATGCCGTCTGCCTTTTGCCGCACGACCGGGGTAGCCACGGTGGGTACCTTGGGATTTGGAGACGATGGCGGCGTCATGTCAAAAAGGCTGCGCCACAGGGTGAACTTCTCCATCTTATCGGCCTTCCACGCCCTGGCCTGGCGATATAGCGTATGGAGCATGTCAATAAGCTCTTTCTCGCCAGGCGAAGGTTCCTCAGGGAACCCCTGGGCTAGGTTGTCAAAGTCAGTCTCAATCATGTATCCTCCTCAAAAGGTCAGGAACATGGAAGGCAGTGGCCGGTTGTCCATCGCCCCAGTCGTCGTCATCATCCAGTCTAGCATTGATAACGGCGTAGCGCAGGGCGTCAAAGACATCGGTCTTGATGATGGCGTCCTTCTCTATGTCCTCGTAGGTTATGTCGGTAAGCATCTCGTCCAGGTTTGGCGTGAGCTTTGGGTTGACCAGGAGCTTCCGGTTCAGGATGAGCTGCTTCATTACGCTGATGCCGTACTCAATCGACTCTTTGTTGCCGGCGGTGTTAGCGGGAGAGAAGTAGACCGGGACGCGCATGCGGTAAAACACTCGCTCGTATTCTGAGGCGATGGTGCTCAGGGAAGCGCTGATGGCTTGCCTGGCCCACATCGAGCGGTCGGCGTAGACCAGGAAGTGTTGAACCCCTTGGTTGTAGAGGTGGGCCATAATGTCACCGATGGCCTCGGCGTTTTCCTGCACGGATGAACCACGGCGGACGTACTCGTGGACGCTAATCAGGCAACCCCTATCCCGCACAAGGAACACGGCTACGGTGGGGTGGCTCAGGCCGTGGTCGATGCCGACGTAGACGGTTTTCCCGCTCACCTCAGGTGTGATGTCAGTAACGTTCTGGTGCGAGTACTCCCAGAACACCAGACCCTCTTCACTACCCCGCTCGTAGCCACCCCGGACGGCTCGCTTGCCGATTTTGCCGGCGAGGATGAGGTGGCGGAAGTAGTCCTCGGTCAGCTCCTCGTTCTCCTCGGTGTAGCTGAAGATGGCCAGGAGGCGAGAGCTAAGCCTTTTGTTGGCGACCTCACCGCTAAGCTCCTTCTCCACCAGGTCACCCTTCCTGTCCAGGTGAGCGGCACCCTCCACAACCCGCTTGTACACCCAGTCCCGACCCCTGTCCCAGTTGGCGGTGATTTTGACGTAGGTGCTACCTAGCTCCTTGGTGTCCTTGTGGCGCACCTGTAAGCGGATGCGGGTGTGGAGCAGGTCAAGCAGTTGCGGCTTCACCCGCTCGCCTTGGTCAATGAAGGCCCGGAACCATTGCTGACCCCACAGCTTGTTGTCGGCAGTGTCCAGGCCAAAGAGGTGAACCTCGGAGCCGTTGGCCACGCGGATGATGTTGAGGTCTCGGATGTAGTCCATGTAGCCGTTCTCAAATAGTGGGGCCAGGCGGCGCTGGAGGTCAGGGATAAGGGAGGACTGAAGCTCTACCAGGGTGGAGCGCATGACGGCCACGCGGGACTTGGGGTAGAAGTGGACAGAGTAGAAAACGGAGTCTATCAGGGCACTGGTGTTGTGCGTAATGAGCCCATCTGTGATGTGCGAGTGGTCCCCGGTGGTTTCAATGTCGTAGGTGCGCTCAACGCCCACACGCTCCACGCTAGCTACCGTCGCCCAGTAGATGTTCGGGTGGGCTATCTTTAGGGCGGCGTCGCCATAGGTGGTCCACACGCCCGTTTCGTGGGTGATGTCAAGGACTATCCTGCGGGCGGTTTCTGGGTTCATCTTCTGGTGTGAGTACGCCCTCAACCATTCGTACTTAGTTCCCTTCAGCCCGCCGTAGGCGACCCTGGCGTGCTCTCGGATGAGTTCGCCGAGGATTGGGATGGTCCCAACGCTACCACTCTGGTAATCGCGCCCGATTAGCTTTTGCTTACGGCTAAGGCGGAAGCCTATACGACTCCTGAACCTTTCCCTGAAGTGCCCCCGTATGGCGAGGCGATAGTGGGTTACGGTCGTGCCGTCCCTACGCTTGAAGGTTGAACGTCTAGAGATTTTAGATGGGATGCCGAAGAGGGCAAGGAGCATCTGCACGCCCTCAAGTAGCTCAAGTGAGCAGGAACCTAGCTCTACGCCCCCATCCCTTGAGATTGCCGTACCATCTGTGTCAAACAACCCCTGGAGGAACGAGCGCTTTGCGGCCAGGGAACCTCGCCATATCTTCTCCGGCACCTTCTTATCGCACGACAGCGCAAAGTCCAGGCCAAGCTCCCCGGCGAGAACTCTGGCGGCGTTGGCGTAGCTCCACTTGACCCCCATTCGTTTGGAGGGCAAGACGGCGGCGAAAGCTGGTGGACACTTGGGATCCCCCCTGTTCTTGCGGACAAACCTCACGCCAGACGGGCTCTCGTAGCTGAGCAAGAAGTTGATGGTTTCTTCGTCAACGCTCGTGATGACGATGCTGTTCTTTGATATGTGCGCATCGCCGATGAGGAGGCCAGTCAAGTAAGCGTGTGGGTCAAAGCCATCCGTAGCCATGTTGCCGAGCCAGATGGCCACATGCATCCCAGGTCTGAGCTTTTCCATGCTCACCCAGGTTGGACCGCCTGGGCCAAGGGTGAGCACGGGGTGATTGCCTGTAGCTCTGAGCCTGTACCCTTCCTCCGTGCAAAGCTCGTAGACTTCACGTTCGCCGTTGTCGTGGAAGCCCACTATGGGCTTCACCCCGTCTAGCCCATAGACAGAGGTGGCATCGGGCACCGCCCCAGAAACAAGCTCATCGGCGCAAACGTATCTTCCGTCCCCGAGAAGTATCCGGGTGCTTCCGATAACGCACTTGCCCGTGCCCACGTCTCCGATGGCCCATATCTCCTGATACTTTTGCGGCCAGCCGGGTTCACCGAGCCAGCGGAATAGCTCATACTTTGCCCTTATGGGGCCTTTTGGCGGATTTAGCTGTAGCTCGGCGGTTCCACTCATCCCGTACCTCCTCTATGGCTTCCTCATCATGGGTTGGCATCGCCATCAGCTTCAGCAAGAAGCCTAGCGTAGTCTCCGGGGATAGCGTCCTGGAAGGTCGGGGCTTGTACGGGCGCAGGGAGGGCATCTTGCTCCACAGGTACACCTAAAACCTCCATGACCTCAACCGGCTTGATGGGCTCCACCCTGACCACAATCTCGCTCTGTTGCTTGACGCTGAGCTTGCGGGGCTTCTCGAATCCCATCTGGCGCATCAGAAACTCTAGCATGCCTCGCTTGGCCCCGAGGGGGACTTCGGGGTTTGCCAGTTGCTGGGCGATGCGCTCGTATACCTCAGACAAGCGCCCGAGGCTGAAGTGGTGGGTGAGTTGCCTGGAGTAGGCGGCGTTCAAAAAGGAATGGGAGCGCATGATAATCCGCACGATGCGCTCTTCAAGGCCCAGCTCGGAGGCGATGCGCCCAAAGTCCCCATCGGCATACCACTCAAGATGCGTTTCTTCACGAAACAGCCAGTCAAGAAGCTCCTCAACAGAGCCCACCTTGGACAGGCCGTTGTTCTTCAGCGCAGACAGAACGGTGTCAAACTGTTTCACACAGCCCTATCCTCCGAGGATTTCCTCTCGGTCAAACACAGCGAGGATGTTGTCCTCGTGGTACGCCCGGTAGGTCTCATTCCTGTCAAAAGAGGCGAACTCTACGGCGGTGTAGACCGCCGCAACGATGATGTCCCCAGGCTTCACGCTCTTCACCTCCGGCCCAACGGCTACCACCTCACCAAACCAGTCGTCCTTGGTGGCGACTTGCGGCAGGATGAGTCCGCTCGCGGTCTCTACGACGCTTCTATCTAACGATTTGGCAACGATTTTTCTTCCAACGGCTCGCATACAACATCATTATACACCTAGTGCCATGATAAAATGGGAACGGAGGCGGGCTATGCCATACGAGATTCGCAAGCGAGAGTCCAAGTACCTGGTGGTCAACGCCGAGACCGGGGATGTCAAGGGAACGCACGACACCAAGACCAAGGCTTTGGCCCAGCTCAGGGCGCTGTACGCCAACGTGAAGGACGCTAAGAGGAAGAAGTGATACCCACCTGGCACTCACCTACCGGCACGCCTGTTGTGCCCAGGCTAGCGCCCGTGCCTGAGGTGCGGGCTAAGGCGCAAGGGAAGGTCATAAAAGACCCATTCGCTCACTTTTCGCACACCTTCACGAACGAGACTGGGTACCTGAGGATTACTGACCTTGAGTACTACGCCCGGTTCAAGCTGAGCGAACTCTTCACCGGGCTGATGTACATGGCCATCTACATCCTGACGGCTGACCAGCGGCCAACTAGCGGAGACTAGCTCCGTGATTGGCATCGGGAGGTGTAGGGCCGATGGACGTGAAGCCAAGAATAACCACCATCCCACCGCTTGACACCACCGGGTTCCCCAACCGGGAGTTTGAGCTTCGGCTCACCAAAGGCCCGATAGCTATCGGCCAACCTGGGGACGGCACCTACGTTGAGCTGTATTCCAAGGACTACCTGGTGTTTCTTGACAAAACGGGGCGACTGCGGGTGTTCGTCTCCACCGGCTCAGCGTGGGCACCGGTACCGGATGAGCTATACCCACAGCCACCGCACCCCGGGGACCAGATACGCCACATCGGAGCTTGCTTTGACCAGGCCGCAAGGCTTGTCTTAGCCTACGAGTACGAAGAGCAAGTCTACGTCTACCGATGGGACCCTGTAACCCGGCAGTACGTCGCCCGCGGCCCCTTCCCCGGCGTTGACCCGGTCATCATCCAGGACGCCACCATCGGATTCTACCCACCGGATTCTGACGTGCTCCTTTTGCACCTTTCTACAGAAAGAACTAGGTTGATTATGCGGGTGCAAAGGGAGCTGTACAATACCCCTCACGAGGTAGCGGTCTTACCCAGACCCGCCTTGCTGGACCAGGTTAGCGCTTTCCCCTTCTACGGCCAGGTTGTCGGGAGCTACGTGGATTCGCCTGAGAGCACCGGGTTCGCCGTGCGGACAAACACCTACCCGGTCTACCTTTTTGAGCGGGCCGGTGGGGCTAACGTGGGGCCGCCCACGGATTGGACGCTCATACCCATTGTGGTTACTTACGATAGCTCTGAAGTCGCCGCTACCTCCGACTTGCTCCCGCCAGTAGAATGGGACTACATCCCCATCGTGGTCATCAAAGACCTCGGGACTGAAGTGGCCGCCTCTGGCGCTGTAAGCCCCCCAACAGCCTGGGACTACATACCTGTCGTGATTGTCAGAAACCTTGGCACCGAGGTAGCGGCTTCGGCTTCGGTCAGCGCCCCTGTGGAGTGGAACTACCTGCTGGTGGTGATGGTCTACAACGGAGGCGTGGACATCGCCGCATCGGCTTCGGTTAGCGCACCTGTGGAGTGGAACTACTTTGTGTGAGGTGGTGTATGGAGCAACGCATCGTAATCCCTAGGATGGTGGTACGGCCCATCCTTCCCCCGCCCCTGAAAATCGGTGCCCGCATACGACCCCAGTGGCTTGAATGGCAGGTCGGGCGCTATCTGGAGAAGCTGTCCTTTGGCCCCGGAGGTAAGGGGAAGGCAGATATATGGCTTCCCGAGAGGGAAGGGGAGCAACACAACTTGATTCTGACTCAGTTTTACGATTCCCTCATTCCTCAGTACGGCTTTATCGGCTCTTCCCAGTTTGCCGCCGTGGGGACGGGCTCCACGGCCCCAGACCCTTCGCAGACCCAGTTAGCTAACGAGATTGGGACTTCAACTAACCCCAGGAGGACGAACAGCGTACCGACCGGGGAGTCCAACGAAATAGAAGCCCTGGCAACCCCTGGAGAGTACAACATCCGCAGAGTCTTTGAGTTCACCGAGGCCCAGGTGGGCGGGCTCAACCTCACGGAGTGGGGCTTCGGCCCGACCAACGCCCGCAACGGCCCCCTCATGACCCGCGAGCTGTTCAGAGACGGCTCAGGTAACCCTGTCGTGCTCACGCTGGACACAGACCAAAGGTTGAGGCTGATTTACCGGTATAAGGTTACCGTGTCACCCACATCGCCACAGAACGTATTCGTAAACATTGGAGGCGACGGGCCTGGGATTAGAACGGCCAGGTTCTTGCTAACGGGGATGCTTACTACTTTTAACACCGACAGTTCTTCCCTCGTTAACTACTTTGGCATTCCGTTATCTGTTTCCCAGCGGAGAGGCGACCTCATTGTGGCGGATGCGTTGGCCCGAGGTGGTTTTAGCGGAGGAGTAGGGTCAGTCGGGTTTTCAAGCGGCGCGGCCCCGCTAACGTATATACATAACCAGCAAAGATTTACAACAAATAACCCGAATAAAGGTCTCACGTATGACTCAGCATCAGGTAGGAGTAGAAGAGCCTCTGTCCTATTACAAACGACAGAACATGCGATAACCATAAAGTCTGTCGTCCTAAATGGGAATCTACTCAGAAGCGACGACACTGTAACCTCTCCAACCGTCAACCTGGTCTTTGATAGCGGTCAGGAATTTGCTAAGGACAACCTGCACAAACTGCTTATCACCTACTGGCAGATTACCTGGGGGCTGTAATGGTAGGAATCCTCGTCGCCTTTGCAGTTTTGCTCGCCGGCTTCGCCGCCGTGGGGCTTTGGTGGTGGTTCGGCTTCACGCTGGCGCTACTCGCCTTACTCGGCGTGTTTGAGTTGCTATCGGTGCGTCGCACGGGGCTAACCTTGAGCGCTCAATGCACCAAGTTGGTGCGCGAAAAGCCTGTCCTCGGTGGCCTCATGACGGCCATCGTCGGCGGGTTCTTCGGGTACTTGCTCTTTCATCTGGTATCGGGGTGGTGAGAGTATGCGTGTGATATGGCCGTTACCGCCAAGCAGAGAGGCTAATAGGATAGACGCCGGGTTCCTAGACCCCGGCTACCCAGCCGCCAGGAGAAGGATGGGCCTAGCACCAGACGAGCATCCGGGCGTAGACATCAACCTGACGGGCACCTCGGGGGATGGCGACCTAAGATACCCCGTGGTGGCCGTGGCCCCGGGCAAGGTGGTGCACGCCAAAAGCCACCGGGTCTGGGGCAACATCGTTTTGGTGGAAAGCCCCGACTGGGTGAATGCTGCCCTGGGCTACCCCTACCTCGCCTTCCAGTACGCCCATTTGCACGATATGCTGGTCAAGGAGGACGATTACGTCTACCCCGGCGAGCCCATCGGCACCATCGGCAAGGGGGACCCGGCCCGCCCGTTCCTGGCTCACCTGCACTTTGAGGTCAGAGCGGCCAGGCTCCCCGCCGACCATTGGCCCCGCACCCGAGACGCCATCACGGGCAGGTACCTTGACCCCGTGGCTTTCCTGAACAAGCACGCGGACTATAAGCGCCGCTACGTCTTTCCGACTGGCCGCGTAATACCAGACAGCGGAGCAAAGCTGTGGGTGGTGAATATAGACGACCCAGCTAGGGTGTGGTTGAGGGGGCCGGGTGTATAATGGAGAAGTGGAGGTAATAATATGACGCTAGTCCTAAAGTTCCTACCCATCGTAATCCGTATCTGGCCCGTGGCGGTGGATGTGGTGCGTACCGTGGAGCAGATGCGCCGCACCGAGTCCGGCGAAGTCAAGAAGGCCCTCGCCAAGAGGTTGCTCAGGGAGCGCGTGCCCAACCTGCTAGCTTCTCGGGGCATGTCCGACAAGGACTGGGACAACCTGCTTGGCGGCATCATTGACGCAGCCGTAGCCGCCCTGAACTGGCTGGGCAGGTGGTGAGCGTGAAATGGCCCGCACTCAAGCTAGCGCTCTTGGGGTTATGGGCGCTGGCTTTTGCTTTAGCGGCTCCACCGACCGCTGTGCGTCAAGCCGGTCAGGCCGTCTACAACCTGTGGGTCTTCCAGAACAACCAGATGGCCGTCATCTGCACCGGCACGGTGGTTTCCACGGGGGACGGGCCGAGGTTCCTTTCGGCAGGGCATTGCGTGTCCGACCGGCCTCAGGCCCGCTTTTACATCTCCCGGGCTGCGGACCCTGACCGGCTCTTTCGGGTTTACCTGGTTTGGTGGGAGTTTGGGGGGATTGAGCGCTGGAACCACGGAGACTTCGCCGTCTTCAAGCTGGCAGAAACCTTCAAACCCGAGGTAGCCATTCCCATCTGCGAAGGACTGCCAGAATCGGGGGAGGGGGTATGGGCCTGGATTGGGCCGTTGGGGATGCTTCCTGTTCTCAGAACCGGGGTCTACTCGGGCAAGATTCACTTCCCTAACTCTCCGGAGGACGAAGCGGCCATCGGCGGTATGCTACTGGTTGACATCAACGGCTCTCCTGGCTCCTCAGGAAGCGGATTGCTCAGGGTGGAGAAGGGGCGGGTGTGCGTCTTTGGCATCTGGGTGGGAGCCTTCACCAATGGCAACGCCGGGACCATCGGTTCTCGCATTCCCAGGGCTTTGAGATAACAGGCACGCCAATACTACGGTTGGGAGGTGGTAGATTGCTCATATTGCTACCCTACTGTGAAGTAAAATGTCTAGAGAGGGTGCCTTATGAAGAACCACGGGCGGGACATCGTGGAACTATCCCTCCTAGCCACCACGATAATCGTGGTTATCGGCCTCTTTATCCGCTCCCTGCTCACGGGAGAGGACATCCCTCATGGCTGGGCTTTGCTTGTCGGTTCCTCCTGGGGCGCTCTTCTCGGTGTCAAGGAGCTGCTAAAGAAGGGGGGCAAGAACGATGGAAGCAACCCTGATTAGCTTCGCCACCGAGCTAGCCACCTCGGTCATCACCGCCTACGGCGTCTACGCTATCGTTCTGGCCACTCTGGGCCGCTTCTTTGGCCGAAAACCCCGCCGGCAGGAGGAGATTGAGGCCATCGGGGGCGTGTTCTGGCTCATCGGCGTCTTCGGTTGGCGCTCCTCTATGGGACTTCCCGACATCTACGACACTGACCTCCTGCTCAGATACACCGGTGTCGCCCTCCTCATCCTCCCAAGGCTCATCACTGCTGCCCAAAAAGCGCTGAACCATGATTAGGCCAAAGAAGAAAAGGCTCATAAAGCAGAAAGAGGAAGCCCCGAGGCTCCCCAAACCCACCATGAAGCGCCGCTACCGCGCCCATCTGGTAAAGCTATGAACCAGACCCTCCGCAAGTACTACCTCTTCGTCAAAGAACAGCCCTGCCTAGCGTGTGGTAAGACCTCAACCCTAGTAGAACCAAGCGAAGCCGACCACATCACGGCCTGGTCAAATAAGCTCAAAGGCTTCGGAATAAGGTCTCATAATGGAATCGCCGCCTACTTCTGCGTCCCCCTATGCCGTGAGTGCCACCAGGAAAGACACAAACACCCCGAGCAAGAGTGGTATGAGTCTAGGGGCTGGCCTCGAACTAACCTCTATGCCTACCTAGCCCACCAGCTAGCCAGCTTTTTGACCGAAGAGAGCGGCGATTGATAAGCACCTCAACATATGCTAATATGACTTCCAGAAGGCCCCACCTAGGCTCTTGCCTCATGGTGGGGACGTTTCATTTGTGGTTATCGGTGTCGAAAATCTTTGAACACCAAAAAACGGAAAAGTGAAATCTAGGTTGGTGCACAGCGCGCGTAGCGCGCGGGGGGCCCGGGGGGCCCCCGGGGTACGCGCACGCGCGCACGCAGGCCAGCCAGAACAGAAAGGCCCACAAGCCCAGGCCCAAGCCCAGGCATAGGCCCACAGGCCCAGGCAAAGCTCGAGCGAAGGCTAAAGCCGAAAAGCGCACTTAGAAAAATAAGCACGCATTTTGACAAAGCGCGTGGCACAAAGTGGTGTAGTAAAAAGTGGTGTAGTTAGTGCAAGTGGTGTA
>Ga0308409_1000769_pt1 | contig 16499 bp, 11 predicted proteins | sample HotsprSampleMSe4_FD_203469 | JGI IMG/M metagenome (GOLD analysis project Ga0308409, IMG submission 203469) | Hot spring phototrophic mat microbial communities from Mushroom Spring, Yellowstone National Park, Wyoming, United States - 20060912_MSe4 ... | reverse complement strand
CGCAACCCTACGAGCATACGGAACCAGGGCAGCAGGAATGTCCATGGTGGGTTTTCGCTTCATGGCGCACCTGTAAATAACAAGTACACTCGATATTAAAATAAGCAAATTGTTTTGTCAAACATTCTTAGAGATGAAATACCACTGCTATTTAACAATAGGTTCCTCAAGGTTTTCAGTACCCGTGCTGCAGAGCGCATCTTTCCTAGCATTTCCCCTCGTGTATTGCCAGGTTAAATTTTACATTTTCGGCATTGCGCTGACGAGTAAACCATAAACAGCGCTTGAGTCGTTGCTTCGCACCGGCAACGCTCTAGCTCGTACCCAGCCCAGCGTGCGTATCCTGCTGCGGTGGTCACGTGGTGGACGGGAGCCTTCGGCACGCGGATTGACGATGCCGAACCGCAAAAGGTTCCACTCGGTCGTTGGCGGCGCAACGGGTGATCAGCTTGCTCTAGCGGAGGATGCAACAACTGCGCTGGGTGCTGGTGCAAGGGCGATGGTGGGTCCGCAAAGCAGTGACAGAATCACCGTGCCTCAAATCACCCTGAATCCCCCTTTCAACTCCGGGTGGGCGCGGAGGCGTTGAAGAAACCTCGTCTAGAAGGAAGGTACGCGGTCGCGGTTAGACTTGTAATCGCAGGCCGCTGCCGTAGAGAAGGTAAGCGACGAGGTAAGGCGTGCCATCCAATTCGGCGAGGATGCGCAGGCTTTCATCATGGCTGAGGGAGGGTTGGACGCAGGTGCTTTTCTTCGCACGTAGGGTGTGCACATCGCCGAGGGGGATGCAGAGGACTTCCTGGTAGAGGAACAGAATGGCGGCAAGGGCCTAATTCTGAGTAGCAGCGGAAACCTGTTCACAGGCAGCGAGGTGGGTGAGGAAGGCTTTCACTTCCGCTGCGCCCATGGCGGCGAGGTGGCGGAATTTGTGGAAGCGTTCGTACCAATGGAGGTCGGCTTTCTCGGTGCGGCTGGAATAGCCACGCAGGCGGATGGCGTCGCGGATGCGATCGGCCAGTGTTCTCTCCGGCATAATGGTGCTCTTGCTTTGACAGAATTTCCGTTGTATCTCACGGTTCGCTCATTATTTATGGTGGATTTACAGAATTGACTGCCAGAGCGGAATAGATGCTTGCAGGGATGTTGAGCAAGTCCAATACCTTACGCTGGATCTCAGAGAGCGGGTGATATGGCGATAATACCACCCGTCGGCCCGTACAAAGCTTAGACAAATCCCCTCGAACGCTCTCAGTGGCGCTTCAGTGGTCGGGCGCTTGGTGGCCCGCTTGGGTTTGCTGGCGTACAAACCGCTCCGTTTTTCCCCTGTTTGTTGCAGCTTTTTGCGCGCCACATGTTCTATCAACCTAAAGCCCCGCAAGTCGATCGCAAGCAAGCGTGTCAGGCTGTTAGCGCGTTGGTCATCCTGCTGGTATATCGGGGTCAGCGAGAGAAGGTTACCTTTGAGGCGTCCGAAATTTCGTTCCACCAGGTGTTCGGGCCGGTACGCCAGCACAGCCTGCTCAAGGAACACCTTTTCCTGCGGGGCATTGGTGGCATCCACCTGCCATCCCAATAGGCGAACGGCCTGCGCGATGGACGCCTCATCGCGTTGCACAGCCACCGAAACGGTTCGTTCCTTGCGGGTTGTGGCTGCACGATTGCCATTCTTGCGAAGTTACCGAGTTTGAACCTATTCGGTGATGTGCACCGTCGGCAGCCCTTCGATCTGATGGCGCTTGAAAATAGCTGCAATCGCCTCGCACAGCGCTGTCTCATCGGTGAGCCGCCTTTTGCCTTGCTTGCGCGCATTCAGTACCGGCAACACCTCCTCCGCACGCTCGAGCCGCTTGCGCAGGGCAGGTCCCGCCGCTTCGGCCTTCAGCCACGAACGAATGGCCAGGCGGCGTTCGTTCCAAGGCACTTCCTGACCGTTGACGACCGCCGTCCGGGTTGCCTGGACTTCATAGTCCTCGGCGATTTTCTCCATTGGCCCTTCACGATTCGGCTGCTCCACGCTCAACAAGGGTTGCTCGCCGCTCCAGGCCGACTGCGGGGCCCTTACCACCTCCTCCGGCGGTACCTGTAGCGCCGGCAGCGGCCCCAGGTAGGTGTCCTGACCTGCCTGCAGATGCACATGCGTGACCAGCGCCATCATTTTGACGTCTCTGACATACCACAAGCCACGCCGCTCCAACCCTGACCACACCTGCGCAAGCGCCGGAATGGACAAGGGGGCATTGGCCTGGTTCCCTGCCACTACCTGGGTCGCAACCGGCATCCCCAGCGGGTCACGTGCTCCCACCATCACCTTCAACTGCGGCAGGTCGGGGTAATGATCCTTGCTGTGGCCCATCTGAAACCGGCCGTCTTCGCTCACCTGCCAGTATCCGCTCGCCGTTGTACTGTCAAGCTAGATGCACTCCTGGCCTCAAGTCGTAAACCCGCAGTGTGCGGCGGTTCAGACTCGCCTTAAAAGCCGCCCAGCCTGCGCCGTCACGCAACGCTTCCAGCACGCTCGTCAGACGGTCATCGCTGAAATCCAGGGTCCGCACCGCTACGCCCAGGCAGATGCTCAACGTCTCGATGCGTCCGGCAGCCCAATCCTGCACCTAACTCAACCGGTGGTCCGCCTCCGACAAAATGGGCGCCAACCACCCGACCAGCACACGTCCCAGGTCTAGACCTTGCCAGTTCCCATGTTCTGGAAAGTGTTCATTCGTCAAGGTGATCACTCCCATGCGCTGCATCCATGCAATCAACAGTAGGATATCGTCCACGTATTCCGTGGTTACAGTCAGTTATTCGGCCATGTTTGATAGATTATCGTATTTCAAATTCGGTCAAAAAATGAGCGAACCGTGAGTTGATGGACATCCCGCCAGTCTGCCGGCACTAGGCTACGCGGACGCGCCCACGACAACTCGTCCAACGGGAAGATGCAGATACCTTTCTGTGGAAGTTGGCTGATCAGCAGGTGGTACATGACTTCAGTATCTATCTGCCTGTCTTCCACAGCCGCATACAGGCTCGGCCATTTGCGCTGAAAGCGCTCACTCTGGCTCAAGTGAGCGAACGCAGCGAAGGTTCCGCCAGATAGCAGAGCATCAGCGTATCGAACCGAGCATCGCAGCGTTTCCGAAAAATGTGCGCATCCACCGCTTGACAAAATGTGATCAGTCTGTTCATCAGTCAGCGAATATGCTCTTTGGTAGATAGTGGTGGGTTCAAAAACCAAACTCTACCAGGGCGGTTTTACTCAATGGCAAGACCGCCCACAATTGTGTCTAAACTCGAGTTTCATGCCCAAAAACTGTGAATTCACACTACCAGTTGCAGTGTTCATACTATATGCCTGTTTGAATCGCATACACTTCTGGGCTTGTATCCCTATTCGTCACACCGACATCAAAATGTCGCTGAGGTGAAGATATCGTGGAGACGCTTCCGCCAGCTATCGGCTATCACATCAGCGAGAAAATTGCAGACCTCAAGTGGAATGGTAGCCAAATCTGGATCGTTGAGGAAAAGGTCCGTAACATGCAAGTGGTTCACGACATACTCAATATCACGGGGAGACCATCGCGCTTCCTGAGCTTGCTGTACAAAGGTTTCCCAATCGTTTGGGATTTGGTCAGCACGCAGGGCCATCTCATCGCGTAAGACAAATGTTGGGTATAGGATCGCGAGATAACAAAGCATGTGGTCGACCCGCGCCAGGTAGGTGGTATAGCTCGCGATATTACACGCTTCAGGCGATACGTTGGAGCACCACCGCTGATACGCTGGTGTTAGAGCAAGATGCTGATCCACAGTAACATTTGGGGCATTCATCGTCACCTCCTCATTCCGCGTTCTTTGTCTCTTGCGGAAGCTCATCAGGTCGAGCAGGTCGAACCGTTCTACTTTTATTTACATAGACGCGGCTTTCATCTTTGCGAACATTCCGCTGAAACTCAACGACATAGGGTGTTGGAGTACCACCGTAGGGTCTTCCGGTAATATCCACGCGCATAACCGGTGAGCCGTCAGCGCCATACACCTGATAGGAGATGTGATGTTGCCGTTTGCATCCGAGTGATACAGTATCTTCACACTCTTTTCATTCGAAAGAAATTAACATTTCATATTGCCCTTACTTAACCAATACGGCGACACTGTCAATTGGTTTCACCATTTCCATCTGTGGTCAATGGAAGAGTATCCCCGAAGAGATAGCGATTGGCCGCCTGCAAGGCCGTGGTATCACCCTGGGAAATGGCGTTCAGGTCCGGAACGATGAGGCGCCCCTGCCCAACTTCTACATTGAGCCAGGCTGGCGCCCGTTCCAACCGTGTGCGCCCGATCTGAGCGAGCAACTGATCGCCGAAGTAATTTATCGGATATAACCTTGAGATATTGCCGTTCAAGACCTGCTCAACCGTTGGTGGATAGTGGAGCGTCGCCAGACACCCGTAGTACGTCGGGAACATCTCAACAGCGATGGTAACGGCATTGAGCAATTCGCGTGCGTGCTGTTCCGTGCGGTCAGGGTCGGCATGAAAAAAGATATCCCTCCATACAAACAGCGTCCAGGTGATAACGTCCGGTGTGGGTTGCGCGAGGTGCAACGCGAAGGAAAACGATGCCCGCCACAGATTGAGAATGCGACGACGGCGCGAAAAATCACAGGCGTGCCGGATTGCTGCATCGATCTCCGTTTCGGTGTACAGGATATTGGTCGGTGCCGAGATGGGATACGGAATCCCACGAGTCAAGGTATATCCGATACTTGTGTAGCGGTTGACCAATGCGCGGAATAGTCCACTGGTGCAAATGGAGGGTTGTACGGTACTGTATGCGATAAAGTCAAGTGTGTCGTTGTCCATAACGGCCTACTCCATACCTTTGACGACGAAACCAGCTTCTTCTATCGCCTCCCTTATATACTTTGGTATCTCATCTAAAGGTGATGTGAATACCACCACGATAGGTTTATCGGGAAATGTGATACGGTAGCGTTCAAGCTGGTCCAGCAGTTTGTCTACTACTAGGTCCTTTGATTGTTGATAAGAAGGTTTAGAAAAATCCCAGTTCTTTACTTCTATGATAGTGCCATCTTTGAGAATTGCATCGGGTATTCCTCCATTGGGTAAGGACACCTCAATTTCCTTTATATCATCTTTGATTGAACGGAGGTAACGAATTTGACCTACAGCTCCTTCTGTTTGTTTACCACCTTGCACTAGTCTCTTCAGCAACCTGTCAGCACCGGGTATATGAGAAATCTCATCATATTGTTTTAAAATCTCAGGAGCGTGTTTTCCAAGAATTGCTGCCGCTCGATACGCATCATCACCATGCTTAGCCAATAACTCAACAAACTCGCTACCGCCTTGTAAGACAGCCATCATTACTTTGGGGTCTACTTTGGGGTTTTTAACCAGTTTCTCTAAAATGTCATTATGCTCCTTGAGAGACATCATCAGATCAACTAAAAATTTGCGATCATCTGGATTCTGAACAGCTCTCTCAATGAGTTGGGCCAGGTACTCTCGGGTTTTTCCTTTTGGTAATCGCTTTACAAGTGGCTTTAAGATAGCCAACACGACATTCGGCGTATCCTCTGCGAACGGAAGGGGATTGATGTGTCCAAGATCTGCAAGGAGCCCGAGAAGAGCAATTGCGGTGATAAGATTGTCCGGTTCTTGCCCTTTCAACCTTTTCAGAAGTTGCTCGCGAAGAATATCGAGGAGATCACCGATGACAAGAAAGCTTAGGCCAGCATCTAACCACCAGGGAAGCTCCAAACTGAGGAGATTCTCTAGCAAATCGCTATCAGGAGGCGGATCGCTTCCGTAGTCGTCAGTATCGATATAATCCGTTCGCTGAGGGAATTCCTCCACACCATCGGCGTAACACACCTGCCAAGAGGAAGACGCTGTAACAGAGGAAGGGTTCCATTGAACACTTCGATCATGGCGTTCAAGTTCGTTGATTGTCTTGCCGGTACGGTCTACCACTTCACGTAACTCTGCTACAGCTCTGCGTGCGGCGCTAACCGCAGCAAAGCCTTCAGCAATCCCTCTAAAAAGGTACTTGTGAGGATCGTCACGCTGGGCTTCCTCGAGAGTCCTCACTGTCCGAGCAGTTTGAGCGTCGAGGGTGTCAAAGATGCCTGTCAGCGCAGGTATCAAAGCACGCACTCGGTCTGAAACAAAGATCATTTCTCGATGCCGGTTAGATGTCATATCAAGCCTCGAATTGTCGCTCGTAATTAAGCAAATTATGAATCGTCACAATAATCTGCCTTCATATACCGTATACAAAACTGTGCTTGATACGGCTTGCAAACTAAACTTTCCTTATGCACTGGTACAACCGTTGAAACAATTATCAGCCTGTATTACCATGGTGTGTTTGCGGAGAAGCTGCTGCTACAGACCTAGTGCAATAGCAATTTATCGAACATATGTTCTTTCATTCTTCGTAGTAAGATCGAAGTAAGAAACCTGCACCTCTAATCGTGAGTTATTGAAGACCTTAAGACCTCGGCCGGCAATCTCTCGTCTGCCAACCAACGGAATAGGCAGTCTTACACCGAGTAGTTCAGAGGCAGCAGGGAAGTTATGCGGCTGCAAGATTAGACCTTGTCGTAGATCACTAATCTGGCCTAATACCCCTGTCGGATATGAAAAGCCTTTTGCTGCAACGATGATGAAGAAGCCCTTTTCTCTTCCGAGATTTAGAGCTTTTTCTATGGCCGTATAGAGAATGATTGAGGAAGCACCATATTGTTTCTTGAACTGATCACTCATTTGTTCTTGTGCTACATCATAATCATCAATACAAAGAATCAGAGGTTTGCTCTTCGAATCGTCAATGTACTTGTCGATATACTGAGCAACCGCAGCAACTTGATCCAATGTTGTCGCATAGCGATACGGCTTGGGTATCTCGAGATCACGAAAACTTGTCCGTCGTGGATCAATCAAGATGATATCTAGGTCAGTCTGAGCGTATCGTTGTGCGATAGCACGGATAATGGTTCGCAGTGCAACAGTCTTTCCAGAACCAGGTCCTCCCCCGACAAAAATCGCAGGGCTGGCAGCACTTAAAGTAAAACTAACCGGCTCAAGAGATTGCGCGTCAAGGCCAAAAAATACCTCAATGGAATATTTTGAACTTGGAAAATTGACTGTTTCCGGAGCCTTCACTTTCGGCCAGAAATCATCAAAAAGTATCTTCTCAGGTAATGGTTCAATTCCAGGTGGTTCTAAGAACCGCTCTCCCTGTACTTGCCAGTATTGCCGAATAGCCCTGACAAAATCTCTTATCCGCGTGTAGATTTCCGCGTTAAGTATATTCTCAACCTCGACAGTATCTTCTTGGACATACGGTAGCGCAATTTGAAACTCAAGCCAACCATGCTCAGGATGGAGAACGTACCCACGACCCGGGATCTCATTTGGTACACGGGCAGCATCCTTACGACCCATAATACTCACCGAATCACTTTCGTCGATAAGGCGGAGACACCAGCGATGTTCAAACAATCCCTGCAAGCGATATGGTACATCTAGGGGGCGATCAGCGGTCACAATGACGTGAATACCATACGAACGTCCACGTGTAGCTATATCTATCAAATCTTCTACTAATTCGGTCTCTTTATACTCAGTTTGAAATAAGGCAAATTTGTCAATGATGAGAACGATATCAGGCCACCTACGGTTATCTGAGAGATAAGTGTAATCTTCCTGATATGATTCCCGTTCTGTAAGCTTCTGTTTGATCATCAACAGCAGCCGCCGAACTTTCTCAAGATCACGTACTGACACAAAACTTCCTGCATGAGGAATACCTTCGAATGCTGCAAAATCACGTCCACTTGTGCCAATTGTGTAACACCATACACGAGAAGGTGAAACCATAGCGCCGATTGAGGACAAGATGGTTTGAAGGAGCAGCGTTTTCCCGCTTCCTGGAGCACCAAAAACCAGAAGATGACCACTTTGCAAATCTAAGCGCAGAATTTCCTGTCGACTCTCTTGCGGAACATCTACGAGACCAACAGGAATGGCAGAAAAAACTTGATCACTATCTACAGAAGGTTCTACCTTATCACCACGTAGTAACTGTTGCAAATTAGACACAATTTTTGACGGCAAAACTTGCAGTCCATCCGGTAGAGCTCGTGACATAGTAAGCCTCGCAGGCAAGGGAGGAGACCATATACTACGCCTCTGATGAAACTTCCCAGCTTCCTTTATCTTTTGAACTAACACATCAATATCACGATCTTGGTCAGGCCTGCGATTTGATACAGAGTTAGTCTGTTGAGTAGAAATACTGACCCAGCTGTGCAGCCCAGCAATACCAGGACCGCTTGCATCCTCCAGAAAAGGCGCGCTCACACGTGCAGCCTGGAATAATTCTAGACTAGTACCTACACGTTTATATACACGGCCCGGAAGGTCTGGGGGTAAAAAGAATGCATCAGGTCGCTGCAGCATCTCGCGACTGTCGGCAATAGAGCCAAGACGAAGCGCCAACCAGTAATTAAGTTGTCCTTTGATCTCATCTTTGACTGCGACACTCGGCTGCTGTGTCGCCACAAGTAAGTGCATTCCCAGTGTCCGTCCTTGCTTCACGACAGTGATTAACTCGTCAACGAACCCTGGCTGTTCTTTTACCATCGTGTCAAATTCATCAATAACGATTAGCAGATTGGCCAGGGGGGAGACACCCGATTGGGCTCGGTAATCATTGATATTTTGAACTTTCTTACCTGCTTTCCTAAACAAGTCTTTGCGACGACGTAACTCACTACGCATTGCAGTAATTGCACGTTCCGCCAAACGTTTATCCTGAAGATCTGTGATAAAGCCAACTGTGTGAGGCAGATCGGCAAAAACGCGGAGTGCAGCGCCCCCCTTGAAGTCGATCAATAGGAATTCCGCCCTTTCTGGTCCGTGTGTAGCAGCTACTGCAGTAATAATTGCCTGAAGTAGTTCACTCTTCCCTGCTCCTGTTTTTCCTGCTACAATACCGTGCGGACCATCCTTTTGATCGTTAAGATTGAGGTACACTGGCTTGCTACCTTCGCCAACCCCGATTGGCACATCCGGATGCCATGAGTCGGCAATTGGTTGATTCCACTGACGAGCAAAATCTAGGTCTTTTATTCTTTCCCTAAGCAATCGGTATAGACGCTCAGAACGCGGGATCGCACGATCTCCGCCCATTTCTTTAAGTTCAATTCTAACAAGTGCTCGACTAAGCCGATCACTTAATTCAGTATCAGCCAATAATGGTGAAAAAGAATCCGTCCAGTCATTGCCAGCTATTGCAAATCTGGCTTCTTTCTCATTGTCTATTTGTACTACAGCTTTACACTCGCCTGGCACATCTTTCCATGAGTCGCATACCACAATTAGATAAATACCACAATCCTTACCTCGATACAGCAACTCTTTCAACACAGGATGCTGCTGTATTGATTTATCATTATCAACTACCACCACCAATATCGGCAAAGGTATTGATTTATCATTAGAACGTTCTGTGCGCTGTCCCAGTTCGTCGATCAGTATGCGGAATGAACGTTCAATATCGTCCTTTGTTTCAGGGAACATCCGCCGCATCCGATCACCATTCAGCGGAATAAAGTGGGGAGCACGAAGCAGATTTTTCCAATTATCCCGATGCTGGTCAGGATCGTAAAGAGCCACCACGCGCACTTCGGAAGGTGAATGGAGCGTTATGATTTGCCAGATAATACTATGTACAAGTTTCGTGCGCGTCTCAGCAGAACCTGCAATACCTAACGAGCCGACTTCGGACAATGAAACAGTAAACGGTAGATTTTTCACCGTTAAAAATCGATCACAAATCCGTGATAATGCCTCATCTTGTTCCAGTTGACCTCGAAAATCGACACTAAAGCTTGCACGTCGGACAGTTGTTCCCAATCGAAGAGCTAGCATATCAGCGTCACCTGGTCGACGCTCCCATAGCCTATGTTGAGGATCTTTATTATCATAACCAGCAATATCCAGTAAAAATGGTGCTTTATCTTCCTGATGTGTTGGCCGAAGCTCAAGCCCCAAGTTACGAGGTGAGTCATGCCAGCGTAGGAGACGTTGAGTGATTGAACGTGGTAAGAAGGTAACAAGTTCATCCAGTTCTTCACGTAAGGTCTTAGCATTCGATTCAGCCTGTTCCTTCGTTAGCACCGGATAGAGATATTGATAGGCATATTGTTCTTCAACATACAACCTTATCAGATCAACGATAGCATTCTGCAAAGAGCGACGATATTCTCGCCATTCACGCCACTGCTTCCAACGATCAGCGATCCACTGGCCAATAGAAACAATGAGAAATGCTAACGAAGTCGCTGCGGTGACGATAAGAAAAATCGGCGAGGTACCGAGTGTTTGACTTACAAAGTAGGAGGCACCTATCATAGTGCCAGAGATAAGTATCGACGAAAGAATAGCACTCCCCCGTCCCTGTCCTAATGCGGCTGGAGGTCTCGGAAGAATTACGGTCTTATCGGGGATGATTGGACAGGTTCGGGGTGGTCTATTGAAGGGTATACGAATCATAGATTGGTTACTCGTACTTTTCGGATCAGAAGCAGGAGTGCTATTCATATCTCTTATTTCCAATCTGCGTAAAAGATGTCACCACCTCTGGCTGGAATACCACGACCTCCAGGCACAACTCGTCCCTGTGCATTGTAAATCGTAAACGTAAACTGCTGTAGAGGCTGTAGCCCACACATTCGAGCATCTCCGCCGCGCAAGATTGCTTCAAGATTGAGACCATCCGCTTTAAGGTACCAACCAGTGCTATCGATGAATCTAACTCTTATAGAGATGCACGTTGGGTCATCTGGATTACGATCACGTAAATAGACCCTCAATTTTGGCGGTTCAGGACTAGGTCGAGGTCTAGGAGTAGGAGTAGGAGTAGGAGTAGGGCGTAGAGTTTCTACACACGTTCGGGCAGCAGATACATCGTCAATCGGGAGTGTTGATGCAAGCTGACAAAACTCCAATGCACGATTTAGGTCATTCGCTTCTTGCAGTTGGCTTGAAAATGATATAAGTGCGTCGTAGAGCTGTTGACTAACGTCCAGAAAGTCTGAACTCATGTCGTAAAGTTGTCTAAAAGCGCTTATTGCCCCTTCCCAATCTCGTGCTTCAGCTTTGGCTACCCCGTCAATATATAGTGTGAGCTTATGTTCCAAATCACGAGCCAATTGATGAGTCGGAGAATAGATAAACGTCTTACGAACTAGCTCAAGCGACTCTTGAGCCTTATCGGGAGCCGTAAGGATATTAAACGCCCAATTGTAATAAGTAGCAGCAAGTATCTCACTCGTATCAAGATATGCCGGATCAAGAGCGTAGACACGCTCGAAAGCTGCTGCTGCTTCTAACCAATTTTGCTGCTGGTACGCCTCTCGACCAAGAGCGTAATCAAAACGCTTTTGTTCATCGAGAGTCCTGGTTGGAGTAGCAATTGGAGCAAATGTCGGTGATGGAAATACAGTTGGTGTTACAATGGCAGTAGATTTCGATGTGTCATTCCCGCCATTCCTGATGTTAAGTAAATAAAATAGTCCAATTCCAATTACCACTACCGCTACCGCTACCGTGGCAAAAACAAGCCACGACAAGCGCACAGATGCTGGAATATACACCCAAACGTCACTGCCTGTATGAATATGATGGTCAGCCAAGTGGCTCTCGTCGGGCCAGGGTGGTGCATAGCGTGATGGTGCTAGCTGAATGATGCGAGGTCCTCGCCATCCAATCTCACGTTTCACCTGGTGAATAACGTCGCGTATTGGTTTATCCAATGGAAGGGTTACCTGCTTAGTATTGAAGCTACTATTCCCTTCGCCAGAAGTAGGATAGTGTAAGGTGACGAGAGCCATCGTTGGCTTGAATACAATCCAAAGTTCGGATTCCTCAACTATATCGACCTCTCCTGGACGCTTATCTCCTGGTAGATCTCTGTCTTGAGGGGATTTACGTAAAGAAATTACATACTTTTCAGGTCCATTTTTTACCTTGCTAATGGATGGGTACGATCGCTCAAGATCAGTAAGATTCTCACTAATCGTTTTTGACAAGTCAAGGTGATATGATACTGTTTTGTCACCATCAGGCTCTTGCCAACGAAGTTTAACTGGCAAACGGGTTGGTTCAATCTTTAGCCAAAGCTGGTCGTTAGCATGTAATTTCAAATCTAGCAGATTCTGGTGCTCAGGTAGAGCAGGACCTTCTGCTCTGAGACAGAGAGAAGATCGTGCCTTTCTCGGACCATCCACCCATTCGCGTAATCCGAGTTCATCAATCACTTTTCTTGTTAGCTCTTCAATATTTAGATCAGTCGGTAGATTAAGTTGTTTTCGTCCACTCGATTGACCAACTGACCAGTGGACAGTAACTGGAAGATAAGTTGGTGTAATGATTAGATAGAGGGGACTTCCCTCTTTAATACCGACCTGACATAAAGGTATAGACGGATCCAAGGGTGGTTTATCGGGTGCAGTATGAAGAGTTGGTTTGCCCCACTGTGGCTCTTTGAGGTAATCCCGTAATTTGTGGTGCTCAACCAATTGGTCAATAAGTTCTTTGATGGTAATAGTGCCAGGAATATAACTATCTCCGCATTGATGTTCCCGACCATCGACGATATAGTAGATACTATAAAGAATATGTTGAGGGTGATTCATATCTTTAGCCACCAATATCTCTCAATATCGGGTGGAAATTGCTTTACTTTTTACTAGATTTAACATAAACAAGTTCGCGATAACGAAATTTTACTTTATCGAAATCACTACGATCCCCGCCTTCGTAGTCAATATAATTAGGATCGATGGTAAAACCCGGATCATTAGTATTAACTTTGAGAGAAAGATCGTAGTTGGTATGAGAAGAAATTACATCCATCTTGCCAAAATCTACGTAATCACCAGTATTAACGAAAATGTCACTTCTTGACAATCTATATGGCCAGGTGAATCGACCCATCATCGCTACGGAATCCTCAGCTTCAATATAGTCTTTGTACTTGACACCTTTTTTGTCTTCATCCCCATCGGTACGTGGACCACCGAAACTTGTAACACTTCTAATATTAAGGTGCGATAATCGCTTGTCATGGACTAACTTGCGTGCGACCATTGCTCCTAGACTATGCCCTATAAGGTTAACCTCGGTATCCGGAGGCAATTTTGACAATTCACGGACTATATTTTCGTAGTACTCTGAGTTATAGCCCAATCCCTCCGGAGCAGCACCTTTTACTAAACTGTTTGCGTCATTGAGGCGGGTGAAATCAAAATCTGTACCCGGAATGAAAACTGCGTAGCGCTCCCTTCCTTGCTCATCACGACCAATCTCTGCGATAAGAATATTCCCTTTCTGTGATGGCGGTATTTGTTTGTACAACCAGGCATCACTCAATGGCCGTCGATTATCAGGTGAGACTGGATGGTCATTTCCAGTCAACAAGGAACCAAAAAGATCAAGATATTTTGTTATAAACGGAGAAAGGATCTTTTGCGAGTTTAATGCCGTTGCAAAATAACCAGAAGGTGGTTTTAACCGTTTTAGCAGTGATGACAGCAACAAAAAGTATAGAGGTCCTATAATCCCAAAAAGCAACATAACTACGGCCAACCCAAAAAACTCGAGCGACCGTATGAATTCAAAGAACCGATACAGCACTTCAATCGATACACCATACTGCACAATTATCATAACAACAGTTAACAAAACCAAAAACAGAAAGAATACAAATATTTCTACCACAAATTTTGTTGCTATCTCACCAATTTTAACGAGTACCAGGAGAAGCGCTAGGATAAGAGATGCCACAAATTTTGTTGCTATCTCACCAATTTTAACGAGTGCCAGGAGAAGCGCTAGGATAAGAGATGCCACAAATTTTGTTGCTATCTCACCAATTTTAACGAGTGTTAGGAAAAGTGATAGGATTATTTCTCCGATCTTAGTAATAAACATCGGAATAGATGTAAGAAAAAATGATAATACCGACAGTATATCGGTTATTATCTCGGTCGAAATTTTTTGAATCCTTGCAAACAAATCTTTGATTTTCTGACCAAGCCAGCTAAAAAATTCTAGTATCCTATTCCAAAAGCTTTGGTTCTCTGGTGTAAACTTAACATTCTTAGCATTCTCTGGCATAAGCTGATAAGTGGAATCAGTTACTGGTGTTACTGATGAATCGGTATGAATAGTTTCAGCATTCTCCAGTTGAATCGGTTCCTGTACCTCTGCTTTAGTAGAAAAATTTATTGTATCGACACTTGGAGAGTGAATTTTCATCTCTACAGAAACGGTTTCATTATCTAGTGAACGATCTTTCAGAACTACATTCTCTACGGTTGAACCTACCTCATCAGAGCGTTCCATAATGTCGTCAAACTGCACACTCGGAACTGTTGGTAGCGCGCTAATAATTGTTGGCAATTCAATTGCTACAGGGTCTACGTGTACACTTTGCTCATGCTGTTCCCAGTTCCGGATAGTCTGTCTGACGCGATCAATCACTTCACTTAGTTCTGCAGAGGCTTTACGCGATTTGCTAACTGCATCGAAACCCGAGACAATCCCACTGTACAGGTATCGGCGAGGATCACCACGTTGGGCTTCTTCAAGATAATTGGAAACACAGGAGGTCTGACTAATGAGTTGATCAACAATGCCCGTAAGGATGGACAATGAGGCACGTGTCCGATCTATGTCGAGGATGAACTTAGTGTGTTTGTTCGAGGTCATCTGACAACCTAAACAACACTATGTAGACAATCGTATGCGATACTGTTAGGTCATTCACCATTGTCGACTCTTTGATGATTACTGGCCTTGAAGTGCTCGTAATGCGGCTTCACGCTCATCAGCAATTGCTTTCTGCAAACCCTGCGCAATAAGTTGGCTTGCTCTGCGACTGTCTATTTCTGCTTGACTAATCAGACGAAGCACGAAGTCGATATCTGTGCTGAATTGTTCAAAACTCTCACCCTGCCAGTGCTGACGTATCTCATCCCGACGTAACTTTAATGCAGTCGCTGCTTCCGACAAATGCTGTGAATATTCGTTTAGAGCCCTGATTGCCGCCTCAGCACGCTCGTAGTTAATAAAACGTGTACTCATAAGATACTCCAAACGACCGCAAGATAACGTTTTTACGCTACCTTGCGGTCAAATAATAATCTATTCTCCAAAATAAAGTTATCCACGTCGTACCGATTGATCCAGCTCGCGCGCCTTTGCATTCCATTCACGAATGAGACGCTGCATATCCTGAAGAGACTCGTTCATCTTCATCCACGATGCTTTCCACTGTTCGAAGGCGCTATTGAATTCACGTTGTGCATTGCCCTCCCAATACGAGCTGGAGTTCCCAAATGCCGCCGTCAGCCGACCCACAATCTGATTAAGCTCGTCCGCACCACGATTGACCTCGTTCGCCAGTGCATCGATTTCTTCAAATGAAACACGCATAAGGTATTCTCCTCGTGAGATAAGCTGGATGGAAATACTATTACCAGAGGGTTGCTTATTAGAGAGTATAGCATGTTTCCATTACCGTTTCAAGTCAAAATAGTTCTTCTTAACCATCCTAAAAACGTTTAATATATACCAACCATCGTATTCAGCCAAGCCGGTTCGGCTGTCACCTGTTCGTGCCCAATCAGCGCAAGCAACGGATCGCCGAAGTAATTTACTGAGTACAGCCCTGGGAAGGCACCACTCAAGATCTGCTCAACCACCAGTGGATACTGGACATCGTCAGACATCCGTAGCACGTTGGGAAAACCGCTACGGCCATCGTAATGGTATTGACGAGTTCATCGCATTTTATTTAGTACAGTCACTGTCTGGATTGAAAAAGACATCTCTCGATACAAACAGCATCCACGTGATAACATCCGGTATCAGTTGCAAGAGATGCAACGCAAAGGTAAAAGATGTTCGTCAGAGATTCAGGATGCGACGACGGCGAGCAAAGCTACAGGCATTTTGGATATCCTCATCAATCGCATCATTTGTACACAACGTATTGGTAGGTGCGTTAAGGGGATAGAGTATCCCACGAGTTAATAATCTATCACTTATATACGCATCGACCGGTAACCGGAAGATTCGACTCACACAAGTGGTGGGTTACGCTTTACTGTACGCGAAGAAGCAAATCATATCGTCTTCTATAACCGTCTACTCCATATCCTTGCACAAGCAACCGGACTCTCAGCTATAAATTTTCTCATCTGGATTCTGAACAGCTCTCTCAATGAGTTGGGCCAGGTACTCTCGTGTTTTTCCTCTTTTCTCTATCTTCCCCTCACCACTCTGCGCACTTAACCATTCCGTGCTACAATCGAGCAGCTCGGAATGACCGACAGCACGCAACGGAGGAGAGGAGCCGACCATGCGCACAACTATTCGTGATATTCAAATGATGCG
>Ga0308409_1000764_pt1 | contig 16533 bp, 8 predicted proteins | sample HotsprSampleMSe4_FD_203469 | JGI IMG/M metagenome (GOLD analysis project Ga0308409, IMG submission 203469) | Hot spring phototrophic mat microbial communities from Mushroom Spring, Yellowstone National Park, Wyoming, United States - 20060912_MSe4 ... | reverse complement strand
CGCGCCGCCGAAGCCAAAGTTGGCGACCACGCCGCCGTAGGTGCTGTCGTTCCGGCGGAAGGTGGAGCGCAGAATCGTGACTGGACAGCGCAGGTTGTAGATAGCGCCGCCGTTGATGCCGCGGTTGTCCTCAAACAGGCTATCTTCGACGTGGAGCTGCCCGTAATGCATGGAGATCGCGCCGCCGCCGGCCTCGTTCGGGCCTGCAGTGCCGTCGTTGTCGCGGAAGACGCTGTTGTAGATCAGCACGCGCGCATCGTAGCCGACGGCGCGCACAGCGCCGCCTTTGTCGCTCCGCCCGCGCGCCAGGGTGAGGTTGCGCAGCGTCAAGGTGACGTTCTGTAGCCGCAGTAAGCGGGTTTGATGGCGGCCGTCCAGGATGATCTGCCCACCCTGTGCCGGCCCGCCGCCGTCTATCTCGGTGTCGTAAGTCAACTGCAGCTCACTGGTGAGCGTGATGGTCGTGGGCTGGCTGCCGCAGTTGAAGGTCACCCTGCCGCCGCCGCTCAGCGCAGCGCGCAGCGCAGATTCCGTGCAAGAGGCCGGCGTGCCATTGCCGACCACGCCACCAGCGTAAGCCAATCCGGCAGCCCAGACGAGGGCAAGCCCACCAGTGAGCAGGCCGGCGCCTCGGATGAACAATCGCCCTATCATGAGCGTTCGCCCGGATTGTAGAACTAGCCTTCGGCGCGCGTGTGCGTTGGGTGTATTCACCAACGAGGGCAACGCTCCTGCTGCCCAGCGAAGTTAGAGGGAGGATAGACGACGGCGCTGCCGTCGTCCACCAGAGTTAGCCATGAACGCTCCCTGTGCGTCGGGATATTTGCGAACCCTATAATCACCCTGCCTTGAACGCGATCCTTGCGCTGCTGTTGGTGCTCCCCTTCTTGTTCATCATTTACCTGGCGAACCTGGGTGAGTGCTCGCGGAACGCGCGTTTGCTGGTCTATCTTGGCCTGGTCCTGACCAATAGCTTCATCCTCGTGGAAGGTCTGGTCATCACAACGATGGCCGCATTGCCGACCGGTGAGGGCATAGGCAGCTTATTTGGGGCGCAACCCGCAACGCAGGCGTGGCGCGCCGCACGACTAGAGCTGGCCGGACCTGTCCTGATGGTCAGCGGGCTGCTTGCGCTCGGCGCGCTATTGCCCGCTGCGCGCAGGCTGGTTGCGCGCGTGCTGCCCATCCAGCCTGACAGCCTGGTCCATGCCGTAGCCGTGTCCCTGACAGCGACCGCGATTGGCCTGAACCTCTTCCAGATGCTGGCGTTTACGCCAGCCTTGTTCGCTCTAGTCGAAGATCCGCAGCTCCAGCAACTGGTCAGCCCTTCTTATCTGGACGTGCTGGTTTTCCCGCTGCTCACCTTCACGCTGGCTGCCTTGCTGGGCGTTGGCCTGGGCGTGCGGCGCAGCCAAAGCGAAATCCTCGAACGGCTAGGGGTAAGGCGGCTAACGCTGCCTCATTTGGGCCTCGCGCTCGCTGCCACAGGCATCCTGGTCAGCCTGGCTATCCTCACTGAGGAACTTTGGCGCATGATTGACCCCCAAGGGCTGGAGCGAGTGGGCAGCCTCTCAAAGGCGCTCCTGGGGAACTTCTCCGGCTTAAGCGGCGCGCTGGCCATCGGCGTCGCAGCGGCGATCGGCGAGGAGAGCTTCTTTCGAGGGGCGTATCAACCGCGCATGGGCATCCCGCTCACGTCGCTGTTGTTCGCGTCGTTTCACGTGCAGTATGGCATCACACCGGCTGCGCTGCTGGTCCTCGTCATGGGCGTCATCCTGGGCGCGCTGCGCGCGCGCACCTCGCTCACCGTGTGTATTTTGGTGCACTTTCTGTACAACTTCACTACGGTGCTCGTCGCGTCATAGCGATACAATCGGGTCTGACAAACGTGTTTCAGCCTGCGCGGGTGCGAGGATGGACAAAATCATAGCAAAGTGACGAATAGCCGATCCCTCGCTTCTGCGCGTCTCAGACATGACTATCGGTGTTTCACTTCCCCGCATTGATGCGCTGGCCAAGGTGACCGGTCAGGCCCTCTACCCAGGCGACCTCTCAATGCCTGACATGCTGCACGCCAAGGTGTTGTTCGCCCGCCGCCCACATGCGCGCCTCAAAGCCCTCGACCTGCGCGAAGCACTGCGCGTGCCAGGCGTTGTGGCCATCTTCACCGGCTTGGATGTGCCGAACAACGAATACGGCCTTGTGCTCTTCGATGCGCCGGTCATGGTGAGTCCTGATGTGCTGCTGCCCGCTCCCTCGAGCGGGCGCGCGCATCCGCGCAAGCCGTTTGACGGCATCGTGCGGCACGTGGGCGAGAAGATCGCGCTCATCGTCGCAGAAAGTGAGCAAATCGCCGAACATGCGCGCGACCTGATCCGCGTCGCATATGAGGACCTGCCGGCGTTGACGGACGTGCACGCTGCGCTGGCCCAAGATGCGCCCCAGCTTCACCCACATTATCCGGGCAATGTGATGAAGCGCTACCGCATCCGCAAAGGTGACGTAGAAGCGGCCTTCGCGCAGAGCGATGTGATTATCGAAGACACCTACACAACCGGCGCACAAGAGCACGCTTATCTACAGCCGGAAGCCGGCCTAGCCTACCTGGACGAACAAGGTCGCATCACCGTACAAGTCGCCGGCCAATGGGCACACGAGGATCAACACCAGATCGCCCACGCGCTCAATCTGCCCCTTGAGCGCGTGCGCGTGATCTACCCGGCGATTGGCGGCGCATTCGGCGGGCGCGAAGATATGAGCGTGCAGATCGTGCTAGCGCTGGCTGCGTGGCGGCTGGGCCGGCCAGTGAAGATCATCTGGACGCGCGAGGAAAGCATCATTGGGCATCACAAGCGCCATCCGATGTGGTTCCACGCTCGGCTGGGCGCGACGCACGAGGGCAAGCTGCTGGCCGCTCAGGTGGAGATCCGCGCCGATGCTGGTCCCTACGCCTACACTTCCACCAAAGTGCTGGGCAATGCCACCGTCACCTGCATCGGACCCTACGAGATCCCCAACATCGCGGTGGACGCCTGTGCAGTGGTCACGAACAATATCCCCAGCGGCGCGTTTCGCGGCTTCGGCGCGCCCCAAGCGCTCTTCGTGGCCGAGACGCAGATGAACAAACTGGCTGCTGCTCTGGGTATGGATCCTGTGGCCTTGCGCTTAAAGAACGCGCTGCGCGACGGCAGCATCACGGTCAACAACACGCCCATCCCAGCCGGCTGCACCATCACCGATGTGATCGCCCAGTGCGCGAAGCATAGCGGATGGATGGAAGCGCGCACTGCTGATGGCTCGCGCGCGCCGCAGATCGCATTTGGCCGTGGGTTCGCCTGTGGTCATAAGAACGTCGGCTTCTCATTCGGCTTCCCAGAACGCTGCGAGGCGACTGTGGAGCTACACGGCGACACTCAGATCGAGCGCGCCGTGGTCAAGCACGCCGGCGCGGAGTGCGGTCAGGGCGCGCACACTGTCTTCTTGCAGGTCGCTGCCGAGGCCTTGAACCTGCCAGTTGAGCGCATCACGCTCGTGTTGAGCGATACGGCCACCAGCGGCAGCAGCGGTAGCGCCTCGGCATCGCGGATGACGTTCATGGCCGCCCACGCCATCCAGGGCGCCGTCCGAGAGGCGCTGCGTCGCTGGCACGATGAAGAGCGCCCGGCTATCGCCCATTACGTCTATCGTCCACGACCCACGACGCCCATGGACGAGGAGACCGGGGCCGGCGACCCTAACATCACCTATGGCTACGTGGCCCAGATGGCTGAGGTTGAAGTGGATACGGAAACCGGCCAGATACACGTGCGCCGGATCGTCTGTGCCGACGACGTGGGCAGAGCAGTGAATCCTCAGCAGGTGATCGGCCAGATCGAAGGCGGCGTGGTTCAGGCGCTCGGTTGGACTCATCTGGAGCACTTTATTAGCCAGCAGGGCTACGTGCACTCCGCCCACTTTAGCACTTATCTAATCCCATCGGTCCTGGATATTCCTGACCAGGTCGAGTCGGTCATTGTAGAAAACCCGGACCCGCAGGGCGCATGGGGTATCCGCGGCATGGCCGAGATGCCCTTCCTGGCCGTCGCGCCAGCGGTCGTCGCTGCCATCCACGACGCCACCGGTGTATGGGTCAACGACCTGCCGATCACGCCAGAGCGTCTGCTGGCCAGGCTCAGGGGATCTCGATGACGGCCTCGTTGAGCGCGCTGCACGCGGCAGTGCGCGATGGACAAGCCAGTCCAGTGGTCCTGGTCGAGCATGCGCTGGCACAGATCGCGCGCTACCAGGACCTCAATGCGATCGCGTTTGTAGACTCAGAAAGTGCTCTGGCCGAGGCCCGGACGTTGGACCGTGAAGCCCGCGCCGGCTGTTTGCGTGGTCCATTGCACGGTCTGCCCGTCACAGTTAAAGACCTGTTTAACGTGCGCGGCATGCCGCTACAAGCTGGCGCGCGCGCGCCGCTGCCAGACATCGCGCCCGAGGAAGCCACCGCCGTGGCGCGCTTGCGCCAGGCCGGCGCAGTGATCTTGGCCAAGACAAACCTTCAGGAGATCGCGCTGGGATTAACCGGCGAGAATCCCTGGACAGGCGACGTGAAGAACCCGCACGATCCCGCTCGCCAAGCCGGCGGATCATCCTCTGGCTCTGCTGTAGCTGTGGCGGTGGGCATTGGCGTTGGCTCGCTGGGCAGCGACACCGCTGGCTCGATCCGCCTGCCGGCGTCGTTCTGCGGGGTGGTGGGGTTCAAACCTAGCTATGGTGCGGTTCCGCTGGACGGCGCGCTGCCGCTCATCCCCAGTTGCGATCACGCTGGCCCACTCGCGCGGACGGTCGCCGATGCTGCTGCGCTATTCGCAGTTCTAGCCGGCAAGCCAGACGATGCCTGGGCAATGGCTGCGCCACGCACTGGTCCGCCGCAACTGGCGACGCCAGTGACGTATTTGAAAGGGGCGCTGACGCTGGATGTCCGCACGGCATTTGAGCTGCTTATAGAACGCTTACGGTTGGCCGGCGCACTGGTGAATGAGGTCACGCTTGACATCGGCGACCCCCTGGTTGGCTTTGCGCCGTTGCGTGCGGAATCGGTCATGGTCCACCGCTGCGCGCTGACGCAGCAGCCGGAGTTATTTAGCCCAACCGTCCGTGAGGCGCTGATGCGCGGCTACGACTTCAGCGCGCTCCAGTATCTGGAAGCCCGCGGATATCAGCGCGCACTGCGCGAGGCGCTGCATCGCGCGTTGGAGGGTGCAGATGCACTGATCATGCCGGCAGCGCCCTGCGTTGCACCACTGAGAGGTAGCACCGAGATCGTCCTGGAGTCTGGCCCCGCTAATCTGCGCAGCGCAATTCTCCGCCTGACGCTGCCGGCGGCGCTGGCCGGCCTGCCCGCGCTGTCGCTCCCTTTTGCGCAGATTGGTGGCCTCCCTGTTGGTCTTCAGATCATCGCGCCCTTCGGCGCGGACCAGCAGGCGCTGGCAGTGGGCGCATGGATCGAAGCGCTGCTCGATGAGCGTGGCTGGGTGGAATTGACCAGATGATGAACCGCCTGCTCGTCAATGCTAATGTGTATACCGTCAACCCACGCCAGCCGCGCGCAACAGCGATTGCCATTGTCGGCAATCGTATCCTCGCGGTTGGCGACAACGAGACGATCGACAGCCTGGTTTTGCCCGATGCGCGCCGCGAGGACTTGGAGGGTGCCTTTGTCTTGCCAGGCCTGATTGATGCGCACGTCCACCTGATGCAAACCGGCTTCGCCATGCAGCGGGTGAACCTGGACGGCGCGCGCGACGTCAGCGAAGCAGTGCAGCGCGTGCGCGAGCGAGCAATGCAGACGCTGCCTGGCACATGGATCCAAGGCTGGGGATGGCAGCAGGCAGCATGGGGTGGCGACTTCCCCACGGCCCAGCAGCTCGACGCAGCGACGACGGCGCATCCAGTCGCCTTGCGCGCCAAGAGCGGCCATGCGCTGTGGGTAAACACCCATGCGCTGCGCCTGGCCGGCATCACCAGCCAGACGCCCAATCCTGCCGGCGGCGAGATCGTGCGCGACGGCCATGGCGAGCCAAGCGGCGTGCTTCTGGAAGCCGCGATGGATTTGATCACACGCCATATCCCGCCGCCAACCTGGGCTGAGGAAGACGAGGCAACGTTGCTGGCCATGCGCGCTATGAATCGCGCTGGCCTGACCGGCGTACACTGCATGGATGGGCAAGGGGGTATCAACAGCTTTCGCGCGTATCAGCGCCTGCGCGAGGCCGGCCGCAGCACCCTGCGCATATGTAAGCAACTGCCGGTCGAAGACTTGGCAGCCATCATTGGCGCAGGGCTGCGCAGTGGCTTCGGCGATCCCTGGCTACGCATCGGTGGGGTCAAGATCTTCGCCGATGGGGCACTCGGCCCGCGGACAGCCTGGATGGTAAATCCGTATGAGGGGGAGCCGGATAATTTCGGCATCGCCCTCTATCGCGCCGAGGCGCTGGCGGCGCTCGTGCATCAGGCTCAAGCCAACGGCCTGTCGGTGACCGTGCACGCGATCGGCGACCGCGCAAATCGGATGATCCTCGATATCCTGGACGCCCAAGCCAGGACAGTGCATCGCGCGCTGCGCCATCGCATCGAGCACGCCCAGGTGCTTCACCCGGACGACATCCCGCGCTTCGGCAGACTCGGCCTCATCGCGTCCGTGCAGCCCATTCACGCCACTCAGGATATGCACATGGTTGATCGCTACTGGGGCGCGCGCGGGCGATACGCTTATGCTTTCCGAAGCCTGCTCAACAGCGGCGCGCGCCTCGCCTTGGGCAGCGATTCGCCAGTGGAGACGTTCAACCCGCTCGTTGGGCTGCATGCCGCGGTCACACGCCAACGTTGCGATGGCATGCCTACTAGGGGGTGGTATCCCGAGCAACGGTTGACCATCGAGGAGGCCATCCACGGCTTCACGTTGGGTGCAGCGTATGCCGGCTACGCCGAGCGCGAACTAGGGTCTGTCGAACCTGGCAAACTGGCCGACCTCACTGTGCTTTCAGCCGACCTCACGCGCATCCCGCCGGAAGCGATCCCAGAGGTCCAGGTGCTTCGGGTAATGGTGGATGGCGAATGGGTGGTGTAAGTAGTTATTCGACGACCAGTAAGCGCGTTAGGTGATCTTTACTGCTGAGCGCGATGACCTCATCGCCAGCCGACGTTCGCTTGCGCCGCGCCAGGTGCTTGGCCTTGAGCGACTTGGCATGATTTTTGGTGGTGAGATAGGTAATCGTGTCCTCCGGTGCGGCAACTACCGCGTCCGCCAGCGTCACGCTATCACCGATCTTAGCTGCTGCCACCCCCTTCCCCGCTCGCCCCTGCACAGGGAACTCTTGAAGCGCCATGCGCTTCGCCCGTCCATCGCTGGTGCCGATCACGACTTCTAGCGACTTGTTGTTCCGATCGACCACGCCCATGCTCGTCACTTGGTCGCCTTCGGCCAGCTTGATGCCCACCACACCGCCTGCCGGCAGGCCCATTGGGCGAACCTCGTCCTGTTTGAAGCGAATTGCCATCCCCTGACGGGTGAAGAGGACCAGGTCTTCATGCCCCTGGGTCAGTCGCACGTCCACTACGCTGTCGCCTTCTGTCAGCCCAATGGCAGTGAATGCCTGACCATGCGCGCCAGGCAGGGCGCTCACTGGGCTGCGCTTGACCATACCGCCGGCTGTAGCGCACACCATGAACGGGCCGGCTTCTTCGTCTTCGCCCGACTTGTTATTGGACTTAACAGCCGTTCGGTCAAGCGCAAAAGCGCCCACCACGTTGTCCCCAGCCGGGAAGGCGCTGATGCTGCTGAGTAGCGCACCCTGCCCGCTCAGCACGTCTTCTACAGGCAGGTTGGCCACGCTTAAGGCAACGCCTTTGCCAGCGGCGCCGACGACGTAGAGCTGCTTGTCGGTCGCTGTCTTGACGATCGTCACTGGCGCGACCTCGGCGGCGCCGGTGACGCGGGGCATCTGCGCAGTGCGCCCGATCTTCCCGTTCTGGCCGATCACCACGTAAGCGACTTCGCTGCCGATTAACTCGTGCACAGTGAGCGGGAAGTCGCTGAGTTTGGTCGCTGTTTTGGCTTTACTGAGCGACCTGCCGTCGCTCAGCCGGTCTACTATCACGGTGCGCCGGCCATCGCCATATTTCTCCTTGAGCGCCAGCAGTTCCTCCTTGATCACTCCCAGGATCTTGATGGGATGCTTGAGCAAGTCTTCAAGATATTTGATCAGCTTGCGCTTCTCCTCCAGCTCTTCCTCCAGGCGTTTGCGGTCAAGCTGAGTCAGCCGGCGCAACGGCATATCTAGAATAGCCTGGGCTTGGACTTCGGTGAACTTAAACTGCTCGATCAGCCCGCGACGGGCAGTCTCGCTGTCGCGCGAGGTGCGGATAAGGCGGATGATTTGATCGATGATGTCCAGCGCTTTCACCAGCCCCTCCAGGATGTGCGCGCGCCGGCGGGCTTCGTCCAGGTCAAATTCGCTGCGGCGCTTGATGACGAAGAGGCGATGCTCGATGAACACGTACAGCATGCGGCGCAGTGGCAGCACGCGCGGCTCGCCGTTCACCAGCGCCAGCATGATCAGGCCAAACGACGTGCGCATGGGGGTGTGTTTGTATAGCGCGCTCAGCACCTGGCGCGGATCATCGTTTTTGTTGATGTCGATCACGATGCGCATGCCGCGCCGGTCGCTCTCATCGTGGATGTCGGTGATGCCGGTGAGCTTGCCCTCGCGCACCAAGTCGGCGATTCGCTCGATGAGGGCCGACTTGTTGACCGCGTAAGGGAGTTCGGTGACGATGATGTGATTGCGCCCACGCGCGCCTTCCTCGAAGTGGGCCTTGGCTTGCACGATGAGCTTGCCGCGGCCAGTGGCGTAGGCAGCTTTGATCGCGTCGCTGCCCTCGGCCCGCTCGTCGTAACGGAAGACGATCCCGCCAGTGGGGAAGTCCGGCCCCTTGATGAACTGTAATAACTCGTCCACGTCCACCTCGACCTCGGGCAGCGTCCACTCTTGTAGCGCTTTGGCGGCGCCGCGCTTGGCCGTGATCCGGTCGATTAGGAAGGCGATGGCATCTACCACCTCGTTCAAGTTATGGGGCGGGATGTTGGTGGCCATGCCGACGGCGATACCGGTCGCGCCATTAACGAGCAGATTGGGCAGCGCAGCAGGCAACACAGTTGGCTCGCGGGTAGTGCCGTCGTAGTTGTCCGTGAAGTCCACGGTATTCTTCTCCAGATCAGCCAGGAGGTCCATCGCTGGCCGGCTGAGGCGGGCTTCGGTGTAACGCATGGCCGCCGGCGGGTCGCCGTCTACGCTGCCAAAGTTGCCCTGTCCATCTACCAGCGGGTAGCGCATCGAGAAGTCCTGGGCCATGCGGGCCATGGCGTCGTAAACCGACTGATCGCCATGAGGGTGATATTTGCCCAGCACATCGCCGACGATGCGCGCGCTCTTGCGGTATGGCGCGTCGGGGCGCAGGCCAGTGTCATGCATCACGTAGAGAATCCGCCGCTGGACGGGCTTCAGACCATCTCTCGCATCGGGCAGCGCGCGGCTGACGATCACCGACATCGCATACGAGAGATAGCTGGTTTGCATCTCGTAATTGATGTCGGTGCGGCGAATGCGCCCAAAGCGGTTGTCCTCCAGGTTTAGCTCAGCCTGGATCGGGGTCTGACCGTTCCGCGTTTGCTTTTTGGCCATAGGACGTTTGTTCGATTATACGGATTGGGTATAGCAGCCGACACTGGCAGGGCGTGGTCTGTCCGATGAAGTATGCTGGCAGCGGCTGCCGAAGAGATAGCGTTCCAGAATCAGGGCTGCATTCACGGCCAGGGGTGATCCTCACGCGGAGACGCGGAAAGCGCAGAGAACTATAGAAAGCGCAGCATCCCTGCCGGCCTTCTTCGACCGCCTGGAAGGCGGCGCTTCCAGAAGATTGCGTCGCCCCTACTGGTGAATGCACCCTTGCCCGCGTTTATCTCAGTTCCATCGCTAGAATAAATCGGCGTGTCGCTGCGAGGGATAAGTGAAGTCGTCCATAGCCTGCCAGCGTTTCACGCGCTGGTCGAAGACCTGCGCATCGGTAAGCTGCCACCAGCGCTGGGGTTGCCGCGCGCTGCGCGTTTACCGGTTGTGGCCGCGCTCTGGCAGGCCTTACAGCGCCCGATCCTCTACGTAGCCTCTTCAGTGGAGGCCTCACGCATCGCAACGGATGCGCTCAGCAACCTGTGCACGGCTTCGCCACTGCGGTTTGTTGAGCCAAACACTGCGTTCTACGATTCGGTGGCGCCTGTTCGCGCTGTGATCGCGCAACGCTCGGCAGTCCTGGCTGCGTTATGCGGGGCAGGCGCAGGCTTCGCGCCGCTAGTTGTCGCCAGCCCACGCGCGCTCATGCAACCGGTGCTCCCGCCAGCGCGTTTCAGAGCGCGCACTCTGATCATTCAGCGCGATGTCGAGCTGCGGCTGGACGCAGTCGTGGAACGCTGGTTGGCGATGGGCTACGAGGCTGAATCGGTCGTTGAGCGGGTGGGGGTGTTTAGCCGACGCGGAGGCATTCTAGATGTCTGGTCGCCAGCGCATCCGCTGCCGATCCGAATCGAGCTGTTCGGCAATCTTGCCGAGAGTATTCGCTTTTTTGACCCTGCCACCCAGCGCAGCAGTGGTGAAGCGGTCGCCCAGGTTGCTATTACACCGCTAGACCTGCCGCCTGCCAGTGAGCAAGTGGACGATGGCGCTTGTTCGCTGATTGACTACTTAGGCCCTGGCGGGCTGCTGATCCTGGACGATGCGGATGAGCTGTGCGCAGCTTGGAAGGAGTTGGAGTCCAAAGCCCAACGTGAACGCGAAACGTGGGCAGCTATGAATCAGCAGCCAGCCTTTGCGACCTATCTCTCGTGGAGCGACTTTACCGCAGCGCGCGACCGCGCAGCCAGCCTTGTGCTCGGCCATAGCGAAGAGGGAACCTTGCGCGAACATTTGCTTGCCAAACACGTTGCCCAACCCCCGCACTTCGCTGGCCAGCTCACCCCGCTGTTGGAGTACCTGCGCAGTCAGACTGCTGAAGGCAAGACGACTGTAGTGGTCGTCTCGCGCCAGGCCGCGCGGCTGGCTGAGCTATGGCGCGAGCGGTACTCGGCGCTGGCTGCCCACACAGCGCTTGATACCCTTCCTGAGGCGGGTCTGAGCTTCGTGGTCGGCATTCTGCCGATGGGCTTTGTCGCTCAGCGGGCAGCCGAGGCTGGCAAGGTCAGCGCGTCGCCTTCTTTTGTCCTGCTCACTGATGCAGAGATATACGGCTATGTCCGTCCGGAGTGGTTCACGCGCGCGCCGGCGCGCAAGGCTGCGCCGGAGAAGGTCTTCGCCGACTGGCAGCCCGGCGACGTCGTCGTGCACGAAGATTATGGCATCGGCATTTACCGTGGTCTGGTTCGCTTGACCGTTAACACCGGCACGCCGACGCAGCCGGTGGAGGGTGAACGCGAGTACCTGCTTCTGGAATACGCCGACGGCGACCGGTTGTATGTGCCATTGCACCAGCTCGACCGCGTGACGCGCTATGTCGGCAGCGATGAGGCCACGCCTAGGCTAGATAAGCTGGGCAGCGGCGACTGGGAGCGCGCCAAGCAAAAGGCCCGCCGCGCGGCGGCCGAGTTTGCGCGTGACTTGCTTCAGCTCTACGCAGAGCGCGAGCTGGTCACTCGCTCGCCGTTCGGTGGGGATACGCCTTGGCAGGTTGAGATGGAGTCAGCCTTCCCTTTCATCGAGACAGAAGACCAGCTACGCGCGATTCGAGAGGTGAAGGCCGATATGGAACGCCCACATCCCATGGATCGGCTGGTGGTGGGCGATGTCGGCTTTGGCAAGACCGAGGTGGCGCTTCGGGCAGCCTTCAAGGCTGTGCAACATGGCAAGCAGGTGGCTGTGTTGGTGCCGACAACTGTGCTGGCCCAGCAGCACTGGCAGACCTTCACTCAGCGCCTGGCCCCTTATCCAGTCAAAATCGAGGTTCTTTCGCGCTTTCGCACGCCGGCGGAGAAGCGTGCTGTGTTGGAAGGGCTGGAGAGCGGCAGCGTGGATATCGTTATTGGCACGCACGCCCTGCTGAGTAGTGGTGTGACCTTCAAGGATCTGGGTCTGCTCATCATTGACGAGGAGCATCGCTTTGGCGTCGCTGCGAAAGAGAAGCTGAAGAAGTTACGCCGAAGCGTGGATGTGCTCACGCTCACCGCCACGCCCATCCCGCGCACGCTATATATGGGCCTGAGCGGCGTGCGTGCAATTAGTCGGATCGAGACGCCGCCGGCGGAACGCCTGCCGGTGATCAGCTTTATCGGACCCTGGGACGATGCCCTCGTGCAACAGGCTATCCGCCGAGAGCTGGACCGCGATGGCCAGGTCTTCTTCGTGCACAACCGCGTTCAAACCATTAAGATCATTGAGCAAAAAGTCCGTCGTCTTGTGCCGGAGGCGCGGATCGCTGTTGCGCACGGCCAGATGGGCGAGCGCGAATTGGCCAGGGTGATGGCGCGCTTCGCAGAGAGCGCACTGCTGCCGGCGGACGAGCGCATTGACGTGCTGCTGTGCACCAACATCGTCGAAAGCGGCTTGGATATCCCCAACGCCAACACGCTGATCGTGGATCAGGCCGATCACTTCGGGCTGGCGGAGCTCTATCAATTGCGTGGTCGGGTTGGTCGTTCGACAGTACAGGCCTATGCCTACTTCTTCTACAACCGGCAAAGCGCGCTGACGGCTGAAGCCCGCGAACGGTTAGAGGCCCTGCGCGAATCAGCCGGCATCGGCGCTGGCTATGCCATCGCCCTGCGCGATCTGGAGATGCGCGGCGCGGGTGAGCTGCTCGGCCCAAAACAAAGCGGCCACGTGGCCAGCATCGGCTTTGACCTCTATACCCGCCTGCTGGCCCACGAAGTGCAACGGCTGCGCGCCATGCGCGACGGCACTGCGCCCCCGCCGCCCGAACCGCAGGCGGTGACCATCGAACTACCGCTTACTGTCGGCCTGCCAGAGAGCTACGTGGGCGACCCTGTTTTGCGCGTTCAGCTCTACCGCCGCGCAGCCAGCCTGAGCAGCGAGGCGCAGATCCGCGCCTTTGAGGAGGAGCTGGAGGATCGCTTCGGCAAGCTGCCGCCGGCGGCGCGTAACCTTACCTATCAGCTTCGTCTGAAACTGCTGGCTAACGCGCTTGGTGCGCGCAGCATTACAGCAGAAGGCAACCGGCTGACCATCCGCGCCGACGTCATAGGGCGCATGAATCCGCAGCGCGTGCGCTTAGCCCTCGGCGGCGATACACTGGTGGGCCGCACACAGGTTGCCTTTCTGCGCAGCGGGACGCCGGAGCAGTGGAAGAGCCGGCTGATGACTGTTCTGCAGCGGCTGGCGGAGCTTAAAGCGCTGTTGCCCGCAGAAACACCGGCCAGCTCCTCAGCCAACGCAGCAGCCCCACACAGCGCTTCGGTAGCTGAGGCGCTGCCGCCGATGGCGCTCGACCAGGACTGGTGAGCATGGCTGGCCGCTCGCTGGGCCGCGCTGCCGTTGTGGTGGCCGGTTGCTACGTCCTCAGCAACGTCGCTGGCTTCGTTGCGCGGTTGTTGATCAACGCCCGTTTTGGCGCGGGCCCGGCGCAGGATGCCTTTCGCGCTGCGTTCGTTATTCCCGACCTGCTCTTTAACCTACTGGCCGGCGGTGCGCTGGCTTCGGCCTTTATCCCGGTGTATGTCGCGCGCTTGAGCAAAGGGGAGACAGCGCTGGCTTGGTGCCTGGCACGCCGCGTAGGGCTAATCGTGTTTGCGGCCTTGACTATTCTGGCGCTCTTGGCAGCCTTGTTTGCTCAGCCCTTGATTCGACACGTGGTCGCGCGCCAGTTCAGCGCTGAGCAAATTGTCCTCACGGCCTCGCTCATGCAGATCATGCTGATAGCCACCGTGGTGTTCGGCGTGAGCGGATTGTTGATGGGATTGCTGCAATCGAATGGCGACTTTCTCGCGCCGGCAGTTGCCCCCAGCCTGTATCAGATCGGGATGATCGTGGGCGCGACCGCGCTGGGCAGCCTGGGGATACATGGCTTGGCGATCGGAGTCGTGCTCGGCGCGCTCTTGCACCTGGGCGTGCAACTGCCCGGTCTGATGCGCGTCGCGCATGCTGCTCAGATCACGATTGACCACCAGCCGTCGGCTGTCGGCGCAGACCTGCACCAGGTCTTAACCTTGATGCCGCCGCGCCTGCTTGGGCTGGGCGCAGTTCAACTGAATCATCTGGCGAACACCACACTCGCCTCCGGTTTCTCGGGCGGTGTGTCGGCGTTTAATAACGCATTTGCCATCCTGGTCCTGCCCATCGCTGCGATCGGCCAGGCTATCGGAACGGTGATCTTCCCGTCGCTCAGCGCGCACATCGCGCGCGGTGAGCGCGCGCAATTTGCGAGCGCCTTCGTCCGTGCGCTGAGCTTTGTGATAACGCTCAGCCTGCCGGCGGCAGCAGGGTTGATCGTGCTTGGTGAGCCGTTGATTCGTTTGCTCTTTGAACGGGGCGCCTTCGACGCACGGGCGACGACCTGGGTGGCCTTCGCGCTAAGCTGGCTCGCGCTTGGCCTGCCAGCGCACGTTGCGCTGGAGCTGGTGACGCGCGCTTTCTACGCGCTCAAGGACAGCCTTCGCCCAGCGCTGGTAGCCGTGCTCAGCGTGGGCCTCAACATCGCCATGAGCGTGGCCTTTTACCGCGCCTTCGAGGCGCTGGGATGGTTGCCCTTCGGCGGCCTGGGCTTGGCCAACGCTTTAGCGACTATCGCGGAGACCAGCGTTCTGTATGGCGCGCTGGCCAGGCGAGAACCGCGCGTCAGAATGAGATCGGTGTTCATCCCACTGGGCAAAGCGAGCTTGGCAACGCTGGTCATGGCGCTTTTCATTCGCGGCTGGCTCTTCGCAGTCGGCGATGGCGCGCTGGCTACCCTGGCCGCGGTTGGCCTAGGGGGTGGCGTCTATTTCAGCGCAGCGCTCGCGCTGCGCGCCGAGGAAGCTATTTCAGCGCTCAGTGTGATTCGACGGCGCATCCTCGTGCGTGCGCAGCGGCCAGCTTAGGCCAGCGCCTGCGCCAGGTCAGCGATCAGGTCATCCACGTGCTCAATGCCGACTGAGAGGCGAATGAGCGCTGGATTGACCGCTAAGGGCGAGTTGGCGACGCTCGTGTGCGTCATGGCTGCCGGCACTTCGATCAGCGACTCAACCCCGCCCAGCGATTCGGCCAGCGCGAAGAGGCGCGTGGATTCGGCGATGCGGCGCGCTTCAGTCGACCCGCCTTTGGGGATGAACGAAATCATGCCGCCGAAGGCAGACATCTGTTTGGCGGCGATGGCGTGGCCGGGATGCGAGGCAAGCCCCGGGTACAACACGTCCGCGACGCGAGGGTGCGACGCCAGCCAGTTGGCAATTTGCATGGCGTTTGCGCTATGCCGTTCCATGCGCAGCGGCAGCGTCTTGATCCCGCGCAGGACCAGGAAGCAATCAAACGGCCCGGGAACTGCGCCAACGGCGTTCTGGAGGAACTTCAAGCGCGCGTGCAGGTCATCGTCGTTCAACACCACCAGCCCGCTCACCACGTCGCTATGGCCGCCCAGATACTTCGTCCCGCTATGGACGACGATGTCGGCGCCGAGCGCAAGAGGGCGCTGTAAGTAAGGTGAGGCGAACGTGTTGTCCACCACCAGCAGCGGGCGCACAGGTGCGCGGGCGAGCACATCTGCGATGCCGGCGATATCGGCTATCTTGAGCAGCGGATTGGTGGGCGTCTCTACCCAAACCATGCGCGTGGCCGGCTGCAGCGCAGCGCGCACGGCCTCTAGATCGCCCATCTCGATAAAAGAGAAGGCGATGCCATAATTGCGAAAGACGCGCTCAAAAATGCGGTAAGTGCCGCCATATACGTCGTTGCTGGCCAACACGTGGTCGCCAGGCTGAAGCAGGCGCAGGACGCAGTCAATGGCCGCCATCCCAGAGGCGAAAGCCAGCCCATGCTTCCCGCCTTCAAGCGCAGCGATGCATTCCTGTAGTGCTGTGCGGGTGGGATTGGCCGTGCGCGCGTAGTCGTATGCCGCCTCTCCGATCTTCTTCTGGACATACGTTGAGGTCTGATAGATGGGGGTCATCACAGCGCCGTAGGCAGGATCGGGATCCTGGCCGGCGTGGATGGCAAGCGTCTCAAAGCGCATGATGGATGGAATTGTAGGCAACTACGCGCTTAATAAATCCCCAAAAGCCACGCGCCGCTCCCCAGATGACGTGCTGACTATCAACGTCCCGTCATCCTCGACGCGCGTGGCGATGCCGATTAGCTCTTCGTCGCCGCTGCGCAGGCATACTCGCCGACCCAGCGTCTCCAACCGAGCGACATATGCAGGCAACGGCGATGCCGGCAGTTGCGCGTAGCGCTCGTCGAAAGCAGCCAACAATAAATCAAGCACGGTTTGAAGGTCAAAAGGCCGTCCCATCGCCTG
>Ga0308409_1000750_pt1 | contig 16753 bp, 19 predicted proteins | sample HotsprSampleMSe4_FD_203469 | JGI IMG/M metagenome (GOLD analysis project Ga0308409, IMG submission 203469) | Hot spring phototrophic mat microbial communities from Mushroom Spring, Yellowstone National Park, Wyoming, United States - 20060912_MSe4 ... | reverse complement strand
CACAGGCTGCTTCAACGACTTCAGTCGCTTCGCCTCGTGCATCGCCTCTATGTGTAGTCTTGGACTGTCGAACAGGTCGCCGGCGATGACTATCATGTCCGCCCATTGAGATGCCTCGTCTATAGCCTGATGGAAACTGCGATACACATCCCGCTCGGCAAACGGCATCTGCCGACGCCCGAAACCGAGATGACAGTCCGCAATGTGCGCCAGCTTAAGCTTTAGCATCTTTGCGATTCCTCCAATGCGAGAGTGCTTCCATGAACAGTGCCCTCCCTAATGCTCTTCCAAACGAGCTCGCGGCTTCCAATACCATTGGCTTGATTTCACTCACTGCGCTGGATACACGAGCTCTGAACCCGCGCGAATCCGAACGTTCCTCAGGCTTCGGTAACTCTATACTCACCGGAAGATCGGGGAATAAACGCTTGAACTGGAACGCGCTCATGTACAGCTTGTCCGGCGGCTGAACCGGAGTATGCACTGTGTGACGATACAGGTCCATCATCGCCATCTCCACACGCGGCGGGAAGACAGGATGCATGGTGGCAGTGCCAGGCTGAATCTCCTCTATCCAAAACTCGCCGGTCTCACCGTCCATGAAGGTCACCGTGATGCTTTCTAACTCCTCCCCAGGCATGGGTTCATCAAACACGTTCTCATGACATGGCGGTATCCGAATGGTGAGCATTTTCGTATCCCAATGCCATGTCAGCAACACGGTCTTACCGTCAAAGCTCGCGGACGGATCCTTACGAGGACATAGATACCTCGCATACGCTAATATCGTGAGTACCCGCCTGGCCAACCCTAACGACATCGGTTCGATGAACTCCATCCATCGCTTGCTGTAACGAAGCTGGAGTAACTGGTTGGTGTAAGGCGATAACATCTCAAATCCTCCTATCCCAACACGGACGGGGACACAGTCCCGATGTACCGCTCTCCCCTACGAGGAGAGCGCAGACACAGGACACACAGTGTCTCTGTACAGTCGTACTGTGTCCGCGCCATCCCCGCAGGGGATGGCGGGGGAACCCCCCATCTCGCCGAAGGCGAGATGGGACACACAGTGTCTCTGTACAAGGGGACTGTGTCCCCGTAGAAGGCGAGATGGGACACAGACACACAGTGTCTCTGTACAAAGTGTCTGTGACCCTGTGTCTCCAGACTGTGTCTGTGTCCTTGTACAGTAAGTTTGTGACTTCAGAATGTGTCCCCGCCGAAGGTGAGATGGTACAGCGGGTATGCGATCCTGTTTCTTATTTGCACCAAGAAGGACCGATAGCGACTTCCACGACGGTGGGCACGGTGACCAGCCCTGCTTGGCGGCTACCTTCCACCATGCAGTCGCGCAGGAGCATGGCGACCTCGTTGGCGCATTCCTGTGGGGATTGCACGACGATTTCGTCATGCACGGTGAGCACGGGATAAGTGGTGTTTATGTCGTACCCTCTGGCACGAAGTTCTTGATCTAGTAACACCAGAGCGAGTTTAGTAGCATCTGCGTTGGTGGACTGGATAGTATGGTTTACCGCCTCGCGTTCGACGTTGGCGGCGAAGGAGCGGATGAGCGACCTGACGCCATTCCTTGGAATGGATGTGGGTAGCGCACACCACCGCTTCCTGCCAAGGATGGATGTCACGTATCGATGTCGGTATGCATTGTAAATGGTCATGTCGATATATCGCTTCAGTTGGCGGTAGGTATCGAAGTATGCATCCAGTAGTCTTTGTGCCTCTTCGATGGTCATCTCACTGCCTGTGAGACGGTTTATGGTCTCGGCGAGCGATGGCGCTTGCATCCCGTAGAGGACGCCGAACGAGATGGCTTTAGCCTGTGTTCGTTCCATCTTGGTAACCTCTTCGGGGCTCTTGTTGAATATGCGTGCGGCGTTGCGACGGTGGAAGTCCAGAAGACCCAGTTCATGCTGGATTTGCTCATAACGCTCGTCTTCCAGTTCCACATGATCCCAGGGATAGTATCCGTACTCTCGCAGGAGCGCCTCCAGTTTCATCCGCGCCTCATACTCATGCTGATAGACTTCAATCATCTTGTATTCTTCAGCGCGTTCCGCTGCGACACGCAGTTCGTATTGACTGTAGTCTGCGGTAATGAGTACCATACCAGGCGGTGCAACGAACATCGACCGCATATCCAGCGGCTCGCCCAGATACTTCTCTAGGAATTGCGTTGTATCCGGCCTTGGACAGTTCTGCAGGTTCGGATGCCTACTGGATAGCCTTCCGCTTTCTGCATAGGTCTGCACGAAGGTGGTATGGACCCTGCCCCCACGGTGCAGGTTCTGCCAAGATTTGAGATACGTGCTGTTGATCTTGCTCACCGCACGGTAATCGATAAGCGTCTCCAGCAGATCGATAATCATCTGGTTGTATTCAGGTGGGTATGCAGATGCCACTTTACCCAGACGTAATCCGCCGGAGAACGTCTCGATGTTGCGTGACTGACTGCTGGTAATGCGTCCGCCGGAAATGAAGCGTAAGTATTCCTGCCAGAAGTGAGGGGAACGGATGTTAATGATTTCCGATACCGTTCTTGGTTTAACTCCTGAGTGCCTGACGGCTTTATCTTTCATCAGCGGTCTCGGAAGCGCGTCTACTATCACCTCGCCTTTACCGCTCCGATACATCTTCACCAGTTCCGAGAGCGTTAGGCGTTCATCGTTCAAGAAAGCCATTACCGCGATATGATCCCGCTCCATGTTGGAGTAAAGCCGCTCCTCCAGCTGCTGCTGGATACGATCCACGCGGTTGGCATAGCCCTGAACGATATCGATGTCCACAAGTACACCCATCAACTTCATGCGTATGAGAACCGGAGTGAGCCGGCATTCCAACTCCGCAATGTGGGAGATCGCATCACGTTCAATCTGTCTGACCAGTGCGGATGCCAGGTACAGCGTCCACTGTGCATCCTCTGCAGCGTATCGGCACTGCTCGGCGGTGATGAATTGGAACTTTTCAATGTCGAACGTCTCTCGGATGGACTTATCCATGCGGTAACCCAGCATGATGGAAACGGCAGATGCTAGAGATTGCGAGGAGTCGATTCTGTTCACCTCCCTACCAGGCGTCACCAGTCCATAGAGCACCATCGTATCGACAATACGCTCTGGAATGTATCCCGCGATACGATGCACAAACTGCATATCGTAGGAGGAGTTATGCACGATAAAGACGAGATCGCGCAGCAATTGAAAGGCTTCGCGCCAGTACTTGTCGGATTGCTGCAGGCTATCCTGGTAAGGACAGGTCAGCACCATGGCGCCTTTTGGATGTGCAAGTGTGCAGATGATGACCTGAGCCAGATCTGCATGAGACGGGGTATTGATGTCCGCCCCTTTGGGAGATAACGTCTCCAGGTCAAACGCCACCAGTTCCTCATCGCCGAGCCATTTCTGGAGTCGTTCCAACGAGTCCGGTTCGCGCACATCCACAATTTTATGAACACCGAACAACGATTCCTGAAACCCAGGCAGAACCTCTTCCAGTCGCAACAGCATCTGCTGCATCTCAGTCTTCCTCCAACATCAGTTCCAGTAGGGATAATGATGCAGGGAATATGACCTGGAACCGCTGAGCATCGAAATCCACCACATACTTGCGATATTCGTCCGGTGTCATTTCCAGTCTGTTGCCGAGCATGCGTGCCGACAGATTCATGACCGCATCCGCATCGTATCCCTTCTCCAAAGAATATGGATATCGAATGATGGGGATAACTGCCCCACTTCTTTGTGCAAGCAGTGTGCGCTGACCGAATAGAACCGCCGCAGATTGCTTATCTACGCGCCAGACATGTCTGGAGAAGTAGTCTTTCAAACCGGCACGACACGCGCACTCAACGAACCGCCAAGCCAGCACATGCCACGGTGACGTCTGCTTCTTGCGAAACGACGATACCATCCACTTAATCCAGAGCCAGCTGACGCTGCGTATGGGTATGCCTTCTAGCTCGTTGATGCACGCCGTGCCCGCCTGCGCCGGGTGCTTGATTTCCACCAATGTGCCCTCTGTATCGTCGGCACTAAGACGAACACGCATCTTGAAGCCTTCCCACGCCGACGTGTAGAACATCATCACCATCTCTTTGAGGGTATCGTCGAAATCTTCAGGCAGAAGGCGGAACTGGAACCGAGTGCGATACAACTCGGAGAGGTTCAATATTTCATAACGCGCCCATGAGCGTGTTCCCATCCAGTATGGGAGCGGCACTTCGACAGTGCGCATCAAACCGTTATCTTCTATCTCCGGATTAAAATGATGTGGAAGACCGAACCGGATATTGGTCAGCGACAGCAGAGCAGAGAGATGTTGAGGACACCGGATATCCACGATGCGGAATCTGGCATCGACCGTGATATGGTCTTCCAGCTGCTCCAGAGTCAGTAGATAACCCAATCCACGTTCGATGTCTATCGCTATGAGGTGACAGGAAGGCAAGAGCTCTAGTCGCGAATCCACACGGTCTAACCGGTAATCCAGCACGACAATATAGTTCTCGGTACACCATCCGAAGCGCGTTTGTGGTGCAATGCTGACATGGCCCTCCACTTGCTGTGGAATGCTCTCCGTTGTCCACATGAAGAGTGCGTCTTCGATAGGTTCTTTGATTTCCGAAAACCTGGGCAGTCCGGAGAGTTTCATCTCTGGATTGAGCTTCATCGGGCGAAGCGCCGTGCGGATACTGAGAGTTTTTGGTCTTCGGATACGACTGAGCATGTGCCATAACATATGGAGAATGAATACGATGTTCTCCTTAGGATCCGTGGCAACTCGGAGCGGATTGAACGCGGATTCAAACCGTTCGTTCAGCCATTTCGACTTATTGCCTTTGTACAGTGCTGACAGCTTGTCTTTCTCGACGATAAGGAGCGGGTCTGGTTCCACATCCACTTTCCTGAGTGAGGCAAGTATCTCATAGCAGTTGCCTTCGATCTGGATTTGAAACTGCTTCCCCAACGTCTCAAACAGGTGTTCCACTATCTGTTTAATGGGATAGGTGTGACCGTTAGCGAGACCGTTTGCGTCGACAACCACTCCTTTGTCCTGCACTGGAAGCTGTGTATCCTTCTCCACCATGTAGTCTAATCTCACTCGGATCTTAGCCGGTGGGAGCGAGATGGAATGGTATCCGAATCGGTTCTGCATCGCCCATAGTTTCTCGTGGAAGTCGCGTCCGTTCGTGGCTTCATGTAGCATCTCCACGGTGAAAGGGATACGCGCGATGATGGATTTGCCATCGCGTTTCATGGGAATGAGGCGCCCCTGCCGGGGCATGAGCCATTCCAGCAGGAGCACCAGTCGCACATTCCTCGCCTTGAGATGTTCCAGAAGTTTGACAAGTCGTTCTGTGTTTCCGTTCTGCGTGGACCCTGTCCGTTTACGGTTCCGCGAAGGGGTCATAGTTCAGGTCGTTCTCATCTTCGATGGGTTCTGGCTCATGGCTAACCGTTGGTCGTGACACGGTCGCCTGAACGGTCTCTTGCGCCGCCGGAGCAGACTGTGCCGAACGGGGCACGGTCACCGTACGAGGACGCAACGCAGAACCCGGCTGCTGAGAGCTGTTGCGTACCGCGCTGGTGGGCCTAGCGGTACCCTCCATCTCTACCACGCGAGGCGCTTGCTGAACGACTTGCTGTTGTAGCTTGGGTTGAGGTTGCACCACAGGCTCAGGTTCAGGCTCAGGCTCGGCAATCGCCTCTTCTTCCTGCCGTACGGGCTCAGGAGCAGGATTGTCCAGCGGCACGAACGATGTCGGGTAGAAGATGGTGTAACGGTCGCGGATTGTGCCGGTCTGCGTCACACGGCTCCCGTTCACCACCACGCCAGACACGAAGACCCGCTGACCCTCCATCAACTGCAACGCGGAGTCAATATATGCCTGGTTGCTCTCCGGAAGGAACACGGTCACATCTACGGTGTGCCACTTGCCGTTGCCGTCGCGGGAGTCAGGCACCCAACCGAGCACCATCAACCCGCCGTTGGGTCGCTCCCGTACTTCGTTGACGCGAAAGATCATCTGAATCGTCGGTCTCATAATTACCTCCTTACGGTGTAGTTTGTTGTAGGTTTACTCTTCCTCTTCTTCGATGCGCTCCAACACGTCATCGGAACCGTATCCGACAACGCTGATGGCGCGCCCGATAGCGCCGGTCTCCGCCAACGGCACGCAGTTTTCACCGAACGCACGGTCGTGACCGGTCGCTACCACCACATCGTTCTCGTCCCGCACCTCCGCACGGAAGGTAGCCATCTCCGTCGTTAGCTCCAACGCCTGCGTGAGAATCCGCCAGGTCGGGTGATCCTTGCGCAGCTCCTGTAATCTGCGACGAATCACCACATACAACTGACCGCCGCGCACCGGTACCACATCACGCGGACCCTGCGCCTGCTGCGTGGACGATGGACTGTACGCCGAACCGGGCGACTTCACGGCGGAACCGCGAAACGCACTACGCTGCTGATCCATGTCTTCGCCTCCTCATGCATATTGATGACGTCACTCGGGCACACAGACACAGTCTGGACATAAGGTCAAAGACCCACCGTACAGAGACGCTGTGTGTCCGTCTCGCCTTCGAAGTCACAGACTTACTGTACAAAGACAAGGTGTGTCCCCTCTCGCCTCCGGCGGGGACACAGTCCCTTTGTACAGGGACACTGTGTGTCTGTGTCCCATCTCGCCTTCGGCGAGATGGGGGGTTGTCCCCCGCTCTCCCCAGAGGGGAGAGCGGTATGACGGGTATGTGACCCTAGAGTTCTCCAGATGCCAGCAGGGTGTTATAGTATTCCCACTCCTCTTCACGTTCGGGTTTAACCATTGTGGTGTACGGATCCAGTGAGAGGAAGGTGTTTCCATCCAGCCCTGAGGTCTTCACCTTCAGGAAGTTGAGCACCAGCACCGGTGCGGTCAGCCGGGGTTTGCCCTCATGGACGGACCAGAAGGTTTCAACGTGCTTGACAGGCTTGACTTCTATCGTTAGCGGAGACTCGTGTCGTCTGGTCTTGTAGTCGTTATAGACGAACGCGATTGCCTTCGCCACGTATTTCAGTGCGCTGGAGCCGTACACGTCGTCCATGCTCGGCTTACGCCAGTTGGTCACCTTCCTCGCGTGGGCGGTAGCGATGAACCGTACACCCCACATCTGCGATGCTGCCATGATAGAAGAGCCGATACGGGACAACCGTTCATTTTCGCTCATGAATTGTGTGCCTTCTATCACTAAATCGTTCAGCGCGTCGATGATCACCAGTATCTCCGCCTGTTCAGACTGCTGCTTGATATGGTGATAAAGCGTCATGATGATTTGCGTGATGTTCTGGATAGATGGTAGCGCTATTCCGAGTCGGCTACTTCTGCCGCTCGATTTGCCCAGCACATCGTTCATCGCCTGCGTGTCCATCACGATGATCCTGTTCTGCTTGGTAAAGTTGTCATAGCCGTGATTCAATGCCCTTTGATACTCTTCCCGTGCATCTGGATCCTGGATGTTATTCATATAGTGATGCTCCATCTTCACCGCTTCGGGTGACAGACCGGACATGATCGCTACATATTTACTGATTCTATCACGCAGATCGTCGTCCAGCGAGAAGTCGAGAACCCAGAGGTCTTTGTTATGGGATGCAAGAGCTAGACCCATGCTGATTGCTACACTGGACTTACCGTGGTTGGATTGACCGGCGATGAGAACAAGACCGCTACTCCAGCCGCGCAGGATAGCCGGTATCTTGGTGCCCCACACAGTCGGCCACTGCAATGGCCTACCGTGGAGCTCGGATTGGTTTGTCGCCCGCACCTGTTCTATCTGGTACTGGTGCAGCTTCTCGAAATCGATCTTCGCGGACATTTATCCCTCCTTGAACAGACGGAACGGGTTCACAATAGAGGGGTCTTCATCGAGAATGGTGCGCAGAACGTGAGACCAGCTCCGTGTCCTCGCTTGCGAAAGGAGCTGGTTATGTATGGTCAAGAAGGTAGCATCTGAAATAACGCCCCATGATCGTATCGCTTCACGTTCTCTGGTGTACATGAAGAGGTTCGTGAGGAACACCGAATTGCAACTGAGTCTAGGTCTTCCTCCGAGATGCTTGCGCAACAGCTCCGACTGCGACATGCAGGCGACATCTACCGCCTCTTGCAGGATGGATATATCACGCGTTAAAGTCGGTACTCCACGGATATCTGTAGTGGATAAACTCTCCCACCAGCGAAACGCAGCATCCAAAACGACCTTGTGGCGATGCCAATGCAGCGCCTCAGGCACGTCCAATATGTTCACTTCGAACGTGTAAACCTGAGATTGGACTGATTCATCGACGCCCTCTTCTACCTTCGGTATCTTCGGAAGATTGGCATCGCCACGACCGATGAGCTTCTGTCTCATGAGGCTCTGAAGCCCAGGCTCCACGAGTGGGAGATACAGACCGATCCTGGCGTAATCGTCCGGATCTTGTGGTAGAACGATATCCTGCAGGTTCCTTCTTGCGAGGAGGCGAAGCAGATACCGCTCGGGAAGACCCAGTTTCTGAAACTCTTCATCCGCCTGGTCTGCGAAGGATTTCAGCTTTGGAAATGTATCCTCCAACCACTTCCCATACCGCTGGTTCCCTATCCATAGCATCATCTGGAGAACCAGTGTCCGTGTGTATTCCATAAGCTTCGCCTACCTTCGGTTAGTTTTAGAGTCTGACGTTTGGTCCGTTCACTCCTGGAACGACGATCTTGGACGGATTCAGCCACTCGTGCAGCAGGAACTGGAACTGGAACCATACCGTGTCCTGGAAGAGTTTGGGTGACTTCATGAGGGTCTGGATGTCTATTCCCAATCTGGCAATAGCCTGTTCGAGTCCACGTGCTTGCAGCTCTTGCAACACCGCAGAAAAGACTTCCGCTTCTACCTGCTCGGACTGGGAAATCACGACGGGGAACAGAAACCCTTCCCGCGGTGTGTAGCTCAACCGATTACGGTTCTGATTCCACCACTGCGCCACCTGAAGCACGCTCTCGCGATTCGCACCCGAAGGCACATGCTTCCCTACTACCTCTACCAGGTCCATGGAACGCACCGCCGCTAACTTGGTGGGGTCCACATGCACCTCCGCGGGGACGTTGCCCGAAGAGAAGATGCGCATCAGTCCGTTGAGAAGCATCACACCCGCTTCAGATAACCAGCGGTCTTCCTGGTTCTCAGCTTGGGGCTCGGGTTCCTGAACCTCACCGTTGGGGCCGACCTTGCCAAGCACCCCACCCACATTGGACTCACCAACGGATTCAAAAGCAGAACCTGTAGATTCAGTCATGGTATCTACCTCCTCTGAGATTGAGTCTCAGAGGAGATAGATAGGCAGAAGTAAGCAAACTGTACCGCTATTCTTCAGGGAATGTTTGCGAATCAGAGGAGCCTCCAAGCAGATAGATGGGGAGGATGTTGGAACATTCTCCTATGCCTTCCAGTAGACTATTCTGTTGCCGAGCGAGCTTCCTGGCGGAGATGAGCACATCAATGAGATGCGTAAACGCGCCGAGCTCGTGATGGCTCCCACCGGGTACGAGCGACTGACGACTCGGAGTGACGCCCTCTATATCTTCAACGAGCCTCTTTGGATTGAATACCCGATTACCGTGTTTACGCATGATATACGAAGGGTGATAGGTTTTATAAACCACACCGAACGGTGACATGAGGTCGAAGGGATTCGCACCGGGCTTGCGCTTGCTACCGCTGGCAAGCTGATAGGACAGCAGCGCATCGCTACCCAGTAACACCGTCGCTTTCGGAAGGATAAGAGCCGCCTCCAGCCAAAGCCAACCTTCGTCACGCACGATATCCTCTTCGGTAGGCTGACCGTTACGAACACCGGTGGAACTCTCCTCCAGCGTAGTCGTTCGAACGGCGTTCGTACAGGCAGCAACTACCTGATTCTCTCGGACCCCTACCTGCCAACATGGACGAACCATGCCTGCCTGAATGAGAGCATGACGCAACACCTCACCAGCAGTGTGACACTTCATGCCGACCACCATCGCCTTGTGACGCTCGTACTGATGGCTGTCACACTCCTTGAAGTCGCAACCCAAGAGCCGGCGGGAGTAGTCCGGCTTGCCCTTCTCCACCAGCGTGGTGCCCACGAAGCATCGTTCAAAGTTCACGCATTCTATGCACGCGGATTTAGTGAGGTTCTCATAGTCTATGAGGGGGATACCCACCTTGTTCTCGTTAAACGCGGGAGCCTGACCGACCAGTAGCACTTCTATCTCTGGATGCGCCTCCGCAAACATCGTGGAAGGACACCAGGTCTTATAACGTTCCTGCCCGTCAGGATCCTTTACCGTATCGAACATCTCCGAAGCGGCGATGAGCGGCATCGAGATAAGTGAGCCGGAATCATCTAACCTGCCAAACGCACCCATAATGATATAAGAAAGGAGACGGATTCCATCCGTACGCAGCGTCGCCAGGTCGGCGGTATTGTAGAGTTCTATCAGCTGATCCGCCCACTCATGCACACGCCTGTCTCTGCATTTTATCTTCTCCAACTGACGGCGCAGCCGCTCGGCAAACTCCCTGCGTAACTCCATGTTCTGGAACTCCTCAATTTGCTGATGCGGTATCGTTACTTCCCCCAGCTTCTGCAGAACCTGATTCATTCCTCAATAATCCTCCCCATTACGGTCTGAACCAGTTGGTCCCACACGCCTGTGTTGATACAGTCGTTGATGAACTGGTACAGTCCCTGCGATTTGATATCGCCATACTGGTAATAGGAACCCCTGCGAACCACTAAGCCGATGCGCTCTGCATAAAGCACGATGGGGTGGAAGTTGTCGTATCCGTATTCGTAGATGACCCGATAGGTCGCCTTTCGGTAGGGACTGCCACCGGTGTTGTCCTTCACGATTTGGACATCCACCTCATGCCCAATGGCGTCGTCCTTTCCTAGCAGACTGAAGTCCGGCATACCGGGCAGAGTCTCCAGACCCTGCACATCCGAACGACGTATCTTGCGCGAAGCGCTCGTGGTAATCCAGATTCGGAGTTTTGGGAAGTATTGGGAGCTCTGACCCCCCTTCACCGTTGGCGGTAGCGGTGTCGTGCTTACCTGCTGGCGGAACTGGTTGATGGCGATAACCGCAGCTTCGCTGAAGAGCCCCGTGCCGATGAAGACTCGGTAGAACTTATCCATCACTCTCGCCAGCACGCCGACGGTCTGACCCTCGATGCCGCCCTTCTCTACCGACTCTATCTCCATGTACGGCGCTAGCGCCGCCACACTGTCCAATACCACAACGTCAATGTGGCTCTGTAACTCGCGGAGGATGTCCTTCAGCGCGTTCATCGCCTTCTCACCATACTCAAACGGCTCGAAGACGATGACTCTCGATGAGTCCACCCTAGCGAGTTCCAGCGCTTTCGGATGCAACGGACCCTCTGCGCTGATGTACACCTGATAACTCTCCAGATGGAGACGCTGAGCACGACCGACGACGTGCAATGCCAGAGTGGTCTTCCCCGCGCCGGGACTGCCCGCTAACTCCGTCACCACGCCCATCGGGATACCGCCCTCAATGATAGAATCGAGAGTGAAGCACCCAGTCGGTATGCGCTCACGCTTCTTCACTATCTCTGTAGCCAGCCCTATCTTCGGCTTACCGTCGGCAGAATACTTCTTGTTCAACTCGCTGATGAGCTTGCCGACCTCTGTGGTCATTGCTTTACCTCCTGACAAACCTGAATCTCGTGGATATTCGCACGGTAGAAGCCACGCACCTTTGCCTTCCTATTCGCCGGGTACGGGTCCTTTCGCGTGTAGTCCGTGACGTTGACGTGGTAACCCTCACGGTCTTTGAGTACAAAGTAGACGTACCGTCCACACGCCGATGCTCGTTTCTTGAGCATGATAACCGTGCCCTCCACCTCTACCATGCGCCGGTCGTAGATACTACCGCTTTGGACGAGGTCGATGATGCGAGCAGGAAGAACGGTGCTACCACATACCGGTGCATCCATACATTGCTGCGGTGCATTTAACAAGAACACCTCACCAAACGGATCCTGTTGCGGTTCCGTTGCGGGATTCGAGTGTGAATCCGCCCTCTCATCCAACGGCCTGGTAAAGCTGATAAGGACGAAAACAAGCCCCAGCAGGGCCATAAAGGATAGGAACAATCTGGACATGGAAATACCTCCCACGAAGTTCTAAGAAGTTCTAAGTGGAATAGATAGGAGAATTAGTCAGAACTGTACCTCATCGAGGGATAGGGAGACGAGAAAATCCTCGTCATTCAGCTTAGAGATGAGGTCGGACATCCTTTCGGAAATGTCGACTTTTAGTTTAGCTATCGTCTCCGCACCGATGTCTGAGCCATTCGCTAAGTCTGAAACGTAACGCTTCATGTGTAACTCGGCAGCATCCTTCATTTCGTTCAGGCGAGAGCTAAGAAATGCTCGGGTACATTTCTTGCTGCAGAGATACTCCAGAACGTCAATGTCGAGTCTAAAGACATCCAGTACGTTGGTTTTGGCTACTTTCACAAAGACTTTAATCCGCATCATTGCCGATTCCATGTAGTCGTCTGAAAGCAGCCTCTCATTCTCCTCGCTCGGGAATATTAAGCGCGTGGCATGGAGGTATTCGGTAAACAGCTTGCTATAGTCGGGCACCTCCAGCAGCTCACTTAGGGTTACCATATCGCTTGATTCTTGCAACAGCAAATCCCCGAATCTTTCCAATTGCATCCTCCCTTTGCCTGCCTTTGGCAGGGATACAGGGTCACAGACCCTCCGTACCGCCCTCTCCTTCGGAGAGGGCGGGGGTTCCCCCGCTCTCCACATTCGTGGAGAGCGGTACAGGCAGACCATGTCTGGGGTCTGTGGCCCCGCCATCCCCTGCGGGGATGGCGGTACAATATGTTCGGGCGTTCTGTTTGTTGCTACTCGTCTACAGTTTGACCTGGAGGAACAGTCTTCCTGTCATCGGTCTTCAGAGTGAGGGCGACCTCTTCCTTGAGGTAATTGCGAATCACATCTCCCTCAGGCATCTGAAGCCTGATGCCGATAGCCCGCATATCCGGCTCGTAGCGCACGCGAACCAGGTCGGGAAAGTGACTTGCGAATTCGTTCATGTCTGCAGGCACTAACTTGGTGGATAGGACGGCACGTAGCCGACCACGACCCAGCGTGTACTGCTTCACATCGCGCTTCATGAGCTCTGCGGTCACAAGAGCCTCCAGCTCCCTGCGTCGCTGAGTGAGTGCCTGCTGCTGTAAACGAATCATTTCTAACTCCTGCATCCACGCATGCAGGTCCGCATCCGACGCAGCGGACGTATGACCTTGCTGTGGCGCATCAGACTCCTCCGTCAGGTGCTGCTCAAACGGGTCGAACAGGTTCGAATTCTCAAACACCATATCTTCCTCCTTCAGATGTGAATGTCTATGAATATCATCACCGATTGTGAACTGCGAAGGTTCTCATCGGTATAAGAGAAGTCTACCAGATAGGGCCAATCGGCGAACGAGTTGAGCGACTCGGAGAACGGGTACATCGGACAATCCTCCAGCGCGAAAAGGTCTCGGCGAGCAGCGTCTTGGCGGTACCCGGCGGACCCAACAGAAGGATATGCTCCCCACTGTAGTAGGACAGAGTTAGCGCCAGGGTTGCCTCTTCACGCTGTACGAATTCCACGGCACACCTCTTGAACCAACTTCAACTCCTTCTCGTCAAACAGCGAGGACTGTCTGACAACGGGATCGTCGCCGGAATGGTCCGACAGTTTGGCGGACTGTACAGGTTGGATAGACAGGGACTCGATGATCGAGCGTTTGGCGGTCTCGAAGATGATATCCAGCTGCGAAGCGTAGGAGCCCAGTATGTCCCTGTACACGGATACGGTATCGATAAGCTCCGCGAGTTCGCGTTGCACGTTCTCTTTGGTCCTTTCCCGTTTGGCTTGCGCTGCCCTCATCCTGAGCTGGGCGACCATCACTCCGAACTGGTCGCGCAGTGAATCGAAGATGGTCTTGAGCTCATAATCCTGCCCGGTGACGCCGAACTTCATGGTATCCCCACCCAGCACAAAGACTGTGTTCTCCACCTGATCGACGAGCTCTTGCAGGGCGGAAGGGATGAAGTAAGCGCCGCCTCCCTTTCGTAAAGCAACCGCACCGCGGCGGGTGATGGTTCTCGCCAGTCTAGCCAGCACGGATGCGCTTGGCACCAGCTGACGCACCGACTCCAACTCCAACTCCAACTCCTGCCTCGTTAACGGGAACCGATAGTCTACTAAGATGATTTCGGCAGGATTCCGGAACTCTATGGGCAATCGGAACACGACGTCCGGATAGGTCTCCAGAGACTGTGGGAGTTTGCGCTCCAGCACCAGCGCGAACAGGATGTTGCCTTCTCCGTCTCTACCGACAGGTCGTGCGAATACACCCGCATCCGATCGCTGGCGCACCCTCGCATTCACCCGTGACGCGAACGTATTGGCATGGTACATGTATACGGAGTTGGGGTCATACCCGCCACAGTGATGCAGCGCTTCCTCAAAGGCTTTGGGGATCACATAGGTAGGTGCGCTCCAGCCCAATACGTATCCCTTGAACACGGGAAATACACCTCCTTGACCGTGTTAACGGTTGTATTGCGGTGTGAAGTATGGGAGAATAGTTCGTTACCATGTCACCCATGTAACCAGTCTGAAGGTAATGGATCATAGAATCACCTAGAGATCCTTGCTACTCCTTCTGCGGGATGAAGGGTTATATCGATCCAGACGCTTGAGCAACTGGCTAACCTTGAGGTCTGCTGAAGACAAAGCATCGAGGATATCGTCCAAATCGGCGTCTTCAGGAGGGATGGTCTTCGCTAACTTGCGAACGGATTCGATCACTTCTATCGAGACTTCGTAATACTCATCGTCTATATCGTCCCGAAACTCCCTAATCAACTTGGCGTTGGCATCGGCGAAGGCTAGCACAACGCCCCACGCACCGGTGGCTACAGTGAATGCCACCAGGTTCTTGTCTCTGGTGCGTATGTTCCTCATATCTTTGTCGGTCTTCAGACCTTCGCATACTTCCGTGGTCACGTTGATAGCCTGTCTGGCCGCTAAGAGAACCTGTAATGCAGTGTACACCGCAACGAAGTTCGACTCCGATAACGGCGCATTGGCGCGGGAAGCAAGCGCGGCGACGGTGAACGCCGTGAGAACTAAACTAATCAGGAACTTCCTAATCTTCACGGTCTTCCTCCTTGAACATCTCCATCAATTCCTCCGGACTGAGGGCGATAGTCTCACCACACTCGGAACAGGCGTATACGGGATCTACCGTCCAGAAGATGTCCAACTCACCGGTCCGAATCTCAGAACCATCTACAAAGGTAACAGGAGCATATGCGGTTGCACCGGTGTAGACCTCATAAATGGTAGCCCGCTCATTGCAGTGCGGACACACGAAATCGTCAAGCTTCATTGTGTTCCTCCTTGACAAATTTTGGCATGTGTGGTATAATTCAAGCGATGGAACTGACCGTTGTCGCCAAACTTGACCTGTCGGCACAGGATAAACAGCGGCTGGAACGAACGCTGGATGTCTTCGCTGCCGCATGCAACACTATCAGTCAGATGGCATTCACCGGGCAATGCTTCAACCCCATCGCTTTGCATCATCTGACCTACTACGACATCCGACAACGGTTCAGCCTCCATGCGAATCTCGCCGTCCGTGCCCGTGACCGTGTCGCAAGAGCATACAAAACCCTCAAAGCCAAAAAGCAACCCCTGAAACTTCTGACCTTCCAACCCCAATCGCTGGATTTGGACGCAAGGCTCTTCCGATTGTTTCTGAAATACGACGAAGTTTGGGTTAGCATCGCTGCTTGCGACGGCAAACGGGTGAAGTGCCCTGTCAGGGTTGGGCAACGCTACCTGCCAATCCTCAAAGCCCCCAACTCCACTTCTGCAGTTCTCAAACGCCACAGGGAAGGAGAACTCTACCTGCACATTACCGTTTCCGTTCCTGATCCTAAACCAAGCCATCCGCCACAAAATGTTGTCGGTGTTGACCTCGGCGAGATTGACTTGCTTGTTGCCTCTAACGGTGTTGAGATTTCGGGCGTAGAGTCGATTGAGCGGCGCAAGCGGTTTCGTGCCCGACGGAGCATTCTGCAACGCAAAGGCACGAGAGCCAAACGGGCTCGGAAACGGCTGAGCGACAAGGAACGCCGTTGGGCACGCACTTATCTGCATACCGTTAGCCGTCGCTTCGTTGATAGTCTCCCGCCAAACAGTCTCGTTGTGCTGGAAGACCTCAGCCGCATCCGAGACCGCTGTAAGCGTAACAGTGCCGAGCAGCGGGCTCAGTTCCACACTTGGGCGTTTCGGCAACTCCAGCTTATGATTGCCTACAAAGCCCGTTTGGCAGGTCACCAAGTCGTGTTCGTTAGACCCAACTACACTTCGCGAACTTGTCCGCGCTGTGGTCATGTCAGCTCCTCCAATCGTTTGAGCACCCGTCTGTTTCGTTGCCAAAATTGTGGCTTCCAGCACAACGCCAATTTGGTTGCCGCCTTAAACCTCGCCACTCGTGCCGTCCAAGCAGGCTTGGTCGGTACTGGGCTGCTGTCAACCAGCCTGAGGCTGAGAGAGTTCAATCCTCTCTCAGCAAACTGTCGGCTTTAGCCGGCAGTAGTTGATTGTGTTGCCTCCCCGAAACAGATTTAGG
>Ga0308409_1000744_pt1 | contig 16848 bp, 16 predicted proteins | sample HotsprSampleMSe4_FD_203469 | JGI IMG/M metagenome (GOLD analysis project Ga0308409, IMG submission 203469) | Hot spring phototrophic mat microbial communities from Mushroom Spring, Yellowstone National Park, Wyoming, United States - 20060912_MSe4 ... | reverse complement strand
ATTCGGTAAGAACCAAGTAGAAGCATATCAAGACGCAATCAACCGTTTACTCCCGTTCTATGATACAACACTTGCACAAACCATCAAGAACAGCATTCGTGCCGCGCTGAGCGCACAACTTGCCAGCACCGCTGCAGGCGCATCCACACAACAGGTGGAAACGCTTATCAACCAGACGCTGTTCTATATCTTGAACATCCTCAATGTCGCTCATTTGCTCACGCATTACAGCATACTGGTCGACCATCGTACCAATCTCCCGCACGAGACGACATTCAATACGCATCAGAATGTTGCGTTGTATCCGAACCGTAGCTATGACGGTCAAACGGAAGCGACTTTCATTACTTACACACCGATTCTGACGGAGTATCAGGTACTCCAGAAAGAGATTGCTCAGATGAGCTTAGCGGAACGATATGGTGCAGAACATACTGTATCGTTGGAACAGCTGATGGTGCGCGTTCCTGTCGGTTCCGACGATTCGCAAGAAGCAATCCATATACCTGTGCTAAGCGAAACAGCACTGACGATGACGGAACTCTATCTCGATTTGCGTCGACGGAACGCTAACAATGATGAGACGCTAACAAAACATCATGCACACGATGCAGCGGACGGACTGATTCAGCACCAGCGCGAACTGATTAAGTACGCACGCGACCCCGACGCAACGCAGCTTCCAGTATGGTTATTCGTCAGAGCAGAAACAACCGCGCTTGCGGGACGGTTCCGCGATAAACAAAAGAACCGTCTCCGTATCGGGAAGACGACGATCAATGTACCTATTAGCTTCATGCCGTACCTGCGCGAATGGCTCAATTTATCGGGACTGGACGAGTTTTTTGTAACATTGGTTCCCATCAACCCTGTACGGTCAACCCCCGTACGACTCAGTAAGCTCATTTCGGGATTGGGACGCTTACTCAAAACGACCGTCGATTTGACGGGTGGTGGTCTCATCTCTGCGGGTCAGAACTGGTTGTATAATATGTTCAATCGGGACGCGCTCAAAGCGATTGCTACGGGGTTCCTATTCGGATGGGCGCCGTATGCCAGTGCGGGGTTTATTTACGAATGGTATCAACGCATGGGTCGTACACGACGCTCTATCGATGCACACGCGACTTACCATCTGCTCCGTCTCCAGTTCGATGCGATGCGTACCTATAACTTATCTACGCAGCAGCAGAACGCGGATCAGTTCCGCATGACGGGTCTGCGCGAAGCGGAACATCTTGCGATTGTGTTCAGCACAAACAGCAAAGAACTCTATAAGTTGTACCAGTCGCTCCGCGCGGGTATCGCAGAGCTGCTGCATGGTGCTGACCCTGAAACGATTGATAACGCAACAGAAATGCTTATCATCCGCGCACATCTCGACGACAACACATGGCACGAAACGCCAGAGCTGTTCTATGAGAACCTGCTGGGGTTGGTCACGGGTGATAACCCGCGTTTGACAACACGCGACGCACTGATTGAATACTTGGGGACAGACGAGTTTGAAAACGCTTATGATGCTGATGGGAACCCCATCTATGCTGCTGCGCTTTACTTAGAAGCGATTGAGAACAACGAAATCCCGATGAGCGATATCCAGTTCCAATACTGGAACAACGGGACCAGCATGCTGTTCAAGTTGCATAATCGGTTCTATACCCGTTTGTTGCGCACGCACGGGTTCCGTATCCGTGAACAGCAAGCAGCTTTGCTGCTGATGGAACACCTGCTGATGAACGCGGTTTTTGCGAATTATCTCCAACGAATCGGTATCGGAACAGGGATTATGCGTCCCGAAGGACTATTCACGGGTACTGAGCTGTTCAATCTGAACGAGCTTGCCGCGGACGAAAAGACGGAAGATGAATCGGGATACATCTATCGCGGACTCGGACGACAACTCTGGTGGATCCGTAAACTCTACGATGGGTTCGTCAAAATGTTTGTGGGGATCACGGGATTGAACGCTCTTTACAACAATCTGCCTGCCTCATGGCGGTCGCTAAATGCTGCGGTTTCACTCGCGCTTACGGGTCTTTTCTTTGCGGGTGCGCTTCATCCGCTGACTTTCCCGCTATTCTTTGTGAGCGGGTTTTTTACACTGAGCAACTTCCTCAGCAAGATCACATGGGTCTCTATGGTCGCTTATGAGCTCCAGCGCGACCTGCGCGGTTATAAAATCGCTGCAGCGCCGACAGCGCAAATCAGCATGCTCGCGAACACCAGTGATACGAACCAGCTGCTCAGTCTTTTCCATAAGCAGATGGAAACTGTACGGAACGCGAATGCAGCAGCAGCTATCGATATGAACGGGTTCATTCAAGCGGTACAGTTCCCACCTGAAGCTGTCGTGCAAGCGCCGGGTTCAACGCGACTCATCTTGGAAACGCAAAACGACGATGTGGAAATCTTGCTTTCGGAACCGCACGCGATTGCACTGCTTGCGATGGTGCAACGACCCGATATGCTCCCGACCTATATCGAGCAGCTGAACGAACTCGTAGATACGCTACCGTCCGTATCGGAACTGGAAACTTATGTGCGTCATTATATCAACGCGTTCCAGCAGCTTGGAACGGGTTATCAAATCGTTTCTAAGACGCTCCAGTACGGGAACAAAACTGTAGAAGTTTACTTCCTGCGGGTTGAGCAGCAGGTGAACAACGAGCGGCGCGTGCGCTACTACGAACTCAGCTGGTTCAAAGAGAACATCGATGCGCTCATCCAGCGATTAGAAGCGATTCAGACGCGATACGATGCGCTCCACAGTGCTGCGTACCATCATGAGCTGGAAGCGGCGGAGCTGGTCATGTCGATTCTGTTAGAGCGTCAGCGCCGTCTGATGGATTTGCCTGCTGATTTGTTGCGGTCGCCTGCTTTTGAAACACTTGCGCAGGAGTTGAACCCGATGTTGGATGAACTGCTGGGTAACGCGCGACCACCCACTTACGATTATGGGTTCTCCGAAGAAGTGAACGCGGTACGCTCCACATTGGAACGCATCATGCTCTATAGTGCGCGTGTAGAAGCCGCGCTGGATACACTTGCGTTCCGCGATATTGAAACGGATATCCGTACCGAGAAGATGCTGGATGTGCTCACGGATTATGACGAGTACCGCGAGACGCTGGACGATGCGCGTGAACTCGCAGAAGAGTACGAACAGCAAGTGCTGCATCCTGTGAAACGGTACGCGCTGGAAACTTTTTTGATACCTGTTGCTTCGCGGAATACGCTTGCACAGGTCGTGCGCGGGACACTCTCTCATTTTGTGCTCGCTCCGAATGTGCTGCTCAGTCAGTTCTCGTTCCTTGCAGGTACGGTACAAGAGATTGCGCGACGCCTTGGGTTCCGACGCGGGACGGAACGCGAACTGGGTGAATGGGAAGAACAACTATTCAAGCACGGTGCAGGCGCCTTGGTCTATATGCATCTCCAACGCGCGGGATTGATCCTTGCGCTTTCGCTACTTGCCGCCAGCGCGTACTGTATCAGTCCGCAAGTCCAAGCACTCTATCAAGCGACGGGTATGAACAACATCTTCGAGTTCGAGTGTCGGAGCGGTCGGTTCGGCGCCATCAGCGTCGGATACCGCGATGAGAAACTCAGTTTCCGACCCGCGTATGTGATTGATCTTGCGACCCGTTATGTGTATCATCTGTTGCGCCTTACACGCGGTTCGCGCGGACTGGACCCAGAAACACGCACCAATACACTCATCGATATCGCTGCGGGACTCACGCGGGAAACGATGGACTGGATCAGTGTGCGTATCCCGCCGTTGGAAGTGTCCGCGCTGGAGTTTGCATCGCGCACACTGCGCGAACTCGGACTCGCAGCGTTTCCCGGCGCGTTCGAGTTCAGCGTTTACGAAAGTGTCCGACAACTGGATGAAGCGACACTCACGGGATACCGCTTCTTTGATGATATGCTCGGTATGCTCAGTAGCAACTTCATGCCGATGGGACTGGAGAACCTGCGGGAGACGCTCGCTGCGTATGCGCTGGGGAACACGCGCTCCACATTCTGGCACTGGTTCTATAACGATGAAGCGGTCAAGCACTGGTTAGTTCGTAATCCTAAAATGGGTGATAGTCCGCGCATTTGGGGATACCCGCTCGGTCTACCCGACTGGGAACGCACGGTACGCTCTGCGCCGTATATCGCGCAAAGCGCGTCGGTACGCGCAGTACGACCGTATAACCCGCTCAACCAAGTTGGTTCCGATGTCCCGCATACCTACGCCCTCGGATTCTATACCCCGAAAGGCGCGATAGAGAGCCGTACAGCGTTTAACGGAACCACACTCGGTGAAGCGACACGTTCGTACCACTCACGAGTCGATCGGAACACAGACTATAACCGTATTCTGCGCGGACTGGATCCGCTGGTCTATAGCACTTTCGAACTTCAGACTGCAGCTCCAGGTAGAACACTGCGCGAAGTATTAGAAGAACGGAACATCGCGTACAGTCCGCTTATACAGACCCCTTACGAAGTACGGGGATTGGTGGAACCGAACCGTGCCGAGTATTTTACAAGACCGTCCCGTATCGTCAGACGCGCCATGATGCTCTACGAGTATCTCCATCTCAAAGAGCCTGAGAAGCTCAAGCATCTGAGCCGGTATCGGGAACGCGGCGCGGATCCCAGCACGCTGAACGGTCTTGTCCGTATCGGTGCACGCTACGCTGCGCTCCAGTCGCAAAGACCGCTCGCGGTTATCTATCACTCGAAAGCGATGTCCGATAATGTCTATCGCGGGGTCTGGCTCTACCATATCTACGCCAGCGCGGAACTTTACCGTATCATGGGGATGGGAATCGACCCAGACCTTACCGAGAGGAAACTGCGTCAGTTGAGTGCAAATATCTATGACCCGTCCCGACGCGTACAGATGGATACCCATGTCGGATACGCACAGTTCGTCAACTTCATGCACGCGCTCGTCGAAAACCATATTCGTAAGCTTGCTGAACAAGACGGGATCCCTTTAGACGAGACCGCACGACGCTACTACTACGAGCTGCTACTGTATCGCGGACTGCTCTCTAAACAGTATAAGAACACCTACAGTCCCAGCTACTATGCGGGTGAGTTGTTCGCGTTGGGACTGTTCTTTGCGAACCAGAACGATGCGATTGTGGAGACGATTAAAAAGTATGAGCGCGAGATGCGTCAGCTGGGTTCAATCTTCGGGGAGCGTAGCACGCGCAGCCCCTGGCAACGGTAGCAGGAACGCTAACTGATCCACTGGGTCGCGCGGTATCGATTGCGCGGGTGTTTGCAGTATTCGCCGCGTGGTTGGTGCAACCGATGGAGGTTGAAAAATCTGGAGCAGATCCATCATCGGAGCGCGTTTCTTTCGAGACGGTCTCAATGCACGCTCCATCAACTGACCCGCAACAGACGATTGATGACCCGAAAATGTTCCTTTGAGCGACGGTGCTTCAAAAGTATACTGCTGCAGCACATGCGGTGCATACGCTTTCAATAACGCACCGATGGAACGGACATACCCGCGTGTCTCACGGAACGGTGGGATGTCCCGTTTATACTTGTAGACATTGCCGGGACCCGCGTTATACGCCGCTAACGCTAACGCTAAGTTCCCACCGAACCGATCGAGTTGACCGCGCAAGTAGCGTGCGCCGCCCATAATGTTCTGGCGCGGGTCAAACGAATCGGAAACGCCGAGACCACGCGCGGTACGCGGCATCAGTTGCATCAGTCCACGCGCACCCGCACGGGATACCGCGCGCGGGTTTCCGCCGCTCTCATGGTAAATCACTGCGGTAATCAACTCTGGGGGTAAACCCGTAGCTGCAGCCGCTTCATCAATTGCTGCGCGATACCGACGGTAAATCTGTACCAGCCGTTCCTGTACCCGCTTATTTTTCATCGTCATCTCCGCTCTGATAGAAACCGACCACTTCATCCAGATGCGGTTCATCACTATCGCGCATACACAAATCGAACAGACGCAACGGTAACAGCTGACGCTGCGTGCGCTCGATCCGATCACGCGCCAGATGCATCATGATCAACGAGTAGTTCCGACGCAGATAACGCTCGGACGTATCCGAATCTACAGCGAACACCGTCGGGAGACCGTCCATCTTCAGTATCTGCAAGATTTCATCCAGTATCGGACGCAACTTTTCATAACGCTCTTCAAAATATGGAAAGAGCGACGCCATCTCGATCGTTGCCATGACATCGTTATCGGGGTGTTCCGTTTCTATACGCTCACGGAATATCGCTTCTGCAGCACGCAGTAGCGATAGCGCTCTTTTGAGATGCGCGTGCGCACTCAACCAGTGGTCGCCGATCTGGTACGCTATTTCATAGAACCGCGCAAGATCGGAACCGCGCTCCGATAATACGAACGGTGCATCGTCGCCGTCTTCATATTTCATGATCGTTTCCTCGTTTCTCGTGTTCCGATAAGAACCCGTTGGTAGTCTACAGGCAGCGGGCGCTCTGGTGCAGGCAGCGCAGGGAGCGGTTTCGATACGCTCTCTAACGGGAACACATTCACAAAACCGAGCGTCCCGTCTTTTGCTAACTCTGCAATCCCGTACCCGTGCTGCCAGTCTGGGTACGGGTCATACTCCGCAGCTAACTGACATACGCAACCGAGTTCCACCCAAGTCAGTGTCGTATGCGCGAGCCGACGCGAAACCGACGCGCGACGATGTGTATGACCGCTCGCGCCCGATGTCCCGTACCGTTCTAACTCTGCATGCGCGGTGTATCCACCGCGTTTGCGCGAGTAGCGTCCATGCGTCAGTGTAAACTCGCGCGAAACAAAAAACGCTGGCGTATCGACCAGCTCAATCTTTTCGCGTGATAGACCCAGCAGCGCGTCCAACGATAACGCACGCAACGAAAACAGCTCCGGCGTCTGCCACAAGAACTTGCGTAGACGCTCTTCATGGTTTCCCAGCAGGAAATAGAACTTCGCCTGCGGTGCGTAGTTTCGCATGATATGAACCAGATTCGACGCTTGGTCTAACTCTTCCTGCAACTGATGCATCCGTGCAGGACTACGCAAATGCTTAGACAACGGATAGAAATCGACAATATCACCCATCAAAACGACATGGGTCGGTTTCCAACGGTGCAACTCTGCAAGCAGACTTGTAAACACGCGCGGTTCGTAAAACGGCGCGTGCCAATCACTCGTCAGAAACCAACGACTGGTCATCCCTATTAAAAAGTATCGCGTTTTGACCCATTTGACCGAACGGAACACCCCGATAATGCATAATCAGCCGTCGCGTCTGGTCATCATAAATATCGTACAGGTTCGGCATCCGCTCGCACAGGGTGTACCACTGTCGTCGTGCGACTGTATGCTGCGGGTGTCCATAACTAATAAAGACCAGATACGACGGACGCTGCGTGTATTCGTCAATCGCGCGACAAAGCCATTGCCAGTTCCGCTCTGGGGAACGGTCATAACGGTAGAGCGAACGGTACGGGAACCCGTCCAGCGCGGTTGCTAACCGACGCGGATAACCCAACCGATGCATGAGCTGACCGAACCATTCCAACTGCACACGGGTCGATGCACCCGCAACAGGGGACAGGAACCGATGCGCCCACCACCGATGATCTGTGCGGGTTGGATAAAGACATGCGGGAACAACCGTATGGAGCCACGGCTGGAACGCGCGTACCACTTGCCAGCCGCCGACGGGTGTCGCAAACGCTAACCGCTCCGTCATCGTACGCACATTACGTGCGTAATCATCACGAGTGATCATCGATCCCATCGGAAAGTATCGCTGTTATCCGTTCTAAATTTGATGGACGCCAAACATACACTTCGACACCGCACGCACGCAACGCTTCTAACCATTCCTGCTGGTCAGTAGAGAGTTTACCCGTTTCCGATTTGAGTTCCGCAAAGATTAGTCGTGGTGGACGACACAAGACCAGATCGGGGAACCCGCGTTTTCCGATGAACAGGGTCAGATGCTTGTTCCGTCCTTTTCCTGGCAGCGCGTGATTAAAATACCAGCCGAGCGATTCCGCTATCTTAATCACTTCGCGCTGGAAGTCGCGTTCGCTTTCTACCATCAATTTCAAGTTCGCCCTGCGCGCCATGGTATACTCCTCTCATGCTATTGCTGTGCCGTCCAAGCTATTGGGACTTCCCGTTGCGCACGACATCGCAACGGAACTGGCACATTCGTGCACTGCGCGTCCCGTACCGATACCACCGCATGAAAGTCCAAAGCACCGATATACGACGCATCTACGATTATAACATCCCCGAACGCGCACTCCGACGACGATGGGAACATCTTTACAACATTAACTCGGAGCGGTGCTACCGCTATACGCCCGCAGGTTGGGAAGAATACCATCCCTACCAGCTGCCGATGCTGTACCGACTGGTGGAGCCGTGGCTCCAAATCTCGACGATGGTTTGGTATCTCGTTGCGAGCGGATTGTGGACGCGACCCAGAAAGCAGCGCGGGGTCTATAGATGGTCGCGCTATGCACCGAGCGATCTGATCGGTATGTTCCATCACGAAGGCGGGTTCACCCCACTTTTCGCCGATTACTTAGCCACGCGCGTAGACCTGCCCAGAGATTTCGCATACGGTCTAATCGTCTACCAGCTGGATGATCGTTCGGTGCTGACTCCTGCGTACTCGACGGTTGTGTGGAACTTGATGGATGTTCCAGCAGCCCGAGCGATTCCAACAGTGTACGACGCGCATCGTCCCAATCACGTTCCGTCGGGTACTGCTGCACCTCCATCTTCAACTCCGCAACACCGTCGGGACGCATGAAGGTACGCTCCAGCAGAATCTGACGGCGCGTGCGTATCAAGTCCACTTTGGAAACGAACCCGTGCGCGAGATAATAGGTCTCGCGCGACGCGGTACGAATCACAATTTTGTCCACAGATGACTTATGCATCATGCTCGCCTCCGCAAAGCAACGCACGCGCCGATGCGCTCAGCTGATTGAGTAGCGACAACGGTATCGGGTCATCCGAATCGATATACAGTCCTGTCAATATACCGTTCTGGTACGCTACTGTATCTGCTACCGCAGCAATCATTTCCATCGTCTTGAGAAACGCGCTATCACCCATGCAGACCGCTGTGTATGTGCATTCTCCATCTGCTCCGTACTGCACTGTGAAATGGATGACATAGCGCATTGGATGGACAGTCGGGACAACCGCTGGGATGGTTGCAAGTTCTTGCGGTACGGGTTCAACCAACTGGGGAGATTCTTCGACACGGTACGAAACATCAATCACGCTATCCGTATCTGAACGCGCCGCGGGTAATGACGGCGTGAGCCAGCCGCGCGATTGCAGCTCCGTTTGGACAACCGTTTTGACATCATGCCAGTTCGATGTGATTGCACCTGCTTCCACATGCGCTGCAACCACCTCCAACAAATGTAGCGCACGCGCTTGACGCTCCGCAAAGTCCTTTGTACCGAGATGCATCTCCGCAATCATACGATAGTACGAGAATCGCAGTCCAGGTTTACGCGTTTCGGGAGGGAACAACTCTGCAACACGGAGATGCTGACGCAACAAGCTCTCTGGATACCCAAAGTACGATGCGAACCTATCGATGAACTGGTACGCAGGTTGACCCAGCAAGCGTTCCAGCTGCAAAACACGGTCAGCAATCGCGAAACGGTTCCGATCTTTAAGTTGTTCCAGCTCACGGTATTCTAAGAACAGCTCGTACAGTTCCGTCAGCAGCGATTCGACCCGTCTTTTAGAAACATACGGGTCATGGATGGAATCTAACCACGACAACATCTGCTCGCGCAACTGTGTATCTTCCATGCGCTCCACAACAGCAATTGTCTGTTCCATAACCAAAGTATACCCAATCCCGCGCTATTCAGACACTTGTTCAGAACGGCGCTTGTCCGCGCAAATTCTGCACGGAATCCAGCCGCGTCGCATACATTCGGGACATGGGTTGTTCCGTTCGGGGTCCTTGTACCCATAGAGACTGGTATCGGTTACCAGCCCGTATCCACCACAGCGCCAGCAACGCTGACGCCCGTTATCGCAATACTTGCACTGGTTGCTCATGTCCAGAGTTTACTCGATCGGCGATACTTTTTCTACGGTATGGCAAAACGCTGGATACAGAAAGCGCGTGCGCGGATGGAGAAACGCGGAACGGTCGGGTCGTTCCGCCGTGCCGCGCAGCGTGCGGGAATGGACACTTGCAGCTACGCGGAGAAAGTGCTGAGCGACAAGAACGCATCCGCGAAACTCAAGAAACGTGCTGCGTTCGCAAAAGCGACAGGCTGCCGACACCGCGCGAAACGCTAATCCGATGGGTCTAACCCAACGCGGATGAAAACATTCGCGCAACAAGCATATCGGCGGGTGGAACGAACGGATCACCAATCAGTGCGCGGTACTCTTCACGGTCGGGTAGCCCGCTCAGCTCACGAATGCACTTGTAAAGCGGAGCCGTTGCTGCACGCTCCGCTTCCGAGCGGTCTTTCAATGACTGTAACGCACGCTCAATATACAGGTCTTTTTGACGCGCGAGTCCGAGAATAATGTGTGCTTGGTACGATCGGTCACGAATGAACCGCGCATGCGTGACCATCTGGTGAAACACATTGGGATCGCTGATCGGAACATGATGGAGCAACCGCAAAAAGTAGTTCGTTGCAAGACAGCCGTGCTGCGGACTGTTCGGCGCGGTCAAGTCGCGTATCAGACTTGCCGCGTACCACATCAGCGCTTCCGGCGCAGCAATCGTCAAATGCTTCACTGTACGATAAATCACCTCATGCGACGGTACGCGCAAGAACTCCAGCACGAAATCGGTATCACGGTTAGCAAAGCACCAGTCCAGAACGCGTTTGTATGCTTTCCAATCCTCGGGCGGGATACGCGGTTCCAACGACGGGGTAGACGCAATACGACCGTCCGCATCACTCGTGTAAATCAGCCAGTCTGTCGCCGATACTGGGATCACATACAATCGCCGACCGTGATACTCCACGACGCAGTAGTCCCGTGTATCCGACACGGGAACGGTATCCGCATGCTCTGTATCATCCCGCATGTAGCTGTGCATATACTCCGTGAACGGTTCCATAGTTGCAAGTATACCCGATGGAGATAGGGTATAATCAGAACGCTGCAACCCATGAGAGGAGCATGACGATGCTTGCGTATATTGAACGAGCCGTTCCTGAGATTGGTATCCCAATCGAGATAGAGTTTCGGAGCGAGCAGCACCCGCTCCGCATGGTCTGGCGCAAAGATCCTGGGAAACCCGCGCATGAGATTATCGTTTATAGCGGAACTGAGCAGCTCCCGTTTCGCGACCGCGCAATACTGGACTACGAACAGAACCGTTTGAAACTCGCAAGCACCATTGCGAAACGGTTCGGTCAGGATCATAGAACGATCCACCACTGGTTCAGCGCATGCTACGAAGGATACCGACAGCTGGAGCAGAAACCGTTCCGTGTCTATACCGCATCGGACAAAAGCGTCGAACCGAAACCCGTCCGATTCCTAATAGGAAACTGGTGTCCAGAGAACTCCGTGACGATGATCAGTGCAGACGGTGGTGTTGGTAAATCCGCACTTGCGATCCTGTGGTCGCTCATTCTGGGTGGACAACTGACCGTGCCGTGGTCGTCAACGCTACCAGAACCTGTTTCGTGGGTCTATCTGGACTGGGAGAACCAAAACGAAAACAACTTCTACTATCGTGCACAGATGCTTGTCGACGCGCTCTGGAACAGCTACGGACATATCCTGCTGGATCGTACTATCTTAGAACACGCTGTCCATCGCGGGTACTATGTTCCTGTCTATGCGCCACTCGGCAGCAGCTATACACGGCTCACAGATAACTTACAAGAACTCAATCCGAAATTGGTCGTTATCGATAGCGCCAGCATGGCGATTTACGGATCGTTGAACGATGAGACTGTTGCACGCGAACATATGCAGATGGTACATGCATGGACACTGATGGGAATGACCGTCGTTATTATCAGTCATATCGCGAAAGAAGATGTGCGTGCGCGTGCGAAAATCGGTCCCTACGGGTCGCGCATGTTTTTTAATCTTGCACGCCAGATTGTGCAACTGCAACCGCGTCAGCTCCAGAAACACCACCGATTAGACCGTATCATTGAAGCGACTATCGTGAAAAACAACTACGGTGCAATGGATACGGAACCTGTTTATTACTATCTATTCTATCCCAGTCGGAACGGTAAAGCGGAACTGGTCACGATGGACGCGACAACCGCTACGAACCATCTCGTTCGGGAGGAAAGCTGACCGTGCAACACTATACCCATAAACGCGAACGCTACCGTATCTTGCAAGAGCATGCGAAGCGTCAGCTTGAGCAGCTGCGCGATTTGGAACTCTACACGCTGATTATCCCTGACCGAAGCGAACCCATCATAGAAAACGCGATTGACCAAGTGATGCGACTCTCGCAACAGCTCCGCGAAGCATTAGAACTGCTCGCGGAGCAAGCGGGACTGCTCCATGCAATCTATTCCGTACCGTCTAAAGCAGACGCTTACGAACAAGCACGCGAGCGGTTCCCGAAGTACCCGCCGTACATGATGCGCGAGTACCGCGAACTCCTCGCTCAGCTCCAACAGGAACTGGAAATCGATACTGCGCTTGAACAACTGCTCCGCGATGATGACGATGAGAGCGGATTCACGCAATTGTGAATTGTATGTGGAGCCGCAGCGCGGGTTCCCGACCGCTGCGGCAAACATCTATACACCGTCCCGCTGGATGAACCTCTATCAGCTCATCCGCATGCCGAGAAAACAGCTTGTCTGTGCGCAACTCTCTATCTATCATAACCCGCTTTATGGAGTCGAAAGCAAACATCCGCTCACTTGGTACACACGGGTCAGTCTCTTCGAACCGCCGGATAAACCGTACACTTATAGCGTCTACGATATCGCAACGGTTCAGCTCTACGAATGGTTGCGCTACTACAAGAGACGGTGGGTTCGCTGTATGAAAACACCCGTACTGTTCTACCGAAACCACTTGGACTATTGGATACTCTCCCAGCAGTGCATTCGCGGGTATCACACCTACGAAACCGATACTGAGCGGTACTATGTCGTTTATCTCGCGCACGGTGAGCACGATCGATGGGTCACCGAAACCGCTGTGCTGACCGTACCGCGCTATCCAGAAGTGCTGGAAGCGTTCGACGCATTTATGAACTGCACAGCGCAGTCGCATCTTTTGTATGAAACGCTTCCACCCATCACTGAGATTCTCCGGGATTTAGCGTCAACTTGATGGGACGAAACTCTGGGTTCTCATCATAGTTCCAGCGCAACAACCGACTCACCGGCTGCGGATAACCCGCACGACGGTCTAACGGGTTCCCGTTATACGGTACAAACGGAACACGCGAGTCGGAATTGTTTGGATCTGTAAGCGGGACATCTCGATGGTTCGCTTCCCCAAAGAATATCTTGTCCCCGAACTGCTCCCGATACAAGCTCCAGAACCGCGCGATACGGATCACCTTGTCCTCGTAATCGTCCCGCGAAATCGCATGCGGCACTTTGAGATAGACCGTCAACCCATGCCGAAGCGCCGTGAGTACCCGCGCTTTGGTACTCAACGATTCGCTTACAACGCTCCTATAAATATTACCTTCTATTTGCTGCGTGCGATGCGAGTCCCACCACCACTGTTCCAGCAAGATGCTGTCCGTGCGACGGTTCGGGGTCGTGTACCAGTCCCACGACCAGTGGTTCCGGTCTACATACATCGTTTGCGTGATATACCCATCCGCCGGAATAACATACGGGTTCGAATACGCTGTTGAACTGGTTGACGCTTGTAATCCCGACGCGCTATAAGTGTTGCTGCAGATTTGTGGTGAGTAATCGGGTGGTCGTTCCGATCTGAATGCGTCATGCTCGCGCAGGATCCGTTTCGCTTGAAAACAAAGCTGACGCCACGCTTCTACCGCTTGCGCATTTGAATACCGTGAACTCGAAGCAATCGGCGTATAATACTCTCCCGCGGGTGTACCCCCCGTGACCAATCTGTGCCAGTCGATCCAATCATCGAAGTAAAACCCACGCAGGTTCTCCGTACAGCACGGCGCATCTATACCAGAACGCTGACATAACGCTTCCAAAACCGCATCCCAAAAACTATCTGGACGATCCAACCACCGAACGAGATATTTGCGTTCACTCCATGTTCTGACCCAGCACATGAACGCCATCGCGTTTGAGTTACTGCTCTGCACAAATGCTAAGTTCCCCCCCCAATCAGAACGACGCGCCCATAAATCCGCTGCTGTGGGGAACAATACGAACAAGTTCGCATTTATAAACGAGCGACCCGCACCGTTGTTCGGTGAAGCTGTTTCACAATTGCCGTCGGTGGGCGTCGCGGGATATGTCGGGAAAAGATAATGCAACCATACCTGGTGCGACGGCGGACGCAGCCCACGCCGCGTAAATCGGAGCGCCATGCGGTTCAACCAATTCCAACCATTAATTATAACATCATAATAACCGAGCTCCCGATACGGGAATGCGTAGTTCTTTCGCTCGTTTGGGTTATTGCTCCCGCCAGGTTCGTCAATACGATCAAAACCCGTATATTGCCCAGGAATATACAACGCCCACTTCGGCGGATACCGCTTCAGATAGTCCAACGCTTGCCTGAAGTTCATGGTCGCCTCCTAATCACGCGGATAGGCGCAGCCTGCATCCGTGCAGGCTCAGCGCACCTCCCCGTTGTGCCAGCGCAGCACCGCACAATTATCATACCCGATCGTCGCACTCGTCAAGATACCTCCGACCCAGCTGTTTCAACGCTTCGCGGTCTGGATTGTTTTGGAAATACGCATCCGCAAACTGATTCCACGCTTCTATCAAATCGGGTAAATCAATCTGTCCCGCATTCAACGAAACAGTCGGTGTCCCGCGCCGCTTCACAACCACTTGACAATGGAACAGTTCGTTCCGTAATGCTTGTACCGCTGGGGATAATACGGATTTGTACCACTCGTCGGGGACATTCTCGATCACGATACGCACAATCCAATCGTGTTCCACACGGGTTAGCTCGCGTTCCACCGCTCCGTATAGACAGTCCAGACAGCTATACGCACCCGCATCAATAACCCAATCATAAACGACACGGGACGGCTCTACGCAGTGGGTCTTTACAGCATACCCGTCGTCCGTATCAATCACAAGGAACCGTTTCGCTGCACTGCGCGATTCTGTCCAGATATCGCTACTGCAGTAGTCCAGCGAGCCGCTGTACCAGCAGCGCGGTTTCACTTCCGTTGCGATATGGTAATCCCCCAGCGCGATATAGTTCCATCGATCGGTATCCAGCATCCGTTCGGGGAGCTTGCGTACCGCGTTGGGTAAATACGCTTGCAACGCGCCGTGAACGACCAAGATGTTCCCACGCGCATACGGGTCGGGTTCTACAGCACTGCGCAGCGTATCTGACAAGAACGGGTTATCGGGAACCAATGTGAAGTGGTAGCCGTTGTAGTCGTACTGCGCAATCCCGCGGTCAGCAATCACAACACCCGGTACATCCCGTAGCAATGCTAACGGGGAAATGGTATCCGCTGTGCGCGGACATTCGTGGTTTCCCGCAGTTATTAAAAATGGACGATTAGAGCGCAACTTTTGGAACGAGTTCATAATATCCAGCGTCTCACGCAATGTGTAATTGCTCGGACGCACGCGATCAAAGAAATCGCCTGCGTGGACAACCACTTCAGCATCGTACTCCAGCATGCTACTTAGCGCATGACGGAATGTTTCTAACATGTCGCGTTCGCGCTGGTTCACGCCGTGATATGTGCGGTTGTACGCCCGATAACCGAGATGGGTATCCGAAAAGTGAATTATTCGCATGACTTATCATTTTCTTCAGACGGTTCAAGCAGTTCGTCTAATGGTACTGTTTCGCCTGCTAAGTATTCCGATAACGCTTGCTCAGCTAACTCAGTGAGTAGCGCAAGCGATTCTGGTGATGCAAGCAGCGCATCCCAAAGCGTTTCTTCGTCTATCAGCTCGTCGGGTTCCATAACTGAAGTATACCCGACAAGCGATACTTTATAGATGGTATGTTCGGACAACTGAAGCATTCGGTACAGAAAATTGCTTTGCGCCCGCTACGCGCATCGCTGGAGCAGTGGTTAGAGACACGCGCGTTGCAACTCCCGCGCAGCACGCGCGAAGAACTCGCGAAACGGTTCGGAGTATCACCCGAAACGATCGACGCTATCAACCAAGCCGTCAAATCTCGCGCAATCCAAGAATTCCGTAAGTTCTGGGAGAACCATGTGCGATGAACCACCGTATGCATATCCCGGCGCCGTATGTGCATCCGATTTATACGGATAAGCGTATCGACACACCTGTCGGAATAAACGCGCCGCTACCTGTGCAAATAATAGCGCGTAATCCAGACGGTAGCTACGGCGTCCCCAATACAACAAATGCACCCGTTTTTAATGTCGGGAACCCGGTACGAATACGAACAGCAGATGTTCTGCTTGTTGCTACAACCATCGTCACCGCCGACGCCAACCGCGACCTGCTCCAAAGCACCAGCACGGAACTGCCGACGCTGGATGGGTGCATGCAGTACCGCAAACTCGTCTGGTTCTACTTCCGCGCAGGCGGAGACTCGACCAACTACCGCGTTCTCGCACGCGCCACCGACCACAACGGCGCACCGCTCGGCGCGGGCTGGCAAGAACTCGTCGCAGACACGCTCCCAGGCGGCGCAAACACTTGGGGACGCATCGAAATCCC
>Ga0308409_1000735_pt1 | contig 16951 bp, 21 predicted proteins | sample HotsprSampleMSe4_FD_203469 | JGI IMG/M metagenome (GOLD analysis project Ga0308409, IMG submission 203469) | Hot spring phototrophic mat microbial communities from Mushroom Spring, Yellowstone National Park, Wyoming, United States - 20060912_MSe4 ... | reverse complement strand
GAAATAACGGGCAAACGCATACCAGGCACAACTACTTTCGGCTCAGAAATCTCAAAACCCAACTGGCGATACGCTCGACCGCCTACGCAAGCTATTCTGCACATGATCTGATCCTCCTAACAAAATTTTAGAGGGCAGCTAACAAATAGCTAACCCCCCAAGACAAACAAAAACATAGAGACAATAACCCCCGAAAAGTAACCAACAAATAAACGAACACCGAAAAACGAAAAGACATTTTCACTAGAGAACAACCACACATAAGAAAAAGTAAAGCCCAACCAATCACAAAATCGATCGGGCAAAGCAAATGTGAATCCTGACTAACAACGCAATATAAGACCCCCAACTAGTAATACAATACACTGCTTATATCCAAAATTCTTCGCGCCTAAAATCACGAAACGGCTTCCTAAAACCGAGCACCTCAATATAAATAGTCGGATAATCGGCACTAGAAATATCGGAATCTAAACGAATATACTCCGACCAAGCACTGGAACAAGTAACATGCTCATCATCAGAAAACTTGGAAACATAAGACATATCAATGTAGTAATCCAAACACATAGACAAAAACATTTTGAGAAGCTTACTCGGAAGTACTGTACCAGCACAGCAGTAACCAGAAAGCAAACCAACACCCCGAATGATAGTATCCAAAGCAAATTCTCCGAAGCGACTAATAACAGCAAAAGAAACAACCTTACTCACAATATCAATATCGTCAGTCTTATCCAAGTCGATGCGGAACAAGTAATAAAAACGAGATTCGCACCTTGACTCACGCATACACTTGTTTCTAGACCTACAAAAGAGGCAATCCGATCTAAAATGAGATAAAGCAACAACACCTTCCAGTGGCACATAGCCCGACATCCCAATACCTTGAACCAGTATCATCACACCAACTCCTTCAAGTGACAAATTCTTAATGTTCAAAACAAAATCGATAACTCTCCCAAATCTTGTAAACTACAGATAACTGAAACCTAGCATTGCTGTTCCATAATATCGGCATAGGACCCAAAACCAAATTGTGACGATAATGATATATACCCTTAATTCTCAAAAAATCAGTATGAGCATTCTTGCAATCACCAACCGTACAAGAAACATAAGCCAGCAAATTCCTACCAGAAATAAATACACTCGGCATAACCACATCATCTAGTTGGTAAATAATACCACTAGCATTAAAACCCAAACTCAAACATAACCTAGCCATCAAACATGAAAGATCTTCACCACCACTATCATACACTACCCAGAAATGCACAGCAGGAAACTTATACTCCATACCATCACAACCAACAAGCCTCACACAACCACAATCAAACCAATTATCATGATATGTCCGCAAAGAACGAACACTAATATCGTAAGTGACCACAGCCACCACCCCCCAAGAAAGTCATCAACCTAAAACATAACGCAACTCGTCACATCTAAAGTTAGGGAGCGCCATCTCAAAACGACCAAGCATCTGAATTAAAAAAGATGGCGCAGAACTTCGATAATTGTTAATAAGATCTACACAAATGTACTCAGCCCAAGCAGTAGTATAAACAGATTCTCCAAACTTGTAACTAGGATGATGAGAAATATAAGTCCAACTATGATAGTTTCTCAAGTGCATAACATCTTCAAACACGCCAAACAAATTTCTTGGAAACACCACACCAGCACGATAATAACCAGACAGTAAACCAATATCATGAATAAGAATGGACAAAGCACATTGATTGAAACGCACCGAAACAGCAAAACAAGCAACACTACGCAACACATTAGAACTGTCAGTCGCACGAGACTCTACACCAGACAGATAATTAAACTCATACTTGACCGAATAATAATCTAGAGAGAAATGAGATAAACTAATAACACCTTCAAGAGGCACATACCCAGACATACCAATACCTTGAACTAGTATCATCGTCCGATACCTCAGAAGAAAGCTACCGACTCAAAATACGACACAATTCACTACAAAGAAAAGTAGGAAACGGACTCTTAGATCCAAGTATCCGAATAAAAATAGGCGAATCATAAAAATATGAAGCATCAGGATCTAAACAAATATACTCATACCAAGCAGAAGTGTAAACAAACTCCAGGGAAGAATAATGAGGATGATAAGAAGGACGAGTCAAAATACGATATTCACCCAAGCCCATGACATCCCTAAACACATGATACAATTTATTAGGAAACACAACACCAGCACAATAGTAACCAAAAGACAAACCCACATCATGAATAATAGTAGAGCGAACACGACCATCAAAACGGTAAGCAGTAGCAACAGAAATAACACTGCTTAAAACATCAAGATCGTGGGTTCTATCAATCTCGCGAACACCCAAATATTCGAAACCATACTTATAACTATACTCACATTTGTCTGATCGATAGCATAACAAAGCATGAGACAAACCAACCACACATTCAAGTGGTATATAGCCAGACATTCCAACAGCTCTAACTAGTATCATCCCATCAACTCCTTACGCAACTCATCACACCTAAAAGTAGGAAGCAGTATCTCAAAACGACCAAGCATCTGAACTAGAAAGCGAGGAAAAGATCCAAGCGAATTAATAGCATCTATACAAATATACTCCGCCCAAGCAGTAGTGTAAACAAGTTGACCAAAATTATAACTAGCACAACTAAAACTAAAATCAGAGTGAGGAAACATGTAAGTCCACTTACCATATTCCTTCAAGCCCATAAGATCTTCGAACACAGCAAACAAATCTATTGGAAATACAATACCCGCTCGGTGATAGCCAGAAAATGGACACAATCCACGAACGATAAGAAAGCGAGCCGTTTCATTGAAACGACTAATAACAGCAAAAGAAACTACCCTGCGAATCACATCAAAACCAGCAGTCTCACTAGATTCAGTACTCAACAGATAATTAAACTTATACTCACACTTGCCCGAAAGGTAATTCAAATAGAAGTGAGATAACCCGATTACACCTTCCAGAGGTACATAACCAGACATGCCAATACCCTGAACTAGTATCATTCTATCAGCTCCTTGCGCAACTTCTCACATTCAAGATTAAGAAACACCATCTCAAAACCACTAAGCACCACAATCGACAGGTATGGTTCACTACCTTGCAAATCAACAAAATCTATACAAACATAATCATCCAGAGCAGAAGTGCAACAAACTTCATCAAAATCGTAATCAGGATGAGCAGAAATATTACTCCAACCCCTATGATAATATATACCCATGGCTTTCTTCAAAACATTAAGCAATTTTCTTGGCAATAATACACCAGCACGATGGTAACCAGAAAATAAACCAATATCACGAGCAATAAGAAACTTGTCAAACTCACTAAAATAACTAACAATAGCAAGAGAAGTCACCTTATGCAAAATATCAAAATTATTAGTTACACCAGATTTCACACAGGAATTTATATTTGCTATATAGACCAACCTATAATTACACTCTACAGAGCCTCCATTTAAGAAAAAGTGATATAAGTGAACTAGACCTTCAAGTGGTATGTAGCCAGACATCCCAATGCCTTGGCACACTATCATCCCAACAAACCCTCCTGCTCGCCTTGCTTTTCACAATGCGGGTCCCGGGCTGTAGGATCCCGCTGCTATCAGGCAAACGAGGTGCAGCTGCCGCCTGTGAAGACGACCTACAGTGACTCCCAGCGCAGACCCGCAAACATATTATACCACATAGACAAAGGCAAAGTCAAGCACTACCCAACACGCACTAATCTTTCAAAGCAGATTGCTATTATATCGCCGGACGCGGTATAATTAAGCAGTGAGCAAGTTGAACATCGCCTATCAATAATTGACCGTCCTCACAGCTCTTCGCAGGTTGCGTCTAAATCCCTCATAGGTAGGCTAAAAACTTTGATCCAGAACCGAACCAACAGTTGCGTATCGTGTTTCAATCCCTCATATTTCAATCCCTCATAGGTAGGCTAAAAACATAGCGCGTGTGGTGCTACCGTACCCGTACACCATGTTTCAATCCCTCATAGGTAGGCTAAAAACCAACCCACACACCGCATCGGCGGCGGGTTTTGAACTCAAATCCCAGTTGTAAAGGTAAGGTTCCCGCTGTACCGATATTATACCACATCGATGATAGTGAAGTCAAGGGGTACTACCGCAAAACTGTCCCCCTTCCCCAAAGCAGATAAATGGAGAAGGGGGTTGCTTGTTTTGCATTATACTATGTTGCCTTGTAAACCAAAGCCATCTGATAAACCCACACGCGAACCCTGAAATAACCGCCACCATCACGATTCTTGCGAACATCAATATCCATGCACACCTTAAACCTATCTAACTCGTACGGCAACTTATAACCTAATCCAGGACATATATCTTCAAGCATCACATCGTCCAAAACCAAGTACGCAGAATTCTGGCTCGTCGGACCCTCGAAACAACGACTACCGATATTAGCAGCAAAGTATGGCTCATCATACGCATCATCAGGTAAAGGATCATAAATACATTCTATCCTAGTAGTAGCAGGCAATTTTCTACCAGAACCGTCATGCACATAAAAGTCTAATTGAATATCAAAGTAACTGGGTTCATAATCATCTTTAAAATCAATAGCGAAAAAGTTGTCCTGCACATAACTGTTCATCATATCCACCTCACTTATCTAACAGATGCAAGAATCAACATCGCACCATAAGAACGCGCATCAGAACCATCTGTGTCCAAACAACCCAACTGTATAGGATAACCAAATGCAAGATTACCCATTACCCTAAGCAAATTATTTACAGAACAAATCGAACCATCTATACCCATATCTCGCAACTTGCGATCATTCAGAACCCACTGGGCAACACCACCCTTCGCACGAAGCTCATGAGGACGGAAAGTAAACATCGAGAAAGCAATAACATCCCAATGAGCCTTCAAAGTACCAAACACATAATAACTATGATTTTTACCAATTCTGATAGTCACACTCTCAAAAAATTCATAATATCTAGGCCATTCAGAACTTTTGTGCCACTTGGTAGGCTCAGATCTTCTGCGACGATAAAGATTCTCCATATAATACTTTACATCACGACCAAACCCATTGCCGCGCCTAGCAACACAACACTGCAACCGCTGCATCATACCCTCAGCTTGCCAATTCAACAAACCAATTACGGCAGAGTCGGACGCATTATCACACGACACTGCACCCATAACGTCAGGCTCAATTTGATCAACAAGATCCCAATCTGGATACTGACTGTAAGACTTGATCGGCGAATAGTTCAATTTCTGACAAATCATGTTCCCACCTCACAATACCGGAACATACTTGATGGATTGATAAAGCGACGGAAACAAAGCTACTGTGCCTCTAGAATCACTGACCGATAGTTCCAAATACAAATCAAAATATCCACAATATATACCATCAGACTCGTCTTGACCCCTCAATTCAGGCAAGAAGAACGACTTGATAAAATAATCGCCACCTGTAGAATCTACACCCTCACCATCCTCATCAATCTCAAAAGGGATAACCTTTCCATCAGATGCGATCAAACGCACATTATAACAAGCATCATCTTCATATTGGTCGTCCTTTTCCCACTCCAACTCTATCCGAAACCTGACAGGTATACGCTCAAGTTTGCTATTCAATACCAAATAAGTGTAATCGACACCGACCTTATAGCCATCCTCATCCACATGGGGCAACTCCAACCAGTCTCTCACCATAATACACCTCCTGAAATCTTCATAGCGCCCCCGGAGGGACTCGAACCCACAACCAACGGCTTAGAAGACCGCTGCTCTATCCATTGAGCTACGGGGGCGCGATCAAACTAAGCACTAACTACATCCACGACATCCTCCATATAGATCACATGAATCTCAGGCGGATTAGACCGCTGTGCTAAAACACGCTTGCGAAACTCTTCAATATAACCCTCCGAATCTTTACCATTCTTCTTAGAAACCGTCAAAATCACACACACCTTACGAACCTCATCGACATCATCAGCCCAGTCCGTATTATACCCGTCAGTAATATACACTACATTCTCGACATTCAAACCAAGCTCCTTCGCTTGCCGTACACCTTCACCAATAGCAGTACCACCGCGCGGACAATCAACAGCATCAGGTATCGAACGCATGCGACGACCAACCAATATCGGCTGAGTGTCACAAACAAGCAAATTGAACAGGTAATGACTACCTGCCAACTGCTTCAAAACACCTAACGCCTTGCCAATTTCTTGGTCGTCCATAGAACCCGATGTGTCCACAACGACAGTCAGCTCCCGAACAACTGGCTGACGAGTAAACCTAGGCAAATACTTGATCAGCCCGTGCTTCTTCAAGTATACCTCATCCGCACGCGGATTCATACTACGCTGCTTCGGCACACCAAACAAACCACGAAACGCAGAACGATGTGCCTGCATCTTAGTAAACGGATCACGACGCAGCCTGGCAATCAAAGCAAACACAGAATCCAAAAAGCCAGGCTCAGAACCAATACGCTTAGCCGTATCCTTCAAAGTCTTCGCAACCTGCTCAACACTTGAAGGATCCTTAGCTAAACGACGAGCAACAGGCTCACCCTTCTGATGAACCTTCCTGAAATTCTTGACCTTCCTGTTACCGTTCCCATCATCAGAATCAGAACTATCAGAATCAGTATCACCACCCAACACATCATCAATCGAACTGCCACGCGAATCACGAGCGGCATCAGATACATCCTTATCACTGCCCCGACCGCCCTGCGAATCACTGTCCTGATCCACTTCTATCGGTATACCACCTTCTCCGCCACCGCCGCCACTGCTACTACCAAACGGGATACGCTTCTTCGCACCAATATCCAAAATCTGCACAATCGTAGGAATAATAGTGTGAATCGATGCATCAAGCAATACATTTACCACGCGACGAGCTACCAACTCATAAGCAGCATCACCAAGCCTCTTGATCAAACGCACCATCGATGCACGCTTCTTGATAGACTTGTGTTGCTGCAAATAACGCACAACACGAGAAGGCAAGCCCTCATAAATGGTAGGCAAGAAATGACCCAAACCAATATGACAAGCTTCGTGAATCGCTAACGCAGCCAGATAGACCGCATCAAACATAGGCTCATCATCAGGCCACAATACCAAATCAGCAACTAAACCTTCATCAGCATTAGGATCTTCAGCAAGCAACTTTTCTTTTGATGCTTCCGCAAAGAATTCACGCTCGCTCCAAATATAGATCAACCTACCTAGCCCGCTATCCATATCTTTATCTGGACGAACAGACATCACAGGAGATTCCTGCCAGTTCTTAACAAAAAACGGAGACCAACAAAATGTTATAGACCCGTTAGGAGCAGCATAAGCAATAGATGGATTCGTTAGCAATATATCAGTCTCAATACGCAATATCAAAAGCAAAGGCAATAACTCCTCTAAAGCAATAGCCAAAGTTTCAGCAACATTATTCACATCCTGAATCTTGTATTCTTTAGGCAGATTAGTATAATACTTGTTCAAGTCCTCCAACAGGTATTGGCGACGCTGACGAACATTCGGATGCGTGATCTTAGACCACGCATCCGCAAATTCCCTATGCGCACGATCAGCATGAGCTTCTAAGATCTTCTCCAGATCAACATCTTGTTTTATAGCCGTCATGATACAATACCTCCTTCCGCTTCATTGTCAACTACCCGTATCCAGAAATAACTATCGGCATCTGAACGCTCTTCTAAGTATTGCCAATCGACTGTATCATAAGAACGCAAAGTGCCAATAGCTACCGTAGACCTATCTGGATTGTCAGTCTCCAACAACTTATAATACACTAGTGCATCATTTGGCGGCAAAACATCAACATCCCAACCATACTCTACAAGCTTGGATGCCTTATCGTAGCCTTCAGGAATAGCATCATCAACACCTATCGCAACATAAACAACCCATTCGGGTCTCGGCGATATGTTCTCAACAGCATTCGGCGGCAACCGAAACGCCACCAAATGCTTGCTGTTACCATATTGAACCAACGCCGCCTTGAGTATATCATCCAGCCTGTTAACCAGATCCTTAGCACACATAATGTACGGAAAAAGATAACCTATCGTCGGCATGACCACATTATACCTCCTGTAGTACTTAGTAAGGGGCGGGTGCAGTGCAGCAGTATATCACTGCCACATGCACCCACAATAATCCTCACCCACCACTCATGGCGGGTGCAACACAGTCTGTCCAGCAACCGCAGCTACTACTTCCGTTGCGTTTCAATCCCCGCTCACCAATTATGGCGAGCGCAACTGTCACTAATTATACCCTAATTACGACGACAACGCATCAGTCAGACCGCCCATATCGCCTATTAGGTCGTCAAGCGTTTCCGAGCTGTCATCAGCCTTTATGCCAAGCCGTTCGTTGAGTATGACCGATTCCTTCAGGATAGTAGCACGCCTTGCAGACTCGATCAACTCAACCGCAATATCAAACGGTAGGTTCGCAAGCTTGACCTCTGGAGGCAAGGTGTAGATCATATGCATGAAAGTACCACACAGGTCGCCAAGCGGGTCACGCTCGAAAGCATGATGCGCTTTAGGACTCGCAAAATAGACCGTGTTAGGCAATGTCTTCTTCACCCAATCCAAAGCCGCATTATAACGACGAGTAAGATCCTCATCGTGCGAGATCCTTGCAAGCACTCGGTCAGCTTTGGCAGGATCGAAATCGTTGAAGATCTCAAAGCCCATGCGGGTAGATACGAAGTTAACATTCCTGCGCAGGACTTCCTGACCCTCTTCGGGCTTGTGCGGCTCGTTGGGTAACGGCGAATGCTCAGCCGCAACGCACAGAAAGTCAGTGCCCTGCTGGACTAGACGAGTAATCGGATGAACATACACAATATTGTTCGAACCAATGTAAGGATAGAACGGGTGCTCGCCACGATCCGTGTAGGTCAAAGTGCTAAAGTGCGATTCGTAATTCCACAATTGCTGCTTGAGATCCTCGATCTCGGCATCAGGAATCGTCCGACCGCCGAAGATCTTAATCGTGGTGGGATATTGACGCACATGCTGTTCAGCAGCAATTGGTACGATCGCGGCATAGATCCGAGCAGGACCGCCATCAGCTTCCTCCATGCTATAGCCAGGCTCGCGATACTTGATCGGGAACCATAAACCGTTCTTGTCACGGAACTTGCTCGGATCAACACCGATCGGATAGCGAGTAAACGCAATATAAACCAAACCACAAGGCAAAGTAAGATGATGCCACTGCAGTCCAAGGATACGATCATCCTCGGGATGCAGCGTGAACAGCACTAGCCTATCACTTTCAAGAAGCGTATCACTCTTGCCAACAACAGGATAAGGCATATCAGCAGTGTTGATCTCATACAGCAGATCGCCATAACCCTGATCCCAAATACGGTCAATAATAGACAGAGTATCGCTGAACGCATGAATCACTTGTGGCGCATCGGGATTCATACATGACCAGATATGATAATGACCTACTCGCATAATCAGTTACCCTCCTTGCTATTGGGTTTCTTGGACAAAATCTTAGCATAAAATTCAACAGTAGAATTCGAAACTAAGTCGCGCACATCAGGAATGCCAGCAACATCTTTCGGGCGTGCAATCACAGACGCAATGCCCGTATCAAGCACACCCATCAGAAGTGTATGCGTCGATGGTGCAAGCTTACCAGCCAATGCTAACGAACCTAGCGCACCAACCAAACGATCAATCATAGCAGCTAGTTGTTTTAGACTCTGCTGACCACGCGCAGTCTCACCGTTGGCATAGCGATTGTAAGCGTTCTTGATGGTACTCATAACCAAATTACGCACCGATCTCAAGATCTGCATCTCAGCCAACCGAGCAGTGGGAGACGATGCCACATAGTCGCGAACAAACTTATCGAGCTGCATGCCAAGATTGTCGTCCGTTTGGGGAGCCTTTGCTAGCATCTGGAAGAACTCTTTGGTTGGGAACGGTTTCAAGCCAGATAGAACACCCATCACCTCCTGAGCAGCGATAGGACCCAAACGAGCTTGCACGATACCATGCGTAATATCGACGGGCGGTACAATCAAGGGACTCTCGCGCCACTCAGCAACCATCTTGGCTGTGTGAGTGTCCCAAATAGCAGGTTCGTTCATATCCAATATAGCAAGCGCAGCCACCAACTGCTCAGCACACCAATTCAGAGTACGCGGCGATAACCACTTGCCCTCCTCAGAACGCTGATCCATATACTTGCCTTTCAAAGCATAATCAAGCAGCTCACGAATGGAATTATAACGACGCCGATGCTCACCTTCATGCTCAACCACAGCAGGTATACGGATAGGTTCATACTCGCCCTGCTCGTACATCTCATACATCTTCTTGACCATACCATCACTATCGAAATCCCTAATCGGATAACCGAACCGCTGAGCCAAATTAGGATACAAAGTCAACGATTCTCCATAATAATCCTGCGGGTTAGTCAAACAAATAGCAGAAATACGGTTCATCTGCTCCATACCAGCCAAAGGATACAATAGCTGTGGCGCGTAATGGTCTGGTAGGGCATACAACTCCTCGATTGCTAGTACGCTGAAGCCACCCTGCTCGGCATGCTGAATAGACTCCACAATAGGCTTCCACATCAAAGGCTCAGCCGCATTAACAACACGACCACCAATACGAACCTCCTCAATATTGATGGGCGGTTCACCAATCATACGCGCATTCAAAACACATACCCGCACATCAGATACACTACCATCACTATTAACAGGCTGCAACCAGTACGGCATGCTCGCAACAAGCGACGACTTGCCAGTACCAGCAGGACCCTCAATCGTCACAATACGCTTGCTAAAAGAATCACGAACATTACCATTCGCATCCCTGATAGATCGCTTATAAGGCGACAACGCTGAAAGCATCTCGATAAACATAGATTAACCTCCTATTCTGAGAATCAGTCATTCTATATCATACCCGACACCAGAATCATCAACCAATACCTTTCTAAGACAGGAAGCAAACAGACAAGTAAGATTCCAATTCCTCTGAACACGCTCAAGATGGTAATCAGCACTCCTATGAAACAGTAACGGTTCATTGTATACAATCACTGGTTTCAGTGAACCCCTCATCTGATAATTAGGTATCAAATTATGTTTCAAAGATTTGCTGCGCCAGAAATTCAAATCACTGTTTAGATTCCTAAAATATCTACTAATTGCAAATTCATGAAGGTCACTGCGTGCAGACCAGTAATCAAAGGACCTTTGCTGATCCATTTTTAGAGATTTAAATATGTCAATAATCTGTTTGTCATCAAAATTTTCAGGCAAACAAATTCTCACCCAGATCATTCCAATGCCTTGCTCGAAAAATCGATAAAACATATAGCAGACGGCATCACCATAAATATCCAGCGTACCATCGGAGTAAGCCAAGGCTAACATGACCTATATCCTCCACAGAATAACTAGTCACTATTTTCGTATACCAACACCGCCAACGGCTGATCGTCGTGAAGAAGAGAACGCTCCTTCACTCCTTCAAACCTGACTCCACACTTTTCCAAATCCAATACCCTCACATAAACCCAGGCTTCATACGAAGATTCTAATAGGGAACGCTCGACTCTTAACGGTACCTCGTACTTTTCAAATAAAGAATCCAACTTGTCCGCATCCTCTGTTGTCAAACCCAACCAAGTACCAATACTATCACCCAGCATTTCCAATTCCCATCTCAACTCTCGCCAGTTCTTATATCCCAAATAGAATGGAACGAAATAGCCTTCCACAATAGGATGAAAACAAGCAACACCAGCCACTTGATTGGTATAATACACACCTGTCTCTGCCAAGATGACCAGCCCAGGCATACAATTAGTATCCACAATCGGAGCACCGTGCTGGATTTCTGAAGAGAAACCACAAACATTGCCACTGTTCTCGTTCGGCATCAGTCATCACCTCCATCAGTTCCCAATTCAGTTCGGCGAACAAACACATTATACCCCCAAAGAAAAACAAAAACATAGAGACAATAACCCTCGAAACGAAGAAGAAAAAGGAGCCGCTGGCGCAAACGAAACCCGACTTACAAAGCAACGCAACGCACTCAGAATAAACTCTGCTGTCCTGTAATCCTAAGCTTATAATAATCTAAATGTTTGCGCCAGCCCTGATCCTCAAAAGCAGGCAACGGCAAAGTCCAAAAGTCAACCGCCGTATCACCAAACGCCTCATTACTCCTTTTCCAAAGTACCAAAGCACGCACTATATCAGATTCTTTAGGGTTCAATATGTAACAGTTAAGAAACCACCTGCTCAAAATCCCATCAAACCATAAAGAATAGTCCAAGCCATAAATGGCTGATATCCAAGAATTATCATCATCTTCCGAATTTACCCTGTTCATACGATAAATGATAGAAGGTATATCTCTTAGGAACTTCTCATATATGTCTTTCTCATACTTATCAAGATTCCCCTTTTTATAGAAATCTTTTATAAATGGACGAAAACCGTACTTATAATCTCGTCCTTCAAAGAAACAGTCAGGCACCAAGAAGTAATAAGAACGACCCAGCTCGCAACTAATATCCTCATCAAGATGAAGATCTGGATTGACCGAAGCAGAAATAAAAGCCCCGTGAAATCCTTCGATTCTACCATCAGGCAGCACAACAAGCAAACGATCAAACTTGTCTAGAATAGTGCCAGTGGGTTCAGTAGCAAAACGATATGCAAAATCCAAAGACTCATTCATGTTAGCAATCGTCATACTCTGCACTTCCTCACAATGATCCATAAAAGATAAGAAATAGTCATCCGCACAAAAAGGATAAAGACTAGATAGAACTTTAGATAGCTCAAATAATTCTTCAATCGAATCATCAGAACAACTCACACTACGCAGAAACTGAAGAAAACCTTCCCAGGATCTAGGAGGAAAAACAAAAACTTCGACATCAATATTAGCCTCGAAATCGCCAGGGTAATAGACAGTAACAGTACCAGGTATAAAGCTTCCAAAACCCTGAAGCTCTAAATACAGTTCAAGCAAAGTATAATCATATCCATAGCCATCATCAAAACAATCAAACAACTTTCCATGATCTATTACACCCTTAAGAGATTCGTAGGCTTTCAAGACATCATTAATACTCGAAGGACACCACGAAACCAATTCAACAAACATTTTGTCAAACGATTCATAAATAGATGCTTTGTATCTGTTAGGTAACTCGACAAATACAGCAAAAGTTTCTCTCAAAGCACCCTTTCCATTGCTAATAAAGCACCTTTCTAAATAAGATGGAGCGTCATAAGGCAAAGCAACTGTCACCCTACAAGAAATATGATCAGGATAAATAACAACAGCAATCGGCAAATGAGGATAAACCTTAGATAGCTCAAGAGCTGCTGCATAAGCCGAACTAAAATTCACAAATTGAGAATTAAGGATATTAGCACAAGAATATCCAATCAAGCTGTCAACAGCAGACCGATACATACTAAGGACGCTATCCTTGCCAGCGATCAAGTCAGGATCTCTGCAAACAGCTCTATTCTTCTTCTTCATAAGCACCACCTGCCAAAACAGTTCTTAGCACACCTATCACATGCATCAACCTATAGATTCTAACAAAACCCATATTGGGTTTCATTGGATAAGATTCCAAACTCGATGCATACAAGAAATGCGAATGACTTTTCTGACCAAACATGCCAAATACTCGCGAATAATACATCGCAATCTGACGACCATCACTTATATTCCAACCAGAAACATTACTTTTGTAAATACGAAAAAAAGAAACCTTACTTTCTTCACGAATCATATACATATTCACTACATCCAAACCAACCAGAGACAGTACCGCGTTTGATTCGCCCCAACGCTGATTAGAAAAAATCAAGACCCATCACCCCCATCCCATACAGTAAGCATTACTGCCTTGCCGACAACCTTTCCTTCCTTGTTCCGAACACGAGCAGTACGCGGCGATTTGGAATTAGGTCTAACAACGCAATAACATTCAGCACCCTCAAAATAGAACCTAACCCATCCACGATGCAAAATATCAATCCGATCAGAACTAATGAAACCATTCACTGAGCCTAAAGACTTAACTAAATCATCGTCTTTATCGAACAAGGAAACATAAAACATGGGCCTATAATCCACTCTCTCGCACAACTGTATCAAATATAGCATCAGGGATCCCGCATCAGCATACCCAACATGACTCAACACAGGATCCCTGCGTAACGCTTCAGCTAGCCAATCATATTTCGGAACCCACATTGGTCTTACCTCCCGAATTGCGCTTCGATTTGCTACCACTATGCATGCGATACAAAAAGGACTCGTGAGCAAGCAGTCTCAAATATCTATGTAGTTTTATAATATAATTTGTAGCAACAATCGTATACTTTATCCTATCAAAAAACTCATCTATATTACGAATCACTGGAGACCAATCGGTTTTTGGGTCGCACTTGATTTTGCGAACTGGTAAAGACACTCGGCTCGTCTCGCGACGATATCTATGAAAACGCATCCTAGCCTCATTCAAACGAGCAAGATAAGACTCCATACCACTCTTACTAAATACAACTACACGACCCAAAGCATAATAAAATGCCGTACTAGACCTAATAGAAGCACTCTCTTCAGTAGAAATATAACTAAGAGAATAACCACAACCAAAAGAATTACCAAATCCAGAAACAGGACCAAAAGAAGCAACAAAATCCTTGAAAAAAGCAAAAGGTTTTTCAGTACGATACGAAGGAACTTGAGCTGTGCGATCATGATCATCAAAAGGCACACGAACCAAAGCAGGAACAGCACCAACACTATCCAACTGTTCACGCATATCACGATAAGCAAGCACAGCAGATACCGATACAATCTCTTCGGGAGTTAGATTAAAACCACCATTCTCATGTGTCGACTCAGAAACTTTCTGCCTAAAAGTATCAAGAAATGAATCAATATCTACCATACCAATAGGCAAATAATGCAGAATAGTAGAGTTAGCAGGCAAATATGAAGTTAATAGCAATTGGTTTTCAACAGATTCCTGCAACCTATCGGGTACAGCACACGGTATCTGCCACATCAAAAAGTTCCTGCTAACCGCCATCACATTACCCATGTCAGAACCCGTATGCTTGGTATTACTCAAACCCAAATACATACCATTCGGGATCTGACCAGACATTAAAACATCCAACCCCAAATGATCAGATAAAGAATAAATGGGATATCCAGAACCCATCAAATGAGAATGCAACTCACAACCAACCAAAGATACATCACAACCATTAACATCAACCTTCTCGAAAGAACTTACCTTAACCACCATCGGCAACTGATACATCGCACGAGCGGAACGCAAAGAAGAATCAGAGCTTACTACATTACCAGTATCCAAACCAAACGAACCATAATTAAAAAAACAAATATTTATATAACGAATGGCATCAAAATAAACAGTAAGCAAACTATCTGAATAACCAGATTTCGGTTTACTAACAGTCAAAATAACATTATAACAATTAACAATGGAACGAGGCATAATGCCACGAAAGTAACGCGCATAGAGACTGTTAGCCTTCTTATTAGACAACTCAGATCTATCATATGTTATACGAGCCACAATTACACCTCCTAAAGTTGTCGATACCTAATATCTAGTATACCCCATCCTCCCACAAAATTCCACTCACCCATAATCTACATCTAAATTGACTACAAGAAAACACCAATATCCCCGTTAGGATCTTGAAAATCTACCCATACATAAACCACACTAACGGGAATATATCGATTATATTCTTCTTTCTCTTCTACCCAAGAAATCTGAACAAATAAATCGTAAATAGTATCAGGACCCTCAATTTTTGACTTGAATATATTGCAGTAAGAGAATTGCCAGGTGTTCTCAAAAGGATCATAATGATCATAAGACATTGGGATAAAATGCTCTGTTCTACCAAGCACCCTGAAATTGACCGAATAATCAAAATAAGGATAATCGCGCGAAAAACTGTAACGGTCTATCACCTTGAAATCTATCTCCAAAGAAAAAGGTAGAGTCCGATTGGTACGCTCGTCGTATAAGCCTTCCACAACCAAACAAAACTTTCTTTCTTCAGGTATCCGAAACACCATTGCCAAATTCCCCCATCCAAGATCAGTGGGCTTCCGAGATATTCCCAGAAGCCCACTCCACACAAAGCTAACCACTACGAATCAGCGTCCCTAAGCGAATCAATAGATACTGGTTCATACAACTTTATATGCAACACAGGAACAGCCCGATTATTATACTCAGGCAATCCAAACCTTAAATCAGCAACCAAAACAGAGACATGACTATTCGTAATATAACGATCTGCGCTCTCATCATAATAACGCACAGGAATCACCCAAACCCATTTATATCTAAACCTATTGTATGAATCTTCGGCTTCCTCTGCATAGTAAATAAGGGATTTTCTAGGCTTGAGTCTAAAACCATTAAAAAACAGAAACATAGTACTTGTCTCAGGATTTTGAATAGAATCTTCAGGGCGAGGAACATATTCATCTCCATTCAACTCCGGATACCAAATATTAAGATCGTACCCATGACCCACAACCTCGTCCAGTTGAATAGCATCCATCGATATGCGAATTCTTCCCAAAGGAGTTTGTATATCATCAGTTACCCCATAATTTAAAATACCTTCTTTGCGACTGCCTACACAGTGTAGAACAACATCAGCCTCTGCAATAACCTGCAATTCATCCAGCTTGCTCATATTCTCACCTCCAAAGTTTAACTGTTAAGAATCAAGTAAAGAAGCAAAATTCACTAAATAACCAGCTCCGTTATCT